>AR_comb_assmDRAFT_10282968_pt1 | contig 17005 bp, 16 predicted proteins | sample ArasoioldDNA_FD_10543 | JGI IMG/M metagenome (IMG submission 10543) | reverse complement strand
TTTAATGCCTTTTGTAGAGCCACTAAGGATCGCGCTTACTTCAATACCATGGATGTTTTGTCCGCACCGGTGGCTGCGACCTCGGGACGGTATTCCCAGTGCCATGGCTCTTTGTTAACAGTTCGCACAAAACCGTACTCAGGAGCATGAAGTTTTAACCAATCGTACCGCGGATTGCCCTCGTAACCTCCAATTGCAAAGTCGTAAGCGTAACCATCCTGGTGATTGGAGAAGCCGGGTTTCGCGGCGAGATTAAAACCGGGTAAGCCATTCTTGTAGCCGTTATACAAATATTCCTGCTGCGGGTAACTCCGAAATCCGCTCTTCAACGGCATCGGAACTCCGTCTTGCTCGGCTGCACCAACTAGCTTCAGATAAAATTCCGCGATGTCGTTTGAAATGAACTTCACGCTGTTATCGGCCCCAACAATCTGAATTAGCGTCAGCTGCTTCAGGTAAGTCCCTTTATCCCAGGCGGCGTTTGGTCCTTTGGGGTTCTCATCCACCGGTTTGTAAGTGGCGAGTGTCTCGTTCAGAAAATCGCTTTTTAAGTTATTGCCGGCGGTCCAACCCCAGCCATCAGCATTTACAAAGACTGAGTTCTTAAAGAGCTTTGCTTCACCTATTTTGATTTTTGTTCCAAGCGGAATGAGCTTTGGTTTCCCGTTCTCCAACACGTATGACAGTAAGTCCTGGTCCTGCCGGATCCTTGCTTGAGGGTCGTCGATTGCAAACGTTTTATTGAGATAGCTAAACATGATTGAGGACTCCTTTTAGTGAGAAGGTGGAAGTTTAGTGCGGAGCTGAGAGCCATCCGCAGATTTCGCAGCGCGGCAGACGCAACCAAACGATCTCAGACTCTTCTGCGACGCGCGGCCAGGAATGCGGCAGCGGCTCCAACTACGAGCATCGCCAGACCTCCGACCATTCGGGCATAGCTGGGGATCTCACGAATTCCTGAGTCACTGATCACGACTGTGGTACGAGGATCGATGGCCCAAGCGCGATAAGCGATCACACCTCCGGCGGTCGCAACGATCAACCCAAAGATGATGAGAAATACTCGCACTCGATTATCCTATTTGCCCTGGAATGCGGCCTTACGCTTCTCGAGAAACGCGCTGACACCTTCGTCTTTGTCTGCAGTAGAGAAACTGAGCGCAAAAAGATCGACTTCTCTTCTTAATCCTTCATCAAGATTAGATCGAGAAGCAAGCTTGACTGCTTCTTTCGCAAGCTGAAGTGCGATGGGACCCTTGTCAGCAATCTTCGTAGCCAGCTCCAACGTTTTTGTGCGTAACTGATCAGCAGGAAACACGTGGTTGACGAGTCCGATCGAGTACGCACTCTTTGCGTCAATAATCTCGCCAGTCAAGATGAGCTCCATCGCTTTTCCTTCGCCGACAAGGCGCGTGAGACGTTGCGTCCCACCTCCCCCGGGAATAATTCCGAGATTGATTTCTGGCTGACCGAAGGACGCGGTCTCGCTGGCAATCCTAATGTCGCATGCTAACGCCAGCTCGCAGCCGCCACCCAAACAGTAACCATTAATCATTGCAATCACGGGTTTTGGAAAACTATCGATTGCGGTGAAAAGGGATCGACCCATCATGACGTCGCGTTGGGTGATGGAAGTGCGACCGGCAAACTCTGCGATATCGGCTCCGGCAATAAAAGCTTTGTCGCCTGCTCCTGTGAAAACAACTACGCGGGTGGAATCGTCATTTCGCAGCTCTTCGAGCAATGCTGCCCCTTCTTCACGTGTCTTAATGTTAAGAGCGTTTCGTTTGTCTGGTCGATTGATTGTGATAACCGCTACTCGATTCTGTTTTTCGAGCAAAAGAGTCTCGTAGGATTGCGACATATGACAGCTCCGATGATTAGAGATTTAGTATGTGGATCCTAGAAGTTGTGAGCAGCGACGTCAAACGAAAGAGAAGAGCTTATTCTGAAGACGTCGCCTCTGGATCGTTTACAGGGGGTTGTTCGTCGGCGACCCACGAAACGAACAGACGTAACCAGTTTTCAGCGGGCTCGGCAATTTGCACACCGACACGCGCGGTTCCGTAGATCGCAGGTGCTACTCGAACAACTAAAGCAGTGGCTTCGATGGGTGCGCCATCTGGTCGGTGCGCGCGCAGGTAGAGGCGATCCCCGCGTGTCACTTTCTGGTTCAAATGAAATAATGCGCCAGACGTGGAAATATCATCAGTTTCCGTCGGTTCACTCCATGCCGCGCCATCCTCGGTACGACCGGATACGACTATGGGAAGGCGCAAGGCCATCCTCAGGGCAAACCGTCTCTCCTCGTTGTTGTAGGGCGTGCTCATGTTTTGAAGTCTATGAATAACTATGAAGGGTTAGCGCGGCGAGCTTCCTCCTTGTCAGCTCGCCAGTCATAGAATCCTTCGCCGGTCTTCTTACCTAATTTGCCTTCGTTCACCATCCTTCGCAAGACCTCAGGCGGGCGAAAGGTTTCAGAACCAAGTTCGCGATGGAGATATTCAGCTATGTGTAAACGCACATCGAGTCCAACTAAATCCGTCAGCTTGAGCGGACCCATTGGATGGTTATAACCGAGTTCCATGGCAGTATCGATGTCGCGAGCGCTCGCTACGCCTTGCTCGAGCATTCGCATTGCTTCCAAACCAAGTGCGACTCCGAGCCGGCTTGAGGCAAAGCCCGGCGCATCTTTAACAATGATGGGTTCCTTCCGCATTCTGCGACCCACCTCCGACACAGCTTGAACTGTACTCTCGCCGGTTTCAAGCCCAACTACGATTTCCAACAACCGCATGATATGCACTGGATTAAAAAAGTGCATTCCAATCACGTTATCCGGACGTCTGGCCGACCTGGCGATTTCAGTGATCGACAGCGAAGATGTATTACTTGCAAAAACGAAGTTGTTATCCGAAGCGGCTTCGAGTTGACTCAAGATGGCTTGTTTCAGCTCGAGCTTTTCTGGTGCTGCTTCTATAACAAGATCTGCGAACGCGCAATCTTCGAGTCTCGTTGTTCCGTGAATATGTTGAAGCGTTCTGTCCCGATCGTCATCGGTCAATTTTCCAAGTTCGATTCCCTTAGCCAGATTCTTTTCGATCGATTGCACACCACGAGCCAACACTTCGCGGTCTATGTCGTTAAGATAGACTTTGTAACCCGACGCGCCCGCGACCTGAGCAATACCATGGCCCATTGTGCCGGCGCCAATTACGGCAATCGTTTCGATGGTTTGGGAACCGCTTGTTTGAATACTCATTCTTATGGAACCGGGTTTCGCCTAGGTGTCGACAGCTAAAACCTCTGGTTCGACTACAGTAGTATCGCTAGTTATACTATACGGCCAACCGAAAAGGCTATACTGTCGTGCTTGCGATCCCAAATATTTATAAGCCAAGGGCTTAGGGCCCGCCGAAGGAGAACTTATCAAGGTAATGGATACTGAGACCATCAAAAGAGACGTGGTAATTCTGGGATCTGGACCCGCTGGATTGACTGCGGCTATTTACGCCGGACGAGCCAATCTCAAACCATTACTCATCGACGCACCAGCCGATGCTCATAAGCAGACCACGCCCGGCGGCCAGCTCATGATCACGACCGAGGTGGAAAACTATCCAGGCTTTTCCAATGGAATTCAGGGGCCTGAACTGATGGATGAGTTCAGGAAGCAAGCTGAACGTTTTGGCGCAGAGTTTCTGGAAGAGTGGGTAACTGAGATCGACCTAAGCGAGAGACCGTTTTTGTTGTACACCACACGTCATACGATTTCGACCCAAACTCTGATTATTGCCACTGGCGCTTCTGCCAAATGGCTTGGGATTCCCGGTGAAGCAAAAGTTCCCGACGGCTTTGGCGGTCACGGCGTTTCGGCCTGCGCGACTTGTGATGGTCCGTTGCCTACTTTTCGCAACCGAACCCTCGTCGTGGTAGGTGGCGGCGACACGGCAATGGAAGAAGCTACATTCCTGACCCGTTATGCGGCACACGTTTACGTGGTCCATCGTCGCGACAAACTTCGAGCCTCGAAGATTATGCAAGACAAGGCGTTCCACAACGAGAAGATTAAATTTATCTGGAACACCGCTGTAGAAGAGATATTGGGGACTTCGGAAGCCGGTGTAACCGGAGTTCGTCTTCGCAATCTGCAAAATGGTGTTGAGGAGACGTTCTCCTGTGAAGGAGTCTTTATCGCGATCGGACACCGACCCAATACCGATTTATTTAAAAGTCAGTTAGACATGGACGAGGTTGGATATTTGAAAACGTCCGGCCATTCCACCGCGACAAATGTTCCCGGCGTCTTCGCATGCGGCGACGTTCAGGATTCAGTTTATCGCCAGGCAATCACTGCCGCAGGTACCGGCTGTATGGCAGCTATTGATGCTGAGCGTTACCTCGATCACTTGCCGGTTGCCATGCCTACCGGTGAGGAAGTGACGATCGAGGGAGAGCACGTCACTGCAGATCACAGCGCAATTATTACTGCTGATGGTCACATGATTCCCAATCACACGGAAGTTGGCGTAAAGGGCGAGTAGCGAACTACTACAGGAGAACGATGGAATCGTCGTGTTGCCTGCGGGCGGGGTGAGCCTTGGGACGCTCGAACGATGGCGCTTCCGAGTCTCGCGTGTATTGATTAAACGGGCAGGACTCACAGTACGAGCCCTCCCGATCCCTTCGATCGTGACAATCGTTACAACCCAGTGCGATTCCAAGTTGTCGCAAAGAATCCAACAACGGCAATAACAACGATCCTCGTTCCGTTAACGCGTATTCGATATGTGGTGGATTTCCGCCAAAGTCGGTTCGATCGATAAACTTATCGTTCTCCATATCGCGCAGCCGAGCCACTAGAGTACGACTGCTGATTGGAAACAAACTATTCAGTAACTCCATCGTCCGTTTCGGACCAGGTGCCAACTCTCGAACTACCAGCATCGTCCACTTATCACCGAGCATTTGTAGTGCTCCGGTGATCGGGCAGCCATCAAGTTCGCGTCGTTTCACTTTCCTGGAAATCTCCCGAATCGGGTCGTTTAAGGTCGCAGATTGATGTTGTAAGTTTTGATCTTCGAATTTAGGGTTGTGGCATTCATCCCTAATAAACGCGCCGCCCTGGACTGGTGTCCACTCGTCTGTTCAAGCGCACGCCGGATGAGATCTATTTCAAAACGCCTGACTTCCTCATAGAAGTTTATACCACGTCCGATGTCTCCCACGGCCGCATTACTTGCTCCGCTTTGAGTGGCTGCGGCCGACGAGCGTGGATCGCTAATTTCAGGCCGTAAACACTCACGACTTATCTCGTCGCCGGGTGCGATGACTACGGCGCGCTCTATTGTGTTTTCCAGTTCGCGCACGTTGCCGGGCCAAGAGTAACCTTCCAACAACGCAAGTACTTCCGGGGCGATCTGCTCTGAGACAGTGCGGCCATTTTCCTCGTTGTACTTCTGTGTGAAATGTTGGACCAGTGGAAGAATATCTTCCAGCCGGTCTCTTAATGGCGGCAACTCAATCGGAACCACTGCCAGCCGGTAATAAAGATCTTCTCGGAAACCGCCCTGACGGACGGCTTCTTTCAGGTCAATATTTGTAGCAGCGATAATACGTACATCCACTCGGCGAGGGGTTGTATCGCCGAGCGGCGTAAATTCTCGCTCCTGGATAACGCGCAACAAACGAACCTGAGTCTCGGGAGGGATGTCGCCAATTTCGTCAAGGAAAATTGAGCCTCCGTCCGCTACTTCGAACAAACCTTTCTTCGCAGCCACAGCTCCAGTGAATGCGCCGCGGGTGTGTCCGAACAATTCCGACTCGAGTAATTCAGAAGGTATGTTGGAACTATTAACAGTAACAAAGGGTCGACCGGCGCGCGGGCTAGCTTCGTGAATCGCCTTGGCGATCAACTCTTTACCAGTCCCGCTTTCGCCGGTGATAAGGACGGTGGAACGAGCGGGCGCAACCTGTTCTACAAGACGAAAAACTTCCTGCATCAAGTCGGAGCGTCCAATGATCTCGCCGCGTTCGACGGCTTTACTCATTGCGCGGCGCAATGTCCGCCGTTCTTCTTCTTTACGGCGGCGCTTGATACCGGCAGCGATAGTCGCGGTAATTTGTTCGTTTTGGAAAGGTTTGCGAATGCAGCCAAAAGCGCCGCGTTCCCAAGCTGCGATGGCTGTATCGAATGTTGCGTAAGCAGTGATCATTACTATCACCGCGTCCGAGTCCATTTTTAGAAATTCTTCTAGAGCTCGGAGTCCACCGATACCGGGCATTGATACATCCAGCAACACCACATCAAAAGAACGTCGTCCGTAAGCTTCGAGACCTTCCTCACCAGTTTTTGCGAGGTCGACCCGATAACCTTCGGCGTTGAGAAGTGTTTCCAACACTTCCCTCATAATCTCTTCATCGTCTACAACGAGTACTGAACCCTTGCGGGCATTTCGTCTTTCAGGCTTCATCAAATCCATTCGGTATTAAAATAGTATCAGTTAGTGTAACGAGTTAGTCTTGACAAAACAAAAGGCCTGACAGCGTCAGGCCTTAACCGAGTAACCAACTGTCCTGAATCGAATAGTCAAATCGCGTTCACTATTAGCACTAATTCTTGCTTTGTTTGGTTAATCTCCAACCGCCTGTAGCCGAGCGCGTGCTCTCGCAGTCGGCAATGTTATGCGAAAAGTTGTTCCCTTACCTGGGGTGCTTTCGACGCTGATCCTTCCGGTATGTTCCTGAATGATGCCATAGGAAACCGCAAGGCCCAGGCCGGTCCCACGGCCCACGCCTTTGGTCGTATAGAACGGGTCATAGATCTTTGCGACGTTCTCCGGATCGATTCCGATCCCTGTATCAGCCACTTCGACCATCAGCGATCCGTCATCCGCGGTACCAGTTGCGAGGGTGATTTGACCACCATCAGGAATCGCGTCCCGGGCGTTGAGAATCAAGTTAGTAAAGACTTGTTGTAGCTTGCCCGCGTTTCCGTAGACCTGTGGCGCACCATTTTCGTAGGAGCGGACTATCCGGATCTGACTGCGGCGCAATTGCGGTTCAAGCAATTGCAGCGTGTCGTCGAGCACGCGAGCGATATCAGTCTCTAAGAACTCGGTGGCGTTTCCGGTGCGCGAAAAGTTCAAGAGATTGTTGACGATGTTGGTTGCCCGTTCGGCCTGGGTCCGCACTTTTTGCAGTAACGCATGTTTAGGATCGGTTTCATTAAACATGCCCAGCAACATTTGCGTGTAAGACGACACGCCGGTAAGCGGAGTGTTGACCTCATGAGCAACGCCGGCCGCTAACAAGCCGATCGATGACAATTTTTCTCTTTGTTGGAGTTGTTCTTCCAGACCGATTCGGGCCGTGACATCTTCCACCACCACGAGCGCACCTTTTCGTCCCTGAGCGTCTTGCAAAGGAGCGAGCGCAATATTGAGCACGAGGCCTCGATTACTCCGAGTCCCAGTATGGAGTTTATAGATGTTACGAATCTCGTTGAGCTGCCAGCCATCCCGACCCAAAACTTGACTCAAAGTATCAGCAAAATCTTCTGCAAAGAGTTCTTGCACATAACGTCCGACGGCTGAGTCACGACGCAGATCAAGAATGTGTTCGAGGGCTGAATTGAGGCGTGTAACTTTACCTTCGAGATCGACTGCGAGGAGACCAACGTTGATCGACTCGATGATCGATTCGTTGAACTCTTTCAAGAGCTTGAGTTCCGAAGCTCGGGCTTGTTGGTCCTTATAAAGCAGACTATTTTCGATGGCGACTGCCACATACCCCGACACCGTTCTAAGAATTTCGACGTCTTCGGAAGAGAGCAAAGCACCATCTACCGATCTTCCCAGGCCTATCACCGCGACCATTTTGCCGCGTACTACGCAAGGTACGAAGTAGTGAAGCGAGCGCCGGACGGTGCCAGAGATTTCAGTACTGAGGTCCAGATCATCGGCTCGAACGATGCCGGTTGCGGCAGAGCGAACGCGAATCATTTCGCGGAAGTCTGTTGGGATAGTGATTTCGGATGACAATCCGGTTGCGCGGGCGACTGCATAGCCTGAAGGCGCTCGCTTATCTTCGATCAAGATCGCGATGCGCTCGACGTTCATAACTTCCTGGAGGCGGCTCACCAGAGAATCGAGCAGTGGATCGAGAGCAGTAGTCGCTGAAAGTGTGCGACCGAAATCAAGCAGACTATTTCTTAGATCGTAGCGCTCACCATAAAAGAGCCGGTCAACCTGTTCCTGCAGAAAGTTTTTGATCGGCGCCGCAACCATCACTATTGCAGCCATAGCTAGAACAGCAACAACGACACCCAGCGTGATCTCGCCGGAATTGGAGGTTTGATTTGATCCGAAAGCGTAGAGCCCGCCGGTATAAACCACGAAACCGATACACAGTGCAATGGCGAGAGTAGTCAACGCATAGACGAACACGCGGCGCACGACGAGCTCAACGTCCATCAAGCGATATCGGAGTATCGAATACCCAAACGAGAGAGGAATTAAAAGAAGCGGCAGAACAGCGGCGTCAGTTACCCAACGGTCGGTACGCGCTCCGAACAGATAGCCAAGCCCGTAGAGAAACGTGAACGGCGCTACGGCGAGCGGTGTTCCCCACACTACCCACTTCAATTGTTGGCGGACAACAGCGCTTCGCGCTTTTAGAAATGTTCGAAGAACTATGACAGCGCTGGCAACGAGAGCAATCGTGAGCTGGGCAAAGCCAATCTTGTAGAACAGCACCAACTCAGTTTCAGTCACCGGTATCCGCTGCAGTGGCGGTAGAACTTTGCTCAACTCATCTCGCAAGTAGAGCACGATGGAAATTAAGAAGAGCAGCAGCGCCGGGACATAGAGAAGCGCCGCACGCCATCTTCTGGTGGCGAGCAACTGGTGCTTCACCGGATAAAGCAGACAGAAGTGCAAAATCATGGGCGCAAACATCAGGAAAGCGACGTTCTTCAAGAACGCTACGGCCATGTCCAGATCGCGATAGCTTCCAACCGGGGTGTAGAAATGGAAGACGAATGCAACCAAACACAGCGTGGCGAACTGAAGCACATACGGCGCGCGACCGCCCTGCTTAAACAATACAAAGAAACCAACACACAGATAGACCAGGCCGATGAGGTTTATGTACAGAACGCGTGGCGTCCAACGGTGAACAGCATCGAGGTTGTCGAGGTCTGCGTAGTAAAGCCGGGTGCTTTCGGGGTATGACGGACGCTCCATCAGATAGTGGATTTCGCCACCGACATGGGCCTGGTCTAAGTACATGCCAACGTCGCGTGCGCGCACTACCTGGTCGTACTTGCCGACACTATTGAGATTAATGCCCAGCAGGTGATCACCGGGAAGCAGCCAGGCCTTCTCGCCGGACGAGTCGCGCTCGATATTCTGGGCCACGACACCTTGCTCGGTATCAGCCCATTCGACGCCATCCCAGGCGGGCGTTTCGTGACGTACTCTCTGACGAAAATTGAGTAGACCAGCGCTGATAAGCAGGGCTGCGCCGATTAGCAATACCCATGTTTTCGCTGTTAGTACTGAGCCCTTCACTGGTCCTTTTACTCCGTGCAAACCATCGACACAGACGGATCCCCGTTAAACAAGCAAGGGTTGTTCCGATCTGCCGAGACTTGCCATTTCACGTGCTCTTTAGGCTTTCACAGTGACGAGTCACATAAAATCGATAAAGGTGGTTCTTTTCTGGGCGAAGAAAAGAAGATGTAAGCGGGATAAGCATCCAACTTTTCGGAATCGTCCGAGAATTTGGACTTGCGCACTTTCAGCGCGCCGGTGAAGAGAAAGCAGAACAACGTCTATTGAAAGGGGCTAACTAGTCGACTGCTCGCTTCCTGGCGACGCTGTCAGAACCTGACTGAAATACCACCCCGCACGGACCGTCTACTATTGCCGACAACGACTGTCGATTCTGAGTTCTCAGAAGTCACCGCAGTATCCAAAAGGTTCCGCGCATCCAGTATTGCTTCCGCCCGAACCGGTAACCCAAAACTTGGTAGTTCTTGAGTCACTTGAATACTTAGCGAGGGATCGTAGACTCCCAATCGTCCGGCAAAAGGATCGATGGCAAAAACCGTCGCCTCTGGAGAAAACCTTAAGATTGTTCGCACTTGAGTTCCGGTTCGGAACCCAGCTCCTAACTGAAGCGCAGCCGTTTGAAAGAACCCATTCTCGAACATGTCTGAGGGTGAAGTGAAACCGTGTTCTGCCAGGCGTTGTCCGCGCCCAAAGGCGTAACCGGCAGATGCGGTCCAAACCTTGTTCAAGCGCCGAGTGTAAACGACGCGCATACCTTTCGCAGAGCCTTCCTGATTTGCAACGTTGATGAATGATTCTCCAGCGTTACCTGAAAAGGCAGTTGCGGGCATGCTCAGCAAGCCAACTCCTCGGCCAGTCGTAGTGTCGAAGAAAGCGCTGGCTTCCACGTTCGAGTTGTTATCGAGCACTCGTTCGATTCCGAACTCAAGTCGATGACTACGTTCGAGCACGGCCTGACCATCGATGAACGCGACGGGCCTGACTGTTTGCTGTCGGAAAACTACTTGCTCACCTTCAAACGACGCAACACTCTGAATTCCATCCTCGTCACCACCTGAGGCAAAGGCTGCCTTAACTCGGGTGCGAGCATTGGCATCGAATTGAATTCCGATTCGTGGCGTTAGAGAGTGCGCTTCGCCAGGCCCAACGAATCTCGAGTAGTCCAAACCCATCACGATTACGATGCCATCTCTGACAACCCATTCGTCGATTGCGCGTAACGAAACTTGGCCCAGAGAATCAGCGTGATGAGCGGGAGTCTTGAAGAACCCATTTGAGTTCCTGCGTAAACCGGCGGCGGTAACTCCAACTTTGTGACGATTACCGACATTGAATCTGGTCGAAGCCTCAAGTCGTTTCGGCGCGTCAGGACCAATTCCCGTTTGTCCAGTAAAGATCAGTTCGACTCCATCATTGATTGGAGTTGAAACTGCAAAGTTGAGCCCGGCATAAGACGAACCGTACGCATTACTCGCAGAATAGGCTTCGATGACTCCGATGGTCCTGGATTTCCCGTTGAGAGGTTCTGGCTGCGGTCCGTTCACCGATGTTTCCATCGCAACGGCCTGTTCTTCAGATCCATTTTGGGTGACAGCCTGTACATCTGCGTCCTCGCCTTCGCGGATCTGAAAAACTGATCTACGCCCCTGAGCCGACCGCAGAACCCACTTCACGTCGTCTCTGTCACGACGACGTTCGGGCAGCGTATTTCCATTGCCGATCGGTTCGAGATTGAAGCGATAACTCAGTTCCTGCGCAGCTCGGACATCAACCGCGTCAAACGAGACTTCGGTGAATCCGTTCGCAATGGCGCGGATGGCATAACGACCCGGCAGGACCCGCGCAATAAAGTTTCCCTCACGATCCGTTCTTGCCTCTTTAACTACGTTCTTCACACCTTCTTTCAGCAGTGATACGAGGGCACCGGCTAGCGGGTTACCTTTGTTATCCCTGACGGATCCGGTAATGGTCGCCAAGCTCGGCCTGGCGGCAGCCGGAGTCGCCGCGAGACTGGCGTTAGCAGTCACCGAGGTAAGAAGGAACGAGTACAGGACAAGAATTAGTCTGCTTCTCATGCGGTAAAACCTCCAGGCACAAAACTACCTAGTGGATGCAATTGAACGAGGCAAGAGCCAGACAACAACTGATTGGAATGATACAAGTGGCTCCTAAGACTTAACTTTTCACGGTCACAGTGCCGTTGCTGAAGTCGTGAAAAGTGCCAAGCGGTTCTGGAAGGGAGACTCACCGGAACCCACAATAGGGTCTCATTTTCAGCCAGTTGTTCCAATAATGTCAAGCAAATGAAGGGTTATACAGCGCCTTTGCCGCCGGGATTTCGGGCGTGCTAGGATCATCCCCCCTCCAACTAATGTCAGCTCAATGGTCACCTATGATAGATGAAGTTCAATCAACCCGGCTTCCCAACGGAATCGCGGTCCTGACGGAGCATATGCCCGGGCTCAGGTCAGTTACCGTAGGTATTTGGGTTCGAAGGGGCTCACGCCACGAGACTCCGGAGCTCAATGGCATCTGCCATTTTATTGAGCATGCTGTATTTAAGGGAACTCGGCGACGCTCAGCTCACGACATTGCGGTTGAAACCGATAGGCTGGGCGGGCACTTTGACGCCTACACCACCCATGAAATGACAGGTTTCGCGTTAAAAGTGGCGGACACCTCTTTGCCCGAGGCGGTTGATCTCCTGGCTGACTTAATAGCTCACCCTCGTTTCGACCAGGAGGACCTCGAGCGCGAACAAAAGGTGATCCTTGAAGAGATGAAAATGGTCGAGGATACGCCGGACGAACTGCTTGGAGAGTTGTTCAACGCAGCATATTTCCCAAATCACGCGCTTGGCCGCCCCATCGAAGGAACCCGCGAGACGGTCCCAACCTTTGACCACAAAACGACGCTGGCCTACCACGCGCGCGAGTTTTCATATCCGAACCTGGTCGTTGCGGCAGCGGGAAATGTAAATCACTCGCGACTAATTAGTTTGATTGGAGAGGCCTTTGGCGGATGCGAGGGCGTTGGCAGTCGGCCACACCAGATTTCCACTTCGGTTCCTCGGCCGGCAGCACCAATTCTAATCGAACAAAAAAGCGAACTTGAACAAGCGCATCTCGTGATCGCCTCACCCTGGCCAGACGCGCTGAGTGATAACCGATACGCTGCCAGTCTTCTTGCTTCCGTTATGGGAGGCGGCACTTCCAGCCGGCTATGGCAAACAGTCAGAGAAGAACGCGGTCTTGCTTACTCGGTCGGCGCCGGCGGTAGCGCATTCACAGACGTCGGCGTGTTCAATATTTATGCTGGTACTTCACCAGACCAGGTGGACGAGGTTTTAGAGCTGGCGCTAATTGAATTGCGACGAGTGGTTCAAGATTGCGTGTCGGAAGAAGAGCTGCGTATCGCGAAAGAACAAGCGATCTCTTCAATCCTGCTCGGTCTGGAATCTTCAAGCGCGCGAGCGAGCACTCTGGCTCGCCAGGAGATAATTCACGGAAGACGAATATCACCCGATGAAGTTATCGAAAAACTTCGCGCGACGACTGCCGACGAACTTCGCGAGGTCGCACGCACTTATTTCACATCCGAAGCGATTTCGCTGGGAGCACTCGGCAATCTAAATGGCTTTCGCGTCGATCGTTCTCGCCTTTCAATGTAGCTTCATCAGATTTGTTTTCAGTTTGCAAAACCACTCGTAGCCGTTTTCTCTCATAAGTGGTAAATTCACTCTTGCCTTCTTCTTATTAGTGCCGAGCTAGTTCTTCTGATGAAACTTACCGTCCTTGGCAGTGGATCATCTGGTAATGCAGTCTTGATCGTTGCCGGAAATACGCGAGTCCTTGTTGACGCCGGACTCAGCGCCAAAGAAATCACACGCAGACTTTCGCTTGTCGGAGAAGATGTGCAGCAGTTAGACGCTGTGCTGGTCACTCATGAGCATGGTGATCATGCCGGCGGTCTCAGGGTGTTGCTGCAATCACTTGACTGCCCGGTCTATATCTCCGCGCAGACGCTTGACGCTTATGTTAGTGAGCGCTTCAACGTGAATAATGAAGAGCCAAGAAAACGAGCCAAAGCATTGAACAATCGCGTCGAGCAAATTGAGTCAAGCCGAGATTTCCGCATCGGAGAGATCGACTTTCACCCCTTCACGATCCCTCATGATGCAGTTGATAACTTTGGCTTCACGGCCACACATCAGGGAGTAAAGATCGCGACTGTGATGGATTTCGGCCATGTAACTACGCTGATGACCGAACGTCTTCGAGGTTGCGCCGCAATCATTATCGAATCGAATCACAGCCGGGATATGCTTAAAGCCTGCGATTCATACCCGTGGGAATTGAAACAACGCATCCTGTCGCGACTGGGACATCTATCAAATGAAGACCTGGCTGACTGGATCAAAGATGGATTCGACGGCTGTGCAAGATACATTGTGCTCGCGCATCTTTCGCAACGTGCGAACAATCCGTACCTGGCAAAAATTACCGCTGAAGTCGCGCTGCAGGAGAAAGCTCCATTATTCTTTTCAGACACTCAAATAAGTCTTTCCACACCAAAAGAGCCGACTCCCTGGATCGAAGTATGAAATACAGGTCGGGAAATGTTCTGATCTTACTCAGCTTGTTGGTGTTAGTCGGATGCGGAATAAACTCGCAACGAAACCGGTTGCCCTCAGAAGTAGAATCAGCTATCAACAGCGTTGCTGATGACATTGCACAAGAACGCTACGACAAGATTTATTACGATGCGTCTGAGTTATGGCGACAAGACGTTACCAAGGAACAGTCGGCTGAAGTGTTCAAGACTTTGCGAGCTCGACTCGGCAAGGTAGAAAACAGGTCGCTGCATTCTGCCACCGAGCAACAAAACTCCGGAGGCGCGCTCAAAGGCAACGTCTACATTGTTGCTTATCAAACTAAGTTTGAACTGGGCGAAGGAATGGAAACGTATACGCTTGTAGACCGGAATGGTCACTGGCTTTTAGCTCGTTATCTCGTAAACTCAACTGCCTTAAACCAATAAACAGTTACATGATCGATCGATACACATTGCCCGAGATGGGCGCGCTTTGGTCCGAGCAGAACAAATTTCAGAAATGGTTAGACGTTGAAATCGCCGTTTGCGAGGTTCACGCTGAGCGAGGCACGATTCCAGCTGAAGCTTTGAAAGAAATCAAAGCTCGCGCAGCCTTTTCTGTGGCTCGCATAAACGAAATCGAGAAGATTACTAACCACGATGTTATTGCTTTCACCACGAACCTGGCTGAATCGATAGGCGAAGCGTCTCGTTTCGTCCATTATGGCCTTACGTCTTCTGATGTCGTAGACACTGCCAACGCCCTGCTGCTTCGCGACGCCTCTCAAATCCTACTTAAGAAAGTTGCGACTTTGCTCGATACTTTGAAACGACGAGCGTTCGAGTTTCAAAACACACCACAAGTTGGTCGCACCCATGGCATACATGCCGAGCCCACTTCATTCGGGCTAACTTTCGCACTTTGGTACGACGAAATGCGGCGCAATCAGCAACGGTTGCTGGAAGCGCTTGATGCTGTCTCAGTCGGAAAAATAAGTGGAGCCGTCGGCGCTTTTGCTCATCTCGATCCCGATGTGGAAGAGAGTGTGTGTGTTCGGTTGGGATTGAAAGCGGCGCCCGTTTCCACTCAAGTCATTCAACGCGACATCTATGCCGAGTACCTGACAACGCTCGGAATAATTGCATCGTCGCTGGAGAAGTTCGCGTTGAATGTCCGCCACTGGCAACGCACCGAAGTTCGTGAAGCGCAGGAGAAATTCACCAAGGGCCAAAAAGGATCGAGCGCGATGCCTCACAAGCGTAATCCAATTATCTCTGAGCGAATCTGTGGAATGGCTAGAGTTGTCAGAGCCAATAGTTTGGTGGGACTGGAAAATGTGGCCCTCTGGCATGAACGAGATATCTCGCATTCTTCGGCCGAAAGGGTGGTCCTACCCGACTCAAGTATTGCGCTCGATTACATGCTGCAAAAGGCGATTGGGTTGATCGATGGTCTGGTGGTCTATCCAGAAAGAATGTTGGAAAACTTGAAAGCCACGCACGGGCTAATCTTTAGTGGCCAGTTGTTACTTGCTCTAACTAATAAGGGTGTATCGCGCGAGACCGCTTACGATTGGGTGCAACGAAATGCGATGAGAGTGTGGGATGAGAATCGCGACTTTCTAACTCTCGTCAAAGACGACGCGGACATCAAGTCACAACTATCGGTCGCAGAGATCGAACAAATTTTTTCGCTCGATCACTATCTTAGAAATGTCGGCAAGGTTTTTGAGAGGGTATTTAAGGAGGACGGTAACTAAACCGTCCTTCTTAATTGTTAGGCTTGAGTTTCTACTTGGCTGAGAATTTCTCAGCATAGTTTCCGATGAACGGAAGTTTGAAGTACTCCTTGTTGAAGGCCTTGACCAAACACATGACCCAACCAATGAGGACGCCAAGGCTTATTACCGAGATGAGCAACATTCCAAGTAACCAAATCAAGGATCCCAGCAGGTTCGAAGCATAACCAACTATCAACGACAGGAAGATCGCTACGAACCAGAGAATGAACATAATTATTCCGAATCCGCCGCTGAGAATGAGGGATTGCATCGCGTGAAAGCGAACGAATCTGCTATTTTTCTCGATTAGGAAAAAAACTAATCCCGAAACCCAGCCGAAGATGTATGAAAGCAATGCGGCGATATTTTCATCTAAGCCAGTGCTTGATTTGGACGTTTCGCCGGGCGGAGGGTTTTCCATTATAAGTTTCTCCTGTTTGGAAGTTGTTTCTTGAAGAACGGTAGCTTGTTGTTTGGTTTGTTAAGCCACAGTTGCCATTGCCGTGGCAAGCTTACAGGGCGAAGATATTAGTCCAATAACTGTATATGACGCAATATTTTGTGCTGAGAAAGAGAGACTGGATCGGATGAAAGCTAAAGTCTACGTAAATCTAAAGGCGGGAGTTCTTGATCCTCAGGGTAAGGCGATCCAGCACTCCGTTGAATTACTCGGATTCTCAGGAATTTCGGACATCCGCCAGGGAAAATACTTTGAGATATCTCTGGATGGTTCCCTGGACCAAACCAATGCGCAGGCATCGGTTGAGAAAATTGCACGAGAGGTCTTGTCTAACCCAATCATTGAAGACTACCGGGTTGAAGTCGAAGGCTAAAGCGCAAGTGTCCGTCATTAGCGTCCACGAGGACACGAATGTTAAAGTTTGCTCAATGAAAGCGGAGGAGCGAAGAGCGTGAAATTTGGCGTCATAGTTTTTCCTGGTTCAAACTGCGACCACGACGCCTACCATGTGATTTCCAAGCACGTAGGCCAACCAGTCGACTTTATCTGGCATAGAGATACTGACTTAAGTAGCTACGACGCGGTGATCATTCCGG
>AR_comb_assmDRAFT_10673464_pt1 | contig 17023 bp, 14 predicted proteins | sample ArasoioldDNA_FD_10543 | JGI IMG/M metagenome (IMG submission 10543) | reverse complement strand
CTTCTCGCCGCGCCAACGGTCATGCCGTTGACGGCCATGCGGCCTTCGTTGTTGGCACCGCCGTTTGCCGAGAAGAAAGTCATGGTCGGGGACAGCGCGATGCCGTTGTTGTCCACCGTCAGTCCTGGTGTCGCGTTGAGCAGCGCGCCCGCGGCGCGCGACGCGGGAATGGACTGCACCATATCCCGATCGATCACGACCTCCCGGCGCGCGCTCTGCACGTCGACGACCGGCGTTTCACCGGTCACCGTCACCGTTTCTTGAATGGCGCCGACGCGCATCTCCACTGGAATGGTCAGGGTCTGACTGCCCGCCAACGTGACGTTCTCCCGACGAACGGGCGAAAAGCCCGGGAGCGAGAACGACAGGGTATAGGTGCCAGCCCGCAGGTCGATGATGCGGTACTGGCCGGAGTCATCGGTGACTGCGGTACGAACTTTCTCGATGAGTGCCGGGCTGGACGCTTCGACGGTCACGCCCGGGAGGACGCCGCCGGACGCATCGCGAACCGTTCCCGTTAACGAGGCTTGCGCAAACACCGAGGCCGGCAGTAACAACACTGCCAGAATGAAGAGAGACTTCGCTCGCATCAGGCGTTCTCCTTCTGTTTCCCGCAGGTAGTGGGTAGCCGCTTATATCAGAGACTGTTTCAGCATGTGGTGACGCGAAGGATACTTGGACGTTCTGCGAGGATCAAGAATTTGATATGTCAGGCCTTGGCCGCCTTCCAAACCAGTAGTTGCGATAGATGCAACTACAGAGAAGGCTGGAGAAAGCTCGATCGAAGCGCCGTCCTAAACTGAAGCGATGGCGGGCAACACTTCGCGGAAATCGGCGAAGCCGACTCTCCTCTCAGGGGGCAACCCGCAGATCGCGAAGGGCGACGGCGACGCGCCCGTGCGTGCTTACATCGCGGCCATGCCCGGATGGAAGCGCGACGTGGGCCGTCGTCTCGACGCGATCATCGTGCGCACGGTTCCTGGCGTGCGCAAAGCAGTCAAGTGGAACTCGCCGTTCTATGGAGTCGAGGGTGACGGCTGGTTCCTCAATTTTCATTGCTTCACGAAGTATGTAAAGGTCGCATTCTTCCGCGGTACGTCGCTGCGTCCTATTCCGCCAGGTCAGTCCAAGCACAAAGAGGTTCGTTACCTCGACATCCACGAAGACGATGAGTTCGACGAAAAGCAGTTCGCCGCGTGGGTGAAGCAAGCAAGCAAGTTACCCGGCGAGCGAATGTAAGCGCGACACACGTGGAACCTCTTCGGCATGCTCGTCAATACATAACTGCCAGAACGTGGTCACCGAACGTGGTGGGCCATCCATTGCATGTCAGGGAACATGGCTCACGTGATAGTCGAGTCCGAAATTCGACAGCGGCTTGACTCACTGGTCGAGGCGATTCGTGCCATGGATCTGCACAGTGTGATGTCGACGTACGCGCCGGATATAGTGTCCTTCGACATCGAACCGCCGCTGCAGCACGTCGGAGTAGACGCCAAGCGCAAGAACTGGGCACACGTCTTTTCGATCTACCAGCGCCCACTCGATTACGAACTTCGCGACCTCGCCATCGTCGTGGGTGAAGACGTGGCGTTCGGCCACGGCCTGGTTCGGATCAGGGGCACGCTGAAGAACGGAAACACGACTGAGCATCGGTTTCGATTGACCACCTGCTTTCGAAAGATCGCCGGCAACTGGCTGATCGCGCACGACCATGTGTCGGCGCCGCTCGACCTGCCAAATGACAGAGCATTGCTGAATCTCGAGCCGTAACCGTACGAGGAAGGATGAGAACCATGAACGACAAGATGAAGATCGCGACCTGCCTCTGGTTCAACAAGAATGCCGAGGAGGCCGCGAAGTTCTATGCCGCGACGTTCCCCGACAGCCGGGTCACCGGGGTGCATAAGGCGCCGAGCGACTATCCAAGTGGAAAGGCCGGCGACGTGTTGACCGTCGATTTCACCGTGCTCGGTCAGCCGTTTGTCGGGCTGAACGGCGGGCCGGAATTCAAATTCGACGAAGCGATCTCGTTCCAGGTTTTCACCGACACGCAAGAGGAAACCGACCGTTACTGGAATGCGATCGTCAAGAACGGCGGCGAAGAAAGCGTGTGCGGTTGGTGCAAGGACAAATTCGGATTGAGCTGGCAGATCGCGCCTCGCGTGCTGATCGACGCGATGACCGGTCCCGACACTGCCGCCGCCAAGCGCGCGATGGACGCGATGATGACGATGAAGAAGATAGACATCGCGAAGATCGAAGCCGCGCGCGCTGGTGCTGCTCACGCGGTCCGCTGAGGGGTGAGCTGCACAGATTCTTCGCAGCTGAAGATCCCGACGCGCGCTGCCTCGCTAGAATGATCGCCAGCGCCCCCGGCAAGTATGTGTTGCCGCCGTGCGTGAGGGTCGGGTCGCGAGCTCCGACCTCGTGACCCGTCCCGATTCTTCTCTTGTGCGATGGAACATCACTAAGGGCTAGGTCGCGGCGACCTTTCGACTTCGCTCAGGGCAGGCTGGATTGCCGCCCGCGCCCAGGGCGAGCGACCACGGCTCGCGATTCTTACGATCATCGCGGCCGCATTCGATACAAACAGCATTCGATTCATTTTTGAAAAAGGGGTATTGACGTAAGCTAATACACGGAGCTGCGCCAACTCTTTGGCCCAGCTCCGTGTATTACGTGGTTGCGCTAGCGGGGGCGAGCGCAATGCCGGTAAAACTGTGCGACCAGTGCGGGAAGAAGGGCGAGATCCGTGCCGACTCGCCAGACTACCCGACCGAACTCTACATCCGATGCGATGCTTGCGGCGCGGTCTGGATACTGCACCGCAGCGACCGCACTAAACCGCCGTGCCTTGTGGTACAGCGCAAGCCCTAAGTAGTGGCCACCATCAACGTTCTAGCAAGACAGTAGGTCCTTTCGGACTACCGCATCTCCACTTTTGATCGGAACTCAATGCCAGGCAGTGAATAGGTCAGGGCGACCCTTCGACAAGCTCAGGGCAGGCTGGATTCGCTCTTGCTGGCGCGGTGCGAAGCAACGCGCCGCAGGACCCAGAGACGTCGCTCCCGCCAAAGCCGAGCGAAGCGAGGAATTTGGTCGGGGCGACTGGATTTGAACCAGCGACATCTCGGTCCCAAACCGAGCGCTCTACCAGGCTGAGCCACGCCCCGTATCTGCGATTATAGCGACTGAATTCCCTAGCATTCTAGCGCGCTTGTGGACTGACGGGTTAGAACGCAATGCCGGTGTAACCTTATCGGGAGTACACGAACCACGAGGACTGCCATGCGTGTCATCACCGCGAATGCCATCGGCATCCTGTGCCTGGCAACGACGGTCGCCTCGGCGCAGACCGCAGGACCGAAGCCGGGCCCACTTCCTGATTGGAGCGGCGCCTGGGTGATGCAGGGCCCGACCGTCTTCGACGCGGCCACCGTGCAGCCGAAGAACGGACGCGCCGGCGAGCCGGGCGTCCGCGAGTTCCCGCCGTACAACGCTGAGTACGAAGCGATCTACAAGACGCACATCGAGCTCGTGAAGCAGGGCACGTTTCCCGATCCGATCAGCACGTGCGGCACCCCGCACGGCTTTCCGCGCCTGATGAATCTGCCGGACCTGTACGAGTTCGTCGTCACACCGCAGCAGGTCATCGTGCTCGGCGAGAACGGTCCGAACGTCCTGCGCATCTACACCGACGGCCGCACGCATCCGGCACCTGCAGATCTCTGGCCGACGTACAGCGGCAGCTCGGTCGGTCACTGGGAAGGCGACACGCTCGTCTTCACCACGATCTCCCTCAAGGGCTTCAGCGGCAAAGACGTCATCGTCGATCGCACGGGACTTGTGTTGAGCGATGCGAGCCGGGTCACGACTCGCATGCGCACGATCGACGACAAGACCATGGAAGCGCGGATGGTGATCGAAGACCCGAAGGCGCTCACTGCACCGTGGACCGTGGTCAAGCGCTACACGAAACAGCCGCCCGGCACGTGGGGCTGGGACTATTCGTGCGCCGAGAACAATCGCAACCCGATCAGCAATTCGGGACGAACGCTGACGCTCGGACCCGACGGCAAACCGATCGACAAGGTCAAAGACTGATCACGCGAGGTGTACTGTGAGATCACGGATATCGACCCTGCTCGTCGCAATCGGGATCGCGCTCGCCGTCCCGGCGCTGATCGCGCATCACTCCGCCGCGATGTTCGACGATGCGAAGGTGCTCGAGTTGACGGGCGTCGTGAAAGAGATGCAGTGGGCGAACCCCCACATCTGGATTCAGGTCATCGTCGATGACAACGGCACCAAGAAGGAATGGAGTCTGGAAGGCGGGAGTCCGAACACGCTGTCGCGACGCGGATGGCGGAGCACGTCGTTCACGCCGGGTGACAAGGTGACGGTGCGTCTCAATCCGATGAAGGACGGCACCGCCGCCGGTCTCTTCATCGGCGCGAAGTTCGCCGCCGACGGCCACACGATCGGCCGCTGGGACTAGGGGCGAGGCGGCTTCCCACGTCCGAGCTGATTCACGAGCTCTTGAGCCTCCGAGAGCAGTCGCGTCCCACTGCAGACGCTGATCTCAAATATTGGCGTGTCCTGGCCGTCGTCTGTGCGCACCAGTCTGTTCATCGCGCGCGCAAAAACCAGGTACGCGCCACCTTCCTTGAAAGACGACGCGCCATACGATTCGATTCCGGGAAATAGCGTCAGCGTTGTCCGTCGCCGCACGTCGCCCTTCCATACACGGTCCACCTCGAATGATGTCTCTAACGAACCGTCTGTCTTGACCACCGTTCCGCTGAAGACCACCGTCGAGAGGCGCTGGGCGTCGCGCGCAGTCTTCCACAGCGCGACGCAGTCTGCATGCGAGAGGGGCGGGATCGCCAGCGACACGATCACGACCACGCTCAAGCGAGTAGCGACTCTCCACGTCTCCATCGATCGATTGCGGATTATATCGGCGAGAGCGCGGCTTTCGTCGCCGCGGCGAAGATCTCGGCGGACGCGGCTGAACTGTCCACGCGCACGACTCCACTAGAGCTCCCCAAGAACTCTCCGCTTCGCTGTCAATCCAACGTCGACGCGTCACCGAGGCAGCCACGGTATGCAGAGGCGCCCCACTGCCGGACGGAGGTCGAGCGCAGAATTCGACTGCACAAAAAACCACGCCCACTTCGATTCCGGAGAAATTCAGAGCCGACGTCCGCAATCGAAGTACCAGGCGAGCGTCTTGCTGTTCCGCGGCCGGGATTGTGCGGGACTTCTCTTCGGGCGCATCGACGCAAAGGGACTTCTTGATGAAGAAATCACGATATCCGTCGCTCTATCAGATCAACACTCGCGTCTGGCTGACGGGCCTGGCGAAAAGTCTCGGCCGGAAGGCGACACTCGACGACATACCGGACTCCGACCTGGATCATCTGGCCTGGATGGGGTTCGAGTGGATCTGGCTCCTGAGCGTCTGGCGGACGGGGCGCGCCGCACAGCAGATCTCGCGCACGAATCACGGATGGCGTCACGAGTTCCAGGAAACGCTACCCGACCTCCGGGACGAGGACATCGCGGGCTCGGGGTTCGCCATCACGGGCTACACGGTGCACCCGGAACTCGGCGGCGATGCCGCGCTGGCTCGCCTCCGCCAGCGCCTGCGAGATCACGGTTTGCGGCTGATGCTCGATTTCGTCCCGAATCACACCGCACCGGATCATCCCTGGGTCGAAGAGCACCCGGACTACTACGTGCAGGGCACCGAGTCCGATCTGGCGCAGGCGCCACAGAACTACACGCGCATCAGAATGCGTGACGGCGAACGAGTCGTGGCCTTTGGTCGCGATCCGTATTTCGCGGGTTGGCCCGATACCCTCCAACTCGATTACAGCAACCCGGCAACGCAAGCGGCGATGCGTAACGAACTCTTCAGGATTGCCCGGCAGTGCGATGGGGTGCGGTGCGACATGGCCATGCTGGTCCTTCCCGAGGTGTTCGATCGCACGTGGGGTCGTCGCGCCCCGCTCTTCTGGCCCGAGACGACGAGGCGAGTACGCGAACGGACGCCGGGGTTCTGTTTCATGGCGGAGGTCTACTGGGACCTCGAATGGACCATGCAGCGGCAAGGGTTCGACTACGCGTACGACAAGCGGCTCTACGATCGATTGCGCGAGGGCCATGCCAGGCCAGTACGGGAACATCTGCTCGCCGGCCTTGACTATCAGGACAAGCTCGCGCGTTTCATGGAGAACCATGACGAGCCGCGAGCGGCCGCCACGTTCGCTCTGCCGATGCACCAGGCTGCCGCGATCGTGACCTTTCTCTCGCCGGGTCTGCGGTTCTTCCATCAAGGTCAATTCGAAGGGCGCAGGACACGTATTTCACCGCACCTCGTGCGAGCGCCAGTCGAACGCACTGATGACGCGGTGAATCGATTCTACGAACAGTTGCTTTCGGTGTTGCGCGAGACGACGGTTCGGGACGGCGAATGGCGCCTGGTCGAATGCACGCCGGCATGGGAGGGCAACTGGACGTGGGAAGGGTTCCTCGCGTTTGCATGGCAACGCGACGATGAGCGGTTGCTCGTCGCCGTGAACTATGCCGGCAACCAGGGCCAGTGTTACGTGCAATTACCGGCGGCGTATGTCGCCGGCGGCGGCGTTCGTTTCAACGATCTGATGAGCGGCGACCGTTACGAGCGCGCCGGGAGCGATCTGGCGTCGAAAGGACTCTACGTCGATCTGCCGCCCTGGGGTTACCACGTGTTCGCGGTTGACGCACTTGCGCCGACGACGGAGGTTGAGCCAGCAGTCCGGCGCGATCGCGAGCGTGCAGTGCGCTGACGGCAGACCGAAGCCGCAAAGGATTGCCTCAGCCGAGCACAGCTTTCGCAGCCGCGCCGAGAATTTCACCAATGCGACCGAGCGTGTCATCAGGCGTGACGAACGGCGGCGCAAGCACGAACGTGTCGCCGCGAACGCGGCTGAACAGTCCGCGCGCAATCGCTTCGGCGTGAATGCGCGCGCCGACCTGCTGTTCCGGCGCGAACGGAGTCTTCGTCGCGCGCTCTTTGACGAAGTCCACGGCGCACATCAGCCCTTTGCCACGAATCTCGCCGACCTGCGAATAATCGCCGAGCTGTGACCGCAGCGCATCGAGAAGCAAAGCTCCCTTGCGCGCGGCTTCGGCGACGAGATTCTCTTCGTCGATGATCTGCAGCGTGCGCAACGCGACCGCGCAGCCGGTTGGATGCGCACTGTAGGTAAAGGCATGCATCCATGGTCCGGGCGCCTCGTCCAATGCGCGTGCGATCTCGTCACTCACACCGACGCCACCGAACGGGAAATAGCCCGACGTGATCGCCTTCGCGAACTGCATGATGTCGGGCGCCACGCTCCAGTGCTCGAGGCCGAACCACTTCCCTGTTCTCCCAAAGCCGGTAATCACTTCATCCGCTGCGAACAACACATCGTGGCGATCGCAGATCTCGCGGATGCGCCGGAAGTAGTCGTCGGGCGGAACGATGACGCCGCCGACGCCGATCACGGGCTCGGCCAGAAACATCGCAACCGTGTCAGCGCCCTCGCGGACGATGGCCTCCTCGAGCGCGCTGGGCGACAACGGCGCAACGTGAATGAAGCCCGGGACTCGAGGTTCGAACAGCGGCCAGTAGCCGGCAATCCCCGTTGCGCTCATCGCAGCGAGCGTCGTGCCGTGATATCCGAGCTCGCGTGAGATGACCTTCGTTTTTGCCGGCCGGCCACGCAGCTTCCAATACGAGCGCGCGACCTTGATCGCAGACTCGTTCGCCTCTGCACCGCCGGATGTGAAAAAGAAGCGATTAATCTTCGGATACGTCAGTTGCCCAAGCCGCTCGGCCACCTCGATCGCCCGCGGGTTCGAGCTGCCGGCGTAGCCCGACGCGTAGCCGAGCGTCTCCATCTGCTCGCGCGCCGCGTCGGCAAGCTCACGCCGGCCGTGACCGAGGACGACATTCCAGAGTCCAGCGAGACCGTCGATGTATTCCTTGCCATCGGCGTCCACCAGCATCGCGCCGTGGCCGCGGACCCACACACGACCGGCGCGCTGAACCGCCGGATCGTGCTGTGGATGAATCAGCGATGCGAGATCACGGGACAGCCATTCGGACATAGCGGTGTCGATTCTATCCACGCCTGCACGATTCTTCGATCAACGCGTCATCTTCCCTTGAAAGTCACCACGCAACGGCGCATCATGCAACCCACCCATCCCCAGTGAAGGCTGTTTGAGCACGCGCCGATAGCATGTTCGTCCGCTGTGCCCAGCGATCGGTCCCTGTTCGCGTTAATGACTCAGGCGGGAGTGTGCAATGACGACCAGAAAGAATCTGTGGAGAAGCGCGCTCGGTCTCGTGCTCGCGGCGATCGCCGTGGCGTTCATTGGAAAAACGCCAGCGCTCGAAGCGCAGGGCCGATCGGATCTCGAAGCGCGACATCAGAGGCTGCTGCCGCTATTCGAGACGCCGGGCGTCGTCTTCACTGACGCAGACGAGACGCGCGATCGCCTGGTCGTCGGCGTGCTCAATCGCGGCCGCGGCGAAGGACAGGTCCGCGCCAGGCTTCGCCAGTTGGGTATAGACAGTCAGGACGTTGACGTCGTCGAGACCGAGCCGATCATCGCGTTGGCGACGCTGAGCGACAGGGCCACAACGATCACCGGCGGCTTGCAGATCCGGTTCTCGCAATTTCTCTGCAGCCTGGGCTTCCCCGCCTTTCTCAACGGCACGGCCGGCTTCGTCACCGCCTCGCACTGCAGCGACAACCAGGGTGCCGTCGACGGCACGCAGTATTACCAGCCACTGAACCAGGTCCCGAACGATTTCATCGGGACCGAGATTCTGGACCCCGCCTACGTGCGCGGCGGTGGGGCTGGCTGCACCAGGAACCGACGCTGCCGACGGTCAGACGCGAACTTCAGCCAATCGGAAGGCCCGCGATCGGTGACGGTCGGCAAGATCGCGCGAACTACTGGACAGGGCTCGTTGACCATCGATCCTGCAAACCCGACGTTCACCATCACCGCCGAAGGTGTGGCGAGCCGCAACGCGATCGCACACAAAGTCGGACGAACGACCGGCTGGACGAGCGGCACAGTCAGCAACACGTGCGTGAACACCAGCGTGTCGGGGTCGACGATCGTGCTCCTCTGTCAGACATTCGTGACGAGCAGCGGTGTGATCGTCCAGGGCGGCGACAGCGGTTCACCCGTTTTCGCGACGGGAGGACCCAGTGGGGGCGTGACGCTGCTTGGCGGGCTCTGGGGTGGCAATCAGACCGGCACGCAGTTCGTGTACAGCCCGATTGCCAACATCAGGGCCGAGCTCGGCGATCTCATCACGCACTAAGCCTGGCCCGCCGCGGTAGCGGCCGGTCCGAAAGGACCGGCCCTACCTCATTAACTTCTAGCGATTCGCAGTCTCAGCCGGCAGAACGAATACGAATCGCTGACCGTCGCGACTGATGTATCTCGTTGTCCCGAGATCGCCCTGCGCATCGCCGGGGACCGCAAATAGTTCTTTCGGTGTTCCCGGCTGCACGGTGCCCGTCGTCGAGATGTCAACCGCCATCATCTTGAGGTCGGGTTCGTTGGCGATGAAGTACAACTCGCGGCCATCGGCGCGCCACGCCATCAAGCCTCCGGCGCCACCCTTCGAAACCTGATACTTGGTGTCGCCCACCGGGGCGCCGGTCGCGGCATCGAACGGACGCACATAGAGCTCGAAGGTTTCCGTCTCGTTCGACGTGAACGCGATCAATCGTGCATCCGGTGAGAGCACGCCGCCGTTCACGAAGAACTCCTCGCGCGACAGTTCGGTCGCCTTCCGCGTCTTCTCATCGCCCGCCGTTGGCACCACGAGAATGACGCCGCCCGAGTTGAAGAACAGATACTTGCCGTCCGCGGAGATGTCTCGCAGATTGACCGGCGCGCCGGGCGAGTAGCGGTAGAGCAACTCTGCATCGCCGGTGCCATCCGCGTTCTTGCGATAGATCCCCTGGTACCCACCCGTGCGTGCGGAGACGTAGTAGATCTGCTTGCCGTCCGGCGACCACATCGGAGCGAAGTCTGCCGGTGCGTCGTTGGTGATCGGCGTGGTCTTGCCGGAGGCGATGTCGACGACCCTGATGTCAGATCGCCCGCCCGCTTGGAAGGTGTCGAACCATCTGGTCGCGATGCGCGTGCCGTCCGGTGAGAGCGCGGTCTGTCCGTAGCGGCCAACCGGTCCGACTCGCCGCAGCACTTTGCCCTGTCGATCGAGCAGCGCGAGCTGAAAGGTCGGATCTGTCGGAGCTGACGCGCCCTTCGGTGCAACCGAGTACACGATGCGCTGCCCGTCGCGCGCCACGTTGCCCCAGTTGAGGCCGATCCCTTGCGCGTCGTTGGTTGCGTCGGGCACGGTGAAGAGCATCCGCGGCGCTCCCAGTTGCAACGCGGGCGCGGCTGTGACATCCACTGCCATCACCGCGTGCTTGGGGGCGAGGTAATACAGCTCTCGCCCGTCCTGCCTCCACGAAATGCCCAGCCCCATTCCGAAGCTCGGATCGCCCTTCACCTGCTGGGCGGTCTCGCCGGTTTTGCCAGCCGCGAGGTCAAGCGTCCTGACGTACACGACCTGCTTCGGCGACTCGTTCGTCTCGGTTGACTGGTACGCGATCAGGCGCCCGTCCGGCGAGATGCGCGCGGCGTTGATCGCCATGTCGGATTTCATGATCTCGATCGGCTTCGGGTCAGGCGTCACCGGCAGCGCAAACAGCCGATTACCGGCAAGCTGCTGCGAGTAGTAGATCAGGTACTTTCCGTCCGGCGACCAGTCATTCAACGCCAGTCCGAAACCGGGCAGCTTGAACACCATCTCGGCTTTGCTGGTGCCGTCGGCGCCGACTCGGTACAACACTTCCTCGTTGATCCTGCGGACGTGATACGCAATCTGCCGTCCGTCAGGCGACCACACCACTCCGGTCACGATCTCTTCTGGCTGGTTCTCGGCGAGCTCGACGCCCTTACCCGTGTTCGCGTCAACGACCCAGAGGTGTCGTGTGTCCTTGACGACGGCGACGCGCGCGCCGTCGGGCGACCATGCTGGTGAGGTGTAGACACCGCGGTCGAGCGTTCGCACAACCTTGCCGCCGCGATCGAACACTGTGAGGCTGTAGGGCGCGATACGCGGAATCAGAAAGCGCTGGCCGTCAGAGGAGACCGCGTAGGTGTGATAGTTGCTCGGGTGATTGAGATTGGCGTATCCGCTCTCGAATAGCGCTCGCGGTTTCGTCGGCTCCAGCTTTGATCCGTTCGCGTTGATCTCCACGGCCATCATCTGACCGAACGTCGGCCTGCTCAGGAAGTACAGCTCCTTCGAGTCGCCACGCCATCGCACGAAGAAGCCGCCATTGTCGGGGCCAACCTTCCAGAGGCCCTCGCCGCTGGGGAACGGCTTCACGTAAATCTGATTCTGCGAGTTGAAGGCCACCCACTTGCCATCGGGCGAGATCTGCGCGTGGAAATTCTGCCGATCGTGAAGCGGCCGCGCCGCGCTTGGATTCTTGACGGGCATCACCCATTGGCTGGTGCCCCCTGCGATCCAGTAAATGATGTATTGGCCGTCTGGCGACCAGGCCATCGGCATCTTGCGGCTGCCGGATTCGTAGAGCAGCTCTTCACGTCCGCCGCTCACGCCCTTCAGATACAGCCCCCACTTGCCGTTTCGAAGCGAGGCAAACACGATGCGAGTGCCATCCGGCGAGAAGATCGGGCTCGAGTTCTCCTGAGTGCCAGTCGTATCCGTCGTGAAGCGCGTCATCTGACCCTTGCTGTCGAGCAGGTAGATGTCGCCGCCGAGGCGGTCGTGCTGGTGAACGGCCACTCGCCCATCGGCAGATATGTCCGGGCCGCGGTAGGCGCCGGCCGGGCCGACTTGCTCGATCGCTTTGCCTTCGCGATCGACCCAGGTGAGCTGAAGCGGAAGCTCCTGACCGTAGGCGCCGGCAGGTGCGGATGCCAGCGCGGCTATGACAAAGGTCGTCGCGATACCCAATGTCACCAGGGGGAAACGATTCGTTACATGCATGTCAGGCCCCTCGTGAAAGCGCAGGTTGCGCCGGAACGAATCCTTTGACGGTTGCGAGGGGAAAATGTTTGGGTGGGAATGACCGCCGATAGCGACGGCCGTTATGAGAGCGCGAGGTGCCTCAGCTTGTCGGGATTCCTGACGATATAGATCGCGGTCACCGCGTCCCCGTCGAATTCAAACGCACTGGTCTGCACCAGGCCGTTCGGACCGACGATGAGCAATCCCGGCAGACCATTGACCACCTGAAAGCGGATTGACATATCGTCGGTAAAGCCTTTGCGCACGACGCCGGCCACGAATGCCGCGACACGATCGGCGCCTTCGATGACGTTGAGTGCCGCGGGCACTTTACCGCCACCGTCGGTGACGATGCGCGCATCGCTCGCGAGCAGGCGCGTCAGGGCCTCGATGTCGCCCGACCGCGATGCGATGATGAATGCCGACAGGAGCTGCTGGTGTCTCGGATCGATTGAGGTCGCGCTTCGCGGTGGGGTGAGTCCCCTCGGGCGCGCTTCTTTCACACGCGTCCTCGCTCGACTCGCCAGTTGCCGGCACGCCGCTTCGTTGCGATCGAGCGCGTCCGCGACCTGCGAGAACGAGTAATCGAACACATCGTGCAGCAAGAAAGCCGCGCGCTCGAGCGGTGACAACCGATCGAGCGCGAGCAGCAGCGCCACTGACAGATCTTCGGCCAGCTCAGTTTGGGCATCGGGCGCCAACGAAGCTGTGTCGGTGATCGGTTCGGGCAGCCACGGCCCGACATACTCCTCACGCTTCATACGCGCCGACTTCAACACGTCCAGACAAATCCTCGTCGTCGTGGTCATCAGAAACGCTCGCGGCTCCTTGACGATGTCGCGGTCGGTGTCGTGCCAACGCAAATACGCTTCCTGGACGGCGTCCTCGGCCTCGGCCATCGACCCGAGCATGCGATAGGCCATTCCGAGCAGACGCCGCCGATGTGGTTCGAACGTCGCAGAAGGATCGGTGTTCATCCTCGTTGCACGGCAGCAAGAGACTTTTCGAACGCGAGCGGTGCGCCGTCGACGACGATTCGCGTGCAGGCCTTGCCGTGTCCCATGGCGTACTTGACGGTCGGATACATGCGAGCGGTCAGGATGGCGAACGCGAGTGTCACGACCGCACGCGGTCCCCATCGCTTGATGATCTCATCGCGATACTGATCGGCGGCCGGATCGTGATCGATGGTTGCGCGGGTGAAACGCCACGCGAGTGCGACATCGGGCGGCATCATCACGGGAGTCTCGGTCAAGACGGCGCGAATCACCTTGGGATCGACGCCCGACCGCTCGGCCATCTCCACTCCGAGCTGTGTGCACGGTCCGCAGTCCTCACTCCGCACGGCGGTGATTCCCGCGGCGAATAACGCATCAAGCGGCACGTCCTTGCGGTACTTCCCGAGCCCGGTCGCCCGCTGAAACATCCAGGCCGCGCGCGGGTCGATATCAATCAGCTCGTGCACGTAGCTCGCATCGTAATTCCACTGCCGCTCGAATGCCTTCGTCCCCTTATGCATCAACCACTTGAACATGGCGTCCTCCGTCTTCCAACAGAGGGACGAGCCGGGCTCGCGGAGTGTGACATCGGCTCAGCCGCATGACGGCATGCGGTGTGCTCTTGAGTCCTCAGCTTTTTGAGGACCGCGGCATGCTTCAGAAGACTGGCCTGGCTTTACTTCTGTTCCTCGCGACTTTCGCCGCCGGATGCGAAGGCGACGGCTCGACGACGCCGACAGGGACTACGGTAGTGATCTATCAGGACACGAATTACCGGGGGGACAGCCGCGCGCTACCGAACAGCGCTCCCAACCTCGGAGATCTGCCTGGCTGTGGTGGAACGGGCGCGCATTGGGACGATTGCATCTCATCCATCCGCATCCCGCCCGGCTGGTCCGTTACCCTTTACGAAGCAAACAACTACACCGGCGTCAGCACGACGTTGACGGCCGACACGCCCGATCTCCACAACGTGCCCGGCCCGTGCGGCGACGACTGGGACGACTGCGCCGACTCGATTCAGGTTCGGCAACCGTAGCGCGAAGGCGGAGCCTGCCCGCCGGAGCCGCGAAGCGCGAAGGCGGAGCCTGCCCGCCGAAGCCGCGAAGCGCGAAGGCGGGTAGCATATGGCCGAGCATATTCGGAGGCTTGGCCATGAGAATCGTCGACTCGCGGATCTGGTTTGCCACCGCTGCGGCCGTCTGCTGCGCAACCGCCGCGTTCCTGCTTTCCGGATCTCTCATCGCGCAGAGCGTCGCGACACCAAGCTTCACCGATACGCAGGCCACGCAAGGCAAGACGGTCTATGACCGCAACTGCCTCTCCTGCCATGGCGCCAACCTCGACGACGGAGAGTTTGGACCGCCGCTGAAAGGCGTGGAATTCCGGATCCGCTGGGGCGCGAAGCCGATCGACGGATTGTTCGGCGAGATGATGCGGATGCCACCCGCCGCACCCGGCTCGCTTGGTGACGACACCTACGTGCAGCTGCTCGCATTCCTCGCGCGCGAGAACGGCGTGCTACCTGGGACGCGCGCACTGTCGGGCGAACCGGCCGCGCTCCGTGCGGTGGCACTGCCGGCAGCGATCGGTGGCCCGAGCGGTGGACTCACCACCGGCGTGCCAATTCCACCGGCACCGACACGCGCGAATCCACTCGATCGCCTGACGTCGGTGACCGATCTGATGTTGAGCGCGCCGGCTGACGGCGAGTGGCTCACATGGCGACGATCGTTCGACGCACAGGGCTTCAGCCCGCTGACGCAAGTCACGCGTGACAACGTCAACGACCTTCGACTCGCGTGGAGTTGGGCGCTTCCGAACGGCCCCAATGAAGTGACGCCGCTCGTTCACGACGGCGTGATGTTCGTTCACGCGTACGGCGACAAGGTCCAGGCACTCGACGCCGCGACCGGCGATCTGTTGTGGCAGTACTCACATCGCCTCGGACCGGGGGGCCCACCGTCGGTGAAACGCGCGATCTCGATCTACGGCACGCGCCTCTACATTCCCACGTCAGACGCCCACATCGTCGCCCTCGATGCGAAGACCGGCAAGGTCGTGTGGGACGAAGCGATCGCCGATGCGAAAGCGGGCTACGGCCTCACCGGAGGTCCGTTGGTCGCGAATGGCAAGGTGATGGTCGGCACGACCGGCCGTGCACCCGGCGGCAACTTCATCGTTGCGCTCGACGCGGAGACCGGAAAACGCGCGTGGCGTATCAATACCATCGCGCAACCCGGAGAGAACGGCGGCAACAGCTGGAACGGTCTGACGAGCGAGAAGCGGAACGGCGCGTCGGTGTGGGTCCCGGGCAGCTACGATCGCGTCCTGAACCTTGCGTTCTTCGGACCAGCGCAAACCTACGACACCGGTCCACTCCGCAATCGATCGGACGAAGCGAACGTCACCAACGACGGCCTCTATACCGATTCGACGCTGGCCATTAACGTCGACACTGGACGACTCGTGTGGTTCTTCCAGCATCAACCCAACGATCAATGGGATCTGGACTGGGCGTTCGAGCGCCATATCCTGCCACTGCAGGTTGGCGGCACGACGCGGCCCGTTGTCGTCACCGGTGGCAAGCAGGCAATCTTCGACGTGATGGAAGCAGACACCGGCAAGTACGTCTTCTCAATGGACCTCGGCCTGCAGAACGTCGTGACGTCGATCGATCCGCGCACGGGTGGCAAGGTGATCGACGACCGTCTCGTGCCGGGCGACGGCGAAACAAAGTTCGTGTGCCCGCATGCGGGCGGCGCAAAGTCATGGCTGCCATCTTCGTACAACCCACGGACGAAGATCCTCTACGTCTCGCTTGTTGAATCGTGCATGGATCTGACGCCGGTCGCCGCTGGCGGACGCGGCAGCCTCTCGACCGGTGTGCGCTGGAGTCTGCGACCGCGGCCAAATAGTGACGGTCTCTATGGGCGCATTCAAGCCATCAATCTGGATACGCGCAAGACCGTGTGGACCAGCCGACAGCGCGCGCCGATGACGACAGGCACGCTGGCGACGGCGGGTGGTGTCGTCTTTGCCGGCGCACTCGATCGCACGTTTGCGGCGTACGACGAGACGACAGGTGCACGACTCTGGCAGACGCGACTCGGCGATGTGCCGAGTAATGCGCCAATCAGCTATACGGTGAACGGTCGTCAGTATGTCGCGATGGTCGTCGGCAACGGCGGCGCACAGGCGGCGACGTTCCCGGCACTCGTTCCGGAGATTCGCAACCCGCCGGATCGTGGCGCGTCGGTGTGGGTGTTTGCGTTACCGGAGCGACAGCGTCGATGAGATGGACGATTGACGATCGACGATTGACGGATCCGCCAGTCAATACGTCAATCGCACATCGTCCATCGTCAATTCATGGCAGCTCTCGCGTCATTTCGATCATCGTGCGGCGGAATCCGAGCTTCGTGAATAGCCGCTGAGCGCGCTCGTTCTTCTCGGCCGTTCCGAGGATGACCCGCGGCATGCCGCGTTCACGCAGCCACTCGACGGCTTTCTCGATCAGCGCCGTCGCCATGCCACTCCGTCGTCCGCGCTCATCGACGACGACGTCGTGGATGAAGCCGCATTCGTCGCGCAGTTCTTTCCACGAGATCGGCTCGATGGCGGCGTAGACGTAGCCGAACACCTCGCCGTCCCGTTCGGCGACGTAGACCACCACGTCCTGGTCTTTGAGCTGGCGGCCGAGAAACCACGCGTAACCGTCAGCAGCGTCCGTTCCGGCAGGCATGAACCGTTGCGGATCGAACTCGTAGTGTGTGCGCATGAGAAGCGCGCCGAGACGGCCCAGCGCGGGAAGGTCCGCGGGTGTGGCGAGGCGAATGGTCATGTCGACGGTCCGGCTAAAGCCGGACACTACACTGGTCCGGCTGAAGCCGGACACTACGGTACT
>AR_comb_assmDRAFT_10194025_pt1 | contig 17029 bp, 15 predicted proteins | sample ArasoioldDNA_FD_10543 | JGI IMG/M metagenome (IMG submission 10543) | reverse complement strand
TAAAAATAATTTTTGCGAACTAAAAAAATTTTGTAAAGAATTTTATTAACATTTTTAAAATGCTTGTGGATAAGGACACCCCCATTCTGAGACATTTGACTTTCCAAAATCGGCAAAATACAAAAACAAATCACACACAGGTCATCAGTTTAAAATTATCGATCTGCTGAAACTCTTTATTCATCAATGTTTCAGAGGACAGTCGTTTCCTTTATTTTTTTTCGTTTTACGAGATGTGAGTGCCGGCAGAAAAAAATTTTCCATCGTTGGAGGGGATTTTTGCATAGAAATGTCCCAAAAAATATTTTATCTTTTAAGATGATTCCGGTGGATGAAAAGCCAAAAACAGCTTATTGCGCCCTTTAGGCGAAGCAATCACTTCATAGTTACCTTTACGTAAAACTCCCTTTATGCGTTTTGAAAAACCTGCTTCTCTCTCGTGGATCGCCGAGTTTATTGGTGCCAAAATAGTCGGTGATATGGATGCAATGGCGACCGGCATTAACGAGATACATAAAGTAGAACCCGGCGACTTGGTATTTGTGGATCATCCCAAGTATTACGAAACTGCTATTAATTCCGCGGCCACTTTTATTATCATAAACAAAGAAACGGATTGTCCCGGGGGAAAAGCGTTGCTAGTCGTGTCGGAACCATTCGAAGCTTATGTGAAGCTCGTAAATCATTTTAGACCATTTACGCCTTCGATGAAAATGATCAGCGAAAGCGCAACTATCGGGGAGCACACCGTTATCATGCCGAACGCTTATATTGGAAATCATGTTTCAATTGGCAATAATTGCATTATTCAACCTAACGTTACAATACTAGATTATTGCGTCGTAGGCAACAACGTGATCATACAGGCAGGCACCGTCATTGGCAGCGACGCATTTTATTACAATAAAAAAACAAATCGACCCATCCACTATAAGAAGATGAGCAGCTGTGGCCGGGTAGTGATTAAGGATTCCGTGGAAATAGGTGCAGGCTGTACGGTGGATCGCGGCGTGAGCGGCGACACAATTATCGGAGCGGGTACTAAGATTGATAATATGGTTCATATCGGTCATGACACCATCATTGGGCGAAATTGTTTGTTTGCGGCCCAGGTTGGTATTGCGGGGGCGTGCACAATTGAAGAGGAGGTTACACTTTGGGGACAGGTTGGCGTGAGTAAGACGCTTTCGATCGGCAAGGGTGCGATGCTCTTCGCTCAAAGTGGCGTGCCATCCTCCCTGGAAGGTGGCAAAGCATATTTTGGGTCTCCCGCCGTTGAAGCAGGTGAAAAAAAACGAGAGCTGGTTTGGATAAAAAGAATTCCGGAAATATGGAAGAAAATAAATTCGTCAATGGTTTGAGCCGTCAGGTCATTTAGAGTGGCCAGGCCGTTTCTAAGGAATATAATCATACGGCAACAAGTCCCCGAGATTTTTCCAGCTCCAATAGCCCTGGTTCACCCAATCTTTCTGGTCATAGAAATAGCCGTTCTCTTTGATGACGATTGCGTCGAGTAGATCGATATAGGAGATTTCTGAACCCACATTTTTGGGCAGCTTAAATTTCTGAACGTATTCTGGCTCGGGTTTTTTCTTATAACTCACACTAATCTTTCTTGGATAATACACCTCTGACTCGAAGGTGCTGTCATAAATAGTGTAGTACGATGTGTCGTACGGGTTTGGAATGGCATTGAATTTCGTTTTATTGTTTTCATCGAGCAAACCAATTTCAAAACCATCCTCGGTGAGCGTGCTGTCGTAATAGGAGCGCATAAACTGGAGCTTAGACCCATAGTAAGCCTTCTTTCGATTTTCGCTCCAGGTTTTTTGATCCTGGAAGCCTCCCTGCATCTCTGTAAAAAAGCAATACCCGCGGTAGGAACTGATCTGGGTCTTGTAGTAATACATAAATGAATCCAGTTGGTACCGCAGATCGTAGCCAAGAGCCTTGTTAGAAATAAGAATCGGTTCCGTCGCAAGCACTTTGAGTTTGTCGCTTTTCTTATAATAATAAAAATGCACTGCAGTAGGATTTTGAAGTGTGCATTGGGCTGCGTTGGGCGTCGAGCCTATGAAGTTGTCGAGAAAAAACTTGCCATACTTATTCCAGCCATCTTGCACCTCATTGCTACTACGAATTACGACTTCTCCCATCGATTTTTCTTCTTTGATCATTTCCACTTGCAGCGGGCTGTTGTCATTGCTGCTGATCCGAATTTCTTTGTTTTGGTAGCCGGTGAAAGATATAATAAGCTCGTATCCGCCGGGATTTAATTTTAGCGAGAACTCGCCTTCTTTGTTTGTAATGGTGCCCGATGTTGTATTCTGGCAAAAAACGGAAGCACCATAAAGAGGTTCCTTGGACAGCGAATCGACGACTTTTCCTGAGATCGTGAATTGGCTGAACGTACTGGAGGAGATGAAAAATGTGGAGAAGATAAGTAGTGATCTATAGCTTTTCATAAGTATGTATTACGGTTTAAAGATACACAAGCACTTCGGAAATCTTTCTATGGTCGCGAACCCTCGGATTCATTAACAGAGAAATAACGTAAATATCCCGGAAAATATTTGCTGGATTAGAGACCGTAGACTTTCAATGTAGATTTTCAATGTATTTTTTGCACGCCTTCGCGATGCTTTCCTGCAAAGGCGTAAAGGAAAACCCCGGCAGCGCTGTAAGTAATTTATCGTTCTGAAAGTAAGTGTGACTGTTCGCCACCCTGGCACTTTCTCTTGTGAGTAGCGGTTTGCTTCCTGTAAACATGCTTTTCATTTTTTCCAGTTTGAGAATGAAATTGATGAGACCCGGTGTCGCCCTCCGACGCGGACGCTTCTTACCAAACGCATCGGCAATTGTATTGAACAACTGTTGAAAGCTCCAGTTGTCGGCGTTTATAATAAATCTCTGTTCAGATATGTTTTTCTCAAGTAATACCACAGCCACCTTAGCCACATCCTCGATATCCACGAAACCATTAACACCAGTGCTGTACCAGGGGAATCCATCGTACACAGTTTTGAAGATTCGGCAACTGCTGGTATTCCAATCTCCATAACCCAACACCGTACTCGGATTGATGATCACGGCATTTAGCCCTTCGCCCACTCCTCGCCAAACTTCCATTTCCGCCTTGTACTTACTAATTGCATAATGAGTATTGTTCTTGCTTTCCTGCCACTTCTTTTCTTCACTTATGTGACTGTTCATTTTTGTGCGACCAAGCGCTGCTACGGAACTCACATGCACAAACCGCGAAATATTTTTTTCAAGAGCCGTGTTTACAACATTGGCTGTGCCCATGATGTTTGCCCGGTACATCTCATCTTTGTCCCCTCTATAAAAAGATATGATTGCGGCAGAATGAATCACCGTATCTACTCCGTTCATCGCATCCTCTAGAGAAATGGGGTCCAATATATCTCCTTCGACCCATTGAACTTTTTCAAAAATGTTCGGAGGAATATAAAACGGAAGTTTGCTTGAACTTCGACGAATCGCGCGGATCGAATAGTTTTTTTCAACCAGCTCTTTAATTATATACGAACCTAAAAAGCCGGTGCCGCCTGTGACCAAAACCATTTGATAAAATTAGGGATTGCCGGTAACTAGATTGAACATAAAAAAATCCAGACGTGCAAATTCTGGATTTCCTATTAGTCTTTGAAATCTTCAAACGGTAGTTCTCTATTGATTCAGCATGAGCGGCATCACGAGCATTAGCAACTCTTCCCCATCTTCCTGTTCGGTGGGTTTTAAAATTCCCGCCTTTGTAGGAGTTGACAATTCCATTTTTACATCCTCACTGTCGGCAGCATTGAGCATTTCAATCAAGAACCTCGCATTGAACGCAATGGTGAGATCTTCCCCATCATATTGGCATTTCATCCGCTCATCACCTTCGAATGAGAAGTCAATATCCTGTGCCTTTAATTCGAGCTCACTACCGGCCATTGACAATGCAACCTGGTTCGTGCTCTTGTTGCTAAACACGCTTACTCTGCGCAACGCACCCTGGAAATCCGTCTTATTTACAGTAAGTCTATAGGGATTATCGGACGGGATAACAACTTTATAGTCCGGGAACCTGGCATCAATCAACCGGCAACTCATTTGGGTCGTGCCGTGCTTCACAAAAAGATGATTGTTGTTGTAACTAAGCGTAATCTCATCATCGTTATCAGGCAAAGCGGATTTCAATAGATTCAAAGGTTTCCGTGGCACAATAAACGAGTCACTCTTTGGACTGCTGGCATCCGTTCGTTTATATCGAACGAGTCGGTGAGCGTCTGTGGCGACAAACTGAATTCCTTTTTTGTCCAATTCAAAAAATACCCCGGTCATCGCCGGGCGGAGATCATCATTACTAACCGCAAACAACGTTTTGTTGATAGCAGTTATGAGAGCAGATGAGGTCATGGTAAATGACGTGGTATCATCCGGCGAGGGCTCCTTAGGGAAATTGTCCGGATTTTCACCCATCACCTTGTATTTTCCGTTGTCACTTGTAATCTCAATCGTAAAATTCTTATCAATATTAAACGTGAGTGGTTGATCCGAGATGTTCTTCAATGAATCCAACAAAATTTTTGCAGGTATGCAAATTTTTCCATTATCCTTCGCCTCAATATCCAATTGGACTCGCATAACGGTTTCAAGGTCTGTGGCGACAACCGTCAACTTACTTTTTTCTACTTCGAACAAGAAATCCTCAAGAATTGGCAGCACGGTGTTAGCATTGATCACGCCGGAAATGTGTTGCAATTGTTTTAGTAAAGCAGAAGACGATACGATAAACTTCATCTTGCAAAAAGGTTTGTGGCGAAACTACTGATTTTAGAATTATAAACAATTTCTTCGCAAAACTGTGAATTTCTTATCCATGTGGCGTGGGCCGACGGCGCCCCTGGCAGGCAGGTGAGCCCATGATGAGTGATACGTGATATAATAAGTTCCATTGCAAATAAAACATGTTAGGGTAGTGTGCAAGCTGCGAATCTTAGTTACGCTTTTGAACCGTTGCCGTTTGTTATCTTTTCACTTTTATCTATTGACCATTCTTTGTTAACTTGCTTATTTGTGTAAAATAAGGATGAGCATGCTGGATAAACTTTTTGGCAGGAGCAAAAAGAAGGCAGATGTCGAACCCGCAATTTATTTTGGCCGCTACTCGGATAACAACAAACCCGTTGAAAAGGTAAATCGTTGGACCGATGCCGAGAATCTTTTCAAGGAAAAAAAATATCCCGAAAGTTTTGATGCTTTTTTCGAATACCTCCGCGATGACGCAGTGGACAACGTGGCCCACGAACGCAATGAAAGCAACGGTCGATTCGAATTCTACCAGGGATCAAAAATTGTTCGCGGTAACTACAACAACGACCAGCTCCACGCAGAAGTAACACTCGCAAGAATGCCCAACCCAAACGTGCCAGTAATGCGACGTTTGCTGGAAATGAATTTCAATCTTTATTATAGTCGCTATGCGCTCGAAGGGGAAAGACTTTGCATGCGTTTTGATAGTGATATTGAAACGGCTAATCCAAGCAAGTTATACTATGGATTAAAAGAGTTGTCAACCAAAGGGGATAAACAAGACGATCTACTGGTGCAGGATTTTTCGACGCTGCAAACAATGGACACAGAGCACATCATCCCGATTCCTGAGGAAGAAAAGGAGATTAAATACCAGTGGCTGCAGAAATGGATAGGTGAGGCGTTGACCTATGTAAGAACATTAGATGCCGACAAGTTCTCCGGCGGAATCGCTTACCTGCTGCTAGCGCTGGCCTATCGCATCGATTACCTGATTGTGCCCGAAGGAAAGATCCTGCATGACCTGGAAAAGATAGTGGAACTTTATTTTAAGAAGGATGAGCGCCAAACGACTGAGAAGAACAGGGACATGATGGACTCATTTGAGAAATTGAAAAATCGGTCTAAGGAAGAAGTTTTTGAGGCTTTGTATCGCTCCAAGCACACTTTTGCAATAGTGACTCCGCAAAATTACAAGACAATTGCAGATGCTATTTATAATGCCAACCAGAATACACATTGGTACCGGGATAATAACTATCCTTCAATTGCGGCACAAATCGTTGAATATGGAATTGCTTATTGCCAATACTCATACAGTTTGCCGCGTCCTGTTACAGAATTTTTTCACTTGCTCATGATGGTAAACCAAGGTGAATTCTTCAAAGCTCTTGGGTTCAATGCGAACTACTACGACATTCAAACAAAGCGCTTCGACACTGATAAAATTGCGGGCAGGATAAGGCAGATCATAGATACCTGGAGGTCAAAATATCCGAACCTGAAAATAAAATTGGAAAATCTTAAATACGATAGTTTGGTCAGTTTTAATGTTTCCTTTGCAACTGAAGTAGAATATTTGAACGTAGAGACGCATCGGTAGTGTGTTGTTAGCCGCAAGTTGTAGGCGTATTGCTTGTGGCTCCCGCGAGCAATACGCGAAATCATCTTAATCCACGTAATCCGTGATCATGGATGTACAACAGATCATAGAAAGTTATCAACCTGCGATCATTCAAATCGCTACGCAAACGGCGACCGGAACGGGATTCTATGTTAAAGAATTCGATCTGATCGTTACGAATGAACACGTGATCGGAAATAATCCCGAAGTAACAATCGCTGGAAAACTTTTTGTCAAAATGCTTTCTCGCGTTTGGTACACGGATCGCAAACACGATCTTGCTTTTGTGGAAGCGCCCAAGGGTGTAATACTTCCCGAATTAAAATTAGGTAGTTACGAATCCATGAAGGATGGCGACCAGGTTTTGGCCATCGGGCATCCGTATGGTTTGAACTATACGGCAACACAGGGCGTCATTTCTAAAGTTGACCGTATTCGCGATGGACTCAAGTTTATTCAAATTGATGCGGCAATCAACCCGGGTAATAGCGGCGGCCCGCTAGTCAATGATGATGCCGAGGTGATCGGGGTCAATTCGTTTATTATTCGCGGGGGAGACAATCTTGGATTTGCATTGCCTGTAAATTATCTGCGCGAGGCGCTTCTTCTTTATTTGCCAAACAAAGGTCAACCTTCTACGCGTTGTCATAGCTGCAATTATCTTGTTACGCCTGCTAATATCGATTCACAAAAGTATTGTCCAAGTTGTGGCACCGAGGTAAAACTTCCCGTGATGCCCGAAAAGGAAATCGAACCTATTGGTGTCGCGAAAGCGGTAGAAGAAATTCTGAAGGAACTAGGAAAGGATGTAAAGCTCGCGCGTGAAGGCCAGAACAATTGGTCAGTGAAGGAAGGCTCCGCCAAAATAAAGATCAACTATAACCCGGAAAACTATTTTATAACGGGTGACGCGTATCTATGTCAGTTGCCCGCAGATGCTACCAGGATCCGGCCGCTATACCAATACCTGCTCCAGGAAAATTATCGCATGAATGGACTGATATTAAGTTGCGTAAAACAAAATATCGTCCTGTCTTCCATTGTGTACGATCTCGATATGACAAAGGAAAGCGGTGTCGAAACTTTTCAGCACCTGTTTCAAAAAGCCGATGCGTATGATGATTATTTGAAAAAGGAATTTGGCTGTGTTGAACGTTTGGAGGAATAGAGATAAATCTGAAATATCGAAATCCGAAATCCGAAATGCTTTCAAGTCAAATACGGATTCTGTATATAATGGATCCATAAGTATCGAAATGAAAACGGCATGATGGTCTTTCATCCCGAAGTTTCGGGATTCTGATTCGGATTTCGGATTTCCATTCATGATTCCTTGTTGCTTGTTCGATATTCCTATATTCGCCGTATGTTTAATTTGATATTGTTTGGCCCGCCCGGAAGCGGCAAGGGAACACAATCAGAGAAGCTAGTTGAAAAGTATAGGTTCATTCATTTGTCCACAGGAAACTTGTTACGAGAAGAAATCGCGAAGCGAACACCGCTTGGATTGGAAGCCAAAAATTTCCTGGATAAGGGCCAATTGGTGCCCGACGAAGTGGTAATTGCGATGATCGACAGTTGTCTCGAGCATCACCAAGAAGTGCCGGGGTTTTTATTTGACGGATTTCCACGCACTGCGCCGCAGGCAGTGGCGCTCGACAAATTATTGAGCTTGAGAAAGACAGAGATCTCTCTCGTTCTCGCTCTTGATGTAACAGAAGAAGAATTGATAAAACGATTACTCAATCGTGGTAAGACCTCCGGCCGCACTGACGATACAAATGAAACAGTCATTCATCAGCGATTTACAGTCTACAAAAACGAAACGGCGCCAATAGCGGAGCACTACAAGAAATTAAGAAGGTTTCAATTGGTGAAAGGTGAGGGTAGCGTGGATGAAATATTTGAATCTTTATGCCAGGCCATTGACAAGCGGATGAAATCACTTGGATCTTTAATGTGATCTTTTAAAAATTGCTTCCTACTGAAGTTTAAATGTGTGGTTAAAGGTTAGAGGTTTATTCATGTTTGGAATTAAGACACGCGCTTCAATTCTCCACGTATTTTCTGAGATTTTTACTCCACTAATTGTCCCTTGCAGGATTTTTAAAGCATCGATATTCGAACCGTCACCTGCATAGTAATCATAGTAGCATTGTACATCCTTGATGTTATTCGAAGAATATTCAAAGTGCGTGGCTTGGGGCACAGCTTCGAAAACTAGATTTTCGGAAGAGGGACCATCACTCCAGCCTTTGCAGAAGCGACCGACAACATCATAAGAGAAAACTATGCTATTTCCGGGATTTATTTGAGTAGCCAGAAAGTATCCACCAGGTCTTATAGTATCAATTCTCTTTTTTTCTTGGTAAATGTAGCTGTACTGGGCTGGCGTACAGCTGTCTGACTTTTTACAGCCCATCAGAATGAGTGCTGCTAGTACCAATCCACCTAGTTGCTTCATAAGGAACTGTTTTATGGTTGACAAACAAAGTTCCTAAATCGTTGCTCCATACAAATTATTTGGGTCGTTTCAACAATGAATCTGCCATTTGCAAGCTTCTTACTATCACATCCCGAACGTTTAAAATTTTTGTTTTCTCTGATTCAAGATATTTGACTCGTTTATCGGCATCATTGGATGCAGAGTCTATATTAAACTCACTCATCCATTTTTCCATGGCTGCGTCTGCGCTGGTTAACCGGTTAGACGCCGAATCCAAAAGCGTTTTGTAGTGTCCCAATTTGTTTTGAGCGGAAGCCGAAAGTTTTGAAATGGAATCCAACACTTGGTGTATTTGATTGTTTGCCTTATGAAGTTTGCTAACTTTTGCCATCGCCACATTATGTCCTTCCATCACTTCGTCCATCAGACTATCCATTTGCGTTTTTGTTTTAGGAGCGGTGTTATTGTTAGCTGCGTTGTTGCAAGCTATGATTGCAATAATGGCGAGTAAAACCAGCATTCTAATCATAATAAAAAACTTGCTGCAAAGATAACGGGGTTGCGGAGCGCAGTTGCCAATGTGTTTTAGGTTAATTTCGCTTTCTGAATTTGACATATGAATAAGTTGGAGAATTATATAACGGGGAAATGGGTCACAGGTGACAGTGAGGGCCAGGTGCTAAAAGACGCGGTGAATGGCGAAGAAATCGGTATCGCAACGACAAGCGGCTTGGACTTCGCCTCCATTTTGCATTACGCAAGGACTGTAGGAAATCCTGCGCTACGCAAAATGACGTTTCATGAAAGAGGGAGAATGTTACGCGCCCTGGCGGTTTATCTCAATGAACGAAAAGAGAAGTTTTACCACGTTAGTTACAAAACCGGGGCAACGAAAGCCGACAGTTGGATAGACATAGAGGGTGGGTTTGGCAATTTGTTCAGCAATGCTTCACTGCGCAGAAAATTCCCTGACCTTTCTTACTGCGTAGATGGTGATCCCGTGGCATTGAGCAAGGGTGGCACATTCATGGGTCATCATATCCTGATTCCCAAGGAAGGAGTTGCTATTCACATCAACGCTTTTAACTTTCCGGTGTGGGGAATGCTTGAAAAGTGCGCGGTAAATTGGCTGGCCGGAGTTCCGGCGGTGGTTAAGCCTGCAACGATTACCTGTTACCTGACGCAAGCGGTGGTAAAAGACATAATCAGCTCGGCGATTTTGCCCGAGGGCGCTTTGCAACTAATATGTGGGAGTGCAGGAGATATGCTCGATTATGTGACTTCTCAAGACGTAATAACTTTTACCGGCTCTAAATCTACTGGATTAAAGTTGAGATCTCATCCAAACGTTTTAGCAGAAAGCGTTCCGTTCAATATGGAGGCTGATTCGCTCAACGCAATAGTTTTGGGCGACGATGTAACTCCACAGATGCCCGAATGGGACATCTTTATTAAAGAGGTGCGCAAGGAAATGACTGTGAAGGCTGGTCAAAAGTGCACGGCAATTCGCCGAATTTTTGTTCCGCAAAATAAGATGGAAGATGTGTGGAAGGCGATTGCTTCTTCGCTACAACAAACGACGATAGGCAACCCACTCAGTGAAAAAGTGAGAATGGGCTCGCTTGCGGGCGAAAGTCAACGGGAGGAAGTGAGAACCCAGGTTCAAAAACTGCTGGCGTCTTCCCAGATTGTTTATGGAAGTTTAGATAGTGTGGAAGTGATTGATGCTGATCCCGCGAAGGGGGCTTTCATCTCTCCGATACTATTAACGAATGAGAAACCATTTGCTGCAAATGAAGTGCATGATGTCGAAGCGTTTGGACCGGTGAGTACAATTATGCCTTATAAGGACTTAACTGAGGCGATCGAACTTAGTAAAAAGGGCAAAGGGTCTCTTTGCAGTACAATTGTTACGGCCGACAACCACATTGCCGCGGATTACGTTGTTGCCGCCGGACCATGGCATGGAAGAATGCTGGTGTTAAATGCGGAATGTGCGAAGGAAAGCACGGGTCACGGTTCTCCATTACCGATGCTCGTCCACGGGGGCCCGGGTCGGGCGGGCGGAGGAGAGGAAATGGGCGGGATGCGCGGAGTTAAGCATTATATGCAACGGGTCGCCGTGCAGGGTTCTCCCACATCAATCACCACGATTACTAAAATCTACCAGCAAAATGCAAACGCCATTACGCCAGAAGTTCATCCCTTCAAGAAATATTTCGAAGAATTGCAAATCGGCGACCAGATCATTACGGAGAAAAGAGTGATTACGTCGACGGACATTGAAAAATTCGCGGACCTCAGCGGCGATCATTTTTACGCTCATTTAAAAGACACCGATTTTTCAGGGACCATGTTCGAAAGACAAGTGGCACACGGTTATTTTGTTATGAGTGCTGCGGCTGGATTGTTTGTGGATAGTTACGAAAAAAATCCTGTGCTTCTGAATTATGGTATTGATGAATTGAGATTCACCAAACCTGTTTATCCTGGTGCGGAAATTCACATACGCTTTACCTGCAAGGAAAAAATCCCGCAAGACAAGAAAGACGAGTCCGATATCTCGAAAGGAATTGTCAAATGGTTGGTGGAGATGATCGATGAAACGAACGAGCAAGTAGGTATTGCTACAATCCTGACAATGGTGAAAAGAAAAAATCAATAACCCAATTCCTACACTCAAATTATTCTTGATGGGTGAGCCTTTGGATTTAATTTTATGGTCGATAAAAGGAGGGTTTTATGCTACGAGAAATTTCAAACGGCTATGTAAAATCAGAATTTCATAACGGCGCGACGACAATTGAATTTTTTCATCCACAGAGTAATTCACTACCCCTAAAGATTTTGGACGAACTGGCGCAAGGAATTCACCGCGCAGGAAATGATGATGAGACTAAGCTGATTGTTTTGCGGTCAGCAGGAGAGAAAGTATTTTGTGCCGGCGCTTCCTTCGATGAATTAGCGGCGATCCAAAATGCTGAACAGGGACTGCAGTTCTTTAGCGGGTTCGCCCATGTCATCAATGCCATGAGAATATGCCCAAAGTTTATTATCGCTCGAGTGCATGGCAAATGCGTAGGAGGCGGCGTGGGTCTTGTAGCCGCGTCGGACTATGCAATTGCTACCGAGCACGCTGAGATCAGGCTAAGCGAATTATCGATTGGCATTGGTCCATTTGTTGTCGGCCCCGCGGTGGAAAGGAAGATCGGCACTTCTGCATTTTCCCAACTAACTATTGACGCTGTTATGTGGCGAAATGCGCAATGGGGCGGCCGTAAGGGTTTATTCGCTGAGGTGCATGGCACGGTCGAAGGAATGGACGAATCAATTGCAAAGCTGATTCATCACTTGGTCCACTCAAGCCCGCACGCAATGGCCGAAATAAAAAAAATTTTATGGCGAGGCACAGAAAATTGGGACCACCTTCTGCTTGAAAGAGCGGCCATCAGTGGAAAATTGGTGCTCAGTTCATTTGCCCGACAAGCCATTGACAAATTCAAGACTAAAAAATGAGCGGGGATCTCATTGTCCTAGCCTGTTTTTACCTTCACCTCTTCGGTGAATTCGGCAACAAATAAATCAGTGGCAGCAATTATTTTCACGAAGGAGAATTTCAATTCCCTGTGCGACAATCTTGCGAAAAAGGATAAACATTTTCGCTCGATCGTGCAACAACATGGCTATCCACCCATGTGGACCCGGTCCGCAAATTTTCAGACACTGATTCACATTATCCTGGAACAACAGGTATCACTCGCCTCAGCAAGGGCTGCCCTAAATAAGTTGACACAAAGAATTGGGGCCGTTACGCCAAAAAAATTACTTGCACTTTCCGATGAGGAACTGAAATCATGTTATTTCAGCCGTCAGAAAACTGTTTATGCGAGATGCCTGGCGACGGCGATCGTTTCACGTGAGATTAATTTGAAGCGCCTTTCATCCCACGAAGACTCAGAAATAAGACAGCAACTAAAAACCATCAAAGGAATTGGCGATTGGACGGTAGACGTCTATTTGATCTTTGCACTACAAAGGGCAGATGTGTTTCCACTCGGCGACCTGGCTATGGTGACTGCTTTAAAAGAAATAAAACAAATGCCGAAACAGGTAAGTCACGATAAGCTGTTACTCCTGGCAGATCAATGGCGACCTTATCGTTCAGTTGCCACCATGCTCCTGTGGCATTATTACATTCAAAAGAAGGGAATAAAAGTGTAATGAGTGAATGAAACGTCAAACGTCAAACGTGAAACGTGGAAGTGAAAGGCTTTCACGTTTGACGTTTCACGACTAAAAGATAGTAACATTAATGAATGGACACCACCTGATCGCTTAGCACTTTCCTGATCGCGCTGTTTATTCTGTCGCCCTTCTCACGGATCTGCTCTTCTGTCCACAAGAGGCTTATGGCAGATGAGATACAACGACTCATGATCGCATCACTGGCAAAAAATTTTTGTGACGACAATTGTGTCAGCGCTGATTGTTGTGCACCACTCAAAGGGTTTAGGGCAAGGTTATTCTTCAAGTGATCCCACTTGCGGACGTAGTGCCAGTTATTGTCGTACCAGTAAAAGTTGCCGGCAAGTATGTTCTGCGCTTTCAACTCGCTTACCACTTTTTTCGTGATTTCCTCTGTTGGCAGGAACCACGTTAAGAAAGTACAACTATCGCCGGCGGGATCAGGGATTTTTCTAAACGAAATTTCACGGACCGATGACAAAATATTTCTTAACAAGGAATGATTGCGTCTCTGGATGGACAGGAATTCATCGAGCCTGCGAAGTTGAGCCAGGCCAACGGCGGCATGCAGCTCCGAAATCCTGAAATTATAACCCAGGAATGGATGTAGATCGGCTCCCCGGTCAACACCTTTATGATCATGACCGTGATCCGAATACCCGTCGCACTTTGTGTAGACGTCTTCATTATTTGTCAGTACGGCGCCACCCTCTCCACATGTAATTGTTTTTACAAAATCAAAACTGAATGTGCCCGCATCGCCAATTGTGCCGAGAGATTTCCCCTTGTAGGATGCCCCAATGCTCTGGCAAGCGTCTTCCAGCAAAATCAACCGGTTCTCCTGGCAGATGGACATCAGTGCGTCCAAATCGGCCATGCTTCCACACATGTGCACAGGCATCACGCATTTCGTTTTTGGAGTGATCGCCTTCCGAACTGCCTCGGGATTTAGCGTGAGCGTGTCATCAATTTCAACCAGCACGGGTATGGCGCCCACACTCAGAACGGCCTCAAAGCTGGCGACAAAAGTGAAGCAGGGCATAATAACCTCATCGCCGGCGCCAATCCCCAACGCTGCGAGCGCGGTGGTTAACGCGGATGTACCGCTTGATGTGAGTTGCGCATACTTACTGCCAAAGCGTTTGCACATTGTCTCTTCAAGCTCTTTGGACTTCCACTTCCCCTTTCGCAATGCGTCAAAACCATAGCGCATCAGGATACCTGATTCCAGGACTTCATTTACTTCTTTGCGTTCTTCATCACTCCATAATTCAAATCCAGGCATTTGTTTTAGAGTTGATAGTTAATAATTATTGTAGTCGATAGTCAATAGTCCATGATTAAAATAGGTGTTCGGGAGGCAAAGTTAACAAAATGATTTTTTTGTAACCAGCTTCCCTCTTCTACTCAGCTTCCGTTGTGTCACTCACTGCAACGTTCAGTAATTCTACTAATCTTTCTAATTTTATTCTATGAAATTGATATTTTGTCTGTGTCAGCCTTAAAAATATCTTTCAAATGATTCACTGCAAAAGAAAATCACCTTGGCCAACAAATTTTGTTCTGGAATTGAAGTATAAATTTGAATGGTGTTTGATTATTAGACCCAAACTATGAGAAAGTTTCTTGTCTTGTTACTAATTAGTGTAGGGATTTTGGTTTCAGCGCATGCTCAGCTTCAATGGGGTGCAAACGCGGGACTAAACATTTCAAGCATAACTGGACCTAGTGTGTTCAATCCAAAGCCGCTCTTTACATTTCAGTTTTCAGGGTTTGCAAACATGCCAATTAGTAAATCACTTGTGATACAGCCTTCGCTCGGCTATCGACGCAAAGGATATGGAATAGATGAGCGATTGTACGTGGATAGTCCAACACACCGTGTGAACACTGCCTATGACTATTTACAATTGAGTGCGCCTGTTTTATTACGATGTAACAGGAATGACAACTATAAACTATGTGCCGGGGCGGGCTTATATTTGGCGTATCTAATTAAAGCAAAATTGTATGGTTACAATGTGCCCCTAGACGGGCTTAGTCGACTTGACCTTGGCCTAAATTTCAACATTACATTGACAATTCGCAGGCGTTGGGTAGTTACTGTGGCGTCCGATTTAGGGGCCGACCCAAATGATAATCACACAAATATTAGCTCGGGCATAACACTTGGATATTTTATTAACTAAGCGTCGCTCGCTGACAACCATTTAGCGTGAGTAAAATTGGCTGTTTCCTTAAATCAATTATTTAGTGGGCTTAGCTGGCAACCAATCCATCGGTGGAATTTGTGCTGGCTCGCGATAATAGTTGTTCTTTAAACTGTCATTCCATCCATTCGGATTTCGATCGAACGTTGTGCTGCTAAAATAGATGCTGCCCTGCACGCTCGGATATTGTCTTAGCAGCTGAATTTGCTCCGGTAGTTCTTTAGGATTTCTCCATGCTGCATTGTTTTCACCAGCCCTGTAAATGCCCTGGCCGATATATAGATGACGACCATACGTGTGCTTGCTCCACCAGTCGAGCAATTTTTCGTATGCAATTTTGCTGTTTCCGATCTCTAAATATAATTGCGGGGCTACATAATCAATCCATCCCTCTCTCAACCAAAGCAAAACATCAGCATACAGATCATCATAGTTTGTTTGCGAAGCTTTGCTGTCGCTGCCGTCAGGGTCTTGGTCTTTGTTGCGCCACACGCTGAACGGCGAAATGCCAAACTTAACCCATGGCTTCTCTTTTTTGATAGCCCTGCTCAACATAGAAATGATCGAGTCAACGTTGCTTCTTCTCCAATCATCTTTTGACAACGAAGTACCCGATCTTTCATACGCGGCTTGGTCGGGGAACTCTTTCCCGGCGATGCGATAAGGATAAAAATAGTCGTCCATGTGTATCGCGTCTACATCGTAGCGCTTTACAATGTCTGCAATCACACTTACCACGAATTGCTGCGCATCTTTATTAGATGGGTCGAAATATTTTTTGTCCCCATAGGTTAAAAACCACTCCGGATGAGTCTTGGTGATGTGATGAGGGGCGATAGAAGATTTCCCTATTTGAAAATCTGCGCGGTAAGGATTGCACCAGGCATGAAACTCCATTCCCCGCCTATGAGTTTCTTCGATCATAAATTTTAAGGGATCGTAGTATGGTGACGGGGCCTTACCCTGTACACCGGTGAGCCATTGGCTCCAGGGTTCATATTTTGAAGGATAAAATGCATCCGCTGATGGCCTGACTTGCACGATCATCGCGTTCATCCCATTGGCCTTGTGCATTTCAAGCTGCCGAATGAATTCAGCTTTTTGGTCGTCCACGTTAACCATCCCTTTAGCCGGCCAATCAATATTATCGACCGTGGCGATCCAAACTCCTCGGAATTCATAGTCAACCGGCCGTGCAAGGGAAAGATGCATTTGCTGGGCAAACGCACACACACTGATCACAATGGAAGAGAGTAATAGGGTGGCAGCTTTCATAAGGCACAAAAGTATATCAAAGTAAAAAATTGTCAAACAGCGGAGAGACTTTATTAGTGCAGGAAAAGTTAATTATTACCCACGGATCTTGTCGAGGAGTTTACTGAGACTCGAAGCTTCTTTTTCGGAGAGATTGCTCAATATATCATCCATTTCATCTTGTCGGCCGTCCAGTTTTTCAAGGAGTTTAAGGCCTTTGTCAGTAATTGTAATATCCACGAGGCGTCGGTCTTTTTTGCAGATAACTTTTTTTACCAGTGCTTTTGAAAGTAAGCGATCCACAATGCGACTGGTATCACTCATTTTGTCGATCATGCGTTCCCTTATCGTGAGTGTTGACAACGGAGTTGGATGATTTCCCCTCAGTATGCGAAGAATGTTAAATTGCTGATGGGTAATTCCGTGGTCAGA
>AR_comb_assmDRAFT_10085181_pt1 | contig 17042 bp, 12 predicted proteins | sample ArasoioldDNA_FD_10543 | JGI IMG/M metagenome (IMG submission 10543) | reverse complement strand
ATTCAAATGGGTAATCAGCGGCGTTCAATGCCAACATTAATGCAAGCTGCGAAAGAAGTGCATGACGGAATAATCGGCAACGCATATTTTGCAAAAGCATGGTATGCGAATAATCGTAAATCAATTGGCTTTGGAAAAAAAGTTCCCGTGCCACCCACACTTGATTTTGAATTGTGGCAAGGACCCGCACCGCGAAAAGATTACCAGGATAATCTCGTGCATTACAACTGGCACTGGTTCTGGCATTGGGGCACAGGCGAAGCTTGCAATAACGGTACGCATGAAATTGATTGTTGCAGATGGTTTTTAGGAGTTGATTTTCCAACAAAAGTTACATCGGCAGGCGGACGTTATGCATTTAAAAATGATTGGCAAACACCCGACACACAAGTTGCATCTTTTGAATTTGGCAACAGCAAAGCAATTTCATGGGAAAGCAGAAGCTGTAATAATTATCCTGTGGAAGGTGCTGGTCGTGGCTTTATAATTTATGGCGATAAAGGAACACTTGTGAATGATGGCGGCGGTGATTACAAAATTTTTGATCCCGATAACAAACTGGTGAAAGAAGTAAAGAGTGATACAAAAGCTGATCCCACAAATCCCGTAAGTGCAACAGGCAATCTCGATCTTTATCACTTCCAGAATTTTGTAGAAGCTGTTCGCGGTAACGCAAAAATAAATTCGCCGGTGAGTGAAGGACACAAGAGTGTGTTGCTTTGTCATCTTGCAAACATTTCTCAACGCACAGGGAAAACTTTGTATTGCGATACAAGTAATGGTCATATCAACGATAAAGACGCGATGAAATTATGGAAACGTGAATATGAAAAAGGCTGGGAGCCGAAAGTGTAGCCTCCCCAAACCCCTCCGGTGGAGGGGCTTTGAACAGCGTACAATAATAAAATATTCTTCAGAATAGTGTGATGAAAAACAGCATTTACTTTCTTACATCTTTTCTTACTGCTTATTTGTTTATTGATTTATCATGTTATGCTCAAAACAAATCCATTCCTGCGCTAAAGCAAATTCCAAATGCAAAACCGCTTAATGTTATTTTCATTCTTACCGATGATCAACGCTATGATTTTATGGGTTTCACCGGAAGAATTCCCTGGCTGCGCACACCCAACATGGATAAGCTTGCAAAAGACGGTGCATGGTTTAAAAATGCGTTTGTTACAACATCTCTTTGCTCACCAAGTCGTGCAAGTATATTAACAGGACAATATTCGCATGTTCATACAATTGTTGACAACAGTGCGCCTGCGCCGTCTGGTCTTATTTACTTTCCCGAATATTTGCAGAAAGCAGGTTTTCAAACTGCATTCTTTGGCAAGTGGCATATGGGTGAAGAAGACGATCATCCGCGACCGGGCTTTGATTATTGGGAAAGCTTTCGCGGTCAGGGCGTTTATTATAATCCTACATTAAACATCAATGGCAAAGAAGTGAGTTACAGCGATTCAACTTACATCACCGATCTTCTTACCAAAGATGCCATCACCTGGATGCAGAAGAGAGATAAAAACAAACCATTTTTTTTATACTTGTCGCACAAGGCAGTGCACGCAGAATTTTATCCGGCACAACGTCACAAAGGAATGTATGCAGGTAACAAATATCCCTTGCCTTCAACATATTGGCAAACACTAAATGATGATTACAAAAAACTCAACTGGCCCGAATGGGTAAAGCAGCAACGTTATAGCTGGCATGGTGTTGATTACATGTACCATGGTCATTACGATATCAATGAAATGGTGCAGCGCTATTGTGAAACACTGATGGCTGTTGATGAAAGCATTGGGGATGTTTTAAACTATTTACAAAAGGAAGGTCTTGATAAAAACACGATGATCATCTATATGGGGGATAATGGTTTTAGCTGGGGCGAACATGGGTTAATTGATAAACGCCAGTTCTATGAAGAGTCTGCAAAAGTTCCTTTTCTTGTTTATTGTCCGCAACTTTTTAAAGGTGGCGCAACCATCACTAAAATGGTGCAGAACATTGATGTTGCACCAACCATACTTGAGTGTGCAGGTTTGCAAAAACCGGATTATATGCCGGGCAGATCAATCATACAACTTTTAAAAGGTGATACAACGAACTGGCGTGATAAAATTTTTTATGAATATTACTGGGAGTATGATTTTCCTATGACGCCAACAGTGTTTGGCGTTCGCACGGATAAATATAAATACATGCATTACCAGGGAATATGGGATACAAATGAATTGTATGATATTGAAAACGATCCTGATGAAACCATCAACCTTATTGGCAAACCTGAATATCAGCAGCTCATTAAACAATTCGCAACCGAAATATTTGATTGGCTGCAATCAACAAACGGTATGCAAATACCTTTGAAAAAAACCATACGGCATGCTTCGGGAGATTACAGGCATCCCACTCAATATTGAATGTTGAACACGTACTATCTAAAAAACCTGACCACAATTACTTTTAAACATGATTCCGGTCAGGTTTCTTTTTTTCAATCGTTATATTTTAGAGGAGATGGCAGTTATTTAATGATGAGTGACGGTTCTGCTATTGACGTTTCTAGAAGCAGGAAGGATTTACTCTTAAAAAAACTTCAACCTCATCGACAGTAACAGATCTTGTTTTAGTTGTTTTTTTTCTCCTCCCAAGGACGTCTAAAGCGTCTTTATCTTAATACTCCTGAAACTTACTGTATTCCCATGATCCTGCAGAAGAATATACCCTTGCTTTGCTTCACCAAAATTTTTCCAGACAACATATTTGCTTATGGCAACAAGATCGCGAAACTCTTTTGAACCTCTTTCATACTCGAGGACTTTAATTCCGTTAAGATAATGTTCAACATGATTATTTGGATAAACAACAATTCGACCAACATTCCATTGCCCGATAGGATGAATAAAACGTTTTTGTTTTTGTGCAGGAATAAGATCGTACAAAGAAGCAAGTGTTCTGTCGCCGTTGCGGCCAAGCTTTGCATCAGGATGCATTGCATCATCAAGCACCTGGTATTCGAGCCCGATAGCAGACCCTTCATTATGCTCTGAAAGCGTTACAAAATATTTTACACCACTGTTGGCGCCGGGTGTTAATTTAAATTCAAAAGAGAGATCGAATGCGCTGTATTCATCAGTTGTAACAATATCACCTCCTTCGCCACCTTCTTTTCCCTTTGATTCATGAACTGTAATTGTTCCGTTTTCAACTGCCCAATCTTTGTCAGGGAATCCTGTTTTGTATGCACCTCTCCAACCTTTATTGCTGACGCCATCAAACAATAATTTCCATCCGTCTTTCTTTTCATAATCACTTAAAGAATTTGGAATATTGTTCAACACATAAACTCCTTTGGGGAATTCCCTTGGTTTTAAATTACTCGTTTGAATGCGAATATTTTTAAAATAAATTTTTTCTCCTTCAAGTTTTGTGTTATCACCTATGCTGTGAACCTGCAAGCCAATAAAACCATTATTATCAAAAGTATCAACAACGTATGCGCAAGCCACATCATTGATCCATGTTTTTATTTCATGACCGATACATTCAACATGCACCGTATTAAATTCACCAATTTTAAAAGCATTTTGTGCATCTACATGCAAACTCATCGGATAAAGCCAGTCTCTTCTTCCTTCATCATACAAACCGCCGCTCCATCTTCTTGCGGATGGATCAAACTCGCACTGGTAGCCATATACACGACCTTTGCCGTTGTTCATTGTGTCATTGAAATGACTGCGCAATTGTACTCCGCTGTTTGATGTTGTGTCATCGATCTTCACTTCAAGCTCAAGAATAAAATCACCAAATTGTTTTTCGGTGCAGAGAAATGTGTTGGGAGAATTTACCACCGTTGATCCAACGATCATTCCGTTTTCGACATCATAATTTGCGGTACCACCAAGTTTTTTCCAGCCGGTTAAGGTTTTACCATCGAATAAGTTTGTCCAATCGTTTTGTGCATTGCAAAAATTTGTAAAAAGAAATAAGAACTGAAAAGCAAAAAGCAGTTTAATATTTTTCATAGCTTTTTAAATTGAAGAAATAAAATTAAAGGCTTTAGAAATTCAGGTAGAAAAATTTTTTTGAATCTGCAATAAGAATGGATTATTCAGGTTTGTAAATATCCTTCAACGTGAACGAGATATTAAGGAGTTTAAGATCGATCTTGTCTTCATCTTTTGTATAGGTTTCCGACAACCATTCACCATTTTCATTTTTGAAAAAGAAGATCACAACTTGTTGTTCGGGTTCTACACATAAATAATAATGAAGGGTTTCTATTTTACGGTATTGAATGAATTTATCCGTAAGATCAAATTGTCTTGTTGATTTTGACAATACTTCCACAACTAAAACCGGGATTCTTGATATGTATTGATTTTCGAAAGGCTTGCTTACAATTACATCGGGATAAAAAAAAGTATTTTCACCAATTCCAATTTTAATGTTTTCTGAATATACTTTCCAATCGGCTCCTTTCAGAAAATTTCTAAGAATCATATATATGTTCCCGACAATTTCGTTGTGGATTGTAGTAGTTCCACTCATCTCGATAAGATTTCCTTGATAAAGTTCGTGTCTTGTTTCTGATGCCTCTTCAAAAGCAAGATATGCTTCCAATGAAAATAATTTATCTTTTTCTACAAACTGCATAAAAAACTTTCTTACTCCTTCAAATATACTGAATTTCATGCCGATGAAAGTTCGGAACATAAAGTGTCCCGATGAATCGGATGAAACAAGATGACACAACAGGCGATACCATTTTAACCAATTGCCGGTAATAAAAAATTATTCTTCTTTATGCTGCTCTTTCCACATTTCATTAAATGTTTTCAAACTAAAATCAAGATCGCTTCTGTGTGTTGTCCATCCTTTAAAAACTTTATTCACCACCCAATTCTTTAATTTGCCGTTGCCCCTGTTCATCATGTTGCGATTTAAACTCGCTTTCTTCCACATCTTCCATGCTATGCGCTCACTTAAACTACTGTTTCCCTGTTCAACAGCTTCATGACGATTTTCAAGCAACAACTCATGCAGGTTAATTCTCACCGCACAAACCTCTGTACAGTTGCCGCAGAGCGATGATGCATAACTCAAATGTTTATACTCTGCCATATCACGCAAATGAGGAGTGATCACACTTCCGATCGGTCCACTATAAGTTGTCTCGTAACTGTGACCGCCGATATTTTTATAAACAGGACACGCATTCAAGCATGCACCGCAACGAATGCAATACAATGCTTCCCGCGCCTTTTCATTTGCAAGCAAATTTGTGCGACCGTTATCAAGCAATATCACATACATTTCTTCGGGACCGTCTGGTTCACCGGGTTGACGAGGACCGGAAATAAGTGTATTATAGACAGTTATTTTTTGTCCCGTTCCAAAAGTTGCAAGCAAAGGCCAGAACAACGCAAGATCATTAAGTGAAGGAATTACTTTTTCAATCGCCGCAACAACAATGTGTGTTTTAGGCATGGCGCAACTAAGTCTTGCATTACCTTCATTTTCTGTAACTGCAATGGCGCCGGTATCTGCGATGATAAAATTTGCTCCTGTAATTCCCACTTCTGCCTGCATATATTTTTCACGCAGTGTTACACGTGCTACCTGTGTCAATTGCTCTGGTGTAAGTTTAGAAGAAGTGCCTAATTTCTCTGCAAACAATTTTGCCACATCCTCTTTGCTTTTGTGCATTGCCGGCGTTACAATATGATAGGGCGGTTCTTCATCAAGTTGCTGAATGTATTCGCCAAGATCTGTTTCAACGCTTTCAATTCCTGCCTCCTGCAAATGTTTATTCAAATGAATTTCCTCGGTAACCATGCTCTTGCTTTTCACAAGCGTTTTACAATTCTTCGTTTTGCATATTTCCAAAATTTGATTCACCGCTTCATCGGCATCTTCAGCCCAAAAAACTTTTGCACCCCGCAATGAAATTTTCTTCTCAAATTCTTCAAGATATGCATCAAGATTTTCAATCGCACGCCATTTCGTATTCTTCGCTCTCTCACGTGCCGTCATTAAATGTGCAAACTGCTGCTTGCCAAAAGGAACTACAGCGTCGTATTGCGCTATATTAAAATTTATTTTTCGCCTGTGGTCAAGGTCTGCTGCCTTAATTGTACTTTTTGCTAAAAATGATGATGCAGTTTCTTTCATAAAATGTATTCTTCAAATAATTGTTTTTAATTTTTAAACAAGCTGTTGTATTTCTATTCATCGTTCCTTGTGTCACTCACTTGTACTTAGAGAATCTACTTCAACTGTAGAAATTTATTCGCAAACATGACTTAATATATTTCCATATTGTTTACGGGCAATTTACATCAAAAAGCACAACATGGTTTTACTATTGTATGTAAAAACAGGAAAGTTATCGGGAGGAGTCAATACTGGAATTATTATTGCGGCTGATTTTTATATTTTCTCACAACGAATCACCTGTTTTAAAAATGGCTGTTCACCGCATTTTATTAATTGACGATGATAAGGATGACTACGAAATATTCTCAGAAATCGTACATGAAATTAATGCTGATTCAAAAGTGCTGTACGTGCAGGATGCTTCTGATATTGATAACTTTTTGATTGCTCCTTTGCCCGAAATAATTATACTTGATTTTAATATGCCCAAATTAGACGGAATGGAGTGTTTAAAAAAGATAAGATCAAACAAGGCATTTGACAAAATTCCCGTTATTATTTATTCTGTCTTTTATGATAGAGTTGATGAAGCCTATAAAAACGGAGCTAATTATTTTATTGCAAAACAAAACTCTATCGATAGCATGAAAAACGACATCAACAAAATTTTAAACACCGATTGGAATGAAAAATAATTGCTTGCTGTTCTTTTTACTTTTTACCGAAATATTTTTTAATGCCGATATTTATTCCTGCACTTGACATATTCAAATTACCGGTTCCTATTCCTTTTACTGCGGCTTTATAATACGGTTCGATCAATAAACTTAAGTTGTTTAATTTTTTTTCGTAACCGGCACTTAAGTTGATCACTGAAAACCAATTTGCAGATGAAGGGTGATTTGTAAAATTCCCCTGCACCGGTTGCCCCCATGCGATCATTGAATAATTATAAGATTCTTTTGTCATGAAGTAAGAAGATGTTCCCGCAGCTACCGTGAAATTGTGGTTACTGTTTGAAGAAAATTTATAACGAATATTGAGCGGCACTTCAATCATGTTGCAGCTTCCGTCAACAGACAAAAGTTGCGCATTGTAAAAATCAGGAACATTGCTTTTATCGAAATATTCACCGTCGGTATAATATTTTTTTGTGTTGAGTGAAATGCCTGATTCGATACTCCAGTTTTTATTAAATTGATAACCTGCGGTTAAACCAAACGTAGCTCCTAATCCATTCGCCTTTTGAAATTCTACGAAAGTAACATCAGGTGCAACAAAAGCACCTATATAAAATTTTGATCTGCTATTTTTTTCTGAATTATTTTTTTTAGAAGATTGAATTGAAGATGTTTTGTTTAAAGGGTTGATAAGGTCAGGAATATTTTTATCAATATTATAAGATTGTTCATTTAATAAAGTATCTGCTTTTAAAACGGGAGTAGGGTTGATATCAGCATTGGTTATTTTATGTTGGATGATATTATTGTTTGCAGTTGTTGAATAATTGATCTTCTGCAAATCTTCCATTATTAATAGCTTTTGTTTTCCATTTGAATCAGCAGTTGCGAATGTTTTAGCACTTTTATTTTTGTTAACTACCGCATCATTAATTTGCCGGCTCTTTGAATTATTGTTTTCGTTTCTATCACCTGCGTTATTATTAGCGACGTTATTGTTGGATAATGATTTATTCTGCGAAATATTTTGCTGAAGCAATTTTTTTTCTGACTCAATACTCCAAATATTATATGATAATAATCCTATGGAGAACAGTAAAAAAAACCAAAACATGAACCTGCGTTTTCTGTCTTTTTCAGGCTCCGGTTTCTTTTCCTCATTTGATCCATAATGAATGCTGCGATTAATTCTATCCCAATCAAAAGCTTCATCAGCATTGATCTGATAATTTTCTGCAGCTTCGCTGAAAAGTCCTTCTATATCGTCGTACTTTAGGTAAAACATAATACGTTTCCCTTTGTATCCGTGACCAAATGTTTTTGTAAAAACGCCCTTGCTTTTGCCAGGTTTGACTTTGAAGTTCCCACAGAAATGCCAAGCATTTCTGCAATTTCCTGGTGAGAATATCCGTCAATAACATGCAGGTTAAACACTACTCTGTACGCCGGGCTCAGTTTTTTTATTAATGCAATCAGTTCTTTATACATAAGTTGACTGTCTCCGTCATTTGATGCACTTGATTTCATCCATGCATCTTTATTTAAAATTTTACGTTCACTTATCAAGCTTTCTTTTCTCATGTAATCGATAGATACATTCACAACTATCTTTCGTATCCAACCCATTAACATTGCTTCGATATTCTTCGTATCGCGTATCTCAAATTTTTCAAAGCCTTTGAATATTTTAATAAAAGCATCATTCGCTGCATTTGCCGCATTCTCATATGAACCTACATACCTAAAGGATATCTTCAATGCGTAGCCAAGATATTTGTTGTACAAAATCCTTTGGCATTTTGCATCGTTGTTCGCACATCCTTTTATTATAGTAAGCAGATCTTCCAAATCGTGAAAGGTTCCTCAATAATGAACCTATATACAGAATTACTGATATAAACTTAAGTTTCTATGAAAAGGTTGCCTAACGAGTAATTTTACCTGATGAGTGCGGATTGAAATTAATTCAATTAAAAAATTTTCTGTAAGCAACCATTTAATTAAAAACATAGTTCTCTTACTAAAGAATTTCCAAATAAATCTCCAATCACTGCTGCAATATTTTTTCACCAATTAAAAATGAGCCTTATGAAAAAGAATCAGCAACTACTTTTTCACCAAACAATTTTTGTTCTGTCAGCTTTTTTTGCCATAACCGTGGGTTGCAAAAAAACAGATATGTCGCCTTCACTTTCTTCAACGGTTTCTTCAAACGATGAAACAGTTTCATTAAGCGGCTTCAAGAAAGTGAATCTCGTTGCCAACAATGCAACTTTTAATGCACGACGAATCAATTCAAGACTGAAAAATGCATGGGGACTTTCTGCAAGCGATGGAGGTATAATCTGGGTGTCTGCGAATGAAACCGGGTTAAGTTTTGTTTACGACAGCATCGGTAATCACGTGTTGCCACCTGTCACTATTCCTTCTCACACAGCAGACGTTCATGGCAATCCGACCGGAAATATTTTTAATCCAACCACAGATTTTATCATTCCCGGAACAGGCGCGCCGGCTAAATTTATTTTTGCCGATGAAGGTGGAACAATCTCCGCATGGAACTCAGCAAATCTGAGCGCTGCCGTTAAAGTTGCAGACCGGAGTGGCTCTGGTACTGTGTACAAAGGGCTTGCAATGGCACGCAATGATGGAAATAATTTTCTTTATGTAACCAATTTTGGAAAGGCGAAAATTGATGTGTTTGATAAACATTTCAAACCTGTTACTGGTATGGCTTTTAAAGACCCAAATCTTCCAATGGGCTATGCGCCTTTCAACATCAGAAACATCGGTGGAATGCTGTTTGTAACTTATGCTTTGCAAAAAGCCGGTAAGGAGGATGATTCTGCCGGTGTTGGACATGGCTTTGTAGATGTTTTTAAACCAAACGGCGAAATGGCTATGCGTTTTGCATCACGGGGAAAGCTCAATTCACCCTGGGGAATTGCAAGAGCGAAACGCGGATTTATAAATTATGACGACGACAATATTCTCATCGGCAATTTTGGCGACGGTCGCATTAATGTTTTTGATCACGATGGAAAATTCTTAGGGCAATTAATGAATAATGGATCGCCTGTTGTTATTGATGGTTTATGGGCTATTGAAAACAATATAGCCGGTATAAGTTCTAAACAACTATATTTCACTGCGGGCCCAAATGATGAGGAAGACGGTCTTTTTGGCTATCTCCTAAAAAAATGAGCCTGTTAAAAACCAAAAAGAGAAATCCCGGCACTATTTTCTTGCCGGGATTTTTATGTTGAATTCGCAATTTTATTTTGAATAACACAAATGTTTACGGAATCAAAAGCGGGGAAATTATTTTTTAGCGGGCTGTATTACTACTATGATCTTCGGTTGTGTCACTCACTTGTGCTGTATAACAAAAAGCAGCAATACTCATGCCTCATTTATTAAACTGCAATACAAGGTTCAAAAGAAAATTTGTAATCAATAAATATATCGTTCAATTTTTCGCAAAGACTTTGATACGTTGATGAAAATTTTTTTATGTCAGAGTAAGTTGTCCATTTCTTATCATCATATGCAAAGAACATTATTTCGCAACCCAGTTCAGATTGAAAGTCGCATAAGTAAACAATCATTGTATCAGCAACCTGGAAAGGTTCATAGATCACGAAAGCGGTGCAGGGTTTATCAAAATGTAAAAACTGGAAAATCATGCCTGCACTATATCAAAATAAAAGCCATCTTTAAAAACTTTTCCGTTTACTTCAATACTTAAGCATCTTTTAAGGTGAAACCAAATTCTTCATTTATCTCAAATTAATATTTGTGAATAATTATTTTGGAATTCGTACAAATAATTTCACAGATAAAACGTAACAGAATTTGTCGATGTCATTCAACGAAAGCACCCACTACCTGGTTATTCTCCACTTCAACATGAATATAATCCCGGGTGGTTGTGGCAACTGAAAGCCCTACATAATCGGGCTTAACAGGAAAAAGTTTATGCATACGTTCAATTAACACTAATGTTTGAACACGACGGGGATAATAATTAAGCAAAGGTTTCAACGCATAAAATAAAGTTTTGCCACTGTTGCTTACATCATTTACTACTAAAATATTTTTATCAGTAAAATCTATTTCTTTCGAAAGTGAAACTTCTTTTATCTTCTCTTCTGTGAAAGAAGCTGAAATAATTTCTATTGAAGTTTTAAGATAAGGTTTCATTAAATCTCCTATCTTTTGAGCAATAACCAAACCTCTTTGTTTGATGCCAATTAATATAAGCGGAGCATCATCACCGCTTAATTGTTCAGCGATCTCAAGAGCAAGCCGTAATAATTTTTGTTCAGCAATTTCTTTATTAAGAATATTTCTTTTTTCGCTCATAATGATGTTTAAACTTTTTCAAAAATAATAAAGAAGCAGAACTTAGAACATAGAACTTAAAACGCAGAACTTAAAACTTACAACATAAAACAAACTTATCTTAGCATAACAAGAATATTTATGACCATCATTTTTCAGATTGCTTTTATACTCGTTTCCATCATTGCCATTTGGATGTTTGCAAAAAAAGTAAAAGAGATAAGAAGAAATATTCTATTGGGAAGAGATGAACAACTAAACGATCATCCTGATCAGCGATGGCGAAATGTTTTATTACTTGCATTAGGACAAAAGAAAATGTTCAAAAAGCCTTTGGTGGCTGTGATGCATTTTGTGATCTACGCAGGTTTTATCATCATTAATATTGAAGTTCTGGAAATTATCCTGGACGGAATTTTTGGAACACACAGATTATTCCGCGGAGTATTAGGACCGGTTTATTCATGGCTTATTAATTCGTTTGAATTTTTGGCTGTTGGCGTAATTATAGTTTGCGTTGCATTTTTATCAAGAAGAAACATTTTAAAGTTATGGCGGTTTTATCATCATGATCTTGATGGCTGGCCACGAAGTGATGCAAACTATATTTTAATAATGGAAATTATTTTGATGACATTGTTTTTAACAATGAATGCATCGGATACTTTGTTACAACAAAGAGACTACGATCATTATGCAGAGCACATTACCGGCAACTTTGCATTCTCATCCTTTTTGCATCCTTTATTAAATGGTTTCAGCAATCATACGTTAGAAGCAATTGAACGCAGTTGTTGGTGGTTACACATCACAGGCATTTTTGCATTTCTTAATTATTTGCCTTTCTCAAAACATTTGCATATCATCTTTGCTTTTCCAAATGCATATTACGTAAGACTTGAACCAAAAGGAAAAATGAAGAATATGCCAGAAATACAAAAAGAAGTGTTGTATGCGATGCAGCCTGAAGCAGTGCCTGCTGAACCGACACAACAAGAAGCATCAAAAAGATTTGGAGCAAAAGATATTTTTGATTTGAGTTGGAGAAATTTACTTGACGCATATAGTTGTACTGAGTGCGGAAGATGTACTGCAGCCTGTCCCGCAAACATCACGGGAAAAAAATTAAGTCCGCGAAGAATAGTGATGCGTACAAGAGATAGAGTAGAGGATATAGGAAAAAACCTCAACGCTAATGGAAGTTTTGTTGATGATGGAAAAACTTTATTGCATGATTATATTTCAGTGGAAGAATTAAGAGCATGCACAACCTGCAATGCGTGTGTGGAAGCATGTCCGGTTGGAATAAATCCGTTGGATACAATTCATCAGCTTCGTCGTTATTTAATTATGGAAGAAAGTAATGCACCGGCAGAATGGAATGCAATGTTCAGTAATGTTGAAAATAATTTTGCACCGTGGAAATTTTCTCCTGATGAAAGAGATAGATGGACTGTATGAACATGGATTTCGAGATTCAATGGATTAAGAGAAAAAAAATGTTTGAGCAAAGTCATCTTTCAAACTTACTCCGAGACCTGGCTGTGATGAAATAGAAATTTTTCCAAAATCGTACTCAATACCTGTAGCAATATCTTCTGCTAACAATAAAGGACCATCCATATCTACAAAATCAAGCTGAGGAAGGAAATGTGCAATGGCAGCAGTGCCGATGGTGCTTTCACTCATACAGCCCATCATTACTTTCATATTTAAACTTCTTGCTTTTTTTATCATTCGCAATGCCGGAGTTATGCCGCTGCATTTTGTGAGTTTGATATTTATTCCGTGAAAATGTTCGAAACATTTTTCGACATCATTTTCAAAAACACAACTTTCATCGGCAAATAAAGACAAAGAAGATTCTTTATATAAAACTTTCATTCCGTCCCAATTATCTTTTGCTAAAGGTTGTTCTACCAATACAACACCGAGTTTTTTCATTTGCGGAATTTTTGCCAATGCTTCTTCAAGCGTCCATGCTGCATTTGCATCAACATAAAAAAGCGCATTGGTGTGTTTGCGGAGTGCTGTGAGTGTTTCAATATCATTCGCAGCTCCAACTTTTATTTTATAAACAGGCCATGGTTTTGATTGCATTTTTTCAATCATTTTTTCAATTGAATCGATGCCAATTGTATAATCTGTTAAGGGAATATTTTTCCACTCTGTATTCCATAATTTATATAGTGGTTGGTTCTTCATTTTTCCAAACAAATCCCATCCAGCCATATCCAACGCGCAAACAAGAAAAGGATCTTTCGGAAACAAATGATGCAGGTAATGCCAATATCTTTCCGGATCGGTGAAAGCAAATCTTTCTACCAAAGTTTTTTTGCTTTCAAGATCGGCGACCATTTGTTCAACTGTAATATTATAATACGCAATTGCAGGTGCTTCACCATACCCAATATGTGAACCAAGTTGCAATGCTACAATTAAAGATGGCTGATGTGTTTTTCCTCTTCCTCTTGAAATAGTGAAAGTATATTGAAACGGAAGATTGATTTGTTTATAAAATAATTTCACGAAATAATTTTTGTTAAAGATAAAGCCACCTTGTTTTAGAAGATGGCTTTTAAATTTTTATTTGTTGAACAGAGTTTCCAAACGTACAAGGGAGTGACACAACAGACGATGAGTAAAGTATGTAAAGCCCGGCTCATAAAAATTCTTCTATGCTCTTCCGCTCGCTTTAACATCTGCTGCAAATTTTTCATTGAATTCATTTGCATTGATAAGATCTTCTAAATTCAAATGCATCCTGTATTTCCAATAATGTTTTGGATTGGCCGGAACATTTATTCTTTCTTCGTGAGGATTGGGACGACGAATTTTTCTGTCGCAACCGAGTATATCCTGCAACTGGAAAATGCTCCACATTGCAGGCGAATGTAAATGCTGAACAACGATCGTTTCATTTACCCAGGCATCACATAAGTAAGGTGCGCCTCCCCATTGACCGAGTTCATTGTTAAAGAATCGCTGAGTGCGATCATGATCTTCCTCCCACCAACCACGAATGGTGCTCATGTCGTGAGTGGAAGGCGTTACCACACTGAGATACGGCGCATCGGCAGGATGAAAAAATTCTTTCTTAGGATCTTTGGGCATGCGCTGAATTTCCAAGCTTAAAATTCCGGTCTGGCGCATCACTTCAGGAACACTTGCCGGCACAAGACCAAGATCTTCTCCACATACAAGCATATTAGTAGCACGTTTTAAAGCAGGTAATTTTTGCATGGCCTGATGCATCCAGAAGTTATCTTGTCTTTTGAAAAAATAATCAACATAAAACTGATCCAACCATGATCGTATTGTTGCGTCAAGATTTTTGAAAGATGAAGTTTCCTGCATTTCAAAACGAAAATGAAATTGCTTTCCGTCAGAACCTTCCACTTCAAACAGTATTACGTTCGAAACAAGATTGAACAATGTTCTTTTTAGCCACTTGTTATGTTCATTATCTTCCTGCCATGCAAAATAATTTTCAAGCTGGCGTTGGGTTGCAAAATCAGGTTTCATTTGATAATATCCGGAACCATCATAATCCAGGAAAGTATATTTTACATGATTTTGCTGATCGCCAAACATGTCGTTCAACGCCTGCTCTGTAATAAAAGGACGACAATATCTTTTATAATCAAACCAAATTCCTCTTTCATAAAATTCATTTACATGAACAGGAATAGCAGGTTCAAAATGCCCCATGATACCTTCAACTGAATGATAAGGAATGCTCCAAATGCGAAAGAATCCTAGAATGTGATCTATCCTGAAAGCATCAAAGTAATAACTCATTTCTTCAAATCGTTGCTTCCACCATGCAAAATCGTCTTCACGCATTTTTTCCCAGTTGTATGTTGGAAAACCCCAGTTCTGACCTGTTACTGCAAAATCATCCGGTGGTGCTCCAGCCTGCATATCCATGTGAAATAATTCGGGGTGTTGCCATGCATCTGCACCATAACGATAAACGCCAATAGGAATATCACCTTTTATAATAACACCGTTTTGATGTGCGTACTGCGTCGCTTGTTTTAATTGAACATATAAGTGATATTGTACAAAGAAATAGAGCGCGAGTTCATCATGCGTTTTTGATGATGGTTCTAATAATGCGTTTATTTCTTCTTCATTATATGTTTTGTATGCGTGCCATAAGTTGAAGTCTGCAGTTTTGTATTTATCGCGGAAATAAGAAAAAGCGGCATATGGAATTAACCAATGACTGTTGCGTTCATAAAATTCTTTGTATTCAGTTGAAGTAAATAACGCATCTTTTTGCAAAGGATAAAGTTGCCTGATAAACTCCCATTTTAATTTATTTACTGCTTCATAATCTACATCAGCAAGTTTATTCAGTCGCTCTTTTTCTTTTAGAATTTCATCCCGTAAATTATTGAAATGTTTTCCCGCTGCTTGCTCAAGATTTAAATACATTGGATGCAATGCAAATGCTGAGATAGCCGAATATGGATAACTATCGATCCATTTGTGTGTTGCAGTAGTATCATTAACAGGTAATATTTGAATAAGTTTCAGTCCGACTTTTTTCGACCAGTCAACAAGCAATTTTATATCAGCAAATTCTCCGACACCAAAGCTCTCTTTCGATCTTAAACTAAAAACAGGAATAGAAACTCCTGCGCCTTTCCATGTTGTTGCAGACAACAAAATGAATCCGTCATTGACAACTGTTTTTGTTGTTTTCAAAAATGCATTGTGCAGCCAGCGATTGTTACCATCTTCAAAACGAATGATTTTATTTTCCTTCAAATCATATACACCATATTTGTAGGCGATGGGAATATGTACATTCGAAAGATCAAATTTCACTGAAAAAAAATCTTCATCTTCTTTTCTCCCCATCAATACCGGTTTTCCCTTTCCCCAATCATTCAACTCTTTTATGTTTCCTGCAATAAAAACCGTTTGATCATTTTCGATCAAAGGTGCTTTTATTTTAAAAATGTGTGTATATGTCGATGGTTCGGCAGCTTCAACGGAAGTAAAATTATTTTTCAGCAGCACTTGCTGAAAAGGTTCTGTATAAAAAGCATTTTCATAAAAGCCGGCGAAGTTCCATGAATCTATGATCACCGTTTCTTCCGAAGTGAATAATTCAGCAGTAATTTTTTTATCGCTTCCCCAATCATAATGCAAATCACCAGAATCATTTTTTACAATATAATTATAAACTATTCCTTCAGGTGATACAGTTGAAGTATCCAATTCAATTGTTACAGTCCAAAATTCTTCATTCCAATACTGCATCGATAATGCTTTATTAACATCGCCATTTCCAAAAATTTCATGTTGTCCCGTGATATAAAGTGTTTGCCCAAACTCCGTATGAAAACGTAAAAAAAAATTCAGTTTTATTTTTCCGAAAACAATTTTTTCACGCGGAGCAATTTTCGTTATACGTGCTTTTGACTGTGCTTCCTTTACATTCGTTTTTGCAGTTTTCTTTTCAGTATTCTTTCCGTGATCAGTTATATCTTTTTTATTGGCAGCCTTCTTTTCAAACTGATTAATCACTTTGGGTTCAATGCTATTTTTCTTTGCTGATTTTTTTACACTCTTTTTTTCATCATCATTTTGTTGCACATTCATAGGTTCTTCGGCAACTTTTTTTGAAGCATATTTCTTTTTGTTTGCAGTAACTGCATTTTCTTTCGTTTCATTTTCTTCTCTTGCATCACCTGTTACCTTCTTTAATGATTCGTTTTCTTCAAGAGTTTCTTTCATATTGTTTGTTGCGATTGCCACTTGTATGGATTTGAAAATTGCGAAAATAAATAGGATGCTTTAGTTCCCGATATTGTTTCTTTTATTGATTTT
>AR_comb_assmDRAFT_10022609_pt1 | contig 17050 bp, 17 predicted proteins | sample ArasoioldDNA_FD_10543 | JGI IMG/M metagenome (IMG submission 10543) | reverse complement strand
TCCCGGAGGGGTTAGACACCTACTCGATTGTCGACGAGGCTCTCGTAGGTCTCCCCCTCCGGGATGAGTCCCCAACTCTGCATCCAGGCATAGGTCCGCTCGAATTCGTCGATCGGATATGGCCGGGGCTCAACGTAGCGCAAACGTGAGAGGCGAAAATCGGCGGGCGTGAGCGTGGCCAACTCGGGAGGCACATCCGCAATCAGGTGATGTAGATATTTTGTTTTGTTGGCGTTAATCAAATGTACTGCTTTGATAATCGCCCGTTGCAACGCGGCGGCCGTCTCACGCTCCAGGGTCGGTGCAAACATTTCCGACCCAACATAAAAGCCTTCGATAATCTCATGGCAGCCGTGCTTTTCTGCCAGCGCAATAAACGGTTCCATCAACATCGCGGCGTCCACGGTACCATTCATCATGGCCTGATAGCGCAAGGCAGCCTGGCCTAGATGCACCACCTTGATGTCGTCACGGGCCATGAAACCTTCTAAGAGTTGTAACGTAAGATAGTGCGAGCCGGCATGAAAATTGACCGCGATGGTTTTCTGTCGCAAGGCCTGTGGATGGGTGATAGGAGAATCTGGACGGACAAAGATCGTCTGGCACGCGATGGCAGCGCGGAGATTAATGATACGCCCGCCGACGGCGGTGTCGTGCGAGCGCCGGATCTGGCCCCATTCGCAGGCGTTGAAGGATGCCGTGGCCTGTTCTTCAAACGGAGCATGCCGCCAAAAGGGATTTACCTGCTTCGGATCGGGTTCCGGCGGGCGGTCCGCGGCCCATTGCCGAGCCCGCAGAAATTCTACCTCGATGCCTTCTGCAGCGAACAGACCCTCTTCCTGCGCCACGAGCCATGGGAGATTGAAGACTGCCTGACTGTACTCATTGGTCACTTGCTTCATCGGAGCCCTCCAGCTTCGATCCAGATGCGCATACGTGCACTTCACATTTCTGGCGCACTCTGCTTTGGTGTGAACCTACTCTGTCGCATAATGCCTATATGTACAGCAGTAGACGAACAAAGAAAAGCGCAAAGTAGCTGGTGGCACCTCACAATCCTCAAGCGCTGGGCTCGCTGCAGCCATGAGAAGGCAACACTATGACTGTCCCAGCGAAGAAGTGAGCCCGCACGCGAGGCGTGACATTAGAGGCGGGCATGGACGGTGTCCCAACCATAACGGATGGCGCCTTTGAAGCGCTCCCAGGTGCCTGGGTGCCACGTGTCCCAGCCCTGGCGTATCCCTGGCTCAAGGGTCTGCCAGTCCTTATCTGGATAACGCTCGCCCATGTCGTAGCCATAGCGGTATGCGGGCTCGTATTCCATGTAAGTAAGACCGCTCTCCGTCGCCGTCGCCCTATGATGCTCGTGGAAATCGGTGGTGAAGTGTGTAAAGCTTGACGCGTCCGCCGTCCCAGGAGGTGTGTGCAGTGCGGGGGCGCCGTGGGAGACCACTCCCACGTTATCCACGTGCTGCCATTGGGTATGACCCGCGTGGCTTTTCCCAGGCTGCTATCCGTGCAGAATATCTCTACCTATATCAGCCTGCTCAGCTCTGGCTTGGACCACGACCATAGCCCCACCCCGCTGTACCCCGTCGACATACGTCTTAGCCTCGTTTTCGGGAACCCCTAAGTCGAGGAGCATGCTCTTGAGGCCCTGCTCGCCCTCGAGGGTGCTGCAGGTCTTGATGCCGGTGTCTTCAGGATGTGGGACCATCGCATGCGGGGTTGCCAGCGTAATGTGGGGTTGTGCAAACCCCTGCTCGACCAGGTCGTGCACGACACCTTCAGCTTCGGTCAACGTACGATATAACCTTACCAGGATTTCTGCCATACGCTATCTCCTTTGTCTCATGAAGGCTCATAGGCACAGTACACCCCGCATCGCTTCGGGGGCATACCGCGAGAATGTTCCCATCACAGCAAGGAGCAAACACCGTGCCAGAGGCAGTCTCTCTGGGTACGCTCTCGCTCTCAGTCCTGCGTCAGTTTATGGCACTTGGGAGCGCGGGCTTCCCACCCGCTCCTGAAGCTGGCGAGACGCCAGTGCTCCCAGGGAAGTGTCAGCGCATATACGCAACAGACATCCAGCTGGGATTATGCACCAACCTTGCTTCTTGGCCTGGACTTTCACATGGCGTGTCTCCCCACCTACTGCCTGCCATCTACCGTAGACTGATCTGATGTCCCTGCCAAACCTTTCTCATGCTGAGAGAGTTCCTAATATGGAGAGAAGAGAGGTGCTGTGCGGAGCTTCTACCAGTAAAGGCGGCAGCTAGACGAGATGTTCGGATGACTCAGAAGAACATTGGCATAGTTTATGCTCCTACCGTTGAGCAAGTGGTGTTCCCCGCATTAGCAATAAGGAGAAAAATCATGGCAAAAACGGTTGCTGACCTGATCATCGAGCGGCTCATTAGCTGGGGCGTTGATACGGTGTTCGGATTGCCCGGCGACGGCATTAACGGTCTCTTTGAGGCGCTGCGCACCCATGCGGACCAACTGCGATTCATCCAGGTGCGCCACGAAGAGGCCGCCGCCTTTGCTGCCTGTGGGTACGCCAAATATACTGGCCGTCTCGGCGTCTGTATGGCGACCTCAGGCCCGGGGGGGATTCATCTGCTCAATGGGCTCTACGATGCTAAACTCGACGGCCAGCCCGTGCTGGCCATTACGGGCCATACCTTCCACGACCTGATTGGGACGCATCATCAGCAAGATGTCGACCTCGATAAGCTGTTCATTGACGTTGCCGCCTACAATCAGCGCATCATGGGTCCAAGTCACGCCGCTAACGCAGTCGATGAGGCGATCAAGACGGCCCTCTCCCGGCGCACGGTCGCGCACCTGACCATCCCGAAAGACATTCAGGACTGGACCCAGGACGAGACCACGCGCTCTGATCAGAACATCCCGCAGCACAGCGGCATCGTCTATATGCCGTCTTGGCCCCTGCCACCGCAACCCATGCTACAAGTCGCTGCGGATATGATCAATGCTGGCACCAAAGTGGCCATCCTGGTCGGCCAAGGCTGTCTCAATAGTCGCGACGCAGTGCTGGCGCTGGCGGAGAAAGTCGGTGGACCAATCATCAAGGCGCTCCTGGGGAAGGCCGTGGTGCCGGACGAGAACCCGTATACGACTGGCGGCATAGGGCTGTTGGGTACAGCCCCATCCCAGGATGCTATGCAAGAGTGTGACACCCTAATTATCGCCGGGAGTAGTTTCCCGTATATCGAGTTCTATCCGAAGCCGGGCCAAGCCAAGGCGGTGCAGATCGATATCGATCCCGCGCGGATTGGCCTGCGTTACCCTGCGGATGTCGGTCTCGTGGGTGACTGTCGGGACGTGCTACAGGCCCTCCTGCCACTGATTACTCGCAAACAGGACCGTGGCTTCCTGATCACGGCCCAGGAGCGCATGCAGCAATGGCGCGAGTTGCTGGAGGAGCGCGGCACCCGCACGGACGAGCCGATGAAGCCCCAGGTCGTTATCTATCATCTCAATAAGCTCCTAGCGTCTAACGCTATCGTCTCGGTGGACAGCGGGACCATTGCCACGTGGGCTGCCCGTTACATCGACATACGCGACGACATGCAGTTTTCGCTCTCAGGCACCTTGGCGACCATGGCCAACGGCTTGCCGTACAGTATTGGCGCCGCCGTCGCGCATCCCAACCGGCAGGTGGTGTGCATCGTGGGCGATGGTGGCTTTACTATGCTTATGGGTGAGGTGGCGACGCTCGTCAAATACAACTTCCCGGTCAAGGTGATCATCGTCAAAAATAACGTGCTGGGGATGATTAAATGGGAGCAGATGGTGTTAGAGGGTAATCCAGAATTTGGCGTGGAGTTGCAGCCTATTGACTTCGCCGCCTGTGCCCGCGTTTGTGGGGCTGCTGGCTATACCATCACGCAGCCTGATAAGGTCGAGGCTGTGCTGCGTGCTGCCTTAGCCCATCCTGGGCCAGCCATCATCGAGGCCGTGGTTGATCCGACTGAACCTCCTCTTCCGGGTCATGTCACGACCAAGCAAGCGTGGAACTTTGCCACGGCCCTGGCACGAGGGCAGGAAGACCGGTGGGATATTCTCAAAACGGTGGCCACGAATACTGTGCGAGAGGTGATTTAAGCCGCCGCGGCCACCCAGCCCTGGGATGGACCCGGCTTGGATTGCAATTCAAACACGCCGCGGCGCGTTACGCCGTGTGAGTCGCACTGTGCCAGAAACCGTTGAGAGGGACAACATGGCATTGATACAGACTACAACTCAACACGATAAGCAACAAGGTTTCCATAGCGATGTAGTAACCATGCCAGCCCTCGACAGGCGGTACAGGGTGCCAGGGCGTCAATGAGAAACGACCCCTCTGGCAAAAACCAAAAAATGGCTTCCACGTGGCGCGCGCCCTGGTAGGCAGCGAGAGCACATGTGTCACTGTGCTCGAAGCCACGGTGCGTCTCGTTTGGGCAAGGCTGCATGCATACCCGCATTGACTTTGACCTGGTCACGAAAGAGGGCATTGTCAAGTATCGCTCCTTAGGTTTGTCATTGCCCCAAGCCATAGGGACCTGGAGCAGAATGCCTTCGTCTCTCCGGACGTGGCCACGTGCGCAAATTGCTTGCGTGAACTGTTCGAGCCAGCCGCTCGTGGGGAGGCACACTTTCGCCGTCAGCCAGCGGCTGTGTTTTTCATCCGCCAGGAAGTACGTGGGCAGCGGTAGCCCACGCCGGGTGAGTACGGTGACGACACTTCGTGCATTGGAGACGCCAGATGGTGAGACCGCCCAAGCGGACACGGACATAATGGGAGTGGCGCGTCAGGCATCCGCCCCCGCAACAGGTCGCTTTATGTTTCAGCTGAAAGCCGAGGACCATGACGAAGGCTAGGATACCTTCGAGGAACGCCTTGCATCGCCAAGCAGCTGGAAGCACGTCGCTTTACTCCGGAAATCAACAGTGATGGTGCGGTTTTCGCGGGTCTGGCCGGCGGTGTTGCGCATGATCACCCCTCTGGCATCAGGTCTCGGAAGCTGAGGAGACACCAGGGGGGTAGTGCATGCAAATCTCAAGACCATCGTGAAGAGCTCAGGGGACTACCACTAAAAGTGATGGCATGTGGTCTCGCCAAACCGCTGGCTCATACAAGATCGTCTGCGGTGCGGGACAAGGGTGCTATTGGCTGAGACCTCGTTGTCGTTCCGACTCCTCGAGGTCTTCCAATATGGTACGAATCTCTGTGAGCCCAGTGCACACCCGTTCCCACAAGGCTTGCTCATACTTTAAGGTCTACCCCTCTGGCGCGAGAGGAGTGCCGTGCCCGGCATGCTCAATCTCTTCCTTCGCACGTGTCTGGGCACCGAGAGCGTGATGCAGCGCGCTCATTTTTTGTTCAGCCTCCTCAAGCAGGGTATTGATCAGCTCGACGCGATGATGCAATTCCATATACATACTCCATGCTCAGTGTTCTTCCATGCTCAGTGTTCTTCCATCATCTGAATTCTACCGTGTGGGCGAGTTCATCTGTAGCCCTGCGAGTTTCACATTCCCTCAACATGGTGACGTCTCTCAGCACTCCCTCAGATGGGCTCCTCGGTGCAGACTTCCTCGAAAGTTCAAGATGATACTAGATCGCGGTACTGGCCAGCTGTGGCTAGAGTCGCCTCAAACGGAGCGACCGTAGCGGTGAAGATGTGTTTTATGGCCTTCAGCGCCAGCATCGATCCCCTGGATGTCAGCATCCTCGCACTGGGAGGGGGCTCACTGCCGAGGTTTCATCCATGGCTCCATCTTGTCCACAGGTGTGGGGAAAACTGTCGCTCACGAGAGGCCTAACCAGCGTGAGGCCAAGGCATTATGCAGCATGCCTATGACATGAGCAGAACCCATAACGCTTGATAATACGGGCTCTTCCCGTCCTACGGTATCTCTATATCTCCTCTATAGAACTTTGTCCGTTTGCTGTATTGCCACCACACACACGCGTACCTCGTATCCCAGCGCTCTATGCCTGACTCTAGAGATCACAAGGGAACGCGGGGACCTGAGCATCGTTCAAGATAATCATCAATCTTTACTCCTCACCTGGGCCTCCAAGGCTACGACTCATAGCCCGTGACGGAGGCATGTTCACCAGGGCCGAGGATGGCTCTGGCGAGGAGTGAGGTTCCCAGCGACGCGCGGGAGCGTCCGGTCTCACTGGTAAGCAGGACAAGTGGTGCACAGGAAAGGCGAGAAGAGCCAGAGGGCCAAAAACAGTGACGGCCACCCCCGAGGATGGCCGTCGATCATACATCGCGCGGCAGACGTCACCGCCTGCGTGCCTCTACCATTCTCGCTGGCTTACCAGCGAGACCGGCTCACCGTCGGACGTGGTTCACGCGGCTTCGCCTCATTGACGTTTAAGGCCCGGCCGGCGAGCTGATGGCCTTGGAGCCCCTGAATGGCCGCTTTGGCTGCAGCGCTGTCGGGCATCTCCACAAAACCAAAGCCTCGGGAGCGACCGGTGTCACGGTCAGTGATGATATTGACCTTTTCCACTACACCATACGGCTCGAAGAGCTGGCGAAGGTCATGATCAGTGGCACTAAAAGCAAGATTACCTACAAAGATATTCACGCAAAGGTCCTCTTCATCGTGAAAAATGTGGACATGATCGCCAGGTCATCCGAACAGTATGCAGAAGCAAAAATGCAAGAGCTATACGTAGGAGAAACGGCGAGGGAACCTAGAGATCGCCTGCTATATGGCTGACCTCGTAGAATAAACGACACTAATATAGCTCACAAATTTCCTTATGGCAAGGGCGCGTATCCATCTTTCGGCAGGCGACAGCCACGTCCACGGCACCTCCGGCGTCTAGAGGCCCATTTCACAAGTCCTTCACGAGAGGGTTTGGCTCGTGTCGCCGAGACAAGACCACAACGCTGGCGTTTTCGCTGCCCTAATATGTTGCCGCGCCTCCAGCCTCACGCGCCTGGGAGCATATCTTCCGCAGCTCGAGCACCAGGAGGGGCACAGCTCCCAGCATGATCCAGGCGCTCCATTAAGGCAGGGAGATCGGTGTGATCCCAAAGAGCTGTTGTAAGGCTGGGAGTTGAGAGATGGCTAGTTGCAGCGCGAAGCTGGCGGCCACAATCACCCAGAGTTGCCGGTTCGAGAAGAGGCCTATCTGCCAGACAGTCTGTCTCTCGCTGCGGGCCCCAAAGGCCCGCAGCAATTCAGCCACTATGAGCGTTGAGAAAGCGGCGGTGCGGGCGCGTTCAAGATGGCCATCGCCATACCACGTATACGCAAAAGCCGCCAGCGCGACCCCAGCCGTGAGACAGCCGACTAGGGCAATACGCTTGCCAAAATGCCAGTCGAGCAGTTGCGCTCCTTGGGGGCGTGGCTGGCGCATCAGCACGCCAGGATCAATCGGATCTGTGGCCAATGCTAAGGCTGGCAGGCCATCCGTCACCAGGTTGATCCACAGCAACTGTACAGGCAGAAGCGGCAATGGCCAGCCTATCAGCACCGCCACGAACATGATGGTCAGTTCCCCCACATTGCCGCCCAGCAGGTACGCCAGCGTCTTGGCGATGTCGTCGACGATGATGAGCGCTGCCGCTTCCTTCCTCACCTCTGTCCCTGTGCGGCCCATAGCCACACCAATGGAAGCCGCTTGCAGCGCCGGGGCGTCATTCACTCCATCCCCTGTCATGGCCACAATGGTGCCCTGCGCCTTCCAGGCCTGCACGATGCGCAGCTTGTGCTCGGCCGTGACGCGCGCGTAGACGGCGGTCTGGGAGACGCGCTGGGCGAGTTCCTGATCGCTCATGCTGTCCAACTCGCGCCCCACGACAACAGCATCCTCCCCAGGCGCCAGGATGTCGAGTTCACGGGCGATAGCACGTGCCGTGTCCGGGTGATCACCCGTGATCATCACGACGCGAATGCCGGCATGCTGACACCGCTGGACTGCATCGCGGGCTTCATCGCGTGGGGGATCCTGCAACCCCATCAGCCCCAGGAGGGTCAGGCCGTGCTCGATGTCATCGGCGTTTCCTATCTCGTTGGTCAGACACGGCCACTGTGGGAGCTGGCGCTCGGCGAGCGCCAGCACACGTAATGCGTCGTTGGCCATACGCGTACTGGCCTGCAACATGCCGGCCCGGTCGCTCTCAGTCAGGGCCTCTACACCCTGGCTGGTACGGATGGTAGCACAGCGGGCTAGGATCACCTCTGCGCACCTTTGACGAAAGGCCATCGTTGCCCGCCGCGAGCGCGGAGGACCGTCATGCGCTTGCGCTCGGAGTCAAAGGGCAATGTGCCCAAACGGGGCATGCTGGCCTCAATGTCTCGACGCCTGATCTGTCCCTTGGCTGCCATGACCAACAGTGCACCTTCCGTCGGATCGCCGATAATGGCAGCCCGGTCATCTTGGTGATCCAGTTCGGCCTCGTTGCAGGCCGCAGCAGCCTGCAACAGGGCACGGAGCAGTGGATCGTCCGCTACAGTCCACGCCGTCTCGTCGGCAACAAACGTGCCTGTGGTGGCATAGCCCTCCCCGCTGACACGGAATATACGCTCGCTCGTGATCACGTGACGTGCGGTCATTTCGCCCACCGTCAAGGTGCCGGTCTTGTCACTGCAAATGACCTGGGCGCAGCCGAGCGTCTCAACGGCGCGCAGGCGTCGCACCAGGGCATGGCGCCGTACCATGCGCTGCACCCCGAGGGCAAGGGCGATCGTCACGACCGCGGGCAAGCCTTCGGGAATGGCGGCCACAGCCAGACTCACCGCACTCAGGAACAGCTCAAACGGTGGCAGGGACCGCAGCAAGCCCAGACCAAAGACCAGGGCCACAATGCCCAGACAGGCCCACAGCAAGCGACGGGCTACCTGATCGAGACGACGCTGCAAGGGCGTAGCGTCACTGCTTGCCGTCTCCAGCAACGCGGCGATGCGACCTACCTCCGTGTGCATGCCGGTCGCGACCACGAGCGCCCGCCCAGAACCACTCGCGACACTGGTCCCGAGAAAGACCATGTTGTGGCGCTCTGCCAATGGTGTCTCAGGCGCGCAGATGCCCGTCTGCTTCTCCACTGGCTGCGACTCCCCGGTCAGGGGTGCCTCATTGATACGGAGCATCGCGGCTTCAACCAGGCGGGCATCGGCTGCCACCAGATCACCAGCGTCGAGGAGTAGGAGGTCCCCACCCACGACTTCTGCTGCCGTAATCACTTCGGCACGCCCACCACGCACCACTCTGGCCCGTGGCGCGGTCAGACGCGTCAGCGCCGCGACGGCCTGCTCGGCCCGATATTCCTGGAGGAAGCCGATCACGGCGTTTAAGAGCACGAGCGCCAGGATGGCAAGGCCGTCGACTACCTCCCCAAGGACTACAGAGACGAGTGCGGCACCGATCAACACCCAGATGACGAGGCTGCGGAACTGTCCGACCAGGAGCGTCAGAGGTGAGATCACCTGGCCTTTGCGCAGCTCATTGGGCCCCCATTGGTGCAGCCGTGCTGCCGCCTCGTGGGGGGCAACGCCTCCTACCTCGTCGGTGTGTAGCGCCGCGGTGATGTCAGGGAGTGTTTGGTCATACCAGCCCGCGCCTTGGTTATACTGCATGATGGTACCCTTCTGCCCTAGAGACTATGTCGGGCGATTACACGGTCGATGCGCGTATTGATAGGCATCGTCCAGGCCTTCGTTGCCTATGAGAACTATCGTGTCTTGTCCATCTTAGTGGTCGGTTCTTTCTAGGTCATCTCTAGAAGGTGTCAACTGCATCCGGTTGATAAGCCGCCCGCTTTAGCCTCCCCATGGAAAGTCAACCATCTCGTGCGCTGGCATAGCAAGCATAGGACACCATATAGACTACCGCAAAGGAGATACGGTATGATCACCATAACAGCAACGCGCCTAGCACTATTTTCGGCCTGGCTTGCAGTGGTGATGCAGTGATAGTGACGCCGTACCACCGCTCGCCTCCCAGTAACAGATAAGGATGGGCCCATGGAAATAACTGACAGGGATGAGAGGTGGAAGGGCAGGCGCGCCCAGCCATGGCTCATCCGTCTGACACACTGGCTGAATGTGCCGCTCCTCCTCTTCATGGCGGGGAGCGGCCTGCAAATCTTCGCAGCGTACCCGGCGCTCGGTCCACGCGGTGCCCTCTATAGATGGTATCCCTGGCAAGAGACAGAGCTGCCCACATGGGTACAGTTTGGCGGCTGGCTCGCTGGTGGGCGCCATTGGCACTTTGCGCTGGGCTGGTTTCTGGTACTGAATGGGATGGTCTATCTCAGTTACATGGTGGCCCGCGGCGAGTGGCGGCGGCGACTTTTCCTGCCGCACCGCGATGTCCACAATGCCCTCCTCATGCTGGCGTACTACCTGCGCTTGCGTCGGACAGCCCCCTGGAACGACTTTTACAATGGTCTGCAACGCCTGGCCTACAGCGCCATCATCATGATTGGAGTGGTCGAGGTCTTCTCAGGACTGGCGATCTACAAGCCGGTGCAGCTCTGGTGGCTCGGGTATCTCTTCGGCGGCTACGATGGTGCACGGGTAGTCCATCTGATGGGGCTCGGTCTCCTCGCCCTGTTTACCGCCGTGCACCTCGTGATGGTCACGCTGCACCCGCGTGCCATCCTCACCATGTGCACAGGAGGCAAGCATGCCTAAGCATAGGATAACGCGCCGTCAGTTCGTGGCTACAGTCGCCACAGGGGTTGTCTTGGCGACAGAGCAGACTACGAGAGCGCAGTCCGGCTTCCTACATTGGATGGGGCGCTGGAATGAGCGGGTAGACTGCTTCCTGTTTGGGCCAGAGCGCCTTGGGGCCGAGTTGCCACCAGCTGAGACGACACCAGCCGAGGCCTTCCCGAGTTACTTTATCTCTGACGACATGCCTGTCGCCCCGGCTGGGTGGGTACTCAAGGTCGGCGGACGCGTGGCGCGGCCCGCCACATTCTCGCTGGAGCAGTTACAGCAGATGACACGTACGGACATGCGAGTGCGCCATCACTGTGTCGAAGGCTGGTCAGCGGTGGCTGCCTGGTATGGCGTGCGTCTCCGCGACGTGGCAGAAGTGGTTGGGGCTGATCCGCGTGCGCCCTATGTCGAATTTCGTTCGTTTGACGCCGGGTACTGGTCCTCCTGGGACCGGGAGAGTGCCCTGCATAAGCAAACTCTGCTCGCCTACGGCATGAATGACGTGCCGCTCTCTCCGGACCATGGCGCACCGCTCCGTGTCTATTCGGCTGTGAAGCTTGGATACAAGATGGTGAAGTATCTGACTGAAGTGAACTTCCTGTCCGAGCGTACGGGGGGCTATTGGGAAGACCAAGGCTACGAATGGTTTGGAGGGGTATAGGGGCTGGACAACACCTACGCTCACACGACAGCTGCGCCATCGACATCAAGCGCAGCTGTCGTAGACTGCAGCAATGCACAGCGCGGTAATGGGATAGATGTCCTCCAGGTGCAGGCGTGTTACTTTTTCATCATGCTCCCTGGTTTCATACAGTCCATCTTGCCATCTTTGCTCATACAGTCCATCTTGTCACCCATCTTCATGCCAGCGCCCATGACAGCCATCTCTTTGCCATCAGCGCCTTTCGCCATAGTGCAACCTTTCTCATCCGCTTTCGTGCACGTCATCTCCCCGGCGACCGCCAGTGTCGAAACCATACATAGCCCCGCGACTGCCAACCCCAACGTCTGCGTGAGTTTCTGGATCATGGATGTTCTCCCCTGATATCTGTGCATGTGACCCATACGACTACGCCATGCATCGCTTCTGAAACAGCTTATCAGAAAGCCTTCTTCCCGATATGGAGTCTAAGAAAAATTTTTCTATATACTTGTGAAGAATACGGTAGAGCAGCCGCGGTGCTGTGGCTGGAGCGATAGGGGCAGGGCGGACTGCGGTCAAACGCTTCCGCTTCCCATGGGGCCAGAAGCGGGAACGTTCGACTGCCCGAGGGAGACTATATCACGCAGAGGGGACTCCGAACCACGTCGTTGCTCCTCCAGCATTGCCGAGCGGGAGGTCAGAGGTGAAGATGCTGCTATGGGTGGGCAAATCTTCTATTGCAGGCAAAGGGCTCTTTACGGCTCAGACTATCAAACCAGGCACCTGGATCATCCAGTACCTCGGCGAAAAGATTACCAAAGCGGAAAGCGAGAAACGATTAGCCCAAGGCAACGCGTACATTTTTACCTTCAATGATCAGTGGGATATCGACGGTAAGGTACTCCGAAATAAAGCACGGTATATCAATCACTCCTGTGATCCGAACTGTGAAGTGATGAAAACCACACGCAGTATCTGGATTGTTGCTCTCAAGGATATTCACGTAGGCGAAGAGATCACCTACAATTACGGCTATGAGCTCGATGAGGAGAGAGAAGACCCCTGCACCTGTGGCGCTGAAAACTGTTGTGGATACATTCTTGCACCCCAGTATTGGGAAGCGGTCAAGAAAAAATATGCCAAAGGCTCCAGCAGGAGGGCAGAGTAAAGCCAATGACGGCAATGAGCATTGGTTATCATGCTCTGCGGCTGATCGCCGCACCACTATAAGAGATTGCGACGCGGCGTGACCCGATGGAGTTTTTCAACGCTACGTCCTCTCTCGCTTCTCTCAGAGCCTATTTGTCCAACCAGGCCGTGTCCCAGCGCACGATATCATAGGTACCAAAAAAGTTCGCCGGGTTGCAGCCCTTGACGTAGGTATACCAGGCATCGTTGCACTTCAGCCAGGCAAGAGGCAGCAGCGCCGGATCCTGTTCAAGAATGTCATCGGCTTGGCGCACGAGTGCCTGGCGCTTGCTGTCGTCCTCCTCACGGTCAATCTGGGGGAGGAGGCGTTGAAACGCCTCGTTGTGCCACTTGGAGTAATTCTGCGGGCCGTCTTTACTGTACCAGGCATGGAAGTAGTCGGACGGATCCATCAGTGTCGACACAATCGCCCCGATGGTCATATCGAAATTCCCGGCCTGGGCATCGTCGAACCAGGCCGAGATCTGCACGGTGCGCAGGGTGGTCTCGATCTGGAGCGCCTCTTTGAGCATGACCTGAATGGCCTCGGCGCGTAGCTTCAAGTCTGGCGCGTCTCGCACCAGGAAATCTACCCCCTTGAGCCCCTTAGCATAGCCGGCTGCCGCCAGTAACTGGCGGGCTTCTTGGATCGACGCGTGCGGGTCAGGCTGATAGCCGCGGCGCTTGGACAGCTCCTCCGTCGGGGGGGACCAGGCGGAGAAAGGATAGTTGAACCCCCCGACCATGGCGGGCATCATATCTTTGACCACGTCGACCAGGGCGTGCCGGTCGAGCGCCAGGTGTAAGGCGCGGCGCACGCGCGGGTCCTGAAACGGCTTTTTCGCGTCGTTGGTCCAGACGGCGATAATCACGCTCTGGTAGAAGTCTGTGCCCATCATCCCCGGGGTCGCCTGCACCTTCTGCATCGTCACCGGGTCCACCACGCGAGCATAATCGATCTTCCGGGCGAGGAGCGCCGCCGCTAATTCGGGTGACCAGGGACCCAGATGATAGATCTCCAGGCGGTCGAGATAGGGCAGGCCAGTGTTCCAGTACTGCGGATTCTTTTCTAAAATCCAGACTTCTTTATCGATCCGCGACACGTGACGGAACGGGCCCGTGCCAGGGAAATTGGGCACATTCCGGAGGTTATAATCGTTGTCCTCCAGGGTTTTCTTGCGCACGATGATATTCCAGCCGCTGGCGAAGGCGCCGAGCATGAAGGGCGTCGGACGGGGTTCGCTCAGCTTGAACTCGACGGTATAGCGGTCGCGGACATTGATCTCGCTCACCGCTGAGAACAAAGGCGTGCGCGGGATGCTAATGCCTTTCGGAGGCCAGATAATGCGTGCATAGGTGGCTTTGACATCCTCCGCCGTGAACTCCGCCCCGTCGTGGAACTGGACCCCCTGGCGTAGGAAGAACGTATAAGTCTTCGTGTCTGGCGCGCTCTCCCAATGAGACGCCAGGTCCGGGATGATGGTGTGGCCATCTCGGGGGTCGCGTCGTATCAGGTTATCGTACATAGGGCCTTGGGGGGCCATGTTGGAGATGGTCCCGGACTGATGGACGTCGAAGTGTGCCGGAGCACTCAGCACACCGTAGCGTAAGGTCCCACCATATTTGGGATGGGGCTCAGGGGCGCTGAGCTTGAACGCTGCTCCGGCAGGCTGATCGGCCCATGCCCGGCGGCCAGGGAGCGAGGCGCCCATCACGATGCCCGCAGTGACCCCCATCGTTGCCAGGAACGCACGTCGGTTCAGTGTTGGTACCAGGCTGTCGCGGCGCTTGTGGTTTTGCATAGACCGCTCCTCTCCTCTATATGAGAGCTTTACTGTTGCGGAGCCATGGGTCACAGACGTCCCGCATCGTATCCCCGAAAAAGTTGAACGCCAGCACCATTGTTGTGCTGCTGAGGCCCGGGAAGACCACCAGCGGCCAGTATTGATGATGCAGATGGATACCAAGAGAGCACACACGCGTGAGATCAATTGATGCTGATCCAGCGCGGAGAGCATCAGGAGCGTGTCAGTAGTTGGGGCCTTACAAGGAAAGGGGAGGCCACAGGGTGCCAGAGCATAGCAACAAGCGCAAGGCGTAGCAGGCCAGGAGCGCTTTGCATGGACACAGCTCCTCTGTGAGAGAACTTGCTTGCGAGATTCACCATGAGTATGGACATTTCTAGCGTGGCTCGACCCCAGAGTCAAGCGAATTCTCTGCCATCCAGGACCAGGCAGTACTCCTGGGATTTGGCTGTTCCAAAAGGCCACAGTGCTTGACGGTCAGGTATACCCCCGCGTAGAATGCGGCCAGCCGGAATGTACACACCTCATGAAGAAGGAGGGAGTACCATGCTGAGACGGCTGGGAATGTGGCTCGTGGTGGTACTAGTGGTGGTGGGGCTTGCTGGGCCGGCTCTGGCTCAGAAATCAGTAAAGATCGGTGTGCTTACGCCCCTTTCGCCGCCGGGCGATGCGAGCGCGGGGCAGTTTATTGTGCGTGGGGCGAAGATGGGCGCCGAGGATATCAACGCACGTGGCGGTGTCCTGGGAGGACGAAAGATCGAACTGGTGGTCGAGGACGATGCTGGCACACCGGAAAAGGGTGTTGCCGGGTTTCGGAAGCTTGCCACACAGGATCAGGTAGTTGCAGTCATTGGTCAATTCCACAGCTCAGTCATGGGAGCAGTGCAGACCCTCGCTGAGCAGTTTGAAATTCCGGTCTTCTCAACCCAGGCGTCGGCTCGCGGCATTACCGAGCAGCACCTCAACTACACCTTTCGGACCCATGTCATTGACCCGGACCGGGTCCAGCTCTGGAACCGCTGGATCAAGCAGCACGGCTTCAAGCGCGTCGCTCTGATTACTGAGAATACTGATTATGGCGTGGGGCTTGTTGAGGAGACCAAAAAGCAATTCAAGACCATGGAGGTCCAGGCTGAGCTGAAGACGATTATCTTCGACCGTGCGGTCGTCGACCTCACCCCGCAACTGCTCGAGATCAAAAACTGGCATCCGGATGTCCTGCTCAATGGAGGTATCGGCACGCCAGCCTACCTGATTATCAAGCAGGCCTATGATATTGGGCTGTTCCCAGTGGTACCCATGCTGGTCTCGTATGACCTGCCAGTGCGGGCCGAGTACTGGAAGAATCTGGGTGATAAGGGGAACTATCTGACCTACGTTGTGTACTACCACCCGACGATGAAGCTCACGGCGCGGGGTGAGGCATTCCGCAAGGCGTATCAGGAGCAATTTAAGGAGGAGCCAGTATACGGAGCCTTTAACGCATACATCCAGACGGTCCTGCTGGCAGACGCTCTCAACGCCGCCAAGAGCGACAAGGGCGCTGCTCTTGCCCAAGCCCTCTTGGACAACAAGTTTGAAGGGTGGAACGGGACCATCAGCTTCGCGCGCGGCGAGGGTCCTTACTGGCAGCAGTGGAGCCCCCCCATCCTGTTCACCCAATACACCAAGCCTGAGCAGCCGTTTGCTGACGTAAAGATCATCTTCCCACCGGAGCTTAAGACTGGCGACCTGGTTCTGGCGCCGAAGCGCTGAGGGGTCCACCGCTATGGACCTGACCCTGCTGGTGCAGTACATCGTCTCGGGAGTGGTTATTGGGGTTATCTACAGCCTGATGGCCCTGGGCATCACCTTCATCTACAGCATCATGAAGATGATTAACTGGTCTATGGGCGAGTTCTATATGATCGGCAGCTACTTGCAGTACGTGCTGATTGCCGCTCTGCTGGGGCCGGAGCGGTGGTACGTGGCTCTGCCTCTGGCCATGGGCACGGTCTTTTGCCTGGGGCTGGTTACACAGCGCTTGCTCCTGCGCCCGATGTTTGTCGGTGGCATTGAGCGGCGCGACGAGTATGCGACGATTATCACCATTGCGCTGATGGTCTTCTTCAGGAATCTGGCCATTGTGCTGGGCGGGCCGAACCAATATGCCCCCAGGGACTACGCCAGCCCGCGCATGCTCGGACCGCTCCCCATCTCGGGCAATCGCTTTGTGGCTCTCATCGCTACATTGATCCTCCTGGCGCTCTTCGCCGTCGTGATCAAGCGGACCTGGGTAGGTCGAGCCCTGCGGGGGTCGGCGCAGAACCGCGTTGGCATTCAGACGGCTGGGATCGACGTCTTGCGTCTGGACATGGTGGCGTTTGGTGTGGGGGTAGCTCTGGCAGCGGCGGCCGGGGCCCTGCTGGCCCCGGACTTCCTGGTCTATCCGGAGAATGGGGCCATCTCGACCTTTAAAGGGTTCGAGATTATTGTGATTGGCGGGCTCGGCTCGATCCTGGGGAGTATTGTTGGTGGGGTGTTACTAGGCGTCATCGAAGCGCTGGGCTCGGTGTTCCTCTCTGCGGCCTATAAGGACCTCTATGGTTTTCTCCTCCTCCTCATCTTGCTGGTCTTCCGCCCCACCGGGCTGTTTGGTGAACGCGAGCGCACGGTCTGAGATGCATGCGCACGGCAATTGCCCTATTCTTCCAACTGGCGCGGCGCG
>AR_comb_assmDRAFT_10023484_pt1 | contig 17064 bp, 16 predicted proteins | sample ArasoioldDNA_FD_10543 | JGI IMG/M metagenome (IMG submission 10543) | reverse complement strand
TACCGTCTTGTGCAGCGCTCGCGCGCAGGACCCTAGGGGCCTCACAATGTTCGGCAAATTACGGCGTGCTTGATGTCAATTCTGTTGTTGGCGTCGCGGACCATCGGCCAATCGACGTTTGGGAGTGTCGTTGGCGTGGTAAAGGATCGTGGCGCAGGGACGATCGCCGGCGCGCAGATCACACTCGCAAAACTGGACGATCACACACAGCGGAATGCAAGCCCGGATAGCAATGGGGGATTTGAGCTTGTCAACCTCAAGCCGGGACACTACGGGCTGGTGATCCACGCCGACGGCTTTTCCGCCTACAGAGCGTTTTTCCTGCAACTCGACGCACGTCAACGATCGAAGCGAGTGGCGACCGCGGCCCTGTGATCAACACCGAAAAACGATTGGGGATACAAAGGATTTTCAGCAGATTACGGCACTGCCCGTGAATTATCGCGGCGCGACCACGAGCCCGTTAGCCATGCACAACCAAGTGGGACTTGGTCCCGGTCTGCGCGAATTCTGCGGCAAGAATTTTCAACCACGGTTGGGCTTCGCATATCGTCCCCCGGTGACAGCAAGACGGTTGTTTGGGGAGGTTTCGGCATCTTCACGATGACCAATCTAGGCCAGCTTTCGTTCAACACGACGAGCATTGACGATTCCGCTGTGCGCGCGATCGACTGGCGATTTCTACCAGAACACGCTCACGAATTATCGCGACCCGTAATCCGCGCGGTGAAACCATACGATAAAACGTGAGCTTGCACGCGGTGTCACCCTACGCGGGGGCAGCGGGCATGAGCCCGTACAGCATGAGCCAGGCCGACCGTTGACAAATTCCTTCAGCAGCGGGAAATGCGCTCGGAAAGTCCAGCGAGGCGGCAGTAGGGAAATTAGTGGAGTCTTCCACCGATCCAGTTTCAGCCGCTGTTTTCAGAGTCGGCGCCAGGACGGGCAGCACGGCCGCGGTCGACATCGTCCGGAGAAATTCTCTTCGCCGTCGTTCCATCGGTACCTCCTCCAACCCGGCTTCATCGTTGCCAGGAGTACGTGTATTTGATCGCAAATCGTGTTTCCCGAACTTGCGGCGGATTTGCCGGAGCGATACTCGCGAACTGCGTTCCGACGTTATAGATAATGTAGAGGTCGCTGTCGGGACGATAGTTGTAGCGCAGCCTAAGATTAGCGCTAACCGCCTGGGCGTTTGAGGTGTCCATCTGAACCAGGCTGGTGAACGTCAGAAAACGGTTGAAGGAGTAGTTTCCTTGAAGGCTTGCCAGAACGACGGAAAAATTGCCGTTGGGCAGCGGCAAGCGGAATCGGTCCCAGGACTCCGAAACGGAGACGGAAAATCTTGCGGTCGGACGGTAGTTCGCGCGCACACGAAATTCATTCAGCGTTCCGCCATAGTATCCGCCGAAGCGCTCGAAGAAGTTGTACGTGAACTTCCGGTCTTGCCCCGAACCATACGTGAGCTGGTGGCGCGTGAAGTGGTACAGACCGTTCGGAATAAAAACGCTTTTGTAAATGTGGAAGGGCGCCGTGATTCGCTGCGTGAACACGTCGACGATGTCATCGTCGGTGTAACCGCCGTTGTGAAACTCGGCGCGAAAGGTGCTCTGCCACTCCTGTGTGGAAACCTGGCCAAGCGTATCCGGCGCGTGAAGAATAAAGCCCTCGAATTGCAATTCACGCACGCCGGGGATGGTTGGCCGCACCTTGAAGGTCAGGTCTCCATACGTCTCGTTGGAATCAGGCCGTTCCACGAAGCCGACTTCCGGGTTGAAGTTCGGCCCGGTTTTTCTGCGTCGCACGATTCCCTCGACCCAATTCGACCGGTAGGAAAGCGAAGCACCCACGTCGCTGTTCCCACTGGGATTTCCGGGCGACTGCGTCCCCGCCATGTGCGCGTCAACCAACCAGTCCCTGAAAAAAACAAGCCGGGTGTCCACTCCGCCCGTTTGGTTGAAGTTGTCGAGAACGTCTCCCGATCGCTTGTCGATGCCCATTACACCAACATAGGAGCCCGCCCACAGGGACTCCTTCAAGCGAACCACTGCGAAATTTGAATATGGATTAGGACCGCTCGAACGGGTGTCCACATCCATGACGCCGAGTTCGAGGCGTCCGATCCGCCCCGTCAGTTTGCCTCCCCCGTTAATCGGAACCTGATTCCCGGTGATGGGGTCAATTCCGATCTGGCGGCTGAAAAACAACTGGTCCTGGTCGCCCAACGAGAAATCGAAGACCCCGGCATTTTCGAGGAAGAACTGACGCTTTTCGGGAATGAAAACTTTGAACGGCGTGATATTGAACGGCTCGAGATCCACTTCCGTGTCTGCAAAATCCGTGTTACCCGTCAGATTCAAGACCAGGTTGGAACTCAACCCATATTTCACATCGATTCCGCCGGTGAACGGAAATTTTGGGTCCTGCCCAGTTTGTTTGTCATAGCGCGCCAGGCCATACGGTTTCACAACGAACAGTCTTCCGCTTCCGATGTTCTTGATGCCTTCGAGGTTTCCCGCCTGCGACACCTTCGTTATCCCAAACGTACGCCTGTAAGCTTTCCACAGGTCTCCCTCGTTCTTTCTCCGGATGAATCGTTTGAAATTCACGCCCCACAAGACATCCGTGGAATGTGTGAAATTCAGCGTGGTAAAAGGAATCTCGACTGTGGCGGTCCAGCCCTCGGCTCCGATCTGTGCGTCCGACGTCCAAACGCCATCCCAGCCGGAATCAAAGTCAACTCCGGAGTTGTCTCTCTGTTCTTCGACAATGAGGCCGTCGATTTGCGTACCTAACGGATTGATCTGAAAAACGTACGCGCCGCGCCGATCGCGATTCGAATCGATAAGGATCTCAAAATGGTCGTCAAGGTCCTGGCTTACATCACGCCGCAGTTCCCTGGCGATAATCCGCGGCGGGTCGGAATCGAAGCAGTGAATCCCGAAATAGACGGCATGACGCGTATACAAAATGCGCACTTCCGTCCGTTCCGTCGCCGGTTGTCCTTCGTGTGGTTCCTGCTGGCGAAACTCCGTAATCGGTATCGCCGATTGCCAGAGCGGATCGTTCAACGTCCCGTCGAGTTTCGGAGCATGGTCGACACGAACGGCCTCGGCAGCCTCTGCCGCTCGCGTTTCCACTTGCGGACCGCTGGTTGGTTCCTGTTGAGGCAGTCCACGAGTACGGGCACTCGAACATGCCGTCAGCGCCAGGAACTCGCCGAACACGAGCATCCACTTGTGGATTCCTTTGATCACCTTCGCCTGGCCCGCACGGTCTAAACATTGGCATTGGCTGACCGCAATTTGAGAACTCAGTCTTCGAGAGTCGGCAAGGTTCTGAGCACATCCTCGGCCCTCGGTCTGTTTGCCACCAAATCATCTTTTCGGATTGTGCCGTCGCGAAACACTAGTACGCGCTTGGCGAACTGAGTGATATCGTGCTCATGCGTCACTAGAACAATTGTCAATCCTCTTTCGTTCAGCTTCTGGAGGATTTCCATGATCTCAACCGAGGTGCGGCTGTCAAGGTTCCCGGTGGGCTCGTCCGCCAGCAAAATCGAGGGCCGGTTCACCAGCGCCCGGGCAATCGCCACCCGCTGCTGCTGGCCACCCGACATCTGCGAAGGGAAATGATGCGCGCGGTCCGCCAAACCAACCATCGCCAAGGACTCTGCCGCCCGCTTTTCGCGTTCCACTTTGGAGATTTTTGTATACAGCGTCGGAAGCTCGGTGTTCTCCTGAGCTGTCGTCCGCGCCAACAAATTAAATCCTTGGAAAACGAACCCGAGCTTCTGGTTGCGGATGAGCGCCAGCGCTCTTTTGTCGTGTTTGCTGACGTCGATTCCTTCGAGTAAGTAGGTTCCCGAGGTCGGCCGGTCCAGACACCCGAGGATGTTCATGAACGTCGATTTGCCGCTGCCGCTCGCGCCCATGATCGCCAGGAACTCGCCACCCCGAATTGTGAGACTCACGCCGCGCAGCGCGTGCACCCGCGTCTCGCCCAGTTCGTAATACTTGTGAAGTTCCTCGACCCGGATCACCGCGGCTGCGGTTGGCCCGGCTGGCTTTGCTTCGATTTGGTTGGTGGCGAGCGATTTCATGAGTAGAGTCTCTGCTCGTTCAGCGACGCAGCGCCCCCGGTGCCTGGTTTTTCGGAACCACGGAACGGATCACGAGCGCGTCACTCTCTTTCAGCTCACCTTTGAGAACCGCAAGGACTTCCGTAAAAGCGTGGTCGGTGATTCCGAGAGATACTTTCACCGGTACCAGCGTGTTATCCGGCCCGAGTTTCCAAACGACGGCGGTATCCGCCTTCGGCATGCGCGGCAGGTTTTCCGTTCCGCTTTTGCCCGACTCGGACGCTTGCACCACGCCCGTCCCGGCACTCGCAATCTGCCGTTCGCCACCCTCGATCCCATATTTTTTGTAAGTCGCAAGAGTCTCGTCGGCAGTCATCGGCGGCTTGTACCGCAAGGCGGTGTTCGGCAGCTTCAGCGCATTTTCCACGGTCGCGACCGGAATCGTGACGTATGCCGTCATCCCCGGAAAGAGCTTCAGCTCGGGATTTGCGAATTCGATGATCGTGTCGTAGGTGACCACGCTCTGTACCGTCGTCGCGTTCATGCGTACTTGGCTGACCATTCCGTGAAAGGTGTCCTTCGGAAACGCATCAACCTTGAACGTCACCGGCTTTCCGACTTTGATGTTGCCGACGTCCGACTCATCCGTCTTGGCGTACACCCACATCTTGCTGAGGTCCTGCGCGATCGTGAAAATTGTCGGCGCTTGCAACGAAGCGGCGACCGTCTGACCGACATCCACGTTGCGCGCCACAACGGTTCCATCGATCGGCGAACGAATCACCGTGTAATTCAAATTCGTTTGAGCTATTTCCACCGCGGCCTGTTTCTGACTGACTTGCGCTTCCCCCTGGGTAACGCTCGCGGCCGCGGCGCTCACAGCAGCGTTCGCCGAGTCATAGTTCGCCTTCGCCAAATCGAGTTGCTGTTGACTCATGATGCCGGAGCGGAACAATCCCACCGTCCGGTCATAGTCGGCTTTGGTTTGCACCAGCCCGGCTTTTGCTTTCTCCAGATTCGCTTGCGCCGCTACAAGATTGGCCTTGGCGTTTTCGAGATCGGCAATCGCCTGCAAAAGCGCTCCCTTGAACAGCGCGGGATCGATCAGCGCGACCACATCACCCTTGTGCACTCGGGAGTTGAAGTCCGCGTTTAGCTTCGCGACTGTCCCAGACACCTGCGAACCGACCTGCACCGTTATGACCGCGTTGATCGTGCCGGTGGCTTCCACCGAGTCTTTAATGTCGCCCCGCTCCACTTTGGCCGTGAAGTGCTGCACCTGCCCGTTACGGTTCAGAGCGAAAGCGATAACCGCTCCAACCGCCACGACGACAGCCACCAGGATGATCCACCCGCGTCTCTTCATTCTTTGACCTGACCTTAGACGAACCCTTTGGTTCACTCGTACCGCAGCGCTTCAATCGGATCGAGCAACGACGCCTTGCGAGCCGGGTAATATCCAAAAAACACGCCGACCGCGATCGAAAACATCGCCGCCACAAGAATCGACTCGACGGACATTTCCATCGGCCAGTGCAGGGTCTGGCCCACTAAGTACGAACCCGCAATGCCGAAAAGCACACCTGCAGCGCCGCCCACCAGACTCAGCATGATGGACTCCCCCAGAAATTGAAGCTGAATCGCTTCTTCCGTCGCGCCCACGGCGACACGCACCCCGATTTCCCGTGTGCGCTCCGTGACCGAAACAAGCATCACGTTCATGATTCCGATTCCGCCGACGATCAGCGAAACAGAAGCGATCGCGATGAGTAGAATTGTCAGTGTCTTGCTCGCGTCGAGCTGCGCCTGAATGATGTCTTCGGGATTCCGGATGTTGAAGTCGTCCTCTTCCTCCGGGCGCAAATGGTGACGGTCGCGCAGCAGGGCCGTCGCTTCCTGACCCGCGATCTTGACGGACTCCTGAGAAACAGCGGAGCACAGGATGTCGTCAAGCCAGGTGATCCCTTTGATCTTCTTCTGCGCTGTCGTGTACGGCAGAATGACCGTGTCGTCCTGGTCTTGCCCGGAAAGAGAAAGCCCTTTCGCCTGCAGCGTCGCCACCACTTTGCACGGAATGCTATTTACGCGCATCACCTTGCCGACGGGTTCTTCCGTGCCGAAGACCTGCTCCCGGACCGTTCTGCCAATGACGCAGACGTCCGCAGCGCGGTCCACATCGTCTTGCGAGAAAATCGCGCCCTGATCCACGAACCAGCGCTTGATGTCGAAGTATTCCGGCGAAACCCCGCGGTACGAGGTGTGCCAGTTTTGATTGCCATAGATCACTTGCACCGGATCGTCCACGTTCGGCGAGACGCTCTTGATGATCGCTATCTGGTTCTTGATGGCGATCGCGTCGGAGACTGTCAGCGTCTTCGTGTCATGCGTTCCCGTGCGTACGCCGTTCACCGCGCGTCCTCCGGCTTCGATCCAGACGAAGTTGTCGCCGAGGTTGTTCAGGTGCTGCTCGACGCGCGCTTGTCCGGCTTTTCCGATGGCTACGACGCAAATCACCGCCGCGATGCCAATGGTGATCCCAAGCACCGTCAGCACGCTGCGCATCTTGTTTCGCATCAGCGCCACCAGCGCCGCCCGCATGAGTCCCGCGTAATCCAAAGTAACCGCCTCGCTTCCCACAGAACTACGGACCAACCTTGAGTGCTTCGATCTTGTCTACGATAACCGTACGGGCCCGTTCGTAGTCTTCGCTGGTGGAAGGTACATCCTGCCAGTCCACCAGTTTGCCTGCCGTAATCTTCTCGGGAAACGGCAGTTTGCAGCCAAACGTTACGACTCGCGCCGCTTCCCGTACGTCTTTTTCATCCACCAACTCCGGCTTCCATGCTGCAACGTCCAATCCGCCCTTGTCGAGAATGACCCTGACCTGTTGCGGTATCTCCGCATTCCACGAGCAATGGCGCGGTACGGCAGTTTCCTTTATCCCGCCCATCGGTTGAAGTGCGCAGCGGCATAACGCTTCTTGCCGATCCGTATTCGCAATGGAATAGGATTGCTTGATTCTCCTGCTTATCCTACCCGGGAGCCGCGACAACTCCCAACGACAGGATCGCTGCGACTCTGAAGCATCTCCGCATCCTTATCCCTACTTTCCCAAGTCGCCGAGGGTTGCCCTGAACGCATTCGCCAGTTTTTCTGCGGGACCCCTTCCCCAGTAGTGTAGAAAGATCACCATCGGCTTCTCTTCCGTCATGTGATGGTGAATCGCGACCACCTCGATGCCGTTTTTGCGCAGCGTTTTGAGGACGGGCGTTGCCTCGCTTTCGAGCATCGCTACGTCACCGGCAACAACGGCGTCTTCTTGCGTGCCGTAAAATGCCGCCCAGGTGTTGAGCCCCATGCGCGCGTTGATGGCGGCGCCATGGTCCTTCATCGCAATGTCGTTCCGCCCAACCGTGATTTTGTAGACCGCGCCGGATTGCTCGCCGGTATGCCCCACGATCTGTGCGATCTTCGCCGTGTCGAGCGTGGAGCCGCTCGTCGCTAGGGGCGTGGTCGCTTCCGCCTTTACGTGACCAATGAGATCGAGCGCCGGCTTTACGCGGGCCACGAGACTGGCGGTTTTTCCCATTCCATACACGTGCATGTAATACACGTGCGGGTCATCCCAGAAGAAGTGGTTGTGCAGTGCCGTGACCTCGATTTCGTTGTCGAGGAGCGCGGACATCACCGGATTTACTTCCTCCTGCAACAGCACCAGGTCGCCCATCATCACTTCGCTGCTGTCCGTTGTCTTCGTGAACGCGATCCAGCCGCCGAACCCAAAGGGAGTCGGTGTCGCCACTCCCTGAACTGTGACCTTGAGGTCGCTCCGGGGGATATTGACCTTCAAAACGCCGTCCTTGAAGTCCCCTTTGCGATCGAGCGATTTCAGCACCTCCTGGTAGTCGGCCGGAACGTCCTGCGCCAACGTGGCCACGCGGGAAAAAACAAGACAGCCCAACAGCGCAAGCATCGTGCGTTTCATGATTTGTGACATCGCACACCTCCTGTATTCCCTGGCTGGTGAAACTCGTCTACTTCGCGCTGGACTGCGCTTCGGAAACCGGCTTCGCTACGACGTGGGTTCCCACCCTCAGCTCGTCGGTGCCCCGCACCGCCACTTCGTCTCCCTCATGCAAACCGCCGAACACTTCGATAGACTTTCCATCGATTTCCCCGGTCTTCACGTTGACCCATTCCGTGTTTCCGTCGCGGATGCGGATGACAAATGCCGCTTCCGTAGTTCTGGCAACCGCGGAAACAGGAACAAAGAGAGTTGCCTCCGCGCGGCGAACCGGCCACAGCACTTCCGGGAACATTCCCGAACTCAGGCGTCCGTCTGCGTTCAATACGTCCAGTTCGACTGGCATTGTTCGCGTCTTAACATCCACGGAGTGTGCGATCCGCGCGATCGTTCCCGAGAATGGCTGGCTAGGAAACGCCAGCACGCTGAACTCCACTTTCGTGCCCTCCTTCATGCCTGCTACATATTTTTCAGGGACCGGAACTACCAGCCGCAGCTTGTTCGCTTTTTCCACCCGCAGCATCGGCAGGACCGTGCCTGACGCACTTGTTGCCGGACCCACGAGGGAGCCGGGATGGACGTTTCGCTCCGTAACTACGCCGTCGAATGGCGCGCGAACGAGTAGGTACCCTTCAATTTCAGAAACGGACTTCAGCGCCGATTTCGCCGCGTCTGCGCTTCCCAGCATGGCTTCTTGCCGGGCCCGGTCTGCATCCACTGCTCGCCGCGCAATTTCGAGGTCGTTCCCTGCGACCACACCCGGCGTGGCCGCGGCGCTCTTCAAACGTTCGTAAGTGCTTTGATCAGAGGCGAGCTTTGCGTCGGCCTCCGCGCGCTGAGCCTCCGCCGCTTGAAGTTTCGACTGTGCCTCCGCCCTTTGCGCCGCAACCTCCGGTGCGAGTAGCCGCGCCATGAGCTGGCCGGACTTCACGTGCGTTCCGCGGTCCACGCTGATCGAATCCACGTAGGCCGTAACCTTAGGAAAGACGGCGACAACCTCGTACGCTTGCAGCTCTCCCGGCAGGCGCGTAGTAATGGACAGCGTCTTCGACGAGACCTTTGCGACTTCGACCGTCGGAGCCGCGGAAGCCTGAGCCTTCGGGCTGGAGTTCGTATTCGAGCCGCACGACAAGCACCCGCAGCTTGCCGCCGCGAGCGCCAAAATAGATGACACTCGGAATCGTTTCATGCCGTTTCTCCAGGCAAAGCTTTTGCACTTCGCGCAAACGCGCTCGCCGGGTCGTCCGGGTCGAGCGACGGTGATCGCACTCCGGCGCTCTGCTGAACCAGCGAAAACACCGGTGGAAGGATCAGCAGCGTGGCCGCGGTGGCAGACAGCAGACCCCCGATAACCGCGCGCGCGAGAGGAGCTATCTGCTGGCTTCCTTCGCCGAGGCCTAAGGCCATTGGCACCATGCCCGCGATCATCGCCATGCTCGTCATCAAAATAGGCCTCATCCGCGTCTTCGCTCCGTTCATCGCCGCCTCGTCCGCAGGATTTCCGGCGCGGCGGTATCTCTCTGCGAAGGTCACGAGCAAAATGGCGTTCGCCACGGCCACGCCGATCGCCATAATCGCTCCCATGAACGACTGGATGTTCAAACTCGTGCGCGTAAGAAGCAGACCAAAGAGCACTCCGCAGATAACCGCCGGCACCGTCGAGAGCACCACGAACGCGAGCCTCAAGGATTGAAAGTTCGCGGCTAGCAGCAAGTAAATCACGAGAACCGCAAGCAATAGTCCGATGCCCAGGTTCGTCAGCGTCTGCTTCATCGGGCCGATTTGTCCGCGGATGGTCACCTTTACTCCGCGGGGAATTTCGCCCGCGCGCTTGATCGCACCGTCCAACTCACGCGAAATTCGACCAAGGTCTTCCCCCGCAATATTCGCAGTGAGTGTGACCAGGCGCTGTCCGTTCAGCCTGTGGTACTCCCCGACCACACTTCCATACCCCACCTGCGCTACGTCACCCATGAGCGGATGGGATGCCCCACCCTGCGTCACCGGGATGTGTTCCACCTCCTGGATCGACGTAACCTCGGCCTGTGGGACCTGCACCTGGACTTGATACCCGACCCCTGATTTCGCATCGGCCCAGTAGTTCGGGGTCACAAAGCGGCTCGAAGATGTTGCGGCGAGGAACGAACGGCCCACCTCCGCTGTTGTCAATCCCAACTGACCGGCACGTTCCCGGTCTACGTCGATGTTGATGCTCGGGTAGTCGAGCGGCTCATCGTACTGGAGGTCGCGAACCGCGGGAATCTTGCTGACTTCCGAACGGAGCTTCGCGGCAAAAGCACGATCCAGCGCGAGATCGGGTCCCCCCACATTGATTTCGACCGGAGTCGGAGCGCCGAAATTCATGATCTGTGTAACGATGTCCCCGGCTTCGAAGGAAAACTGGCAGCCCGGAAACTTGTCGGGCAAGATCTTTCGCAGACGTTCTTCGAACTCATTGACGCGAATATTGGATTCCGGATTCAGCGCCACGCGCACCACGGCTTCATGCTGACCGCTCGTCCACAGATAGATCGAGTTAATCGGATAACTCGAGGGAACCGCGCCAATGTAGCTCAGAGTAACGCTGATGTTTCCTGCGCCGGCCGCCTCTTGAATTGCCTGCAAAACGCCCAGAGTAAGTCTTTCCGTTGTTTCCACTCGCGTGCCGATGGGCGCGCGGAACCTCAGAAGAAGTTGACCCGAGTACACGCGCGGAAAGATCTCTCGTCCGAGATATGGACCGAGCAAAGCAATCACCAAAAGGAAAACAAGAACATAAGCCGAGACCGTGAGGCCGCTGTTTGCTGTAAGGCGGGCGAGAACGCGGCCGAGTCTGTCTCGCACCCGATGCAGCAGCGAAGGAGCGTCCTCTACTTGCGGAGCAGGCTCGCGCAGAATCCACGTGGATAACACCGGCACAAGAGTGCTCGACAACGAATACGAGGCGGCCATCGCAAAACCGACCGCCAGCGAAAGCGGCACGAAAAGCGAGTGCGCGACTCCGGTCATGAAAAAGGAAGGAACAAACACCGCGAGAATGCACAGCATCGCCAGTAGCCGCGGAATCTGTACTTCCTTGCTCGCTTCGAGAACTGCCACCGCGCGACCTTGTTCTTGCCCCAGGTGACTGTGAATGTTCTCTATCACCACCGTCGATTCATCGACAAGAATTCCGACCGCCAGCGCGAGGCCTCCGAGCGTCATGATGTTGACCGTCTGACCCGCGCCCCACAAGGCAACGACTGCGGTCAGCAAGGCAAACGGAATCGTCGCGACCACGATGAGAGAACTTCGCCAATCGCGCAAAAAGAGCAATACCATCACGCCCGTCAAGATCCCGCCCAACAGTCCTTCCTTCACCACAGACAGCAGGGAATTTCGAACGTAGGACGACTGGTCGAATTCGTAGTCAATCTTGATGTCCGGCGGAACAACCGACTGAAATTGCGCGAGGGTGGCTTTCACTTCGTTGACGACGCTTAGCGTCGAGGCATCGGCGCGCTTCGTCACGGGAATATAGACCGTGCGCCGTCCATTCACTTCGGCATAGCCGGTAATGATGTCGCTCGAATCTTCGATCGTGCCGACGTCCCGCAGAAAAACCGTCGGGCCCGCTCCCGTGCGGATCGGAAGGTTTTGCAGGTCCTTGATATTCGTGACGACCGAATTGATCGGCGCGAGACGCAGCAAGTCGCCTGTCCGCACATTCCCGGCGGGCACAATCGTGTTCCCCGCGTTGAGCGCCTGCACCACTTCTTCCGGCGCCATGCGGTAGGCGCGGAGACGGCTGGGATCGACGCTCACCACGATCGTTCGCGCGGCCCCTCCGAACGGAGGAGGCGCAGAAACTCCGGGCAGCGTCGCGAAAAGTGGGCGCACGCGGTTTAGCGCCAGGTCTTGAATTTCGGCGACGCTCTTCGTTGCGCTCGAAAAAACAAGATAGCCGACCGGAACGCTTCCGGCGTCGAAGCGCATGATGAACGGCGCGACCGTTCCGGGAGGCATGAACGCGCGCGCGCGATCCACGTACCCCACGGTCTGCGCCATCGCCTGGCTCATGTCCGTGCCCGGGTGAAACGTGAGTTTCAGCAGCCCTACGTTTTGGATGGACTTCGATTCCACGGACTCAATGCCGGTAATGTAGAGGAAGTGATACTCGTAGTAGTAGACGAGATAGCCTTCCATCTGGGCCGGAGACATCCCCCCGTAGGGCTGCGCGACATAGATCACCGGCAGATTTAGGTTCGGGAAAATATCGATGGGCATGCGCACAAGAGCCACAATCGAGCATAAGGCCACACCGATCGCGAGAACGATGACGGAGATCGGATTGCGAAGCGCGCTGCGCAGGAGCCACATGACTATCGCGCTCCTTGTAGGTCGGCACGAAGCGCTTTAAGAAACGGCTCAAGATCGCCCTGCGCCGCCGCGACCGAAGCGAGGTTCTGCCAGACCGCCAGCCGCGCCAACGCGTCGTCGATTTCTGCCTGCACGAGTAAACTCTGTGCGTCCGATACATCAACGAGCGTCGCGAGTCCCGCCTGATAGCGTGCGCGTTCCTGCGTTTCCGTCGTGCGCGCGGCTTCGAGTTCGACAGGCGTGTTCTCCGCGACTCTGCGCGCGCCGTCGAGCGAGGCTTGCGCCTTGCGAAGCTGTCCCGTCAGGTCTTGCAGCGCCTGGTCGTAGCGGGCCTCCTCCGCGCGTTCGTTCGCTGCTTCCACTGCCTTTTTTGACCGAATGGAAAAAATATCGAATACCGGGAACGTCACAGTCAGCCCCGCTGCCCAGTTCGAACGGTCCGGCCCTAGCCCCTCGCTTCCTCCGAGAAATTTGCCGGTCGGGTCAACGCCACTTCCGCGTCCCATGACGACCGATTGCAGATAAAGTTTTGGGTAATACGAACGATCGAGCGCATGTACGAGCGACTGCGACTCTTCGACACGTGCTCGTTGCGCGCCCGCGACCGGATTATTCGAGACAGGAGTGAGTGGCGGAGCAGCCGCGGGCGGCCTCGCTAGCAAGGTGCTCTCCCGGGCTTCGACCACCGCATCGGCAATGCCGAGGATATCTGCGAGTTGAGCGCGGCTTATGGCTTCCTGCTGCTGCGCTCTAGCCAAGTTCACGTGCGCTCGCGCGAGCTCCGCGTCTGCCCTTGAGGCATCCGCGCCCGCGCGGAGCTGATTGTCCACCAGGACGTGCACGGACTTTGTTAAGGTCTCGCGGCGCTCCACGTCCGCCTGCGCGGCGCGCACGGTTTGCTCGGCCGCCAATACTGTGAGGTAGGCGTTCACCGTCGCGACACTCACATCGAGGCGTGTCAGAGACGCTTCCGCCGTGGCGCGGTTTTGCACCGCGCGTGCCGCGTCCACCCTCGCGCCGCGATACCCGAAGTCGAGAGGCTCCCACGAGAACAGCAGCCCGCCTGCGCTTCCCCAGGCGCTGCGATTCGACGGCGATAGGGTAACCGGTCCGGTAATCGGAGCGATGACGGAGTTCGGTATCAGCAGGCCAGCAATGTTGTTGTCGGTACCCCGATTCGATTGCCAAAGGACATCGGTCCGAGGCAAGTAGCTGGTGCGCACGAGTCCTACACTTGCTTTCGCGGCCCGGACTTGTTCCAGCGACGCGCGCACCGCCGGGTAATTCTTGAGAGCAAAGTCCACTGCCTCTTCAAGCGTGAATGCTCTCGTCTTTTGCTGGTCGGACTGCCCCAGCACCGGCCGTCCCAGCGACAACAGCAAAACCACGCTGGTCGCCGTTTTCCAATATCCTCGATGTTTTGCGAACACGTCCGTCTGCTCCTCAATTCACTTTCGCGGCGCGTGGTAGAGTCCTTCGATGAGTTGCATCCCGCGCTCCAGAAGTTTGTCGTCCGAAATTCCTTGCTGCGCCCAGCCTTTCAGGATTTCGTCCACTCCGTAGCCCTCCTTGCGGCCGAACCGGTCGTCGAGGAGATCCGCGTCGTGAATGATTTGTCCAATCAGGCCAACCCTCGGGTCGCGGACGTGAAACTGTTTGGTGAGCGTTTCAAACGTGCAATCATCGCCGCGATGTCCGAACCCTTCTTCCTGGAACATGTCGTAAGGCACCGCGCCCGCCGGCAGGCGGTCTTCTGACGCGAAGGCAAACCGGGCCATCCGGTCGATAAAACGGCAAATCAGCCAGGCGGACGCACAGCGATCGACACCCGGCCTCGGCCTCGTTACCCACACTCTGCCCCTGTAGTCTTTCGGATTGATCTTGCTGTTACCGGCAGCCCCGGATTTGGCCGCGCGCGCTCGGGCCGCATGAGCCAGCAATTCCTCAACCCGCTTTTGCAGCGGACTGTCGAAGAAATCGACCTCGACGATCTCCTGAAATCGATTCCGAAGCCGGCTGAGACGGCCCGCGCCTTTTCCTTCTACGCGCGTCGAGGAAAACCTCTGCAGCTCGCGAATCAGTTCCTGATACTCGCGCGCGCGCGCTTCTTCGAAACGGCCAATCAACTGAGGCCTCGAAAGATTGTCGATGGATTCGACGCGGACCACGGATGCGTCCCCTCCGTATTTCCGAATCGCTGTCGCAAGCCACTCGAAGTGCTCTTCATTGCTTGGGCTGTTGGGGAGCAAGTAGCCGGAGTTGCCGAGTGGCACCGTTCCGAAGCGCTGCAGTTTCCGCCAGACTTCCACGCGTTGGCTCGCGCGCTTGGTAGGCAGGGTAAAGGCCAGCAGCAGCCAGTCGGGCCTCGACTCTCTACGTACAGTCATTTCGACTAGATGTTATATCTCTAACTCATGACGAGTCAAACGACACACTGGCGCAGACTAGCGTGCGAAGCGGTTGGAGGAAAAAACGGACGCCCAGTTGTCCCGCTCTCGCCTCGGCAACATCAGAACATTCCCTGGGATTCTGCTAGAGAGTTGAACAGCCAGGCGGGGGGCAGACCAGAATCTCCGTTTTTCGAGCGAATCGTGCTTATCGTCAGCCAAAAAAGCGGGCCAAATATCGCCCACAAACTTCGTCAGTAAGATTTTGCCTCTGGTTATTATCGGTTTGCGGGTCTAGTCCATCGCGCGACATCAACCTCGCGCGCAGGTTTTCAGTCGCTTGGCCAGCTTCTCAATTTCCTGGCTCTGCTTGTAGACTGCTACCGAAAAAACTTCCGCCGAAGGTGTCTTTGCGAGTTGCGTTCTCAGGTCGCCGACTCTCGCAAAAAGCTGTTCCACTGTCTCCCGCAATTCCTTCTCCTGCGCAACCAGCCGGGCCTTCGGCGAAATGCCGGCGGGTACCTCGCCTTCCCGCCTTTCGGCTCCCTCGGGAGGGTTGACCGGAGTCTTGACTCTCGGCGCCGGAATCGGCGGGTCTTGAAGCAACAGCAATGACCCGGCCGCTCCGCTGAGCTTCTTCACAAAAGATCGTCGCGCGTCCAGCATTCTCGCCCTCCCATCCGAGGGTGGCTCATCCTTGCGGGTTGTGCAAGGGTGAGCTTTCTGCTTTTTTCTTCCGCTTCTTCTCACACTGCAGCCCTAGTTTCCGCGGATTATGGCACTGAAGCCTGTCGGGAAAGAACCGACGCGGTAGTTGACCAGGGCTTGCCTTAGATCTACCGTGCTCGCCTGTCCCCGCGCGTGCGGTACAGCAATCGCGTGTCCCGCGCGGCAGTGTTCAATCACAAGTGGATGATTCACCGAGAGGTCGGCGGCTTGCTGCCCGAAATCCGCCACGGGATAGCCACGAGCCATCACTTCACCGAGCAGGCGGTCCGCTTCATCGACGGTTGCATTTGGGTCGTCCACAAATCTCGGCTTATACGAGTCGCCATTGCTCGATGTTACGGTCGCGTGCTGAGACTTCCAAGGGGTGAATGTCATATTGTTTGACGCGTTTCTCGAGTTGCGCTTCGCCACGGGCGTTTCCGGCTTCGCTTACCGCGCGCTCGTATTCGGGGCCAAAACGCTCGCCAAGCCTTCTGGACTTCTGTGTTGTTAAGTAGAAAAGGACGGCGGCCACCGCAGCGATTTTGTGTCATATCGAGTACGCTCCCCCGCACCCATGATAGACCCCGCCACAGTGCCTTATCGGGTGGTCGCTGTAACGCTATGAATGAAGGTTCGTCTGCGAAACGCTACGCCGTGAGGCCACGCTACGGCACCCGTCACGCAGCGGCGCTCACTGACGGACCGCTATGAATGGATCGCATTTTGAGGCAGAACGCCCGCGAATATCCGTAATGGCGAGTATGTACAGGGCTTCGCTTGGTGCACTAGGGTGGGAACTCCTTAGTCTTGCCTCTGAAGAAAGCTCACGAGGGCGACTGTGCCGGTCTTGAATTATAGGAATATCCTCCAAGTCAAGTGAGAGCCCCAAATATCTGAAGTTCCGAATATTGCAAACAGGCGAGCGAAAGGATGACGCGAACGATTGAGCGACAAGATTTTCTGTACGACTTAGTGACCGCAATCACGGGAAATTACGTGGCCATGGCAGTGTCTCCAAAACAAGAAACGATGATGCGAGGCGAAATGCCCTACCGCACACTTTGCAGAACCGGCGAAAAGGTTTCGTGCATCGGGATGGGCGGATTTCACCTTGGCAGTCTAGGCTCGAGGAAGCGGACGCGCTGAAGCTTTTTCAGGCCGCGGTCGACCGAGGTATCAACTTCTCGGACAATTCTGGGGACTACAACCAGGGCGAGAGCGAGAGAAGAGTGGGCAAAGCGCTCAAAGGTCGCCGCGATAAAGTGTTCGTAATGTCCAAGTTCGACGGCCGCACCAAAGAACCCGATGCCTTAGCCATTCCGCCGAGGATCGACGCTAAGGAGGCAGCGGGCTATGGGCTTCATGGGGCGAAACAGACGCTGCACGGAAAGTTGTTCGAGTCCATTGACGAACCGAAGGGGAATCTGCCGTAACGGGCTAAACGAAATGGCGAAGAGGTCGACAAAAGAAAAGGGGCTTACAAATCCACTTAGGCTGGCTCC
>AR_comb_assmDRAFT_10145599_pt1 | contig 17075 bp, 10 predicted proteins | sample ArasoioldDNA_FD_10543 | JGI IMG/M metagenome (IMG submission 10543) | reverse complement strand
GATTACTCGGGCAGCACGCGTGGTGACGCGCGCGATGCCATCGGCGCATCCGACATCGTCCTGACGACGTATGGAACGTTAAGACGCGACATCGGGCACCTCAAAGAAATTCAGTTCGACTACGCCATCCTCGACGAAGCGCAAGCGATCAAGAACGCCGGCACGACGACAGCCAAGGCGGCGCGGCTGCTGAAGGCGAATCACCGCCTGGCGCTCAGCGGAACGCCGGTCGAGAATCACCTTCGCGAGCTCTGGAGCCTGTTCGAGTTCCTCAACCCCGGCGCGCTTGGGTCGGCGTCTTTCGTCGGCGCCGCCGCCACCTCGGGGCGCGGCACCGACGATGACGTGCTGCCGATCGTCGCGCGTGCCGTGCGGCCGTTCATCCTACGCCGGACAAAAGATCAAGTTGCAAGCGAGCTGCCCGCGCGTACGGAGCAAACCATCTACTGCGATCTCGAGCCGCCGCAGCGCGCGCTGTACGACGAACTACGCAACCACTACCGCGCGACGCTGTCGGGAGCCGTGGCGCGGAACGGTCTCGGCCGCGCCAAGCTGCAGATCCTCGAGGCGTTGCTGCGCCTTCGTCAAGCGGCCTGTCATCCCGCACTCATCGACACCACGAGAGACGACGCGCCCTCGGCGAAACTCGACGTCCTCGTGCCAAGACTGCAAGAGCTGGTGGAGGATGGCCACAAGGTCCTCGTGTTCTCCCAGTTCACGACGCTGTTAGGACTGCTCCGCCGACGGCTGGATGACGTAGGTTTGACGTACGAGTACCTGGACGGCCGGACGCGTGATCGCGAAGCCAGGGTCCGTCGGTTTCAAGAGACCGATTGCCCCCTCTTCCTCATAAGCCTGAAGGCCGGAGGGCTTGGCCTGAACCTGACCGCAGCCGAGTACGTGTTCCTGCTCGACCCTTGGTGGAACCCGGCGGTGGAAGCCCAGGCGATCGACCGCGCTCACCGAATCGGACAACAGCGGCCGGTCTTCGCGTTCCGTTTGATCGCTCGCGACACGGTCGAGGAGAAGGTGCTGGAACTGCAGACCTCGAAGCGGACACTCGCTGACGCGATCGTCCGTGCCGATGAGAGCCTGATCAGGAATCTTCGACGGGAGGATCTCGACCTGCTGCTGGGTTGAGCACATGCCCGGCCTCAGCCGGCACGCTCGACTCAGCTCTGGCGGAGCATAGCCTTCAGACGTTCGATCGGCCGCTTCAACGATCGCTTTCGGCGGAACAGATCTGACCACAGGTCGCCGACTTTCTCGACGCGCGCGGCCATGGTGGTGAGTGTGAAGCTGCGTGGACCGACCTCCCCTCGCTCGACTTCTTCCCACAAACACGGCGCCGATACCGGCGCCCCGGGCTTCGCGCGAACCGCGTATGGCGCCGCCCATGTCGCGCTGTAGCCGTTGCGACCTGTGTCGACAAGAATGCGACGGCCGCGGTCTACCTTGCTGAACTCCTGCGTCAAATGATCCGGCGCCAGCTTGACCATCAGTTGTCCAACGGCATGGGCGAATCCCGAGACATCACCGCTGTCCGTCTTGCCGTCGAGCGGAACGACTATGTGAAAACCCTTCGACCCTGACGTCTTGACCCAGCTCGGAAGCCCGAGTTTGTCGAGCACATCGCGCAGGCCGAGAGCCGCGGCGCGCAGGGCGTCAGCATCGTCCACCGAAGGATCGAGGTCGAACACGCAGATGTCTGGGTGATAGAGGTCTGGGGCCCGAGTCGACCAGACGTGCGGCGTGATTGTGTTCTGGTTGACGATCCACAGCAGCGATCTCTTGTCGGTGACGATCGGATGATGGACGGTGCCATCCTTCTTCGGCACTTCCACGCGCTGGAGCCAGGACGGAAAGCCTTTCGACACGTCCTTCTGGATGAAACCCTTCTTGTCGATGCCAGCGGGATAGCGCTCCATCGTGATCGGCCGGGCACGAATATGCGGTACGAGAATCGGCGCGATCGCCTCGTAGTAGTTCGCGAGATCACCCTTGGTGATTGCGGGCGAGCCATCCGAAGCGGGAAACAGCACCTTCTCGGGGTGCGTGATCACCCGCGCTCCTCCGATCCGCTGGCGCCCGCGTTTGGTTCGCGCCGGACGACGTCTCGTGGCGGCATGTCGGGAATGATGCCGAGCAGACGAGGATGACGGAGCTTGCCGTGACCCGTCCATTCGATGAATCCGGCGCGGACGACAATCTCCGGACGCACCCAGTGCGCCCTGAGCCTGGGCAAGCCGCGCGCCTCGGTAAACGGGCTCTTGGCAATCTCGAGCGCGTCGAGGCGCGAGCGCAGGTCGACGAGCAGGGCGTTGTCGAATCCGGTGCCAATCTTGCCGGCGAAGCAAAACTCCTCGCCACGGTAGTACCCGAGGAGCAGCGCGCCGAGTCCAACCCGTTTGCCCTGTGGATCGGTAAAGCCGCCGACAACGAACGCGTGCGTCTCTTCGCACTTCATCTTGAGCCACTGACGCGAGCGGCGGTGCTCGTAGGTCGAATCGCGCCGCTTGGCAATGACACCTTCCCATCCCTCGCGACAGGCTCGCTCCCACGGCTTCGCATCGTCGAGCGCAGCCACGCGCTCGAGTGGCGATTGCAAGGGCAAATTGTCGAGCAGGGCGCGCCGCTCGTCGAGCGTCAAGCCAGTGACGCTGTTGCCGTTGAGCCAGAGGATGTCGAAGACGTGGTAGCCACGCGTCGCTTCGCCATCGAGGATGGCTTCGTCGACCGGTAGATCGGCAATCGCGCGCACCACCTGCGGATAGTGGCCGTCGAGCGGCAGCCGGTTTCTCGAGAACAACCGGACGTCCCTGCCCTTTTTATAGGCGATCAGGCGAATGCCATCGAACTTGCGCTCGAAGACCCACTCCGGCCCGATAAAACGGTCCTGGGTCAAGGTCGCGGCCATCGGTTCCAGCCATTCCGGGAGGGAAGACACACTACTCAAGTAGTCGAGACCACTCGATCGAGTCAAGACGTCCGAAGGGCGGGGTGGCGGATATAATCCCGCCACACTCGTCGCATCCACTACACACCTGTTGCATTTTGGGGGTACGCATGCCGAGAACGCTCGCCGCAGCCGCGGCACTCGTGACCGTCCTCTCCGTCGGTACTGCCGCGCAGGACGCCAAGACGGTGGTGACCAACGCCACTAAGGCCATGGGCGCGGATAGCCTGGCGTCAATCTCCTACTCCGGTTCTGCTCGTAACGGCAACTTCGGTCAGAGCACCGCCATCGCCGGCCCGCTCGCTTTCACGACGATCAGCAACTATACGCGCGCGATCGATCTCGGCCAACCGGCCTCACGAGCGACGGGCGCGACCATGCCGCCGACGATTCCGGGCGGACCGGCGCCGGTGGCCGGCACGTTCAACCAGAACATCACGCCCGCCAACACTGCGTGGACGCAGCAGCTCGAGATCTGGGTCACGCCGTGGGGCTTCCTCAAAGGCGCCGCCGCGAACAACGCGACCGTTCGATCCGAGAAGGTCGGAGGTAAGGCCTATAGCGTCGTGACGTGGTCGCCGTCGCAGAAGGCGCCGTCAGGACAGGCCTATCGGCTCAACGGCTACATCGACGACAAGAACATGGTCGAGCGTGTGGTGACGTGGGTCGAGCATCCCGTGCTCGGCGACATGGAGGTCGACACGAGTTACGGCAACTATCAGGATTTCGGCGGCGTCAAGGTCCCGGGCCAGATCTCGCAGAAGCGTGCCGGCATGGTGACGTTCGAGGCGACGATCACCGGCGCCACGGCAAATCCGTCGAACATCACACAGCTGCTGACGCCGCCGGCGCCGGCAACACCTGCCGCTCCGCCAGCAGCGCCGCCCGCCGTGCAGTCGGAAAAGATGGCTGACGGCGTCTACCGCATCACTGGCGGCTACGTCGCACTTGCCGTCGAGTTCAAGGATCACGTCGTCGTGCTCGAGGGTGGGCAGAGCGACGCGCGCGGTCAGGCCGTTATCGCGGAGACCAGGAAGGTCATTCCCAACAAGCCGATCCGTTATGTGGTGAATTCGCACGCGCATTTCGATCACGCAAGCGGCCTGGCACCGTTCGCGGCCGAAGGCATCACCATCATCACGCACGGAAACAACAAGAACTATCTCGAGAAGGCGCTCGGCGCGCCGCGTACGCTCGTCGGCGACCCGTTGGGCAAGTCGAGCCGGAAACCGAAGATCGAGTCGGCTGGCAGCAAGCGCGTGCTGAAGGACGACACGCACACGATCGAGCTCTACCACATCGAGAACCTGGCGCACAGCAACGGCATGCTCGTGGGTTATCTGCCGAAAGAGAAGATTCTCTTCACGGCCGACTTCAACATTCCGGCGCAGGGCCAGCCTGTCAGCCCGTTCATCGGTGTGCTGGTGCAGAACGTCGATCGGCTGAAGCTGGACTTCGATCGTCACGTGCTCGTGCACCCGCCAAACCCGGATCGACCCCTAACCCGCGCCGATCTCCTGTCGCTCGCCAAGGGTACGCAGTAACTGCAACGGCGGGGACACTCAATCGGGACAGTCACGGTTGAGTGTCCCCGGACCGGCGCAAGCGGTCTGCCGACCCCGAGAGGGCGTGGAAATACGCGACTGGGCCCAAGAATCTGCGGCGGGCGAGGACAAGGGTGCAGATTCTGCGACAAGGCTCGCCCGCCAGGCGGTGCTATTCCTAGCCGGACCGGGTACGGGAGGCGGAGACACTCAACCGTGACTGTCGCCTGTGACTGTCACGGTTGAGTGTCCCGATTGACTGTCCCCGCCCTTAGCGAAGCGCAAACGCGATGATGGTTGAGCCGGCAGCCACGCCGACGTGCTGCCTGCCGTCCGCCATGTAGGTCATCGGGCCGGCCTTCCAGCTCTGACCAGTGTTGAAGTGCCACAGGTGTTTACCCGTTGCAGCGTCGGCTGCTATGAACGCACCGCCAGGCGAGTCGCCGTAAAAGACCAGCCCGCCGGCGGTACTCATGACACCGCTGGCGAGAATTCCACCACTGAGATTGGGAATCTCCCACGCGATTTTCCCCGTCTGGATGTCGAGCGCACGCAGGAACTTGGCGCTGACGTCATTCGGCGAGCGCCGTGTGTCGCCGCCATAGAATGACTTACCCTGGACCCACCATTCAGCGCTCTTGCTGTAAATCGAGCAGGACTCCTCCACCATCAGATAGAGCAGCCCTGTCACGGGATTGAACGCCATCGACGGCCAGTTGGTGGCGCCGGCGACTGACGGACACGTGCGCGTGCCCTCGACTGACGGCTCGTTGCCCGGCAGCAGCACCGGCCGGCCATCCTTGCCAATACCGCTTGCCCACGTCAGCTTCTTGATGAACGGCTCGGCCAGCAGCAACTCACCCGTGAGCCGGTCAAGCACGTAGAAGAAGCCGTTGCGATCGGCGTGCAGCAACAGCTTGCGCGGACGGCCTCGAAACGTCCGATCGACGAGCATCGGCGTTTCCGTTGCGTCCCAGTCATGGAGATCGTGCGGCGTGAACTGGAAGTGCCACCGCAGCTTCCCGGTCTCAGGATCGAGCGCAATCACGGAATTCGAGTACAGGTTGTCGCCCTTTCGCTCGTCGCCGTTGTAGTCTGGGCACGGGTTACCGGTCGGCCAATACAGCAGCCGCGCGTCGGGATCGTAGGTCCCCGTCAACCATGTGGACGCACAACCGTGCTCGAGCGCCTTGCCAACCCACGTCTCGGATCCCGGCTCGCCGCGCGCCGGCACGCTCCAGAATCGCCACACGCGCTCGCCGGTCGACGCCTTATAGGCGTCAAGAAATCCGCGATTGCCTTCATCCCCGCCTGACACGCCAGCGACCACCAGGTCATTGACGGCCAACGGCGCGCTCGTGCCGCCGTAGTGTTCGCGATAATCGGCCATCGCCACGTCCCACAGCAGTTGCCCGCTGATTCGATGCAGCGCGATCAGGTGCGCATGATCGGTCTGCAGGAACACGCGCTCGCCGAGCACCGCCGCGCCGCGATTGATGCCGCTCGCCGCATCGCCGACGACGCCCTGCGTCCGCGGACGCGTGTATCGCCAGACTTGACGCCCGGTTCGCGCGTCGAGGGCGTAAACCGCGTTTGCGCCGGTCACATACATCAAGCCGCCGAGCACGACCGGCGTCCCCTGCAATGCGCCTTGGGCGCCTGGCACCTGAAACGTCCAGGCGGGCGCGAGACGCTCGATGTTCTTCGGGTTGATCTGGTCCAACGCGCTGTGGCGGTTGCCGCTCAGCCGTCCGTGATACGTCGGCCACTCGCCAGGCCGCGGCGCAGCGATCTCTTCGAAGCTCGATCGCTCGGCAGCCGTCGCAGTGCCCATCAGCGTCGCGTGCGCGGAACGATCGACCGATAGCCGCGTCAGATACGCGAGAAGGTCACGCATCTCATCGGGCGGAGCCTCGACGCGTGGCATGAGCGATGGCTCGCGCGTGATCGCCTCGATGCGATCCTTCGCGAGCGACTCAAAGCTACCCTCGATCGTCTGCACGCCCATATCGAACGGGCTTTCGTATCTGACGAGCCCCCTGAACTGCCGGCCATCGGGAAGACGGACCGAGACAGCGCCGCTTCCAGCCGCCGGTTCGCGGAGCGCACGCTCGATCTGCGGCGTTCGGCGCTCACGAGCCAGGTTCGACAGATCGGGGCCAAGGACGCCGCCCTTTCCGAGAACCATGTGGCAGCTCAGGCAATTGCCTTTGCCGACAAAGAAGCGTTCGCCTGCCGAGACGTCTCCGTCGCTCGGCCGCTCGGCTGCCGGCATCGTGAGAAGCTCGAGGTGCGAGACCAGTGCATCGAGCTCCTCGTCTGGAATCTGGAATGCCGGCATGCCTGTTCCAGGAATGCCGGTGCGAATCAACTGTCGCAGCGCCGACGGAGTCGCGGCGCGCGGTTCGCGGATGTCGACGAGCGTAGGCCCACGCTCTCCGCCAGCGGCATCGGCACCGTGACAGCCGCCGCAGCGGGTTTCGAACGCTCTCTTACCCGCGTCAGTCCGAGTCGCATTCGACTGCGCCACGGCGTCATCCCACCAAACCAGGATGGCGCTCGCTATGAACGCTAGCAGGAGGACACGCGTCAAGCGCTGCGTCATGGTGGAGAGTGTAGCCTCGTTAGCGTTCGGGCTGGGACCCTGCCGACAGGAGAACTGCGACTTCGTGCATCCCGCGATTGCGGGCCCAATCGGCCGCGGTTCCGCCTTCAGAAGATGTCCGCGCCGGGTCCGCGCCGTGCGCCAGCAACAGCTTGGCAATCTCAACGGCCTTGTCCTCATCGTCCGGCAGCCACCAGAGGGGCGTATAACCATCCTTCGAAACCACGCGTGCCCGTTCGGGCTCCGCCTGCAGCACCTCGCGCAGGCGATCGACGTAGCCGCGGAAAGCGAGTGTCCAGACGTGCTTCGAGTAGCGGCTCAGGAAGTCGAGGGTCTCGAAATGATCCCCGTACGCCGCGAAGCCAATCGGAGCGGCATTCCAGTTCGTCTCGATGGGATCAACCTCGGCGCCACGCTCGATGAGGAGTCGGGCGACGCTCAACGCGCTGTAGCCGGCGGCCTCGTGGAGCGCACGCTGCTGCTGCTCGTTTTCGATTTCGATCGGCACGCCAAGGTCGAGCAGCAACGCGGCGACGTCAGGACGATTTCTGCGTGCGGCGGCGAACAACGCTTTTGGCGAGCGTCGGTACTCGGGATGTCTGTCCAGGAGCGCACGCACCGTATTTCGATCCATGCGGAAGCACGAGACGATGAACTCGCCTTCGTCATCGAGCGCGGACATGGTTGTCGGCGCGCCGTGGCGCGCCAGCAGCGCCGCCATCTCGCTAAACCCCTCGAGCACCGCTCGCTCGTAAAGCGTGAGCCGCGGCTTGAACTTCGGATGCGTCGACGTGTGCCCGTGCGCGCCACCGCCGTGCGACAGCACCCACTCAGCCAGCGTCAGCCTGTTCCGTTCCAACGCAGCGTTGAGGATGAAGTACGAACCAGGTCCGTAGCCGCCCATGTCGAGCATCGACCAGTTCGGATCGTCCCAGGCGGCCTTCTTACCCTGTTTGATCGTGTGGTCGTACACGAGGTCGAGCCACCAGAGCATGTCGCAGCTGAAATGCGTGTTGTACAGCACCTGGATGTCGAACGGTTCCGCGCCACGCTCGAGAAGCAGTTGAAAGAGCGCGTTGGCTTGCGGCTGCCGAGGCGAATCCTGCTCACCCTCGCCGGCCACGCCGACGAGCGCCGTGTAGTTCGCGTCGCCGGCCTTGTAATAGACGTTGGGATCGGCTCCGCGATCGAGTAAGAGACGCGCGATAGCTTCGGCATTCTCGGTTGTGCGCGCGTGCGTGAAACGCGTGAAGGCCAGATAGAGAATCGGCGCCCAGCCACGGACGCCACCGGGCTCGGTCACCGCTTCCGGCTGCTCGGCGAGGAGCTTCTGCACGTGCTCGAGCTCGCCGCAGACGATCGCCGTGTAGAGGTTGGCGCGCGCGATCTCCGGATGTTGCTCGAGCAACCTGGCCGCGGCGCGATCGTACATGCGGTGATCGCCCTTGCCGTGCGTGTCGTGATCCCAGCACGCGAACCGGAGAAATCTGGCAGCCAACGTGGCGCGCTCGTGGGCACCTCGATCGACGCCACGTTCCGTCAGCACGCGGATGGCTTCGGTCTTCTGCCCCTCGACCGCCCACGCCAGCGGTGTCTGATCCGGCCGGGGCCACCAACGATTGGGCGCATCCGGACACGTCGCACGGGCGCCAAATGGCCGCGTCAGCGCCTCCGGGTCGCGATCGAGGATGCCGGGAATCAGATCCGGACGATCGCGATCGATAGCGTCGAATACGTCGACTGGCCCCTTGAGAATCAAGTCTCGGACGTCCGCATGACCGGCGTAGTTCGCCCAGCCCGCAGGCGTGCTGCAGTATTTGTCGTCGCGAATCGTCGGATCGGCGCCGTACTTCAACAACACGGCAGCAGCTTCGGCGTTGCCGTTGAACGCGGCGGCATGGAGCGCTGTGTAACCGGTGGCACCGTCGACTGCCGTGTCGATCTGATCTCGAGCATCGACGGAGGCGCCACGCCGAATCAGCGTCTCGATAACGGGTCCAGACGCGCGTTCGGCCGCGCGGACGATGAGGTGTGCCCAGCGTCGTTCCGGGTAGAGGCAGCCAGGATCCAGACGCAGCAAGCGGTCGATATCCTCGACTCGACCGAGTCCAACCGCAGCCGGTACACCGACGATCGCGCCGCGGTCGATCAACCGCTGGGCCATCGCACGCTCGCCGTCGATCGCGGCTTGATCGAGCGGCGTCAGGCCCGAAGCGTCAGGGGCTTCGAGCTCTGCCCCGGCGTCGATCAACGCCGCGAGGGAGGCATGCTGTTTCTTGACGACGGCCAGATGGAGCGGACGTCGTCGATGGTTTGTGCGATCCATCGGGCGATTGAGATCGGCCGGCGATTTCGCGGCCAGGCTGCGTATCGCATCCGTAGTCCCGACGGCGACTGCCGAGAAGATGTTGTGCACGGCGCCGTGCGCGAGCAAGTAGTTCACGAGCTCGGGGTCGCCCTTGCCAAAGCAGGTCGCCCACCCGATCACCTCGAGCTCGTGGCCATCACCGGTGCCGATCGTGTCGGCCCCATGCTCGACGAGTAGCCGGACGATCCGCAGGTCGCCGCGCTCAGCGGCAAAGTGGAGCGGCATGGCGTTATCGCCTTCGTCACGGATGTTCGGATTGGCACCACGAGCGAGCAAGATCTGGACGATGTCGAGGTGATGCACGCCAAAGTGGAGGGCGGTTCTCAGTCCCGTGTGTCCGGGAAGCGTGCCGCGATCGCTGATGATGTGCGGATGGGCATCGGCCACCGCGGCAACTGTTGCTGCGTCGCCTTTGCTGGCCGCCACGAGCAGGTTCGTCAGCGGAGAGGGTGGTGCGCCGAAGGTACCCGTGGATATTCGGGATAGCAGGTCGATCCAACTCTCACAGCCATGCTCACGGGCGAGTGCATGCTGGACGTCGCGCAGCGTCGGCGCGGCCGGAGCTTTCGGATACGAGCGTTCGAGGCGCTCGCGCGCCGCGCGATCGCCGGCGCGCAACGCTTTGAGCCAGCGACGGGCTTCGCTCTTGAGGTTGTCGAGGGTGCTCACGCAGACCTTCCTTCCGTAGTGCCTGTCGTCCGCTTGGATCAGGCCGGAAGAAGGTTCGGGGACTTCGACGAACCTCGAATGGGTGGGAGACAGCTCCCTTGCCGCGGACAGGAGGCGCCCCAGCGCGCGCTTCGGCCAGTTTCGGCCGAAGGGGTACACCTGTCAAGCGATAGAATCTGGCGTGGCCATCATGTCAAAGAGGTGGTTCCCAATCGCTTCCGTCAGCCAGCGGGACCGACACGCGCCAGTGATGCGATGGCGGGCCCAACAGATGGGCTTGCGCGTGACGCCTTCCGCTCCGCTTCAGACGCCGTCACGGGCTTTCCCAATATGCGCGCCGAGATGGCCCTCTACCTCGACCTTCGCGTCGACGGAGTCATCACGACAACCCCGATCAGACGCCGCACTGACCCGCGGCGGAACCGTCCAGCTGGCGTACGCTTTGCTACAAGCGACAGCAAGCACCGCTGCGCCGGTCGCCGGTGGCACAGCAGTTCCGTTTGTGGATAGTTGAGCTCCACAGCCACCGCGACCTGCGGCACTCCTGCGCCTCAGAGGCCGACATGCCCGACGCCGTCACCGACGCCATCCGCGATACCATCCGGGAGTACGGCCGGCTCGCGTGCGACGTCGCCGATCTCGCCGACCACAGCAATCTCTACGACGCGGGCCTGACCTCACAGGGCAGCGTCACGCTGATGCTCGCGCTCGAGGAACGCTTCGACATCGAATTCCCAGACCGCATGCTCCGCCGCGGCGCCTTCGCGAGCATCGCCAACATTCGTGCCGGCCTGGCAGAGTTGATCGGAGATCCGGCGTGACGCCGCTCACGATCAGCAGAGATCCGGCCGATGTGGCGCGCCGTATCGGTGAGTCGATCGCCGGTCCCGCCGCCGACGCCGTCGATCGCGAGGCGCGGTTTCCGCGTGAAGCGATCGACGCGCTGCGTGAAGAGCGGATGCTCGGCGCCTTGGTTCCGCGGGAGCTCGGCGGCCTGGGCGCGACGATTGGCGAGATCGCCTCCGCTTGCGAAGCGCTCGGGCGATCGTGCGCGTCGACCGCGATGATCTACGCGATGCACCAGATCGAGGTCGCGTGTCTGGTGCGCCACGGGCTCGCTTCGCCATTTTTTCGCGACTACTTGTCGGATCTCGCGCGGCACGAATGGCTGATCGCGTCGGCAACGTCGGAAATCGGCGTCGGCGGCGATCTCCGGAAAAGCGTCTGCGCGGTCGAGCGGGACGGCGGGCAGATTCGCATCACCAAGCGGGCGCCGGTGATCTCATACGGTGAGGAAGCCGACGACATCCTGCTGACGGCGCGCCGCGTGCCGGACGCGGCGCCGGCGGATCAGCTCCTCGTGCTGGTGCGGAAGGATGGCACGACGCTGACGCGCACAGGCAACTGGGACACGCTCGGCATGCGCGGCACCCGCAGCTTCGGATTCACCATCCAAGCGATCGGCGAAGCGGCGCAGATCGTTCCGGGATCGTTTGCCGACATCGCCAGCCAGACGATGTTGCCGGTGTCGCACGTGCTGTGGACGTCGCTGTGGCTCGGCCTCGCCAGCGATGCCGTCGGCCGCGCGCGGGCGTTCGTCCGAACCGAGGCCCGGCGCACGCCAGGCACGGTGCCGCCGGGCGGCGCACGGCTTGCCGAAACTGTCGCCGAGCTCTCGACCATGAGCGCGTCGGTACAGGCCGGGCTGGCCGACTTCGAGCGTCATCAAAACGATCCCGAAGCGCTTGGCGGGCTCGGCTTCGCGATCCGCATGAACAACCTGAAGGTGTCGGCGTCGCGGCTCGCGCCCGAGATCGTCGCCCGTGCGCTCGGCGTCTGTGGCATCAACGGCTACCGTAACGATTCCCCCTACGCCGTCGGCCGTCATCTGCGGGACGCCTACGGCGCCGCACTGATGATCAACAACGACCGCGTGCTCGGCGCCAACGCCGCGATGCTGCTCGTGCACAAGGACGATTGACGATGCCGTGCACCGAAACTGACCGCGGCGCCTTTCGTGACGAGCTCCTCGAGCGCGGATTGCTGATCGCGACCGGCGTGGCTGGCGTCTACGGCCGCAGTGCCGAATTCGAGGATACGTTGCTGCGTGTCGATCAGCTGGTCGAGCGGACTGGCGCCAGCGATCGGCCGGACGTCATGCGGTTTCCCCCGGTTCTGCCGCGCGCGACATTCGAACGAAGCGGCTTCCTGAAGTCGTTTCCGCATCTCGTCGGCACGATTCACAACTTCACCGGCACCGAGCAGGCGCACCGCACGCTGCTGCGCACGGCCGAGCAGGGCGAGGACTGGAGCGCCACGTGGAGGCCGGCCGACGTCGTGCTGACGCCGGCCGCGTGTTATCCGGTGTACCCGCAACTGCGCGGCGCTCTGCCGCCAGCGGGGCGGCTTGTCGATGTCATGTCGTACTGCTTCCGGCACGAGCCGTCAGATGACGTCGCGCGGATGCAGATGTTTCGCATGCACGAGCACGTGCGGGCCGGCGATCCGGCGACGATCGCCGCCTGGCGCGCGGCGTGGCTGACTCGCGTGGATCGGTTCGTCGACTCGCTTGGTCTCGACGCCAGGCGCGAAGCCGCCTCGGATCCGTTTTTCGGCCGCAGCGGCAAGCTGCTCGCGGACAGCCAGCGCGATCAGGGCCTGAAGGTCGAGATCGTCGCGCCGATTGCCAGCGACCAGCAGCCGACCGCCATCATCTCGCTCAACTATCACCAGGAACACTTCGCTCAGTTATACGGCATCTCGACGGACGCAGGGGCGGTGGCGCACACGTCTTGTATCGGATTTGGCCTTGAACGGATCACGCTGGCGCTCTATCGCCGCCACGGCCTCGATCGCCTCGCCTGGCCGTCAACAGTCCGCCAGACACTGGGGCTCTGATGCACAGCATCTGGCCGATCGATCCGCTGAGCTATCCGCGGCATCCGCTTCATGACGGCGAACGCATCTGGCCGGAATCGAACTGCTACGTCGATCTCTGGATCGAGCTGCTGCACGCGGCCGGTCTCGAGCCGCTGGCTGCGTTGCCGTTCACGTTGACCATCGACCGCGAAGGCGACCAGTGGACGTTCTTCAAGTTCCCACTCGCCGACCTGTTCGACCTCTACGGCATCGATGTCATCGAGCTGAATATATGGCGACCGCTCGTTGATCACGTTGACGAGCAGGTGGCCCTCGGACGGCCGTCGATCGTCGAGGTCGACGCTTTCTACCTGCCCGACACCGCCGGAACCTCCTACCACGCCGAGCATGTCAAGACATCGATCGCTGTGAATGCGCTCGACAAAGAGCACCGCCGTCTCGGCTACTTTCACAACGCCGGTTACTACGAGCTCGAAGGCACCGACTTCGCGCAGGTCTTTCGTCTCGACGCCTACGCTCCCGTCCCGCACCTTCCGCCGTATGTCGAGGTCGCCAAGCTGTCGGCCCGTGCGCCGCTCGCGGGGCGGGCGCTCGCCGAGGGTTCGCGCGACCTGCTGCGCCGTCACCTGTCGCGGCGGCCGCAGGTCAACCCGTTTCGACGCTACGCCGAGCGACTCTCCGTCGACCTTGCGTCTCTCGTTGCCGGCCGCCTCGATCGTTTTCACGGCTACGCGTTCGCGACGCTCAGACAGTGCGGCGCGGCGTTCGAATTGGCCGGCGCGTATCTGCGCTGGCTCGCGGCGCAGGGAGATGCAGGCCTCGAAGGTCTTGCTGACCAGTGCATTGAGATCGCGACAGCCGCCAAGGCGCTTCAATTCAAGGCGGCACGCGCGGTCAATCTCAACCGTCCCTTCGATTCATCGTTGGCGCTGGATGCGATGGCCGATCGATGGGACAAGACGATGGCCGGTCTCGATGCGACGTACGGCGCGTTCGCACATCGCGGATAACGGCCATGGCGCGCGCGCGACTTCTCGGCGCTGAACGCTCGCAACTGTTGAACGGCTGCTGGGAGCTCGCGGCGGTTACGCCCGGGCTCGCGCAGGCCCCCGCCGACCTCAATCGGATCCGCCTCGACTGGATCGCCTGCGAACACCCCATGCCAGTGGCGGCAGCGCTTCGCGCCGTCGATCGGTGGGATTTCGATCGCCCTCGAGACTTCGACGCCGATGAGTGGTGGTATCGATGCCGGTTCACGCTCGAGGAGTCCGAACGTTCGATGCGGCTGCGTTTTGGCGGTTTGGCGACGATTGCTGACGTCTGGCTGAACGGCCACCACCTGCTCCACTCAGACAGCATGTTCCTCGAGCACGTCGTGGACGCCGTGCCGAACTTGCGTGGCGACAACGAGCTGGTGCTGCGGTTCCATGCCCTAGCGCAGTTGCTCGCCGCTGCACCGAAGAAACCGCGCGCGCGGTGGCGTACCGGGCTCGTCGCCCATCAGGCGCTCCGGTGGTATCGCACATCACTTCTGGGCCGCATGCCTGGTTGGTGTCCGCCAGTGTCGCCGGTCGGACCGTGGCGTCCGATTGCATTCGAGTCAGCGCCCGTGACCGTCACGCGCGCGTCGGTACACACCAGCCTCGCCAGCCGTGAAGACAACGTCGGCATCGTCGACGTTCGTTTCACGGTCACAGGTCCGCCTGACTTTGCCGCCGGAACGCTGACTGTCGGGGATGTGACGCTTCCTCTCCAGACAGCGCAGAGTTCCGAGGGCGCCTTCACTCTCATGGCGGCGGCTCGATTGCCCGGACCCGAGCGCTGGTGGCCTCACACCCACGGCTCGCCTTCGCTCTACCCTGTCCACGCGTCGCTCGGACATGGTGCGACTGCTGTAACGATTGACTTCGGCCGCGTGGGCTTTCGAACGCTGAGCGCCGACCACGGACCCGACGGTCGTGGCTTCGGCCTCACGATCCACGACGTGCCGGTCTTCTGCCGCGGCGTGTGCTGGACGCCGATCGATCTGGCGCGGCTGTCGGTCGCCGCCGCGGAGTATCGCGCCGCGCTCGAGCAGTTGCGCGACGCCGGCGTGAACATGATCCGCATTCCCGGGACCATGAGTTACGAAGCAGACCACTTCCATGACCTCTGCGACGAGCTCGGCATCCTGGTGTGGCAGGACCTCATGTTCGCCAACATGGATTACCCGTGGGCTGATGAGGCGTTCGCGCGCCTTGCGACTGCGGAAGTCAGGCAGACGCTCGATTCGATCCAATCCCGGCCGTCGCTGGCGGTCGTCTGCGGCAACAGCGAGGTCGATCAGCAGGTGGCAATGCTCGGCCTGCCAGCCTCGCTTCGAGATCGCAGCGGATGCGAGGAGCGGATCGCGGATTTGGTGCGGGAGCTGGCACCCGCCGCGGTGTGGTTGCCGACAACGCCAGTCGGGGGAACGTTCCCATTTCAGACCGACGTCGGCGTCAGCCACTACTACGGTGTCGGCGCATACAGGCGGCCATTCGAGGATGCCAGGCGCAGCAACGTCCGCTTCGCGGCCGAGTGCCTGGCGTTTTCCAACGTGCCTGAGCCATCGACCGTCAGCGGATTGATCGGCGGAGGTGAACGGCCGGGCACACATCCGCGATGGAAGGCTCGGGTACCTCGAGACGCAGGGGCCGGCTGGGACTTCGAGGACGTCCGCGATCACTACGTCGAGCGGCTCTTCGGCATCAACGCGGTGACCGTCCGCGAGCGCGACGCGGAGCGGTACCTGTCGCTCGGACGGATCGCCAGTGGCGAAGCCATGCAGCGCACGTTTGCCGAGTGGCGCCGGCCAGGTTCGTCGTGCCGCGGAGGGTTGGTGTGGCTCGCTCGTGATCTTTGGCCTGGCGCTGGATGGGGCATCATCGACAGCGCGAGCGTTCCCAAGGCCGCCTACTGGCATCTCAAGCGCGCGTGGGCGCCCGTCGCCCTGCTCAACGCCGACGAAGGCCTGAACGGATTGTGGCTGCACGCGGTGAACGAGACCCCGGAGCCAATCGCCGCCGATCTCCGAGTCGCGCTTTACCGTGACGGCATCCGCCTGGAACCCGACGCTCACGCTGCGCTCGATATACCCGCTCGCGGCTCGACGTCAGTACACGCGAACGGGCTGTTCGATGGCTTTCTCGATCTCACTTACGCCTACCGCTTCGGCCCGCCGCAGCACGACGTGGTGGCGTCGACGATCCGCGATCGATCGACAGGCAATCTCCTCGCCGCCGAATACTACTTTCCTGGCGCGATTGCCTCCAACTCGCCGGTGGACATCGGTCTCAACGCGCGCGTCGAGCGCTCCGTTGACGGTTATGCACTGGTGCTGGGAACCGAGCGATTCGCGCACGGTGTTGCCATCGACATCGACGGTTTTTGCCCGGACGACAACTACTTTCACCTCGAACCAGACGAGACCAGGCGTATCGGCCTGCGTGCCACGGCTCACGGCGCCATCCCCCGAGGGCATGTCACGGCGCTGAACAGCCGCAATCCCCAACCCATCCTCATCGAGGAGACGGTTCATGCCAGATGACGCGTTGGCGGCGAGACCGCATGCGCGGGCGTCGTTCGTCGGCGGTAGAGAGCGTCCGCTCTTTCTCTGGCACCATCCGCCAGCCGCGCAGCGACGCCGCGCGGCCGCCGTCGTGTTGTGTCCGGCGATCGGATACGAATACATGTCGGCGTACCGCAGCTGGCGACTGCTGGCCGAGCGACTCGCCGCGCGCGGCTTCGACGTTATCCGATTCGACTACGATGGCACCGGCAATTCCTCAGGCTGCCCTGAAGACCCGCATCGGTTCGACGCCTGGAAGAGGAGCGTCGGCGCCGCAATCGACGAGGCGCGGCGGTTGGCGGAGACGGATCGAATAGCGCTCGTCGGCCTTCGTGCTGGATCGCTGCTGGCGCTCCAGGCGGCTGCCGCATGGGGCGGCGTCGAACGTCTCGCGCTGTGGAGCCCATTCCCGTCCGGGCGCGCCTACGTGCGCGAGCTGAAGGCCATCGCCAGTCTCAACGAGC
>AR_comb_assmDRAFT_11291482_pt1 | contig 17080 bp, 12 predicted proteins | sample ArasoioldDNA_FD_10543 | JGI IMG/M metagenome (IMG submission 10543) | reverse complement strand
TATCCAGATAGGCGGATAAAAGCTATTGTTTGTACCATGTCTTCGTCTGGCATTCGGCTTGGCGCGTGGGATTATCTTAGATGGAAAGACATACATCCTATCGAGAGGAACGGCGAAATCGTAGCGGCCAAAATAATTATATATGCAGAAGATGAAGAAGAATATTTTAGTTTCATAACTCCTGAAGCATATCATGAATTAAAAAAGTGGATGAACTATCGCATAGAATCCGGAGAGGTAATTGATGGAAATAGTTGGATTCTAAGACATGTATGGAATACTAAACAAGGTTTCAAACGCGGTATTGTTGATTCGCCAAAGAAACTAAAATCATCAGGTGTAAAAAGATTGATAGAAGATGCAATCTGGAATCAAGGACTAAGAAAAAAGCTCGATCCCGGTAAAAAGAGACATGAGTTTCAGGCCGATCATGGTTTCCGTAAGTGGTTTAAGACTCGCTGCGAAATCTCCGGTATGAAACCAATAAACATTGAGAAACTGATGGGTCACTCTATCGGCATTTCTGGCTCATATTATAGGGCAACCGAAAATGAACTTTTGGAAGATTATTTGAACGCCATCGATTCATTAACATTCAATGATAGTAATGTGTTAAAAAAACAGTTTGTCCATTTGGAGGGGAAGAGGTCTCAAGCTATGGATGAACTCAATTCAAGAATATCAGATAAATCTCGAGAAATTGCACGTTTGCAAAAAAGCGACTGTACAAAGGATGATGCAATCGCGGCACTGTCAGATAAGTTACAAAGCCTAATTGAGGAAGTTGAGAATCTAAAGAAACGAAAATAGTTTATAATCTCGCCTCAAAAGACTGCGGATATCAAGAGCAAGGCATTGGAGGTATTTGTATCCAACTCCATACTAACTCTAGGGGGCGAATGTACCTAATGTGAATTGGTTATCAGCAGGCTTCTGTGCCATATCCGGTTTTTGTTGGCAATAGTAGTTTTAGAGACATATCAAACGAAATCAAAGCAACTACTACTTATAATGGCAGAGTGATACAAAATATAATGTCAGTTCGTTGTAGAAAATGTGAGGAAGAGCTAGATAATAGTAATGCTGAGATATGGGAACACTTCTATTCTGTGCATATTGACGATATAGACCCTAGACGTGCATTCAGCGAACATCTCGTGATAGAAGAATAAACTGAAAGGATAGATACAAGCTACTATTATCTTTAGTTAGTTAACCTAATAGTTCCTTTTAAACATAATAACATTAGTTTGTCTGACTAACAGGTGATAACCAAGAAGGATTTAATATTAAACGACGAATACCTGAACTCATTAGTTCAGTATAACAGACGCAAGGATATGTCTGCAATTACTGATTTTGCACCATTAAACGAATCACAGATGCGTACAAGGACTGATATTGTCAAAGAATATAATCAAGCAAGCAAAGAACCAACTGTCTTCACACTAGTCACACGAATAGCATTTCCCTTAACGTGTAGGTGCGGGTTTAGTTGGACATACAAGCCTAGTCAATATGACTCTCGGACGTAAGTATGCTCTATGTCCAAATGCAGACGAGCAGTAAGTTGTAGGACTTGCTTGATTACGATATCTTTCAAGAGTTATGTTTATGCTTAGTTATTCAAGAATTTCGCAACAACTTGATCTTTTGCGCTCAAGTAAAAGGAAACATTAAACAGGAATTAGGAAATTAAAATAAAATGAAATCCAATAACAATAACAGAACTAGAACAGCCTTAGAGGTTCAAAGAAGACGCAAGAGTGTCGCTGAACTAATGAACCGCGAGGATATGAGTGAAACTGAAATTAGCAATTTCTTGAACTGCTCCAAATCTACAATCTGCAAAGATATCAAATTTTTAAAACGTCAGGCTCAGGAATACGTTTGGAATTTAGCAAAGCAAGACCTTGCCTATTTCTACGTCTCAACCATTCATGATTTGGATAAAGCACGTGCTTCCGCATGGGCTATACACAACGGCTGTGAGGAGAATAAAGACAAGCTCGCTGCCCTAAAGATTATAGTTACTTGTAACGTTGAAAGATTCAAGTTATTAACCGAAGGACCGGCCGTCATGGCCAGCAAGGCTTTAGCCGAACGTGTCGACCAGATAGAGGCAAATATCGCTAATGGAAATAATAGGAGTAGTAACAATAACAATGGATAAATTTTATACCAAAATAAATAACGAGATTGATAAGAAGATTGCTGCATTAGGCGGCTCTATTTCACCAGCTAGTAATGATAACGATACAAACCACCCTAGTAAGTGGACTGACGACCAGTATCGTGAATTTGCTAAACGCTGGATTAATGAACTGGCAAGAATGACGAAATGGCGCGACGGTCAGGGAGTACCGCCATTTGCTTCCGATAGTAAGAGAGTCGAAAAACTTGCGGGTATTCCAGAGTCAGTACTAAAGGATTGTGTCAGGTGTCAAACTACAGAATCAATGGACGACTGGCTTAGTCTAACTCCTTCGCAGCGCTACAAACGAGCAAAGCAAGAGTGGTCAAATCACGAATGTAGTGTCTATAAGCGATATGGTCTTCACTATGCTGATAAGGATAAACCAGGTTGCAGGGCAGATAATGGATGTATAGAAGAGTGTATTTACTATCCTGATACCGGTAGCATAGACGACGAGCAAGTACTTAGTTGGTATATAGATACTATTGGAGATATGACATACGACCAGCTAAAACATGTAAATGATGGATTTGTTGAGGAGTTTGCTAAACTATTGAAAAAGCAGGCAAAGGAATTACCTACGAATATACCTTATCAAAAGGACTATTACAGAACTTATTATCCTTCGATTATGGATCTTTAATATTGTGTTGGTATGGTAGTAAAACAATCATTTCATGCTCGAGTTAGAGAGTATTCGTCCCCTATTGGAGTTTCGTAAAACTGCATAACTGAGCGAGAGATATACAGTATCAGCAATTTAGTACTCTAATAATACCTCCGATTTGAATCGTTTCTTAGCAAAGGGGTTAAGCACTGAATAAACCCCGGTAGGTGGCTGCCTATAGACTTGGTTGAATGAATGAAAATAAAATAAAGACAGGTAGAAGACTTAGGCCGTCATTATTTGATGTTTGCAGGTCTTCATTTCTTCTCTTAATAGGTGCTCAACCAGTCCTGTCAACGTGGTGTCTTTTGCAGCTGCCATCATGCGAGCCTCTCGCCATAGGCTTCTTTCAATGTTCATTGAAACTTCCTTTTTTTCGTTCATATTCTTATTCATATTTTTATTTGACATATTTATTTCTAGGATATCTGTATCGTGGCTAGAAAGTATTTATGAATTTATCTTCATTCTATACTTATCTTCATCATACAGAAGGTATTTATTTTATGCTCACGATAGGGTACCTGGAAAGATCTTAATGACAACGAGAGAAAATCTTGACAAAACGAGTCTGAATACGACAAATGACATACCCACTAAGACGGGTGAATTAAATACCTACAGAAAGCACGGAATGAACTACTTCACTAAGCAAGGAGTTCAATTACGAACAGGATTCAATGATATATTACAATGGTACCTGCTTGTTATAAGGGAGCTATTGGATAACGCTATTGATTTCTTGGAGAAGTATTACAAGGGTGCAGACGATTGTGTTATTTCTACGGTGATAACGATTTCACCAGACGATAAGTATTTCAGTATCAAGGTACGAAATACGAATTACAAGAATATCCAGGTACTGCAGAACAAGGAAGCTATATTCAATTATGATATGACATATGGCTCAAAGCAATACCAATATATTATTAGTAGGGGAATGCTTGGAGACGCGTTAAAACAGCTTCTAGCATTCGGGTACATAATGATACACTTAGACGATGATGGTACAAGCTTTCAAGATAGACAGTGGGAAGAACCATTTATCATTAGTAACAATGGTAAAGAGTTCAAGATATACCTAACAGTTGATAAAGCTCGCCAGGAATGGAGGGTTAGCGGTACCGAGGAATCAGATGCAAAGAATATAGAATTTGCAGATACAGAGATAGAATTCATGTTACCTCTAGTCGACGAGGTAAAAGACTCTCTAACACTAGAAACGATAATAAATTATTGCAGAACCTACCCAATATTTACAACTGATATAACATTCAAATTTAAGATACATACAGACGAAGGTCAAGGCTCAAACATAGAATACAAAGGATTGCATCCTATATCTACTGAGTCATGGGAGAATCAGAACTCTTGCCATGCATATATGCCAGAAGAGTTCAAATCTCGCTTTGTAAGTATGGACCCAGAAGAATCCGCTAGAACCAGGGTCTATGATTTACTCAAGACATTCAGAGAAGGTACTAACCTCGGCCTTAAGGATAATCCCCAGTACAATATATCAATAGCCGAATTATGCGATCTACCGAATAATGAACGTGATAAAAGAATAAGAGATTACTATACTGAACTGCGAAAGCTAATGAGACCGCCGCCTAAGTTATGCATACCATACACAACCAATACTGTAAAGCGAAAGCAAATCCTTGTAGACAGACTGCGCAGAGTCTATGACGATCTATCAAGTTCTAAAGATGCATCTTACAAGTGTATAGCAGGTGTTTATGAGAGTTCCAGAAGAGACATATCATTTCCTTACTTCTTTGAAATGCTAGCAATTCCCTTCATTGATCCAAGGTATACACCTAGAGGTGTTGTCTATACCGGGGCAGTAAACTATTCCATCTCACCAAAGCCAGAGAGCAATCTATTCAACGGTGATTATGGTGAACGTTCGGTATGGTCTGAGGACTATGATGAAGCAAGCCAAATGTATGAAAAGGTTAAGGATATTCGTGGTGTTCTGTCTAATTATGGATTCCATCCATATGCAATAGATACCGGAAAGATACCATGCGTTATAATCGCTAACCTAGTAACACCTCGACGTGATCCACATGGCTACGATAAAAGCAGTATAGACATAGACCCATTTACTGAGTCTATAGTACAGGTAGTAAAGAGACTATCGCAAGAAATCAAATCGTATAGGGCTAGGGGTATATACTTCAGAAAGCCCAAGGAACGTAAGAGCGCAAGTACTAATGCCAATAAAAAGGGAGCATTAGGCAGGATGTTAGTCCAGTATCTTCACCAAAACAGAGGCTTGCCTATTATAGACACATACGGCAGACCATTAGACAATAGCTATGACGACACCGGTTATAACGACAATGATGAGGAGGAGGCTGAGGAATAATAGAGATGTCTTCTGAACTGCTTACCAACCAAAAACCCATATCAATAGATACACTCTGGTACAACCTACTCGGTCTGATGGAAAGGTTAGGTATCAAAGTAAAACGTGAGTCGTTTAAAGCAAGACTAAAGAAAATCTGTGATAAGGCTGGTATACGACGCGATCAGTTAAATCTTATCACAGGTGCAAGAGCTGAACAGTATTTTAATGGTAGCTGGTCAAGTGTTAGCTTCGATAAAATAGAAGAGCTATCAGCCAAGGGTACAGACATTCTATTTATCGAAAAGGTAGGAATTCCAGACGAATTAAAGGAATTTGCTGATAAATGGGGTATCGCTATGGTTAACAGCCGTGGTTATCTTACAGAGTTTGCACATGATCTAATGGTATCTGCTAGTAATTCGGGAGCAAACATTATGATAATGACAGATTACGATCTGTCAGGGGTTAATCTAGCATCAAAGTGTTCTGAAGATGCTATTTGGATAACGATGGACGATGAGACTCTAGCATATTTCAACCTCGATAAGGAGAGAGATGCACATAAGCTTGTAGTAGAAGCAACTAATACGAAACTAGTTGATAGTGTCACATCACTCAAGAATGAGGATATCCGATTTAGTAACATAGATGTCGAATTTCTATCAACAAAACGTATAGAGATTAACGCAGTACTTGCAGAGGTAGGGGATGTAAGATTCTGGGAGTTTGTAATGTACAAGCTCAAAGAAGTATACCCGAAACGCAACTACAACCGAGCTATAGAGCTACCTAGTCAAGACCCCGATGCCGACGAAACCGATCTATACCCACCAGCCATAAAGAGTCTATTCCTACATGTAAGGAAAGTCAGAGATACTACTGTAGAAACCACCGAGAAGGAAATTGCAGAGGAACAAAAAGAGATAGATGGTTTCCTTGAAGTTGAAAAACGTAAAGAGGAAAATGTTGAGCGAGTCAAGACGGTAGTTGCTGAGAATGAAGATGTTAAAAAGATTGAAGATGCTGTATCAAAGTTATGTCAAGAGCTGGGGATAGACATATCGGACGATTAGACGGTAGCTCGTTAGCTAGCTGGTAAAACCTGTAAAACTCTAGTAAATCAGGTACCCCCCTTCTACATCTGAATTTTCAGATGATTAAAAAATAGGCAACGCGGTTAATGGTTACCCTGACCGCACAACCTATACTTGAAGACACGATGTAATTGCGTTGTTGATGAATACTTGACGCAATATTTGAAATGACTTTACTTCGATAAATATACTAACATATACATATGTAACTGCTGCGAATAGTTCTCTTCTATCGAGAATCTATTTTTAATTCCGAGGTTAGCAGAAAGTGATTAATTGTAAAGACTGCCAACGAGCATTAACATTCGACGAATGGCACGTCAGTAAGAAAGGTAATAAGATACCGTTAGACGCAGAAACTTTTGAGCCGCACCGCTGTCAAGAATCGTTAAACGCATGGCGTTTGATGCACCCTTTGATATGCAAACAGTGCGGTGAGACTCAGATATATTTCGACGACAAGATAACTTCTGCATCAGGCAAACTCATACCCCTGGAAGCAGCAAACGGTAACGCGCACAACTGTCCTAGGAGTCAGTATCATTACAGATCACGCTAATAGAATTACAAAAAAGGAGAAGAAGAGAGATGCTAACAGTAATAGGATATAACGAAGCAACTTATAAGCATTATTACAGCGATATCATAGTATCACTACGTTGTTACGGTGGGGCTGTATCAGTATGCTAGACGTACCCCTAACAGACGAGATTAAAGCTCTAGGTATTTCTAAGGTTGAGATAACATCAGACCAATTAACAGTTTACAACGGTAACGCATCAGTAAGGTCAAGATTCTACAAGACTGATCTTGAGCGAACATTACAAGAGCTTCAAGAAAAAATGATAGCTTCAGATTACTTCGATGATCAGCAAGCCGTTGAAAAAATAATTGTTCTGCTCTCTAGTTCGTATGTAAACCACGAGGAAAGACAATCTGAGGAGAATAAAAAACAGAAGTCAGCATCATACGCACAGGTATACAAGTTACCAGGACTTATGGCAGAGGCCATTATAGTAGGTCAAACACCGCTATGGCTGGTTACAGAAGGGCCAGGTCGCATTGAAGTAGTCGAACAAATAGAAATTTCAGAGAACAGAATACTCAAACCGATACCTAGGTCTTCATACATCAATAGACCGTATGGGTTCAAAACCCTTGAGGAGGTTAACAAGCTAATCAATACCGTTGCGACAGAGACCCTAGATAACCTATACTACAGGGTTAAGGGAGTATGGAGAAAGTACATAAGGGAATCTGATGACCACCTGTCAATCTGTTCGGCTGATTGCATCTCTACCTATTTTCAAGATAAGATGGGATTGACTCATTATCTATTCTTTGTAGGCGATAACGACTCTGGTAAATCCACCAACTTACATGTAATCAATTTCCTGGCGTATAGGAATATGCTTTCAAGCGATATGACTGCAGCAAACATCTACTCATTTCTAGGATGCGAATACGAAGGCTTAGGTACAATATGCGAAGACGAGGCCGATAATATTGATCTAGACCGTGATAAAATGAAGATTTACAAGAATGGCTATACTGCAGGTATCAAAGTACATAGATTAGACCTCCCTCCTGGGGGCGGCAGAAAGCAGGACGCATATACAACATTCTGTTTCAAAGCGTTTGCTGCTGAGAAGAGACCTGACTCATATAGGGCTAAGGGCTTTAACCAACGTTGTATAGAGCTCCAATGCACTTATGGCATACCCCAGTACGACATATCAGAGATAACTAATCCTGCAGGTGACGACGTAGACCAGGAACAACTAGACGAGCTCAACAACGTTAGAAATTCACTATTAGTATACAAACTACTCCACTATTACGACAAAATACCCAACATCAAGATTAATCTGAAGAATAGGGAGAAACAGCTCTTTAAGCCCCTGTTAAGGGTATTCCAGGACTCTAAGATATTCGATAGCCTACTAAAGACGGTAAGCGTGTTTGTCGGTGAAAAGAGACAAGCAAGGTCTCATACATTAACGGCATTCCTATGTGAGTTAGTATCTGACTTAGTAGCTCAACATGGTGCAACCCTGGATTCCTCTGTTATCTGGCAGGGATTTATAGAAGCTCTACCAGGTGGAGAGAAGATTGGCAAATTCACATACAAAAGCGAGGAATTTGACGAAAAGTCTCAAAAGGAGATTACAGAAATGCTGAAAGACCAGTTTGGAGCTACTAGACCAAAACACAAAGGCAAGAAAAAGCAACTGGTATTCGATATTTCCAAACTAAAGTCAATGAGGGACAAGTATAACCTGAATGTTGACGTAAAGGTTATTTCAGAATTTGAGTCTGAGTCGGATGAGTCGGATGAGTCGCTTGTTGGACTAGATAGGCATCATTCTGGGGGTACTGACAGTGATAAATCTCAAGATAGTAGTAACAAAGATACAAATAATTTCAATAATGCTGACCAGAAACCTGAAGAAAATACAACAGACCAGCCCAACACAGACCCCTTGAGCAGCAATAAAGCGACTCAAGGGACTCAAGCGACTCGAAATAAAGCTGATGACCTTAGTAAGGACATCATAACCGTTGAGGGTGTAAACCAGACATTACACCACACATACTATACGGCCAACGATGACCTACTGCGCTGCACTATATGCGAAGCAGAAGGTGATCTGGAATTACTCCGTGGCTTACCGTGTGAGACTGATCTGTATTCAGGTGTACAACCAGATCAAGACAGTGGAGCTACCCAATGACCACTGTTGTATATGGTAGGTCTAACTTCAGCCCTGATATTGGCGCTATTTCTAAGGGATTAGACTTTGTTTTACGTCACTTCAACCAGGCTAATCTATTCCCTCGCAACATATCCACCAAAGTAACAGAAGGTAAGCAACTAGTAGTCTTTAATAAACAAGAAGCTTTAGCGCGATTCAAACAGGCTAACGGCTTAGATTGTAGGATAGCGGCCTATCATAACACAAATTGGAGAAAGGGATTGAGCAAACTAATAGCTCCAGACTTCCTGTTTATAGATCTTGATTTAGGAACCCTTGGAACAGTTGAAAGACTAGAGCTGGCGCTAACCAATACCCTATCTAAAATAAAACAGAAGATGGACGGCGTTCCTTCCGTCATATGCTCGGGGAATGGCTACCACATATACCAGCCAGTAGAGGCTTTCATTCTAGAGGAACAACAAATTTTTAATGGGTTAGACCAGCCTTCGCGTCGCTTGGTACAGTATGCAGAGCGGTACCTGACAAGTGGGAAAATGGACGCATGCCACAACCTTACAATGTCGCTCAAGAATTGTATGCTTCGTGTACCAGGCAGCCTAAACTCCAAATCAAATCCTCCTAAACCTGTTAAAGTAATACAGACGTGGGACGGTAATAGACCTGATATCAAACCATTGTCACAAGGTTGCTATATCTACCTGCAGGCATTGCGATTAAAGAAGCTACAGAAGGAACAACGCGAGGCAGAGTATTTCTCAAAGTACCACTCGCATCTATACGATAAAACCAGAAGTGGATTCTGCAAATATTGGAGGAGGGGGAGAGGACATTGACACTAACAGGAAAATGTGATTCTGAAGATTTGCGATGGACTGGTCAGTCCGTATTCTGTGTATGTATAGGGCCTAGAACACGTAGATCAGTCTATTTAACTAGGTCTAAGAAAATTCATCGCAATAGTTCCTTTATTATAATATAGAAGAGCTATATCATATGTCCTATAACGACATTAATGATAAGCCAGAAGTACGAAGAATACAGGCAATACACGGAAATACAACATTTGTTTTAGTGGTCCCTCGAGATTTTGTAGAGAAGCTGAAAATCTCCAAGGGAGACTATGTGAAATGCACAATTGTGGATGATACGCTTCTTGTCAAGAAGGCTGAGGTATGACTGGTAATTAAAAAATGTCCGACAATGAGGTCCGCTGACAATGGAAAATAAAACTGAGCTATCCACACTGTTCCTATGAACTCTGGTCCACAAATTATATCAAAGACGATTTAACTTTTTAATTTCTAGCACTAAATCACCGCTAATAAACCAGAAAACCGACGATACCCAAATTATAAACAATATTACAATCGTGCAGAATTCGTCCTTAATAGGATTATTTATACAAACTATCCCCAGAATTTCTCATTAATAGGTCTGATCTTACACGTAGACTACAGAATGAATTAGAACGATTACACAGATCTTCACCAAAAATATTTGAGAAGATCGTAACGGAATCTGTACAGACGAAACTTGAAAGTGTAAACCAAAGATATTACCATGTAAATGGAATTCCATACAAAGTAAGTTGGAGGTTCGTTCCGTAAGAATGAGTTCACTTGACCGTTTAAGCGGCAGTACTAAACTAAAAGGAAAAGGATCTAAAGACGATAAAAGGGAATTCCCAGCATACAAGTATTCTAACAAAGGAAAAGGACTTCTATACGAAGCTGTAATATTAGGTGGTAAGCCGCTTTTTCTAAAATATGAGGACAATGAGGTCAAACTCGTTGAAAAATTGAGAAAGTGAATAGAATAATTAGACCATCATATTCTGAGGAATATCCATACGAACCAAATGAGTTTGCAGATATCGAAGAAATCGAGTGTTTTGTAAAACAAGCAAAATCGACCTCTATCAATTCACTTTATCTAAGAGCTAAAGAAATTGTGGAGGAATATAACGATCAAGACTATAAAAAGATGGCCTTAATCGCAACAGATATTTTATTTTCATATTTCCAGGACAAATTTGCAACTACACATTACGTTATCATTGTAGGCGATAATGACAGTAGTAAGAGCAGCCTGGCGATAACGTTAACAATATAGAGAACGTAATAGATATTGGCCCACAACGTCTGGTCGCCTAAAAGGAACGTGAAGGGGTGTTGAAGACGTACTTGTTAATTTAATAGTTACTAGGGAGAGTAATTTTCTACGAAACTGCTGAATATACTTATAGTTTATGGTGCATGTTTCTGACTATTGTATCCTGTTGCCTCTTTCCCACAACAACCGCAAAAGGTGTCATATCAGGATGTGGGATCTTGAGTTGCAGTTTCGTTGCTTAATCATTTTACCTATTTCAGCATGAGATTAATGTCTTTAAAGGAGTAGAGAATTTCGTTTGCTAATAATTTAATTATCTTGTGAACATTGTCCAATTGGTAGGTTTAAACACGGTCTTGAGACAGCAGCTAACTAGTCTTTAGTCAAACCCCTAGTGATTATCATCTCGTCAACAATGGATTTATACAAATCACAAAGGTCCTCGTTAGTAATGTGGATACCAATTGCTTTACACACAGCTGAGTCAAACTTTATCCTATTCGGAGCGGGAATTACCGAATCCTGAGGTTTAAATAATGTGAGTTGATCCTTTTTCTTTTTCAGCCAGAAAGAATGATATCTAAGATCAAAATTTACATCAAGTTGCTCTCTAAGAGATTTAAATTCTTCATTTCCAAATTCTTCAAATATCTTAACCAACTTAGAAATTTTATTTTGTTTTGGAAAAATATACATTTCGTAAAAGTCATAAAATCTCAAGTGGATATATCTTCCAGTCGTGTCTTCTTTGAGGATAAAAAATTGTGAAAGGAATATAATTGAATTAAGCAAAACGCAAAATGCTTTGGCTATATCTTGATCACTTTCCTTAACTACCGTTAGTATATTTGAGGGCGAGAAGAATGTGTTTGAAGCAAAAGCAATATGGTGTGTATTAGGCGCATAAGGTCCTATTCTGTTAAGAATGACAATTTTTGTCTTCACCATTTCCAATTCTCGTGAAAGATCAGTCCAAAAGGTTTTCCAACTAAACTCGTCAGATTCATCAAAATTAGTTGCCCTTAATACTTTAGTGAACTCTCTGTATGGTTGGATAGATATATAGTCAAGTTTTTCTGAAACGTCCATTGTCTTGATACCTATACCAGTTCGCAGACTCCGGACAAGAGCCGACTTTTCTATAATGTATTTCACGCCAAGTTTTGATTGTGCACCAACAAATTTCTTCTTGTCGTCGGACGTATTGTAAAACAGATTGGCCCTCTGCAGCCGAGAAGAATCAAAATTATGAGTCAAAAACAAGAATGAAGATACTCCTTCGGGCACTGGTCTAAAACCCTCCCTGAAATAGTCTTCAGGAGGAATTGTCATTTTGTCTTCAAATTTACCAACGAAGGAGACCAGAGACTCGCGAATATTCATATCATTTACACCGCAATACCACATTAGGTTTTCAAGATGCTTCCCCATTTCATCCAAGCTAAACGATTCAAGATGGAGCTCTTCTGTCCTTATAGATTCGTTTAGTTCTATTTGATTAGCAATGTGTGATATATCTGCCTTCTCAAGAGTTTTTAGATTCCTTTTTAATAATACAAATTTTACCTTATGATCCTGCTTAGGGATTGCTTTTTTAGCTATAAATAGGACGTCTCGATATTCAGTCCATTCTGAAAACCCATAATTAAATACTGACTTAATTACATATAATGGAGTCCATTTCGTAAACGCAAATTTCCTAATCATATCAGATTCGCTACCTCTCAATATGCTAATTGGGATTACTGCTCCGATTATGCCATTATCTTCTAAGAATTCATCTGCAAGAGAAATAAAATGTCCCCACAATCCAATTTCGTTACCACACACATTTCCAAACCTTTCCATGTCAACGTACTTACTAATTCCTCTTTCGACCTTAGTAAACGGCGGATTCATAACTATAACATTTACTTTTTCCAAATCTATATTACGCAACTCTCCATTCATTGTATATCCCCTCTTAGATGTTGGAAAAAGAGTAAGTTGTAATCCAGTCTTATACCTGTAGCCTTCAGCTAGACTCAGACTATCCTTCTGAATTATCTGAGTCCGGTCGATTGTTGTATACGGATCCATTGAAGCTAGATTTGCGGTCGTAAGGTGAACTGCGAATGGCATTATATCAGATCCAAAGAGATCCTCTTCACAGAAACGCTTGTGTGGGTTTCCTGTTAATCCTTGTTGTTCGTATAATTCTAACTTCCGTCTGTATGCAGAGACGAGAATCGTACCTGATCCACAAGAGGGATCAAAAACTGTGTCGTCATTGTTCTGTATTGTGAGACGCGCAAGAAGCTCAGCAGCTTGCGGTCTTGTATAGAATACTGCCAACATCTTTCGAATTGCCTTAGGCATTAATTCATGAAATAATCTGCCGGGGAGCTCGTACCTGATTCTTTCTATTTCAAGTCCCCAGATTAAGCGATATGTATCTTGAACATAAGTTTCGGGGATGGCATCTAATACGTCAATTTCAAAAATAGGTCTATAGTTAATATCAAGGACATGTTTAAATGCAGTTCGAAGCCAATGTATGCTAATTTCTCCCTGTTTGGGTGGTAATATATCACTCCTACTTCTTGAAAATAATCTGAGGAAAAGAATTTGACTCAGAACAATATATGATGCCAAGAAGCGTGCCGTATTAATTGAACCGCTTTCATCGAGATGGCCTATATCTGAAAGTAATTTCTTATCGGTTATAATTTTTAACATTTCCTGATCTGTCAATGTAGTGTTTTCCATCATCTCAGTAACATGTTCTTGTAAGAGACGGATGACAGTATCTAATGGAATTTCGAACTTGCTCTCTTTCCTTGACACGGCTGGAATAGTTTCCAGTTGAATCCTGAGCAATATTTGGGGAAATGTCATCTTTCGGATTTCCTCTTTCACGTATTCAGTGTCGATAAGACAAGTACATTTTTTTTGGTTAAGTGCAGATACAATCTCTAATTCATCTGCTTTAACTCTACGAATTTCTTCCGGAAAAAATAAGAGAAGTCCGTTCTTTATTTTGCTTTCATCCTTGTGTCGCTGGTATTGAATAAATGCCTTTGTTAGTGTGGGTGCTGTCTCTCCTATCTTGACAGCCAGAATCCACTCCATGCCAAAAAGCCAAAAAACTATATCTGGTTCTGAGTTATACTTAACTTCTGAAACACCCTTTCCGCCACGCTCCTTTAGAATTTGTATCATTACAGGGTAAAGAGTTCTTTCCGTAATTTTTCCTAACCTGGCAGATTTTTTTATTTCTTGTGACAGCACAGTCTCGAAATCGTATTCTTGCTTGGATTCATTTTGAGGTAAAGATCTTTGTATATTTTCAAACTGTGGAAAATGAGACCTATTAATGAGAATAATGTCGCCAGATCCTTCTATTTTTCTTAACGGTTTTTGCTTTGGCCTTTTCTCTGAGGGAAGACTCATGATTTTAATGTAAACATATTTGCTTAGTGTATCTACGGTAACGTTGCCGTGCTGATCAAACGCGTCTTGGCTTCCCCCTTTTAAACCTTCGAGCAGATAATAGGTAAACAAGCTATGGTTCTTTTCTACTAATACAGACGCTTCCTGATATGCCTGACTTGCTGCTAAAAGACATATTCCTTCGCCATTTCTAGCCATCTTGAATCCATTCTCAACTGCGGCCGATCCTAATCTTGCCGCGTCATCTGCATGTCCTTTACTGATTTTAGCCGAACCGCTGTAACAGCAATCTAATATCAGTACTACTCTCAAAGCATTCGTTCTTTGAGCCATTTTCGTCAGCTCCCCGAAAGAAAAGCCGTTTCTATATGGGAAAGCAGGCTCTATTTCCGATGTCGCTAGATATACATCGCCATCAACGTCAGGTATTCCGTGTCCAGAGTAATAAAAAATCAAAATATCCTCAGGTGAAATAGAAGAATCATCAAAAAAGTCCATTATCGCCTTTCTCATAGTTGTGAAGTTAATATTACCTACAAGTTTGTTACTCTCTGATATCTCATAGCCTCCCCAGCTCAAAGCTTTGTACATGCTATTTCCATCATTCCGGCAATAGCTCAATTGTTCAAGTTTTTCATAGTCACTTACGCCAATTATCAGAGCCCTCTGCTTCATTCTTGCTTACTTAATTAATAGATGGATTTAAGACGATTGGTTGTCCAATCCCGAAAACCTTAACCTGCGTTCTGTAGTCTGAATTCTTCCCTGAAATTCTTAGCATTAAAGGATTCTGTAGAACTATTTCTAAATCTCGAACTCCTTTCAAAAAAACGTTATGCTGCATTTAATGGGGTATTGGTCCTCAAAAATAGACTATTTAACAAAAAAGCTACCCAATTTGTCATATTCACTAATGGCCACTACAAGAGTATTCTTTTAGTCATAAAACATCATCTTCATTTAGGAATAGAATGTCATCCCCAAATTCATTGTTTATGGTTATGATATTCAACATAAGATTATCAACTATTGACTTTAATTCTGATTTATATTTTGCATGAAATTGCCCACCTTTAGTAGTAAACTGTTTTTCAATCGCTCTATCAGAAATTGAATCTTCAATTTGAGGGGTAATGGTACGAAGCCTTTTTAATGTTATAAGGTCTATCAAGATCTGTGAATATAATTTTTCTCCCTTCATAGTCATTGAAATATAAGTTTCTCCTTTGTCTTTCCTGACCTCAATCAAGCCTTTTTCCTCTGCCTTTTTGTATACTTTGAGAGCAACTCTTGATCTGTCATATTTAATATCATTTAATGCTCTTGCAACTTTACCCAAAGCATAAAGGGTGAAGCAATTTGATTTCTCTATCTCCTTTGCATCGGCAGAAAAAGCTGGTACACGAGATGCTGCGTAGAGTGTAATCATGTATCTATGTATTTTTGTTATAGTTGGTCCTAGGAGTCCATTTAGTAATGGTGCTAATTCAAAGACTTGTTCCACTAACGGATTTAATTTATCAACTTTATAGTCCAATGTTACGGGTTCATCACGCGTCTGCAGCAATTAAACATTTTGCAACGGGAATGCAACGAAAGATCATCTGCTAGGTCCAAGTAAACCGATAGACATATTTCATTTGACATGAAAATGTTCAGAAGACATAAAACGGGTGACAGAACATCACCTCAATTTGAAGACGAACCAGATTTTTTTGTCCATTTGGATGTGGTTCTTCTAAAAATCGAAAAATGGTCTAACAAGAACGAAAGAATGGAAATGATAGCAACAGGCTATAGCAAGGAGAACAGAGAAAAATGGAAGTAAAATGCCCAATATGCGGAAGCTCACTGGCTGACGATCAATTCAATCTGGCAACCCAAAGACTGAATGATAAGCTTGCAACAATGAACCTAGAAAATGCGGACAAACAATTAAAGAAATTTGAGGAAGAAAAAACAGAATTAATCATGAAATACCAAACCGAAATTCGTCAGTTAGAGAAAAGCCGAGAAGACCGATTCAAAACAATTGAGGATGAGCTGAAAAAGTCATATGTAGCACAAATTGAACACATTCAAAAAAATTACAATGAATCATTGGTACGACATTCCGACCAACTTAAAGTGCTGGAACACCAATGGAAAAATTCATTTGAAGAACAGCTGAGAAATAAAAACAACACAATCAATGAACTTTTACACGAACAAGAAGACAATAAAAAGAAAGCTGTTGACAATGCCAAAACCTCTGTACAACAACAAGTAGACAAACTCCAAAATGAGATCCTTCAGCGAGATATACAACTTTTAAGATTCAAAGGTGAAGTTGAATCTTTAAAGAAGGAGATATCTCAGACACAGGCTGAACTTAAGGGCGAAGCAGGAGAATTGGATCTGTATGGCAAACTTACAGAGGCATTTCCAGAAGACCAATTTAGAAGACAGACAAGAGGCCGAGCCACAGGCGACATTGTGCAACAAATCAGAACCAAGGCA
>AR_comb_assmDRAFT_10312803_pt1 | contig 17081 bp, 12 predicted proteins | sample ArasoioldDNA_FD_10543 | JGI IMG/M metagenome (IMG submission 10543) | reverse complement strand
CGCATGAACTGCGGACACCGATCTCCAATATCCGTGGTGAAGGAGAAGTGGCACTGACGCGGACACGAACTCCTGACGAGTATCGCGAGGTTATCGAATCGAGTGTGGCCGAATGTGAAAAACTCACCGCCATCGTCGACAACTTGCTGTTTCTCGCTCGTGCTGATGCTGCGGAGGAGCAAGTTCAACGAACGCTTTTCGACAGTCGTGACGCGATTGAAAAGATTGCGGAGTTTTATGAACTGATCGCTGAAGAACGTAACGTAACGATCGCATGCAACGGCCAGGGCAAAATATTTGCAGACCCGATGCTTTTCGGACGAGCTGTGAGCAATCTTGTCGGGAATGCTCTTCGATTCACTCCCGAGGGCGGAAAGGTTTCGATCTCCGTCGTTCTTGATGCGGAGACGGCCGTGGTTTCTGTAAAAGATACAGGGTGCGGAATTGCGGCGGAGCATCTTCCGCGTGTGTTCGATCGTTTTTATCGGGTCGATTCATCGCGGAGTTCTCGAGGAACCGGTTTGGGTCTGGCGTTGGTGAAGTCGATCATGGATCTTCACAATGGATCTGCTGTGGTTGAGAGCGAAGTTGATCGTGGGACGACTGTGATTCTTACGTTTCCAAATCAACGCACGCTTTCGGTGACATCCTAGAGATGTCGGATCAGGAGTAAGATCATGATCAGGAGCAGGAGTTTAAAAGAAACAGCCGGGCGAATTGCTTCACCCGGCTGAGAACTTTGTCTTTGTTGTCCTGCGGTTAAAACCGAATCTTTACGCCGCCGTAATAATTCCTTCCGTAAGCGGGGAGAATTCCTTCGTCGCGAACTTCAGCCCAGAAATCCTCATCAAACAGATTGTTGATACCGGCGTAAACTCCAACGCGACCATTACGGAAGTTAACCTCTGCGGTTAGATCCCAAACCGTGTAAGCGGGAACGAAATGGGTCGCACTGTTGGCCGCATTAGCAAAGTGATCATCAACAATCGTGCCGATCAGGCCTGCCTTGACAACATCCTTCCAACGATAGATTCCGCCAACTTTGAATTGATAGTCCGGTGCGTATGCGGGAACCAGACCTGCGTTCGGCCCAGATGTAAATTCGGCATCGAGCAACGTTATGTTGCCATAGAGATTGAACTGTCCGTACGGACTCTCCCCCCCGCCGTTGATCGCCCCTAGGATATCGAACTCCATGGCTGCTTCGAATCCCCAGTACTCGGCATCACCAACGTTTGCCGTGGTCACCTGTGGCAAATTCTCGGGCGGCGGCCCAACAACGGGAATCTCACCAACCTGATCCTCGAAGTTGTAATAGAACCCACTCATATCGAATGTCAGGTACGGCAATGGTTTGCCCCTCATTCCCAACTCAAATTGGAGGGAGTCGCCTTCCTTGAGATCACCGTTTACGACTCCGTTCGCGCTTGTTGGGACTAATTCACCGTAAGTAATCGGTCGGTACGCTTGGGCAACAGTTCCATACATCTCGAGACGTGGAAGTCCACCCGCTACCATCGTCGTCGTTGTTACCGCATGTTTTGAATCCTTGGAATCCTTAGCGGTGGTCGTGACTGGCTGTTGACCTTCAATCAAGACATAGCCGAGGCCCAAGCTAAAGAGGGGCACAAAATTGTCGTCAGATTTCGATGCGAGGGGTTGCGGGCCGCCGAGCGATGGAGGGTTAGTCGCTTTTGCGATATTAAAGGTTTCATCGAGATCTTGACTAAGGAACTCCAAACGCATCCCAGGAGTGACCGAAAACCGACCAAAGTGGAATCGGTTCTCGGCAAAAATCGAAAAGTCCCAAGTTTCGCCGGTTGCGAAATTGCGCAACATGCCGCTGTCGGCATCAGGTGTGTGTCCGCGTTGATCATCACGATCCTGCAACGCGTGGTAGAAATACAAACCGCCTGCAAATGTTGAAGTGTCACCAGCCAACGCGTAGTCATGGCGCAGGCGCAATTCCGCACCTTCGTTCCAGACTTCGCGTAATTGAATGGAGTTGCTATTCGCGGCGCTCCCATGTGGCAGGGTACCAACTCCTCCACCTCTCTGCCGCTTGCTAAAGCGGGAGAGATAACCACCGAAAGCTTTTATGTCGAGCTCGGTGCTTTCAGAGAACAAATGCTGATATTCGAGCGTCGCATAGTACCTCTCTAAGCGGAACCGATCAAAAAAACGTGAACTAGCGTTGCGATCGTCCTGATACAAAACGTTATAATCGACTCCATTCACGATTGCGGTGGGATCGATAAACGTGCGGAGGCCACCGGGTTCGCCATGTTCTTCATCGTAGCCGTCCAGAGTTAGAATGAACCGGTTGTTGGAGCCGACGTCGTAGACGAGCCGAACGCTCCCATTATCGAGATCGTAGTCACTGTTTTCGCGAAAACCGTCTCTTTCGCGATGATCGTAATACGCATAGTAGCCGAACTGATTGATGGTGCCGTCGATCGACGTGAAACTGGTAAACAATTCATCGGTGCCGAATCCGTTCTTGGTCAGGAAATGAAAGGGTCTATCCCGGCTCGGCATTTTCATGACGAAGTTGAGCGCGCCGCCAGGCTGGGGGCCAAACTGTAGGGCCGCACCTGCCCGGATGAATTCGATTCTCTCGACGGCATCTAGGATCGGGGTGTAATGCGTCTCCGGAAAACCGAACTGCTCATTCTTGACCGAAATGCCATCCTTCAGTACTTGCATGAATTCCGCTCGCTGAGAATCAAGCCCGCGATAGCCGAAATTGATGATGGGCGAGTTCGGTTCCTCGCTTACCAGGATCCCCGGTGTCGTTGCCATCACCTCACGATAATTGTTATTCGAAACGGTTGGAAATTCGTCCGGCTTAACGAACGAGGTCTTCTTGCCGGAGTTGATTCGAGTGCCCTCCACCTCGGGCAGAGCGGGATATGGCGGCAGGTCCACATAGAATCCCCTAACGATCACCTCTTCCGCTTCAGCCGTTTGCACAACTGGTGCGAAGGTGAACGTTTCGGTTGAAGTGAGCCGAAGGGCCGTATTCTCTGCAACGGAGGTTTTGGCGTAAACGCGTCCGTGGCTTCGTGAATCTCCTTCTTCACCATCCGCGTCGTCACTGTCCCGATCGGCCTCGGAAGATGCCGGGACGACGGTCTCTTCGGCAAAGGTCGTTTGACTGAAAGCAAACAGTCCGATTGCCAGTAAGGCGGGCAAGCGCAAGAGGTTATTTGGTAAGAGCATGGGCGGAGAAAACACAGCCGGAGCGGACAATGCAAGCTTTTTATGACGATTTTGTCATTTTTCTGTCATTTATATGTCACTCTGACCCAGAGATCGTTTTCTCCTGATCCCCCGACTTTTCGTGTGCTGATTTGTCGCTTTGGGCCGACATTATCTACCTATGAAAATGAAAAACCTGTTAGGAGCGGCAGTGGTCAGTACAGGCCTGACATTAGGTTCGATCGCCTGGGCGGGCGAACATATGCGCGAAACCGTCGATCAGAAATCTCTGCCGGAGGCAGTGCAAAAGACGATCACAGAGCAGGCGGCCGGTGGGAAAATCGTCTCCGTCCATAGGGAAGACGATAAGGATGGTAAATGGAATTACGAAGTAACGGTCGTCTCTGAAGGGAAAGAATGGGGATTCGAAGTCGATCCCAACGGCAAGTTCGTCAAGAAACACGCCGACCACAAAAAGACGCAATAAGGGACAGCTAGAAGCTGGTTAGTTCAGCGGTTAGTCTGGAGCGTTTAACCGCCCCCACGGGCACCTTATGTGCCCAAGTTCAGGTCTTCTGATTTCTGACCCGGACAAAAAAACATTACATTCTTAAAAAATAAGCTTGCCACAAAGATTACATATTCGTAATACCGTAGCATGCTGCTGCGACTTCCTTTCGAAAATCGATTATTCCGAGCGGCCGTATTGTTGGCATTCCTCGGATGTTTGGTGGGGAGCGCAAGTCTCTTGGCCCAGACCGCACCAAACGGATATCTAACGGTTTTCTCCTCCGCGAATGTTTCCATTGAATCGTCATGCGCGGCTCAGCCGTTGCCGCTCATCTCTCCTGATTCTTTCCTAACCGGACGCGCCGAGATAGGCGTGCCGGATGAATTCGAGGTTGCGATTGAAGACGAAGCCTCGGTAGAACTTTTTCGCGTTGATACTCCACAACCCGTGTTTCGCGTCGATCAATTGGTGATTACCTCCGAGACGACCTCGACGATCGGTTGGAATCAGCACCCGGATACGTCCCCGCCACTATTGGTCTGATTTCAATTCGCCGGGAACACCACGCGCGTGGTGTTTCTCTGGCGTCATTCGCTTAAGCGGCGAATCAACCATCAGGTCGAGACGCCGACTCTAGCGGAGCCACCGCTTTCTCATGCCGCGCCACCCTAAACCAAATCAACCTTAACCAAACTTATGAAACACATGTCTAATTCAGGAATAACAGTTCCGATAATCCGAGGGCTGTTGCTCCGAACCGCTTTATCGCTGGGATTTCTTGCTTACCTGCATGCCAATCCGCAAGCGAACGCTCAGGGCACAACCACCACAACGACGACGGAGGAGCGCATCATTGTCCTAGGGGACGATATTGGCAGCGCCTACGGGGCTCCCGGTGCATTTTCGCGGACCCGTTTTGCGCCGCTGACGACCGCCTATGTGCTGCCGCCGTGGGCCTTCTATTTTGGTTCCATCTACGAAGGCAACGCATTTCGTGAGGGTCTTCCGGATCATATTTTCACCCAAGAGATGGAGCTCGGTTTGCCACACCGGTTTGGTGTCGCGACGGAATTGGCCTTCGAGAGATTTAACGGGGGCGGTGGACCATCGGCAGTGAGCTTGGAAGCTCGTTATGCCTTTGCTGATTGGGGAAAGATCCCGCTCAATCCGACTATTTTTGCGGAATACAAATTTGGCGTCGGGACGATACGACACGAAGAGGGGCCGCCTCCGCCTGCGGAAGAGGAAGAAGAGGAAGAGGGCGGGGCGCCAGAAAAGCCCGATGCTTACGAGTTCCGGCTGCTTTTGGCGGATGAATTCTTCCAACGCTACGAATGGGCAATGAACATGTTTTTCGAAATGGAACCAACCGGTGACCGCGGTCGTGAATGGGGTTTTTCCCAGAGTGTTGTGACTCCAATCGTTCTGCCTCGCGAACAACTAAAGGTAGGGGTGGAGATGCAATACAAGAATTTTACGGTGAAGGATACACGGGGCGATCCTGAACATTCTTTCGTTATCGGTCCCACGGTCTCGTATCGGACCTCGAAGAGCACTCGCTTTGATCTTTCCGCTCTCGCTGGCGTGAACGACGACTCACCGGCTGTCCAGGTGTTTGCGGTTTTCTCCTGGATCCTCGGTCCTGGAGGCGAGGAACACGGCGAAGCACCTGTCTCAACACGCAATCGTTAATTTTTTTGAACCATTAATCGGAGCTACATCGTTATGAAAAAACTTATTCTGATTCTGATTACTGTCGCCACATTTGCTGGGTTTGTTCACGCAGGACCGCCTCCCGTAATCGAGAAGAACGTGGTCCCACCTTGTCCGACTTGGTATGCGGATAACGAATGGAATGTGGGAATTTGGGGAACCTACGCCATGACTGGGACGGAGTACTCTCCTAATCTCGACTTGGTCGACCTTATTAGAAGCACAACGGAGGGGCACACCGAGTTCGGGACCTTCGATAAGTATCTCGGTGGCGATCATGCCTGGGGTGGAGGCGCAGATATCAAATACTTCTTCGGCCGCTATTTTGGCATCGGCATCCAAGGATTTGCGCTCGACGCTAAGCGAACCGGGTTCGACATCGACTCGCGTCCTCTCGATGGCGTTTTTGCGGCTGATAGGATAACCGATCGCCGAGTGGTCGGATCAATCATGGGAACATTTACCCTGCGTTATCCTATTCCCTGCTCTCGCTTTTCGCCGTATGCCTGGGCCGGGATCGGTGCGATTTTCGGCGGCGGTGAAAGGGACCACCTTACTACCGAGGAACTAGAGGGAGACCCGCCGCCGGGATACGGAGATGAAGAGGACGAAATTCCGTTCGCCAACGCTGCGACAACTCATTCCGGTAGCCGGACAGAACTGATCGGTCAATTCGGAGGGGGGCTGGAATTCCGTTTCAATCGAAATGTCGGTTGGATCAATGATTTCAGTTGGAACGTGATAAATGGGGCTCACAACGACTTTGGAATGGTTCGAACCGGCATCAATTTCGCGTTTTAAGCGAAGCCGGCAGAACGGGGTCGTCATTTCAGACTTCGGTTACGCTGGTCTTTCGGTCGAATTTTAAGCTGTTAAGAGGTAAGAGCATGCGGACTGCGGCTCCTCGAGCTGCAGTCCGCTATCTTTTTGCGAAGCAACGAGCAGGGGATTGCAGGCGAGCTAACGGGGCTCGTTGCGTTGCGTTGCCTTGGGTGTTAGCCTCGCCGCTCGCGTAATGAGCCAGAATTACAAAGAGACCCTTAACCTGCCGAAGACGGATTTTCCGATGAAAGCAAATCTCGCGGTTCGCGAACCGGAGATGCTTAAGAAATGGGAAGAAGCGGGACTTTACGGCCAAATCCAAAGGGAAAGGGAAGGTGCGGAGTTATTTGTTCTCCATGACGGTCCTCCCTTTGCAAATGGGGACGTTCACATGGGGACGGCTCTAAATAAGATCCTTAAGGACCTCGTCGTGAAGTCAAAGACGATGGCTGGTTTTCGGGCCCCCTATCTCCCTGGGTGGGATTGTCATGGCTTGCCGATTGAATATAAGGTCGTGAAGGAATCGCGGGGGCTTTCGCCCTTGGAGGTACGGAAGAAATCCGAAGAGTTTGCGCGCAAGTATGTCGATATTCAGCGCCAGCAATTCAAACGGCTGGGCGTTTTTGGAGATTGGGAGCATCCGTACCTGACACTAGCTCCAACCTATGAAGCAGAGATCCTTCGTGCCTTTGCGATCTTTGTCGAAAAGGGTCTCGTTTATGAAAGCCTGAAACCGGTTTTCTGGAGCACGGGTGCGCAAACGGCGCTGGCGGAAGCGGAAGTGGAATATCAGGACCGCCAAGACAAGGCGGTCTACGTGAAATTCCCAATCGTCACGGGTGATCTGGCAGGCAAGGCAAGCATTGTCGTTTGGACAACGACTCCATGGACGTTGCCGGCGAATCTCGCGATCGCCTTGCACCCAAATGGATCTTACGTGGTTCAGGAATTCAAAAAGGATGGCAGATCGGAAAGACTCGTCCTGGCAGCAAAGCTCGCTGAAGGATTTTCCGTCGCGACCGGGTTCGTTGGAGTCGGAAGTGCAGAAACGTTTCCGGGAAAAAAGCTGGAAGGAGTGACGGCGCAGCATCCCTTTTTAGCAAGGACAGCGATTGTATTGACAGCCGATTTCGTGACCATGGATACCGGCACCGGGCTTGTGCACATTGCGCCTGGGCACGGGGAAGATGATTACTCGCTAGGTAGCAAACAGGGCCTCCAAATTTTGTCGCCGGTAGATGATCACGGTCGTTACACAGACGAGGCCGGTCTCCCAAACCTAACCGGTAAATATGTGTTCGATGCCAACAGCGACATCGTGGCTTTGTTGCGTGAAAAAGGAATGCTGATCAGTGAAGAAGCTTTCCAGCACTCGTATCCGTATTGCTGGCGATCGAAAACGCCGATCATTTTTCGGGCCGTAAAACAATTCTTCATTCGAATTGACGATCTCCGTGCCAATGCGCTGGCCGCAATTAAGGAAGTGCGCTGGTTGCCCGGATGGGGAGAGAACCGTATTTCGGGAACGGTCGAATCGCGCCCAGATTGGGTGATTTCGCGGCAGCGTAGTTGGGGTGTTCCGCTTCCAGTTTTCTATTCAGCAAAGGGCGACGCGATTCTTGATCCGGCTTGGATTCGTAAGTTGGCCGACCTCGTTGCCCAACGCGGCTCGAATATCTGGTTTGAGCTTGATGATGCCGCGCTCGCAGCTGCGCTCGACCTACCTGAAGGAACGCGACATCGCAATGACACCATCGATGTCTGGATTGATTCTGGTGTATCGCATTATGCGGTCCTGGCGACGAATCCAACGTTGCGTGATCCGGCCGACGTCTATCTCGAAGCAACCGATCAACACCGGGGCTGGTTCCAATCGTCACTCATGACCAGTGTGGCTCTGCACAACCGGGCTCCGTACAAAACCTGCATTACGCACGGTTTTGTGGTCGATCTCGACGGAAAGAAAATCTCGAAATCCAGCAGTTACACGAAACCGATGGACGCTGGTCATTTTGTCGGAAAGCATGGGGCCGACATCGTTCGACTGTGGGTCAGCAGCATCAATTACAGTGATGACGTCCCTTTTTCAGAAGAGATGTTCACTCGACTAGGCGATACGTATCGTCGCATTCGTAACACACTGCGTATTCTACTTGGTAATCTCTCGGATTTCGAAGGAGGGAAAGAGGAGGGGAGCGGCGGGGATTTCACACTTATTGACTCCTGGATCCTAGATCGATTGGAAAATGTGATCGCCGATTGTCGCGCGGCCTATCAAGCGTACGAATTCCACAGGGTATATCACATCCTCAACCATTTTTGCGCGGTCGATTTAAGCAGCCTCTATGTCGATATCACAAAGGATCGAATGTATTGCGACGCGCCAAACTCCAAGCGGCGTCGGGCAACCCAAACTGCCATGCGCCGAATCTTCGATGCACTTTGTCGCCTCCTTGCCCCGATTACGGTTTTCACGGCGGAGGAAGCGTGGAGCTATCTCGAGCCAAAATCCATTCACCTACAATTATTTCCGGAACAGAATCCCGCGGCCAGAAATCCGGCCGTCGCGAGTCAGGTTGAACAATTGTTGAATTTGCGAGGAGTAATCGGGCAGGCGATCGAGCGAGCGAGGCAGGAAAAACTAATTGGCAACGGGCTCGAAGCCGCTGTCGTTTTACGGTGCGACCCGACGACAGTTCCTTCGGTTCCGAATGAGGAGCTCGAAGAATTCTTTATTCTGAGTGAATTGAAAATTGAGCCAGACAAGGAACCTTCAGCGTTAATAACCAAGACTACGCATGGAAAATGTGCCCGCTGCTGGCGATATCGGCCAGCCGTGGGGAAAAGCACGGTGTATCCGGAATTGTGCGACCGATGCGAGGCAGTCGTGAGCGGGAATCGCTAAACAATCAGGTCGCCGACTCAGCAAATGCGATTCATTCTTTTCATTTCGCTGCCGCTATATGCTTTGGATCAACTCACGAAGTGGTTAGTCCTTCGTTATGTCCATCCAGAGGAGCCGATTCTGGTCATTCCTGAATTCTTCCATCTTGTGAATGTGACCAACACCGGTGCCGCCTTCGGCTCATTCCGGAACAACAACACCTTCTTCATTATCCTATCGTGCGTTGCCTTTGTTTTTGTTGTGACTTTGCTACTTCGACGCCGAGAACCCGATTTCCTCCGCGATGTTTCCGTTGCTCTCCTCCTGGCTGGTGTAATGGGGAATCTCACGGATCGTTTCATGCACGGTCACGTAATTGATTTTCTGCTGTTCGATTTGCATGTCCCCCTCGCGCACCCATGGCCAGCATTTAATGTTGCTGACTCGTGCATCTGTATTGCAGTGGTTTTCTTCATCGTTCATTCCTTCAAGAAGCCGCACCTAGCCAGCGAAGCTTCCCAATCCAAGGAGTGAGCGATGCAATGCCTACTTGTGTGGAATCGCGCCGTGCTCGGCAGCTTCAGGTAAGAAGAAAAAGAGGATACCGAGAATCAGATAGACTGAGAGAAGCTGAACACCTTCAATCCAGTTCGTCTCGCCATCGCCGCTGATCTGGAACAGGATGTAAACCGACGCGACCATCGCAAAGATTTCCGGTGACGTGAATTCAAGATCCATTGGATGTCCGAAGATGTAGGAAAGAAAAACGAGGATAGGCGCGACAAAGAGCGCAATTTGCAGGCTCGAGCCGATCGCGATTCCGACGCTTAAGTCCATCTTGTTTTTCAACGCCATGAGGATGGCAGTCGAGTGCTCTGCGGCATTTCCGACGATGGCGACCACAATCACGCCGACGAAAACCTCGGTCATTCCAAATGCGGTCCGGGCGCTCTCGATTGACCCAACCAAAAACTCCGAAAGAACTGCGACAACGGCTGTCGCGAGTACCAAAATGAGAATTGCTTTGCGACGCGACCAATGTTCGCCGTGTTCTTCCAATTCACCCTCTGCGCTGACGAAGAAGTGCTTATGCGTCTTGAGCGAAAAAGCGAGCATGCAGACATAGGTGAGAAAAAGGACGACGGCGAGACCCAATGAAAGCCGCCGTTCGCCGGCAATGTTCCAGCCACCTGGCGTTGCATCGGCCGCGACATGAAAAACGGTTGGAATGATGAGCGCGATTGCTGCCAGCGAAAGTGAGATACCTGAGGTGCGCGCGCCGCTCTTGTTAAAGAGTTGTTCCTTGTGTCTCAAACCGCCCAAGAGCGTGGAGAGACCCAGCACCAAGAGGATGTTGCCGATGATCGATCCGGTAATCGACGCCTTGACGACACCAACGTGGCCTTTGTAGAGCGCAATGCTCGCGATGATAAGCTCAGCGGCATTGCCGAAGGTGGCGTTCAATAATCCACCAAGGCCTTCTCCTACTCGCGCGGCCAACGCCTCAGTCGCGCGCCCGATCCAACCTGCGGCCGGAATAATCGCGATGGCCGAGCAGATGAATAATTCAGTTGGATGAGGCGAGCCCGGCCAAAAGCGCAGAAACAGCGAGATGGGGACAAAAATAAGCAGCCAATCCAGTGATGGTTTCATCTTTTACGGCATCGAAGTGTTTAAACTATGTGGCCCAATAAGATATGGCGAGATTCTCGACAGCATGCAACGCAACAGCGAGAATGAAAAGCGTCTAAATGGCAGCCGAAAAAGAGAAGCCCGATTCGATCATGGAACAGACTGCCCGTAACATTGTTCGCAGGCTGCGTGAAGCAGGACATGTTGCCTACTATGCCGGTGGATCGGTGCGAGACTTGTTGCGGGGCCAAGTCCCGAAGGATATCGACGTCACCACAGATGCGCGCCCGGAAACAATTCAGAAAATGTTTTCGCGGACCTATGCGGTCGGGGCGCACTTCGGCGTTATCGTTGTTCTCGAGCATGGATTTCAATTCGAAGTAGCAACATTTCGTTCTGACGGTGTCTACCTTGATGGGCGCCGGCCAACGGAAGTCCATTTCGCGACGGCAAAAGAAGACGCGGCCCGACGCGATTTCACGATTAACGGGATGTTCTTTGATCCGGAAGCGAACGAAGTGGTGGACTTTGTTAACGGTCGCGCGGACCTGGAGGCTGGTCTGATTCGGGCGATTGGTGATCCGGAACAACGTTTTGCTGAAGATCGGCTTCGGTTGCTGCGGGCGGTTCGTTTTGCAACGGTTCTCGAATTCGAAATCGAACCTTTAACTTGGGAGGCGGTTGTTAGACAGGCCGAATCCATTAATGAAATCAGTGCAGAACGTATCCGCGAAGAGTTAGTCCGTATCTTCACCTCTCCGCACCGTGTCCGAGGTTGGGATTTGCTCGACGCGAGCGGATTGATGCGCGCGATTCTTCCCGAGATGGAGGCAATGAAAGGTTGCGAACAGCCACCGCAATTTCATCCTGAAGGCGATGTTTTTAAACATACGCGAATCATGCTCGATTTGTTGCCGAAGGAATCGTCGATCCCGCTTGTCTTCAGTGTGCTTTTTCATGATGTCGCGAAACCGGTCACCTCAACTGTTGATGAAGAAGGACGTATCCGTTTCAATGGGCACGACCGTATTGGAGCGGAGATGACCGAAAAAATTATGCAGCGTCTGCGTTTTTCCCGCGCGGAAACGGACGCAACCGTGGAAGCGGTTCGCCAACATATGGTGTTTAAGGATGTGCCACGGATGAGGGTGGCGAAGCTGAAACGCTTTATGGCGCGTCCAAACTTTGCGGACGAACTCGAGCTACATCGGGTTGATTGCGCGAGCAGCCACGGGATGATGGACAACTATGATTTTCTACGGGGCAAACAGGTGGAATTTGCCAATGAACCAATCATTCCGCCGCCACTGGTGCGCGGTGACGATTTGCTTGCGTTGGGAATGAAACCGGGACCGAGAATCGGCGAGATCCTTGAAGCGGTGGAGACGCGGCAGTTGGAAGGAACGCTAGGCGGTCGGGAGGAAGCACTCGCCTGGGTTAAGCAGGAATTCTTTGGGCCAGGAAAGCCAAAGGAAAAAATTTAACTTTCTGGACGCATGAGAATCTTAATGATCAGCGCTGAAGGCCCGCCGCTTGCGCGAGCGACCGCGCTTGTTGATGTACTACAGGCGCTTCCCCGCGAATTGCGCGCTCGAAAACATGAAGTCGCCATCACGATGCCGTATTATCGTGAAATCAGGGAGAACTCCGAGGTGCGGGCCGAGGAAACTGGTGTGACCGTTGATGTGCGGGTCGGACAGCAAAATTATCTTGCCGAATATTTAGAGAGGCGGACGACAGGCGGGGCCCAGATGTTTTTCGTTCGGTGCGATGAGTTTTTCGATCGAGCGGGGATATACGGAGAGCATGGCACCCCCTACGAGGACAATGCCACCCGATTCATTTTTTTCTGCAAAGCTGCGTTGGAACTAGCCCGTCGGATGAATCCATCTCCACAGATTTTGCACCTCCACGATTGGGCGTCAGCCCTCGTGCCGGTATTAGTGCAGAATCAACAATTGCCTTTCGCAACAGTGCTGACGATTCATCACCTCGCTGAGCAAGGTAGCTTTTGGGGATTGGATTTTGACCTAACCAATCTGCCGGAGAAATATTTCAAGCCACGCGGAGTTGAATTCTTTGGCCGATTGAATCTGCTCAAAGGCGGAATTGTGTTCGCCGATAAGATCACCACGGTAAGTGATAGATATCGTCGCGAGATGCTTTCGCCTCAGGGTGGGCTTGGTCTGGACGTCGTCCTTCGCGAACATGCACATCGGCTTGTTGGTATTTTGAATGGAGCTGATTACGAACGTTGGAATCCAGCAACTGACATTGCGATACCTCGACAGTTCGATTCGAACTCTCTGGAAGGCAAAGCGGTTTGCCGCGACGCCTTGCTCGACGCGCTTGCGCTTAAATCTGCACCAACTGGACCGGTCTTTGGAATGCTCACCCGTCTTGTCCCCGAAAAAGGTTTCGACCTGCTTATGCCGTTGTTAGATCGACTGCTCTCAGATGATGTCAGGCTGATCATTCTCGGAAAAGGCGATCCGGGATATGAAACCGCACTTGCGATCGCTGCGAGAAAATACCCTGAGAAATTTGCATATCGGCGAGATTACAACGAATCCTTGGCTCATCTGATCGAAGCTGGGACCGATATCACTTTGATCCCGTCACGGATCGAGCCCAGTGGATTGAGCGCGATGTATAGTTTGAAGTACGGAGCGATTCCGGTGGCGCGTGCGACCGGTGGGATCCAGGAAATTATCGAGGGTTTCGATCCAACATTGCGGAGTGGCTACGGCTTTCTTTGCTACGAAAACACGCCTGATGCATTTTGGGATTCGATCAAATTCGCCCGGGAGATTTTCGACGATCGACAGTTGTGGAGTGTTATTATGGAGAGAGCGATGTCTCGCGATTTCTCTTGGGAAGCTGTGGCGAAACGGTACGAATCCCTTTACTCACAATTAGATTTGGCGCGAGCAGCCTGACGCCAAGTGAGCTGGATCAATGGCTCGGCGTAGATTCAAACGGGCATCTAAACCTGAGAAGGCGGAAAAAGAATTCCATCATAACGTTTATGTGATTCTGCTCGATCCGAAAATGGCGCAGCATCCGTCGATTTTGCGGATTAATCCTAAGCGCAATCCAGCTAAACCGTGCGTCTATGTCGGAATGAGCGGCCTGCCACCAGAGCATCGTTTCGAAAATCATAAACATGGTTACAAGGCAGCGTGGGTCGTTGAAAAATATGGTATCCGCCTAATGCCGGAGCTGTACGCGCATCTCAATCCGATGCCATACGAGGCTGCTTTGCAGATGGAGTTGGAGCTTGCTGAGGACCTTCGGAAAGAAGGTTATACGGTAACGGGCGGGCATTGACCCATTCGTACAGGTTGAAAGCACAACAAATGTGCTGAGGTTTGTCTGCTGCATCGAAAAGCGGCGGAGCACCGCCGCACTCCAAGACGCAAAGCGAAAATAGGGCACGGAATCACGGCTACCCTACTCACGGTCACATCCAGGTTGGCCGGTGGAGGCGAATAAACACCAACCTCTCCCGTCCAACCTTGCTCTGAAAACTGAACTCAGCGCCCAACTTTTAGTCCCTTTGCAATCTCCGCCGGGAGTCGCAGAGGGACGGCCGCAGCCTTGCAATCGGGAAGGCTTTCGTATCTCCTCGGCGATTCCGACGCCAGCTTTCATGAAATCGAGGTCTGGGATCAGATCAGTCTTGGCCGGATTACTCGTTACCTTGGCACAGATTTTTGTCGCCGTTGTAATCATCGCTCCGGAAGGCCCGCTCTCGATCCGTTACGACACCCTTGTCCAACACGATTCCTATTGGTTCGCAAATATCTTGGAGCGCGGATACGGCACGATTGTTCCCCCGATAGATCGCAAAATAATGGAGGTCTCCAACGTAGCATTCTTCCCGGCCTATCCAGTCGTAGCGGCTCTCCTGCGTTATTGCCTGCATTTAAGCACTCACGTTGCCCTGCTACTTGCTGCTCAAATAGCAGCGTGGGGTTTCTGGACTTACTTTTTTCTTTTCTGCGATCGTTGGAGGGTTTCTCGGCCTTGTCAGTGGTTAGCTGCTCTAGCAATTGCGGCGCATCCCGCAGCTTTTTTTCTCGTTGCCGGTTATTCGGAGTCGCTCTTCCTGATGGCGCTCTTTGGTTTCATGTATTGGAGCAGTGCTGAAGGCGGGACAGCGAAGGGTCTCGCGGTGATCCATGGCTATGTGATGTCGGCGACGCGAATTGTCGGTCTTCCCTGCGCGTTATTTCCGGTTCTTAATGCTGCCTTTCAAAAGAGATCTCTGGAGGAAGGCGATGGTCGTTCCTGGATCCGGCGGATTGTTTCACCAATTGCCATCATGTTAGGAGCGTCCTTGGGAGCAATCAGCTTCTTCCTTTACTGCTTCGTTCGATGGGGCCGCTGGGATCTTTACATGCTCACCCAGAATGCCGGCTGGGCAATTGTACCGGACTATCTCGCGATTTTTAAGCTTGAGAATTATCACTGGCTTGTTCCTGCACTGCGGGATCCCACCCAGGCCAGTCAAATGGCGATGACTCTCGGGGCTCTGTTTTTGGTCGCGATCGTTCTTTGCGAATCTCTGCCGATCATTCGGCGCAGTTCGATTTGGACGACGCGACTCGGTTTCTATTTCTGCGGCGCAATCATTTATTACCTCTCAGTCAGCGGGGTGGCGTGCGTCCAGATGGAGAGCATGTTGCGCTACGAATTTTGTCTGCACGCCCTGATGGTGCTGGCGATCGTTCATCTTCTGCAGCAGGTGTGCCTGTCCTTCTCAGCGCGGGTGAGCGCAGTCGCAGCGGTTGGAATCCTGAGTGCCAGCGGTCTCGCTCTTCAATTTTGGTACGTTTGGAATTTTACCAGGGGCGGCTGGGTAGCCTAAAAAAATGAAAACTGATGTAGCAATTATTGGGGCTGGGCCGGCTGGATTAACCGCCGCTTATCTCCTTTCCAAGAACAAGCTAGAGGTTAAGGTACTGGAAGCGGATCCCACCTACGTCGGTGGTATTTCACGGACTGCTACCTACAAAGGTTTCCACTTCGATATTGGTGGACATCGTTTTTTCTCTAAGTCGAAAGCGGTCGAGGATTTCTGGATGGAGATTTTGCCTAACGATATGCTTGAGCGGCCGCGTTCCTCCCGCATTTTCTATAACGGAAAGTTTTTCGCTTACCCGCTGAAAGCTTTTGAGGCGTTGACCAAACTTGGTCTTTTGAGATCAACTCTTTGTCTTCTCTCGTGGTTCAAGGCACGTCTTTTCCCGGTCCGTCAGCCAAAGAACTTTGAGGATTGGGTAAGCAATCAATTCGGGAAGCGACTCTTTAAAATCTTCTTCAAAAGTTATACGGAGAAGGTCTGGGGGATGAACTGTCGGGAGATTTCGGCGGATTGGGCCGCGCAGCGGATCAAGGGACTATCGTTAGGCAGCGCAATCAAGAATGCGCTTCTGCCCCAGCGGCTAGCAAGAGACAAAACCAAAGTAATCAAAACCCTGATCAACTCGTTTAAGTATCCCCGGAAAGGTCCCGGTATGATGTGGGAAGTCTGTGCCGAGAAGACAAAAGCAATGGGAGGGCAGATTGAGATGGGAAGCAGAGTAACTAAGTGCGCGTATGACGAAGAACACGAAGTCTGGCAGATCTATTATCGAGACCAACAAGGTTTTATCCAGACCGTCGAAGCCAGGCATGTAATTTCTTCCGCACCAATGCGCGAGTTAGTTCGGGGTCTGATGCCCCCGGTCTCTGTGCCAGTTCGCGACGCGGCCGACTCCCTGAAGTATCGCGACTTCCTGACTGTGATGCTGATTCTGAAAGAGCGGAACATGTTTGATGACAACTGGATCTATATCCACGATCCAAACGTTCAGGTCGGCCGAATCCAAAACTTCCGTTCGTGGTCGCCCGAGATGGTACCGGATACGGACAAAGCTTGTTACGGTCTGGAGTACTTCTGCTTCGAGCACGATGGGCTCTGGGATTCTTCAGATGCGGAGCTAATTGAGCTAGCGAAGAAAGAGCTGCTCCAAATCGGTCTGGCACAGGAAGGCGATGTTATCGATGGGTGTGTTGTTCGTCAGAAAAAAGCATATCCGGTTTATGACGATCACTACGCGCGGCATGTCGCAACGATTCGCGACGAAATTGAGGAGCGTTATCCGAACCTGCATCTGGTTGGACGCAACGGCATGCACAAATATAACAATCAAGATCATGCCATGATGACCGCGATGTTGTGCGCCGAAAATATTCTGGCCGAGACAAAACTATACGATCTTTGGCAGGTAAATGGTGATGCGGAATATCACGAGGCTGGAGAAGCAATCA
>AR_comb_assmDRAFT_10029636_pt1 | contig 17084 bp, 14 predicted proteins | sample ArasoioldDNA_FD_10543 | JGI IMG/M metagenome (IMG submission 10543) | reverse complement strand
CGACGGGCGATCTCGATCGCAAGTCCGGCGATGAGATTCTCGACCTGCTGCAGGCACTGAACCGCGAACACCAGAAAACGATCGTCATGGTCACGCACGATCCGCACGCAGCCGAACGTGCCCGGCGCGTCCTGCATCTCGAGAAGGGCGCACTCATGGAAGCCGGCTTGGCTGAAGCGACGGGGGCGACGGTATGAAGTACCTGCCGCTCGTCTGGAAGAACGTCTGGCGCCGGAAATTCCGGACCATCTGCACGCTCGTCGTCATGTTCGTCGCGTTCTTTCTGTTCGGCCTGCTGATGACGATCCGCACGGCGTTCACCTTCGGCGTGGACATCGCCGGCGCCGACCGCCTCGTGTTGATCCACAAGGTGAGCCTGATCATGCCGCTGCCGGTCTCGTACGGGCCGAGGCTGCAGACCACGCCGGGCGTCGAGACGGTTACCCACAACACCTGGTTCGGCGGCGTATATCAGGACCCGTCGAACTTCTTCGCGCAGATCGCCGTCGAGCCGGACACGTTTCTCAAGATCTACAAGGAATACGAGCTGCCACCGGACCAGCTGAAGACGTGGCTCGGCGATCGCCAGGGCGCGATCGTCGGGAAGGACCTGGCGGCGCGCTTCGACTGGAAGGTCGGCCAGCGCATTCCGATTACTGGAACGATCTGGCAGCCGAAGGGCGGCGGCCAGACCTGGGAGTTCAACATCGACGGGATTTACACCGGCGGCAGAAACGTCGACAAGACACAGTTCTTCTTCCGGTACGACTATCTCGACGAAAACCGCCGGAACGGGCAGGGGCTCGTCGGGTGGTACATCGTGAAGATCGACGACGCGTCGAAAGCGACCGAGCTCGGCAAGAAGTTCGACGACATGTTCGCCAACTCGTCCGCGGAAACGAAAACGACGACGGAAAAAGGATTCGTCGAGGGGTTCGCCAAGCAGGTCGGCGCCATCGGCACGATCATGATCGCGATCGTCACGGCCGTGATGTTCACGACCGCGCTCGTCGCGGTCGTGGTGATGGCCTGGTCCGTGCGCGAGCGGACGAGCGAGCTCGCCGTGCTCAAGACGCTCGGGTTCCCCGACCCGATGATTCTGGTGCTCGTCCTGGCCGAATCCATCTTCATCGCCGCGGTCGGCGGCGGGCTGGGTCTCCTCGCTGCGTGGGCCTTCGTTCAGGGCGGCGATCCAACCGGCGGGATGCTCCCGATCTTCGTCCTGCCGCCGCGCGACCTCGTGATCGGCGGCGTGCTCATCGTGCTGCTCGGGCTCCTGGCCGGCGCGATGCCCGCGATCGGCGCGATGCGTCTGCGCATCACCGACGCGTTGAGGAGGGCTTGACGTGCTGAGATGGCTCACCCAAACCGTGGCGGTCACCGCGCTGAACCTCCGGACGATTCCGGCCCGCATGAGCTCTTCGGCGGTCGCAATTGTCGGCATCGCCGGCGTCGTCGTCGTCCTCGTCTCAGTGCTGTCAATCGCGGCCGGATTCAACGCCGCCATGCGCCAGTCGGGCTCGCCTCAGCGCGCGCTCGTCATGCGCAGCGGCGCGGACAGCGAGATGACGAGCGGCCTCGGCGGGCCCGAGGTGGACATCATCAAGCAGGCGCCGGGCATGCGGCGCGAGGGGCAGACGCCGCTGGCGTCCGCCGAGCTGTACGTCATCATCGATCTCCCGAAGAAGAGCATGCCGGACTCGTCGGCCAACGTGCCGCTGCGCGGTGTGGAGCCGACGGTCCTGAAAGTCCGTGACGACGTGTCGGTCATCCAGGGCCGCATGCTCCAGTTCGGCACGAACGAAGTCATCGTCGGCCGCGGCGCGCTGGCGCAGTTCATGGGGCTGAGTCTGGGCGCCGACGTCAAATCGGGGCAGAACGTCTGGCGGGTCGTCGGCGTCTTCGAGGCCAACGGCGGCGTGGCCGAGACGGAGGTCTGGGCCGACTCCCGCACGCTTCAGGGCGTGTACCGGCGCGGCAATTCGTACCAGTCGGTTCTCGCGCGGCTCGATTCGACCGATTCGCTCACGGCGTTCAGGGACTGGCTGACGTCCAACCCGCAGCTGAACGTGATGGTGCGACGCGAAAACGAGTACTACGCGGGCCAGTCGCAGGCACTGACGCGGCTCATCCAGACGATCGGCTTCGGCATTGCGGCGCTCATGGGTCTCGGCGCGGTGTTCGGCGCGATTCTGACGATGTACACCGCCGTCGCGACGCGCGCTCGTGAAATTGCGACGCTGCGCGCGCTCGGCTTCAACTCGCTGTCGGTCGTCGTCTCGGTGCTGACGGAGTCACTGGCGCTGGGCGCGCTCGGCGGGCTGATTGGCGGTATCGCCGCCTACATCGCGTTCAACGGCTACCAGACGTCGACGATGAACTTTCAGACGTTCAGTCAGGTGGCGTTCGCGTTCCGCGTCACACCCCAACTGTTGATGCTCGGACTTGCGTACGCGCTCATCATGGGACTCGTGGGCGGTCTCCTTCCGGCCATTCGCGCCGCCCGGCTGCCGATCCCGTCAGCGCTCAGAGAGCTGTAGGGTGGTACCCTTCCCGCACCGGCGAGGAAGGTGTGCCATGAATCTCAAGCCTCTGGTGTTCGCGGGAACGATCGGTGTCGCTCTGGTCGCGGGCACGCACGCATCGGCAACGAGCGGCGCTGCCGACGACGTCGTCTACAGCCCTGTCCTCGCGGCGATGAACGGGCGACTGCGCGCGGCCGGCGTGACGAAAGTCGCGATCGCCAAGGCCGAGCTCTTCTTCGACGGCAGCGTGTACCGCGGCGATCAGGCGACGACCATCATCGCGAACGATCGCACGCACATTCTGTCGGCACAGTTCGTCGAGAACGATCCGCGGCGCGGCGGGAGCTCCGACATCAGCTACCTCGTCGATCGCAGCGACGGCGCGGCGCTCGGCTTCAATGCCGCCGGCGCGGTCATCGTCCTCCCGAACGCCGTGACCGAGGCGGAACTGGACGCGTCGATGGCCGTCTGGGGCAACATGAACTGCAACGGCCCCGGCATCGTCAAGGTGCCCGACACCGGTGCCGATCCTGATCTCGTGGACGGCATCGTCTTCAACAACCCGGCGTTGATCGGCACGCCGTTCGCCGACATCACGCATGCCGGTTGGGTGCCCGGAGCCTTCTTCGACGCCGCGTTTCCGCCGAACGGGTCCTTGTTCGTTCTCGCGGCGACGTTCACGTTCGTCTTCGTCGACGCCAACGGCAATCCAACCGACATCGATCGCAACCACCTCGCCGACACGGCTTTCCGCGAGACCTACTACAACCTCCGGTTTGCATGGGGCACTGGCGGCAACCCGGCCAACATCGACATCCAGAGCGTGGCGATCCACGAGTCCGGACACGGATTCGGTCTGGCGCACTTCGGGAAGCTGTTCCTCAAAGCCAGCGGCGCGCTGCAGTTCGCGCCGAGGGCGATCATGAACGCCGCCTACACCGGCGAGGATCGCGAGATTCGCGGCACCGACAACGCGTCGTTCTGCCAGATCTGGGCGAACGGGCGCTAGCGGGCCGGGCCTTGGGCCTTGTTAGCCTCTGAGCACTTTCTCAATACGCGTGTCAGGTATCAGCCACATCAGCGCGACGAGGACGTAGATCGCGATTGACACAGGGACGTTCACGAAGGCGAGGATCACCGCAACCGTATACAGGCCCACCGACAGCTTGCCCTTCATGTCGCGGCCGACCGCCTGGCGAAGTCTTGATCCTTTTCCCTGAGCGGCGATGATCCTCAACTGCAGGATCTGGTACGCGCCGCCGGCGAACAGGAACACGAGCCCGTAGACCGCCGTTGGCTGCGCGGCAAAGTGACGCTCAGCCAGCCAATGCGTCGTGAACGGCACCAGCGACAGCCAGAACAGCAGGTGCAGATTGGCCCACAGGATGCCGCCGGTGACGCGATCGGCCAGATGCAGCATGTGGTGGTGGTTGGTCCAGTAGATGCCGAGGTAGACGAAACTGAGCAGATACGAGAAGAAGACCGGCGCGAGGTGACGGAGATCGTCAGAGACGTCGCCGGCTTCCGGCACCTTGAGCTCGAGCACCATGATCGTGATGAGAATCGCGATCACCCCGTCGCTGAATGCTTCCAGCCGTCCCTTCCCCATTGGATGTACACTCCCTCGCCGAGGAGACTGTCATGCCCCGCTCTCGCCAACACATTGTACGAATCGCGCTGTTCGTGGGAATCGCGGCGGCGCCGGCCTGGATCGTCGCGCAGCAGCGCGGGGGCAACAACCCCTTCCCGGGCGGCACCAACGCCGACGGGTCGCTGCGGCCTTCGGCGCCGGTCACACGCCTGTTCACCCAGGATGCTTACACGGAGTACGCGCTGCTCGAGCCCGGCAGCGAGCAGTTCCGGATTCGCTTCCTGCCGGAAGAGACCCGCGCCGGCGCGACCGAGCTGGTCAACGCGACGCGCGGCGGCAGCGAAGGATCCGGCATCGAGGTCTACGATCCGCGAACGGGCAAACCGATCGAATTCACGTACGACCAGCAGGGCGCCGATCCCGACAATCACGCCATTCACGCGAAGCTGCCGATCCCCGTGCCGCAGGGCGGCATCGGCCGCGTGCTCATCTTCAAGACCTACAAGGACCCGCGCACGTACATGATGAACGGCGACGACATCGTCTGGGTGCGGAGCCTGAGCGGGTACCGGCTCGGCGTCGTCCTGCCGAAGGGATTCGCGTTCATCTCGTCGAACGTCGCAGCGCAGTTGACGACGACTTACGACGGCAAACTGAAGCTCGCGTTCGCCAACCCGAGCGGCCAGAGCAACCCGGTCACGATCCACGCACGAAAAACGTCTGCCGTGTTCCCGCCGCTGCAATACGCGGACATGTTCTTCGACGACATCAAGACGCTCTACGATCTGGACACGCCGGAATCCGGAAAGATCAAGGTCGAACAGGTCTACAGCGACTACAGAAAGGGCGACAAGGCGCGGCTCGATTCGCTCACCTATGTGCCACTCGCCGACCTGGCCGTCGTCGATCTCGATACGGCAAAGACGTTGACGCCGGCGAAGGACGGCAATGGATTGAGCGTCAAGCTCGACGTGCCGATCGTGGACGACAAACAGAGCGCCCACCTGAAGGTCACCGGCACGTTGACGAATGCCGGCTACAGTCTCGCGAACAACGAGCTGGTTTTCGAGCGCACGCTTCACGGCTTGCGGAACACGGTCCTGCTGCCCGCCGGCTGGGATGTGTCCGCTGTTTCACAGTCTGGAACCATCGGCTTGTATCAGGGCCGCCAGTTCGTGTCGCTCCTCAACTTGAACGGCGAGAACAACTACAAAGTCACGATTCGCGCGAGGAAGGGACGATGACGCGAGTTGGAGGCTCCATGAGACCGATTCGGGGAATTGTGATCGCAGCGATGGCGATCGCGGTCGGCGTCGCCGCGGGCGCGACGACTTCGCGGCCGCCGCGCCCGGAGGTGACGGTCGGCCCGGTGCTTGTCAACCACGCGGTGAAAAACGACCTCGGGTCTTCCTTTCAGCAGCCCGCGCCGCAGCCCATCGTCCCGCCGGTAATCACGGTTCCCGCTGGATCTGATGCCGTCGAGCAGAAATCACACGGCACCAAGCCGGCGGCCGAGCTCGCCGAGAGCTTCGATGGACTGGGCGCCGGGTTCAACGGACCGCAGGGACCGTTCGCGATCCCCGGTGGACGGGGCGGCGGCAACCCGTCAGACAACAGCCTCGCCGTCGGTCCCGATCACATTGTCCAGACCGTGAACTCGCGGATGGCGATCTTCACGAAGAAAGGCAAGAAGTTCGACGTGACCGGCAAGCCGCTCTACGGCCCGGTCAGCACCAACAACGTCTTCAAGGACTTCACGGGAACGTGCGAGTCGCGCAACAACGGCGACGCCGTCGTGCGATACGACCAGCTTGCCGACCGCTGGCTCATCACGATGCCGATCTTCGGCCGCGCGGCCGAGCGAGCGGACCAGCCGGGCGTCTGGAAAGGCGGCGAGCCTGCGCACGTCAGTCCGCCAGGCGTCGCCGCACAACCGGGCAAGGCGGTCATGCTCTTTCAACCGCCGCCGCCTCCCCCGCCGCCGCCACCGCCACCCGCCGGCCAACCCGGTCAGCCGGGTCAGCCCCCGCGCGGCCAAGGCGGCGGTCAGCGCGGGCAGCCAGGACCGCAGGGGCCGTACTCGATGTGCTACGCGGTCAGCGTCGGCCCGGATCCCTTCGGCCCGTACTACCGCTACGAGTTCCTCCGGCCGCTGTTTCCCGACTATCCGCGGCCGGCGATCTGGACCGACGGCTACTACAACCCGACCAGCACAGGCGACAACCGGATCTCCGAGACGATCGCGACCGAGAAACACGCCTGCGTCGCCGACCGCGCGCGAATGTTGAAGGGCGAACCCGCGACCGAACAGTGCGTCGTCATCAACAACGTCAACTTCCTGAACAATGCGGACATCGACGGCAAGGCGCTGCCGCCAGCGGGCGCGCCGAACATCATGATGGCCGCCGGCGGTACCCAGCTCGACAACAGGTTCGAGGACGACATCGTCGACGTGTGGCAGTTCCACGTCGACTGGAAGGAACCGTCGAAGACGACGGTGACGGGACCGGAGAAGATCAAGGTCGCGCCGTATCACTACCTCTGCAACGGACAGCTGACGAATTGCGTTCCCCAGCCCGGCACCGATCGGCGTCTCGACGCGCAGGGCGACAAAATCATGGCGAGGCTGGTGTATCGGCGTCTGGCGAATCGCGAAAGCATCGTCGCCGTGCACTCGATCAACACGTCGGCCGGAGCCGGCGGCGTCAGATGGTACGAGTTCTCCGTGGACCGAAATCGCAAAGTGAGTCTGCGCCAGCAGGGGACGTACGCGCCGGACAACTTCTTCCGCTGGATGGCCAGCCCGGCGATCGACAAGAACGGCAACATCGGCATCGGGTACTCGTTCGGCGGTACGCCGAATTTCGCGGGCCAGCGGTTCGCCGGACGACTCGCCGCCGATCCGCTGGGCGTGCTGAGTCTTCGCGAGACGATTCTCGTCGACGGCGAAGCGTCACAGACCAACACGCTTCGCTGGGAAGACTATTCGCAGACGGGCGTCGATCCAACCGACGACTGCACGATCTGGTACGTCGGCGACTATCTCAAGAAAGACGCGACCAGCTATTCGACCAAAATCGGTGGTTTCAGGATGCCTGGGTGCCGATGAGCAGGCACATGTCACTGTCAATCTGAAATGTGGAATCGGGGAATCTGTAATCTTGATTTGGAATCCTGCAATCCGGGAATCGGAAATCTATCGGGAATCTGAAATCTATCGGAAATCTGAAATCTGAAATCGGGGAATCTTCGACTCGAGATAGATTGCCCGATAGATTCCAGATTACCGATTCCCGATAGATTTCCCGATTCCCGATAGATTTCCCGATTCCCGATAGATTCCAGATTCCCCGATTCCCAGATTGCAGATCAGATTGCAGATTGCCCGATTCCAGATTTCAGATTGACACGTTTATCTACACGAGTGTTCCGCGGTCGCCTGCCACGCCGTGATCGTCCGAAGCGCGAGTTGAGCGCTCGCCTGATCGAGGTCGGCCGGCCTCGTCGACGAGATGCGCTTGACTATTGGTTCGAGGAACCGGCTGTGGAGTGACAGGGCCGGGCCGTCGTTCCGGCGAATCGCGGCGATCACGGCCTCCTGGGTCGCCGGGGTGATGACCTCGATTCTCCCGACGAAAACACGGGCGACCTGTGCCGGACGCGGTTCGATGTCGAGCGGCAGGATCGCGTCTACTGCGCCCTGAGGAACCACATAGAACAGGCGTGTCCCTTCGGTAAACCAGGAGTCCCGCCACGTCTCGAGCATCGCGGCGGCCTCGCGCGGGTAGAGTCCGTTCGCGACGAGAATCTCCTGGAGATCCTTTCGCAGCGACGCCAGGCTCCCTGACACAGGCCGCGCGAGCGTCAGGGTGTCGCCGAGCGTGCCGCCCGTGCGATAGGCCACACGGCCGCCATAGTTTTCGAAGAGAATCGTCGCCCCGATTGGGTGCGATCCGGTGTTCTGCAGGTCGACGCTGCCGTCGGGACGACTGGTTGCCGCGATCGGCACCGGAAAGTTCGCCAAGCCCCGGTAAAACAGGAACTTCTCCCTCTGGCCGCCGACCTGGACAACGGCTGAATCGGTATTGCGGGCGGCGTAGTAATGGCTGCCGTCACGCTCGTCCGGCAAATCCGCCGTGGCTGTCGGGCGGACTCGCACGTCCGGCCACTCGATCCTGCCGGTATTCGATGAAAGATCGAACCAGGGCCCGACCTGCGGGACGACGGCGGAGGGGTACCACTCCGTCATCACGCCTTGTGGGAAACCAACCGTCACACGGACTGTCTCGTCCGTGGAGGAGTAAAAGTACAAGACAGGTGTCTCCATTCGGACACTTGCCTTCACGGTCGGCAGCCACCCTCTCGCGTCGACCTTGATGCTCTTCGGATTCTGAGTCGACACGAAACACGGTAAATCCGTCGGTTGCGCGACGGGCGTCCATTGAATCGCCTGACCGCTCTCGCCCGCGACCGAGGTGAACGTTCCCCACTCGTGGATGGTCATTGAGCTGACTTGCGGACGTTCGACGGCCTGATCCGTCGCGGCGACGAGCGCGGTCATTGCGAGCACAACGGCCGACAGCACAAAGACCTCGGGTGTCTTTTTTCGACTTATTGCCTTCATGGGACACACCTCCATCGGCGAACTGGAAAAAAGACACCCGAGGTCTTCGGGGTAACTGGATTAGACTCAGGCGCTCGCAAATTGGTCGATCGCTGGGAGGTCACGATGGCGAAGAAGGGCAAGCCTGCAAAGAAAGCGAAGGCCCGGGCGGCAGCGCCGGTGAAGAAGAGCAAAGTCACGGCCAAACCCGTCAAGACCGTGAAGCCGGTTCCGGACGGTTACCACACCATCACGCCGCACATCATCCTCGACGATGCGGCGAAGGCGATTGAGTTCTACCAGAAAGCGTTCGGCGCGAAAGAACGGATGCGGATGCCGGGCCCCGGCGGCAAGATCGTTCACGCCGAGGTCACGATCGGCGATTCGGTGTTCATGCTCTCGGACGAAATCGCACCGATGCCGGGACAGCCCGGCGTCTACAAGTCACCCAAGGGTGCCGGCCTGTGCACCGGCGCACTGTTCCTGTACGTGCCGGATGTGGACGCGGCGTTCGGCCGCGCCGTGAAGGCCGGCTGCAACGTCCGTACGCCGGTGACCGACATGTTCTGGGGCGATCGTTACGGACAGGTGATCGATCCGTTCGGCCACACCTGGGGCCTCGCGACGCACACCGAAGACGTGTCGATGAAGGACATGGAGAAGCGCCAGCAGGAGTTCATGGCCAAGATGGCGCAGGCGTCGTAAGCGTCAAAGACCTCGGGTGTCATTTCCGCTGAAGATCGCGGCAGGAAATGACACCCGAGGTCATCTATCTTATCTGTTCGGATCGATCGCCGGCACGTAGAGACGCGGATCGACGAACCCGTTGTCGTTGTACGCCGGACCATTGGTGCCGCCTTCACCCGCGTCGGTAAGCACCTTGAAGATGTGGCCGTCGGGGAAACAGATCCGCGACAGCGAGAACCAGTAGCCCTGCCAGAAGATGATGTTCTCGCCGCCATTCTTGATCAGCAGTCCGGCGCCTTCTCCGCGGAGCAGCCACGCCACACGCTTGGTCACCTCGAACGCCCGGTCGGCTGAGCCGCCCGGCCGGATGGCGTCGTGCACGCACTCCACGAGCCTGCCCTTGTCATTGATCAGCGACCCGCAGAGCTCCCACGGCTCCGGACCTGGTGGCGGCGGCGGTGGAGGTGGCGGCGGTGGTGGTGGAGGCGGCGGCGGCGGTGGAGGCTCGGGCGGCGGCGGACGCCGGAGCGTCGTACTGCCCGAGAACGGACCGAGGCACGATGTTCCTGTGAAGCGCAGGTGAAGCGCTTCGTTGCCTTCAATCGTCCCGTCGCCGGACGCCGAGAACGAGCACCCAGGCGCGCTCGGCAGGTTCGCCGTGCCGGAGATGGTGAACGTCATCGTCGTCGCGGTCGCGAGCTGGCCGCTCGCGTTGCCCGAGATGACGACGTTCGTCATGCAGACGGCTGAGAACTGACCCGCGATCTGCGTCGCGGTCTGCGTCGACACTTTCCATTCGAGAAAGTTGCAGCTCTTCGGATCGAGCGCCGGAATCTCGGCCGGCGAGGCCCACGTCCCGAGCAATCCGCCTCCCTGTCCGCCGCCACCCGACGATGGCGTCGGCTGGGTCGGAATCGAATCCAGGCTCGACTCGTGTTGCAGCGAGCAGGCGCTGCCCGCGATGACGATGATGAAGACAAGAAATGTCGCGCGTGCGTATTTCATGTGGGCTTTTGGATCCTTCTTACGAAATCGTTGCCGGGCTTATCGGGATTTCGATCTGGGGACTTCACCCCGGCTCCCCAGGGGAGCCAATCCTATGCCGGGCGCCATCCTCAGGAAAAGGAACCCCGCTGACACCACCCGAGGACACCAGAGCTTTCAGGTTTGCTTGCAAAACGACGGGCTTGCGACTGAAGATGAGGCTCGTTTCCCGGGCAAAATCGTAAAAATCCGATGCCGCCGTTCCTGTCCGATCCGACCCGCTTCGCGCTGTTCGCCGCCGCCGTGGCCGCCGCGGTGGCGATTGCGACGATCATCGGCCGCTGGAATGCGCGCCACAAACTCGAGCACTGGGCGAAGCAGGAAGGGGTTCGTCTCGTCGAGTTTCGCGGCGTCCCCTTTTGGCGGAGCCCTCGCGGCTGGAGACGCAACGAGAACGAGGACGACTACGAGGTGGTCGTCATCGATCGGCAGGGTCAGCGCCGTGAAGGCATGGTGATGTTCACGGGGCCATGGCACGGATTCGGGCCGCAGGACGTCGAGGTCCGATGGGATGAGACGTGAGACTCAATATCAACTTGGTAGCTTGCTACAAGGAGCACCAAAGGAAGGACATGAAGCTCATCAAGGACATGAAGAGCATGAAGGAGGACTCTGAGTTTTTCTTCATGACCTTCACGTTCTTCATGTTCTTCATGTCTTTCTTTTGGGGCTCTCGACTTTAGGCCACATGCCTTTAACTTCCGGCTCTCGACTTGGTACCTACGAGGTCATCGACGCGCTTGGTGCGGGCGGCATGGGCGAGGTCTATCGTGCCCGTGATTCGAAGCTCGGGCGATCGGTGGCGATCAAGATCGTTCGCGAGGGGTTGACGGATCCTGACCGTGTTGCCCGCTTCGAGCGCGAGGCCAAGGTGCTCGCCGCGCTCAATCATCCGCACATCGCGTCGCTGTACGGCATGGAAGTGGCCGACGGCCGGCACTTCCTCGTGATGGAGCTCATCGAAGGCGAGACACTCGCCGATCGGCTGCGGCGCGGGGCGCTCCCGGTCGAAGACACACTTCAGATTGCGCTGCAAATCGCCGACGCGCTCGAGACGGCGCACGAGAAGAGCATCGTGCATCGCGATCTGAAGCCGGCGAACGTCAAGATCACACCCGACGAGAAAGTGAAAGTGCTCGACTTTGGGCTCGCGAAGGCCGTCGAGACGGACCGGAGCGCCGCGAGCATGTCGGACTCGCCGACGCTCAGCATGATGGCGAGCCAGGCCGGCATCATTCTCGGCACGGCGGCGTACATGTCGCCGGAGCAGGCGAAGGGATTCCCGGCCGATCATCGCAGCGACGTGTTCTCCTTTGGCGTCGTGGTCTACGAGATGCTCGCCGGGCGTCAGCCATTCCAGGGGGAGACCGCGCCGGACGTGCTCGCGTCAGTGCTCGTTCGCGATCCGGAGTTGTCGAAGCTGCCACCTGATCTCAACCCGAGGCTGGTGGAAATTCTGCGGCGGTGCCTGGAAAAGAGTCCGAAGCGGCGCTGGCAGGCGATGGGGGATCTGCGATCGGAGATCGAGTCGGTCGCGGCGGCCCCGAGACTGCTTCCGGCGGCCGGCCGGATCGAGCAACGGCCGCTCTGGCGGCGCGCCATTCCGGTAGCGATCGGCGCCGTCCTGTCAGCAGTGCTCGCGGGCGCCGGTGTCTGGATGCTTCGAACTCCGCCGCCGCAACCCGTGGCGCGGTTGGCGTTCCTCCTGCCTGAAGGACTCGCTCTCTCGGCGGCTGGCAGGCACTCGGTCGCGATCTCCCAGGATGGGCAACGGATGGCCTTCGTCGCAAACAGCCGAATCTACCTGCGACTGCTATCGGAGCTGGACGCCAAACCCATCCCGGGAACCGAAGGGTACCAGTCCGTCACATCACCGGCATTCTCGCCCGACGGGCTTTCGCTGGCGTTCTTCGCCCTCAGCGATCAAACACTCAAACGGATTGTCGTCACGGGTGGCTCCGCGGTGACGATCTGCTCCGCTACGAATCCCTACGGAATGAGCTGGACGCCTGACGGCATCATCTTCGGACAGGGCCGCGGCGGCATCGTGCGTGTTTCCCCGAATGGCGGCAAACCCGAACAACTCGTCGCCGTGAAGGAAGGCGATTTGGCGCATGGCCCGCAGATCCTTCCCGGCGGCCAGCACGTCCTCTTCACGCTCGCGAGCGGCCCCTCGGCATCTGGAAACGATCGGTGGGAAAAGTCGCGAATCGTCGTGCAATCACTGGCAACGCAGGAACAGAAGACGGTCATCGAGAGTGGAACGGACGCCCGCTTTCTTCCCACAGGGCATCTCGTCTACGCGATCAGCGGATCGCTCTATGCGATTCCGTTCGACGTGAAGCGTCTGGCGACGACAGGCGGCGCGGTGCCGATCGTCGAGGGTGTCCGGCGGGCGCCCGGAGGAACAACGGGCGCGGCGCAGGCAGCCATCTCCACAACCGGCTCGCTGGTCTATTTTCCGGGCCCGGCGGTGACGTCATTATCGCAATCCGAGTTGCTCCTGGTCGATCGGAAGGGCACGATCGAGAAGCTGAAACTTCCGCCGGCGTCGTACACGACGCCCCGCGTGTCACCCGATGGCCGTCAGGTAGCACTCGCCACGAACGACGGCAAGGAGGACATGATCTCGGTCTACGACCTGTCTGGCGCCAGCGCGATCCGCCGCCTGACCTTCGAAGGCAATAACCGGAACCCGGTCTGGTCGTCCGACAGCCAGTACATCGCTTTTCAATCAGATCGAGAAGGCGACCTCGGGGTGTTCTGGCAGCGCGCGGACGGCACCGGAAAAGTCGAACGGCTCACGAAACCTGAACAAGGCGTGGCTCATGTTCCGGAGTCGTGGCACCCGACCACAAACGTGTTGCTTTTTGACGCGGTCAAATCAGGTGAGCACACGCTCTGGGCGCTGACCCTTCCGGACAAAAAGGCCAGCCCCTTCGGCGGCGTCAAGTCGAACCTTCCCACCGGCGCCGTCTTCTCTCCCGACGGACGATGGGTGGCGTACACGAGCAACGAGACGGGGGCCAATCGGGCATACGTCCAGCCGTTCCCCGCCACCGGAGCACGGTACCAGGTTTATGGGAAGGATCAGGAAAGCGCCCACCATCTGCTCTGGTCAAAGACCACCAATGAGTTGATCTACAACCCTCGACCGTCGTCTCTGGAAGCCGTGAGTGTGACGACGCAGCCGATTCCTGCGTTTGGCAATCCGGTTGCGCTACCGAGACCGTTTATCACCGGCCCGCCGCAGACGCGAAGGCAGTTCGACCTGATGCCTGACGGCAGGTTCCTCGCGCTCGCGGCGCCGGGCCAGGCGGAGACCGGGTCAGCTGCGGGGCCGCTGGCGCCCGAGGTTCGGCTCGTGCTGAACTGGTTCGAAGAGCTGAAGCAGCGCGTGCCGATCAAGTAGTTGGACGGCCTTATCGCAAATTTGAAATTCCGGAACTTGAAATCTATCGGGCAAGCTCGCGTTGTTGAGGCGTACAATACGAAAGCTCCCATGTCGGAAGTGTCGGCAGATCCAGAGGAGCGTCCGCATGGCCTCAGACATCTTCGCAAAACTTGGGGACATCAAAGGAGAATCGACTGACGCGAAACACACCGACGAAATCGAAGTGCTCTCGTTTTCGTGGGGTGTGACGAATCCTGCTCCTAGCGGTTCCGGCGGCGGAGCCGTCGCCGGCAAGGCAACCTTCAAGGATCTTTCCATCACTCACCACATCGACAAGGCGTCGCCGAAGCTGCTGGAAGCATGCGCAACCGGAACGCACCTGAAGGATGCGACCATCACGCATCGGAAGGCCGGCAAGGGCCAGCAGGAGTACCTCATCATCAAAATGAACGACGTCATCATCACGGGCGTCACCCATGAGGGCACCACCACGGCTGCGGAACTGGCGCCCGAGACCGTGAGCCTGGCGTTTGCCAAGGTCGACTTCGAATACAAGCCCCAAAAGCCGGATGGATCGCTCGACGCAGGGATTCATTTCAAGTACGACCTCAAGACCAACAAAGTCGGCTAACACGTCCGGTTGCCGGCAGGATCTGTTCAGGCAGCTCATGGAGCAGCCAGAAACGCCAACGCGCGAGCTGACGCTCAACGAGGCGGTCACGCTTGCCATCGTGTTGCAACGAGATGAGCGCCTCGCGGAGGCTCAGGAGTTGTACCGGCGCGTCTTTGATGAGGCCCCCAATCATCCACGAGCGTTGCACTATGCCGGTGTGCTCGCGCATCAACAGGGGCGGCGGGACGAGGCGATCGCGCTCATCGAGCGAAGCCTCGCGCTGGTGCCGGATCAGGCGGATTGGTACAGCAACCTGGGCATAGTCCTCCAGTCAGACGGCCAGCTGGACGCCGCGATTGACGCGTACAACCGCGCGATCGCCATCGACCCGAGCCATGCAAATGCCCACAGCAATCTCGGCGTCCTGTTGCGGGCCACCGGGAAGCCGGCGGAAGCCGAAGCGGCCTATCGCACCGCCATCCGCCTGAACCCGGATCACATTGACGCCTACACCAACCTGGGGATCCTCCTCGATGGCTTGAACCGAACCGAGGAAGCGGCCGCGTGTTACTGCAAGGTGATCACGCTCAAGCCGAAGCACCGCGAAGCGCGAACGCTTCTGGCGCTGGCCCACTGTGCGCTGGGCCAGGCCGGCGAGGCCGTGAACATCTTCGAGCAATGGCTCGACGAAGAGCCTGGCGACCCCATTGCCGTCCACATGCTCGCGGCCTGCAGTGGTCGAGGCGTACCGACACGTGCGTCGAATGAATTCGTCGCGAGAACGTTCGACAGTTTTGCCGCGAGCTTCGAATCGAAGCTTCAGAAGTTGTCGTACCGCGCGCCAGCGCTCGTGGCGGCTATGGTCGAGGACTCGGCCCTCGTGCCGTCGCAGCGCCTCGCCGTGCTGGACGCCGGTTGTGGAACGGGGCTCTGTGGCGCTCTCCTGGCTCCATACGCGCGCCGACTGGTCGGCGTTGACCTCTCCACCGGAATGCTGGAACACGCGAAAGAAAAGAATGTTTACGACCTGCTCGTGAACGCCGAGCTGACGGAGTACCTGCGAGACCATCGCGAAGCGTTCGACTTGATTGTGTCAGCTGACACGCTCGTCTATGTCGGTGATCTAAGAGGCGTCCTCGCCGCTGCTGCGGGCGCGCTGCGCTCCAACGGACTCCTGATATTCACGCTCGAGCACGCGGGCAATGCCGCGGCAGCTCTCGACTACCGCCTGGAGTTCCACGGGCGCTACAGTCACACCCGCGCCTACGTCGAGCGAGTACTCGCCTCCCTGGGACTGCATCCGGAGATCGCCCAGGCCGAATTGCGCATGGAGTCAGGCGTCCCGGTGCCCGGGTTGGTGATTCGAGCGACGAAGTCAGAGCTGTCATAACATCGTTCCATGCTCATGCTGAGCCGCGCGATTCTTCTTGCGCTTCTGTCCCTCGCTGCCACGCATCGTCTACCCGCGCGAGCCCTGAGCGCAGTCGAGGGGCCCGACGACGTCCGCCTGATCGCCGTCGACGGCGAAGGCGCGAAGTACTGGCCGCGCTGGCGCGGACCGTCTGGGCAGGGTCACGTGGCGGGCACGAACTACCTCGACACGTGGTCGGACACGCAGAACGTCAAATGGCGCGTGCCCGTGCCGGGCATCGGTCATTCGTCGCCGATCGTCTGGAAAGATCATTTGTTCCTGACGACGGCCTCCGAAGACGGCGGGACGATGTGGATGCTGGCGTTCAACCGGACGTCGGGAAGGCCGCTGTGGCGGACGACGCTTCCCTCCAGCGGCATCGAGCACATCTATCCGAAGAACAGCCGCGCGTCGGCGACGGCGACGACCGATGGGCAACGCGTGTACGCGTCATTCGGCACGCACGGGCTCGCGGCATTCGACTTCAGCGGCAAGATCCTGTGGCACACGAAGCTCGGCGACTTGAGCAACTATCACGGCAGCGCCGGATCGCCCGTGCTCTACAAAGATCGGCTGTTTCTCTATCAGGATCACGACGGCACGACGACGCTGCGCTCGTTCGTCGCCGCGTTCGACGCCGCGACCGGCAAGCTGATCTGGAAGCGAGACCGCCCCGAGACCGTCGGCTGGGGCTCACCCGTCGTCATCAACACCGGCACGCGCGACGAGCTCATCGTCAGCAGCCAGCGGCGTGTCGCCGCGTACGACCCGGAGACAGGAAAAGATCTGTGGAGCGTGCGGGGCATGACGTTCGAAGTGATTCCCACGCCGGTCGTGGGCCATGGGCTCGTGTTCTGCTCGTCAGGACGTCAGGGACCGACGCTGGCCATCCGGCCCGGCGGATCGGGCGACGTCACATCGACGCACGTCGCGTGGTCGTCCCCGAAGGGGTCGCCCTTCGTGCCGTCAGGCCTCATCCATGGGCCATATCTGTATCTGGTCAACGACATTCAGAGCATTCTCACCGTCTACGACGCCGCGACGGGCAAGGTGATCAACCAGGATCGTCTGGGTCAACCGATCCGGGAAGGGTTCTCGGCATCGCCTGTCGCGGTGGGCGACAAGTTGTTCTTCACGAATGACGATGGTGAGACGTTCGTCGTGCAGGCCGGCCCGGTCTTCAAGCTCCTTCACGTCAACCGGCTGAGCGGCCGCA
>AR_comb_assmDRAFT_11351776_pt1 | contig 17104 bp, 20 predicted proteins | sample ArasoioldDNA_FD_10543 | JGI IMG/M metagenome (IMG submission 10543) | reverse complement strand
GCGTTTGCATTTATCTTTGTCATAGCCCTGCAACCTCGAAACTACGAGCCTATGCAAATTATTTTAGAGGGGGCAGACGAACATGAAATTGCCTGCGTGCACTGCCACTGGCAAGGAAGAACCAGGGACTTAACCAGAGGGGATTATTTTGTGTTGACTAATATTACAGAATTCCACTGCCCGGCATGCCATAAATACCTGGGATTCATCCAGCACGACTCTCCGCAAAATGATAAGAATGATTCCTAAGGAGTTTAGGCATACGCCTCAGCATGCTTCCTGACTATGGTGAACAAGTACCAGCAAAGCATCAAAACCAGGAAATCGTGATTTTCAGAGGAATTCTTTTTTTGACCTGCCGGTAATTCGCATGTCACCAGTGATTCACCGTTTCTGTAGATTGTTAGATTGCGAACCAAATCGCTTTGGATGGAGTAGGTCAATCTTTCATTATCGAAATCGATAGTGCCAGTATTATCGTGGCCGTTTTCATATACTAAGAGCGCTATTCTAACACCGTACTCATTACGCAGCACCGTCCGCGGCCGCAACACACCTTCTCTTCCAACCAGGAAAACCCTTTTTTCATTGTCGCCCGTTCTTAAACTGCCGGAGTCCGGATGAAAGCTCAGCGTAAGTAATTTATCTTTGCTGTCCCAAAGTTCATATTTTTCCTGCCCGGATTTAGTGCTGATTGAAAGCCACTTCATATGCATTAATGTTGGATCACTAAAATTATTTATTAGCTGAAGAACATTTTTTGAATAATCATGAGTTAACCTAAATTTAATATTCGAAGTTATTTTGTGGATAAGCTGTGATTAAAAAATCAAACACCAAACATATGAATGACAATGAAATGAGGTTCCTGGAACGAGCAATTGAACTGTCCCGCCAGGGAATGGAGAAAGAGAATGGTGGCCCGTTTGGTTGTGTAATTGTGAAGGGCGATACCATTATCGGAGAGGGTTTTAACCGGGTTACCGCTACCAACGATCCAACGGCACATGCGGAAATCGTGGCGATAAGACAAGCTTGCAAAACTCTGGATGCTCATCAATTGGATGGCTGCGAGGTGTATACAAGTTGTGAGCCCTGCCCGATGTGTCTTGGCGCTATTTATTGGGCAAGACCAAAACGCGTTATTTATGCCAACACGAGGTATGACGCCGCAACCATAGATTTTGATGACGAGTTTATCTATAAGGAAATCAACACGGACTTGACACAGCGCCGCATTCCTTTTATCCACGAGCCTCATCCATTAGCATTGCAGGTGTTTGATGAGTGGAAGAAGAAAGAAAACAAAATAAAGTACTAAGAATTTTGAAGCAAACGTTGAAGGACGAAATAACTAACAACAATCAGTAAAATGACGATAATAATGGCGAGATAAAGCCAGGGATGTTCGCGTAAATGAATTCCGTCTTTACGCTTTTTCTTCTTTTGTAATTTGGCTTTTAGATCATGATTTAGCTGCTCAACTATCATCCCAAGTTTCTCTTTGTTTTTAAATTGCTGCAAACCTTCAGCAGCATCGTCAGCAAATTCATTTTCCAACAACTTCTTTTCCACTTCGTGTTTCTTTTCTACGGAAAGCTTGTTCTGCAGGTAAAGCAATAGCGTTTCCTGGTCAATTTCCGGAGAAAGATGAGATAATATGTCCTTTAAGTTGTCCGGCATGTATTCAAAAATCAAAAGTCATAAGTTTAAAATTCCTGTTCACCTCCCGCGTCTCAACGTCTCACGATTCGCGTCTCACGATCGGTTCATTTTCCTCTCAATCATTATTCTCAGATTTCTTTTTCCATTTTGAATATAACTTTTCACCTGCATCATAGTAAAGCCCGTCTCTTCACTTATTTGTTGATAGCTTTTCTTTTGAAGATAGAACAAAATTACACATTGATGCTGCTCAATCGGTAGTTCGTTAAGCGCCTCCCCCAATAATTCCATGATACGCTCATCCTGGAACAAATGGCGTTGATCGGTTTCTTCAGGTAGCGTGGACACGTTTCTTTCAGTCAGCTCAACGGGCGTTTTTCCATGGCTGTCTCTTATTTTCATAAGGCAATGATTTTTTGCCACCATATATATCCACGATTTAAAATAGTCGACCCTGTACTTATGCAGCTCTGTAATTGTCTTTAAAAATATCTGTTGCACGCTGTCTTTTGCTTCTTCCTCATTTTTCAAATACTTCATGCATACACCTAATAAAAGCAATGTATAGCGGGATAACAGGATGCCCAGCCACTGGTTATCCCTGTCAACATAAAAATTTTCCAGCAATTGTTGATCGCTTATATGTTTATATTTATCGGCGTTCACCAATGGAAAATTACCGATTTGTTATTGTTAGATGCAGATGGGCCTATTTTTCATAATTCAGATCGGTGTTCATACTTATCTTTCCGTAAAAATTGAATGAATTACGCTGTTTGCACGGTGGCCGCCGCGCCGGTTAGAAAAAGGCCATCGCATAAAGTTGAAATGATAAATCAATTGTTATTTGGCGAAGCAATGTATGTGGTCAAACAAAAAAAGAATTGGATGAAAATGCAAAGCTTGCTCGATAATTATGAGGGATGGATAAGAAATAATTTGGTAACGATTGTCGACGAAGGTTTTTCAAGCAATTCTTTCGTTACCACCGACCTGATGAATGAAATAACAATTGGGGGAGCAAAAATGTATGTTCCCATGGGGTCTACGCTGCCAAGGTTTCGCGATGGGAAAGGGCAAATTGGGGATCTTGTGTATGAATGCAAGAGGAGCGTCATGGACAGAACCACGGTAAAACCTGGGGAAGCTATGATCCGGTCGTTGACCAGGCAATGGATGAATGCGCCTTATATGTGGGGTGGCCGAACGCCTTTGGGAGTTGATTGCAGTGGATTTTCGCAGGTAATATTTAAAATGATGGGTCTGGATCTTCTGCGTGATGCGCGGGAACAGCAAGAGCAGGGGATGAAGGTAAAGCAGCTGGAGAACACGCAGTGCGGAGACCTCGCTTTTTTTCAGGCGGGGAGTGGGAAAATCTCTCATGTTGGCATTTTATTGTCACCCGGTCAAATTATACACGCTTCCGGCAAAGTGCGCCTGGATAAAATTGACCACAAAGGGATCATCAATAGCGACACAGGAAAGCGTACGCATTCATTAGCGACTATCAGGCGGTACTGGTAACGTGGCGACGTTTTCAATGACCTTCATGCGAATGGTAATGGTGAACACGTTCTGGAAACCGTCGAGCTTTGCCCATGCAATTGATATCGGTGAAAAAGGTGTTGCCAAAACAAAATAATTTCTCATCAAGCCAACCGTTTCATCGCCTTTCTTTAATTCATTATCCTCGTTATAAAAATTTTTGCCATACTTACGATCGAATTTGGCGAATTCTTTCTTTACTGCGTCGGTTCCTTCGTGATACACGTAGCCAAGCAATTGATAAAGTAATAAGGTGTCTGTTGTTGAAAGAGAATCTGACATTGCGAATTCCGTTTCAGCCAGCCTGATCTCAGTTCGATCAGCTTTGTAGCCAAACGGATTATGAGTTCCGTAGTCACCCTTAAAAAAGAAAAAGCTCGTATCACTTCTTTTGGTTAAAGTTTTATTCGTCAGCGTGGGGTCATTTACAAGATGGTTTACAAATGTACTAAAGTGAGTCTTGTAGGGATTGGAGCGAAAATAACTTTTTGCAATTTGGAGAATTGGCTCATCGGATTGAGAATAGCAAGACCCCGCAATAATCAGAAGCAAGAGACATGCGATTATTATTCTCATGGGGCTAAAAAATTCCTTTCACCCATTTGACTATCAAGGCATCCCAATCGAGTAATTTAAGGGCAGTATAGATCAAAATGATTGCGAATATTCTTTTCAATAAATCCTGGTTGATAGCTAGCGCTATTTTACTACCAAAGAAACCACCAAACAGAAAACCGCCGGCCAATAGTCCTACAATCCTCAGATCGATCGGCGTGCCCTGTTTCTGGCATTGATGATAATAGTAGAGTGATGCCAGGATAACGACAGGCAATGTGAGCACCGCCAGTGAAGTTCCCTGTGCCTGGTGTTGTGTATATTGAAGAAAGAAGACAAGTGCCGGCACCATAATGATTCCGCCGCCTACTCCTACAAGACCACTTAGTACACCTGCTGCCAGTCCGATGATGATGGCTGTGATTATTATTTGAGCTGTCATAGTAATTGGTTGATTATTGTTCATCATTCAGATTTAAAATTTTCTTTGTAAAAGCTGATTGCATCTTCAATTATTTTCAAGGCAGCATCTTTATGTTGAAAGTTATCTATTTCAACTTTTTTATTTTCCAGTACTTTGTATTGTTCGAAATAATTTCTGAGCTCGAGTAAAAAATGTTGTGGTAGCTCGTCAATATTCTTATAGTGATTTACCGAAGGATCTTGTGAGGCTACGGCAATAATCTTGTCGTCCTGCTTGCCGGAATCGATCATCTGCATATTGCCTATTACATCAGCCTGTACGAGGCACAATGGTTGTATTGATTGCGAGCAAAGAACTAAAATATCGAGAGGATCATTGTCCTGTCCCAGGGTCTGAGGAATAAATCCATAATTTATAGGATAATGAAAGGACGAGTAAATTACTCGATCCAGCTTGAGCAACCCAGTATCTTTGTCTACTTCATACTTTGACCTCGACCCTTGAGGGATTTCAATCAGGGCATTCACCGTGGCGGGTGCCTTATCACCGGGTGAAACGCCATGCCAGGGATGATGGACGGTAAGCATTAAACGATTTTGACAATAAAAATAATTAAAATAGCAGCAAAGCAAAATCAACTTCAAAAACGTTTAGCCACTATTCATAAAATTTTTTACCAACAAGAAAAAAATGCCGTTATCTTCAATAGCAGTAATTGTTTGAAAAAATGAATGTAATTGGAAACACGCCGCTCATAAAACTAGAAAGACTCGCCGAGCCGGGTTGCGCCGATATATATGTAAAATACGAAGGTGGAAATCCCACAGGAAGTATGAAGGATCGAATGGCAATTTCAATGATTGAGGGTGCTGAAAGGAGAGGGGAGCTTAAGCCGGGAGGAACAGTCGTTGAATACACTGGTGGAAGTACGGGAAGTTCTTTAGCAATGGTATGTGCTAATAAAGGCTATCGGGCGCACTTTGTCTCCTCTGATGCGTTTGCAGAGGAAAAATTGCAAACCATGAGGGCCTTTGGTGCTGGCCTCGAGATAATTCCGAGTGGCGATGGAAAGATAACAGCGGGGCTCATCAGGTCGTTAATCGAGAAAGCAAGAGAACTAAGCAAGCAACCCAATGTGTTCTGGACCGACCAGTTCAACAATATTGATAACAGGAGCGCTTATCACGGAATGGCAGGTGAGGTCATAAATGTGCTTGGAAAGAACATTGATGAATTTATCATGGGAGTTGGTACCGGTGGATGTTTTTCGGGAAACGCGGAGGTATTCAAAAAGCAGGTACCGCACATTCGCTGCATTGCTATTGAGCCGTTGTATGTGCGCAGTCTTTCGGGAGGTGACATATCAGGTAAACATAAACTGGAAGGCATCGGGTCGGGTTTTGTACCAGCTATAACCAGGTTGGACCTCGCCGATGAAATAATGGCGGTGTCAGACGAGGATGCGTACGAAACCGCAAGAAAGCTAGCCAGGGTGGAAGGAATTTTCGGTGGCACTACCTCCGGGGCCAATGTGTGGGCAGCGCTTCAGCGGGCAAGAATTATTGGAGCTGGAAAAAGAATTGTCACTGTGATTGTGGATTCAGGATTAAAATATCTTAACGGCGATTTATACCGTCAGTGAAGCATGTTCAATCAATACGTCCCTTACTTAGGCATAGCAGTAAGGAATAGCCTTGAATGTTTGTTAACTTAGTATTAGCAAAAAATCTGCATGAGTACTCTACGCCAGCTTGCCGCCATCATGTTCACAGATATGGTTGGGTACACCGCCCTCATGCAGACCGATGAACAGTTAGCAAACAAGAAACGCGAACGCCACAAAGAAGTTTTTGAAACCTCAATTCGAAAATTCAACGGAAAGATTCTTCAATACTACGGGGATGGCACGCTGAGTATTTTTAATAGCGCTTTAGAGGGAGTGAATTGCGCTATGGAAATTCAAAAGGAACTTTCGACAGAACCAAAAGTGGATTTACGCATAGGAATTCACAGCGGTGATGTTGTTTTGGAAGATGAGGGAATTTATGGTGATGGTGTAAACGTCGCTTCACGAATCGAATCGCTTTCAGTTCCCGGCGGCATATTCATTTCTGAAAAAGTATTCGATGATATAAAGAACCAAAGTACCATTTCGGCGCACGAGATTGGCAGCTTCGAATTGAAAAATGTAAAACAACCCGTCCGCGTTTTTGCCATTTCAAATCCGGGATTTCCAGTGCCATCGAGAAATGAACTACGTGGAAAATTAACTCAGCCCACAAATCGCCTCGCGATTCTTCCGTTTGACAATATGAGCGCTGATCCTGAAAATGAATATTTCAGCGATGGCATTACTGAAGAATTGATAAATGCTTTTAGCAAAGTCGATGGTCTCCTTGTCACTTCCCGAACTTCCAGTTTTGCTTTTAAAAAAATGCATGAAGACATTCGAGAGATAGGCAGCAGACTGAATGTTGATAAAATACTCGAAGGAAGCGTGAGGAAAGCCGGTAATCGTGTGCGCATCACTGCGCAACTGATTAACTCCGCTGATGGTTATCATGTATGGAGTGAAACATTTGACAGGGATGTGCATGACATTTTTGAAGTGCAGGACGAGATAGCAAGAATCATTGTTAACAAATTGCGCGAGTCCATTGCTGCGAAACCAGCGGGAGAGCAATTTGTTAAGCCCATTACTGAGAGCCTTGAGGCTTATTCGCTATATCTAAAAGGAATTTATTTCAGGAATAAACTTACGCCGCCTGACGTGCGCAAAGCCATTGAATATTTAGAAGAGGCTATCAAGTTGGATCCGGATTTCGCACACGCCATGGGGCATGCTGCAGGATGTTATGCTCAGTTGGGCGGCATGGGGCAGATGAATCCCAAGAAAGCTTTTGAAATCGTCCATCGCTACACCGATAAGGCGTTGCTGTTGGATGACACGATACCTGAGTTATATTCTTTGAAGGGTGCCGCATATATGTTTTATGATTGGGAATGGGATAAGGCTTATGAATATGTTTCCAAGGCCTTAGAAATAAACCCGGGTTCAAGTTTCGCCTCATTAATTATGTCGATTTATTATCAGATTCACCGAAGACTGCAAGAGGCCATTGAAACACTTGAAAAGGCTCTTATTCGTGATCCACTTTCCATTATGTTGATTGATGCCCTGGCAGAAAAATATCTTTATGCCCGCCGTCTCGATGATGCGATCTTGCAGGTAGAGAAGTTGCTTGAACTTGATCCAAAGATGCGACACGCTTTGGAAATAAAAGGATATTGCCTAGGATTAAAGAATGGGTGGCAAGAGTCCATCAAAATATTCGAAGAGGTTCATCGGCTTACCGGCCACCCATTGAAAGGACTCACTCCACTGGCGTTCGCCTACGGTAAAACAGGCGAGGTGGAAAAAGTAACTGAATGCATTGCAAAAACTGAGCAAAGGCGGCTGGCGGATCCTGACGAAGTGGTGGAGGCGGACCTGGCCACTATGTGGCTGGCACTGGGAGATAAGGACAAAGCTTTTCAATTTCTATCGCAGGCCGTTGACAAACATATGCCCGTGCTTTACGCATATTATTCTCCACTGTTCGATGGATTCGTGGAGGATCCGCGACTAGCAGAAATTAAACGAAGAATGAATTTATAAATTCAACCAAACTTATTCATATTTTGTGTTTGCGTGGAACTGCAAGTGAAAAAATTATCTGGATGTCAAGATCGTGGACTAAAAGCATAACCCTACTCATAGCTCTATTCATGTTAACCGGTGGCCTGTCATTGCGGGGCCAAGAATCCGTTGCCACAAAAAAGGATTCCGTGCCGGTGGTTGATATCAGTGATATTCTCAAAAAAATCTTTAAGAAAGAAAAGAAGGAGAAGGATACCTCAAAGCGAGGAGGCCTTGCCATGTTGCCTTCACTAGGTTATAATCCAAGCTTTGGATTTATTATCGGCGCCAAACTGTCGGGGGGATTGCAAGTTGGTGATCCTGCAAATACAAATTACTCGGTTATTTCGCTGGAAGGAATGTATACATCAAAAGGAATCATATCTGTACAAGCGAGGCATAATATTTTTATAGCGCATAACAAGTGGAACTGGCAGGGACAGTGGCAGATAGCACACTACGGATTGGTGGATTATGGAGTTGGGACCGGTTACAGCAAGTACGAGAGCCGTGGTTTGGGCGTAAACGAATATCCCACTAAGAACGCGGACAGCGCATTTCCTATAGACTACAGTTACATACGGCTTTCTGAAAAAGGATATCGAAAAATCGGTAAATACTTTTATGCAGGGGGCGGAATTCGCCTCGATATCTATAGAAAAATTGACGATGAAAAGCAAACCAACAACTTCAACACACCGCATCAGCGCTACAGTTTACGTCACGACTTTAATCCCGAAGAATATTCCGCAAACGGATTTATCGTAGCAGTACAATATAATACAAGAGAGCATCCGATTCGGTCATACGGGGGTATCTATGCGGATTTAGGACTGCAGGTCAACCAGGAGTGGATGGGCAGTACAAAGAATGCGGTGCAACTGAGTTACGATTTCAGAAAGTACTGGTCGTTGAGTAAAAAAAATCCTGAGCATGTGTTGGCGATCTGGCACTGGGCAGTTTATAAGTTAGGAGGGGAGTTGCCCTATCTTGAACTTCCATCAACGGCTTCTGATCCTTTTGGCCGCAGCGGAAGAGGATATACCTTTTCACGATTTAAAGGGCCATCCTATGCTTATTTTGAAACAGAATGGAGATTTCCAATTACCAGGAACAAACTGATCAGTGGGGTTACCTTCTTTAATTTGCAAACAGCATCGAACGATTTCAATAGAGGAGTATTTAACGCATGGGAGCCTGGGGCGGGCGCCGGGTTGCGACTTCTTTTTCAGAAACATAGTCGCACTGCATTGTCGGCCGATTGGGGTCAGGGGAAATATGGATCACAAGGGTTATTTTTTGGTTTAGGTGAGGTTTTTTGACCACGTTTTTTGACCACGTCTTTTTAAAAAAAGGAGGCCGCTGTTTTTACAGCGACCTCCCTGCTTTTATTGGGGTACTATTTTCATAGAATCAAATACGGGTGCCATTTGAGGCGGGTTGTTTTTTACCAAACATATTTCTCAAGTCTCCCATTTGCTTATCTAAGAAATCTTTTCCTTTTGCTTTCAAATTATTTTTTTGTTCAGGAGACAATTTTGAATACCTATACAATCCATATGCTGCGGCTGCTGCGAGTATAAAGCTTAGTGATTTTCTTTGCATAAATAAGTTTTTTAATTTTTAACGGATCACTGTAGTTAATTAAAATATCATGCCACAATCAAGACGCCATTACGCGGGTGCATGTGCCTTACGAGGAAATTTTTACACAGAGCTTCGCATCGCATAGTGTGACGAGTATTAAGTTCTTTCTGGATTTGAAAGAAACGCGAAGATTACGACAAGGCAAGTTGCATATTGTGCGTTTCTCTTAGGATTTGGCTTTTGCTATTGTGAGCAATGTATCCCATGATCGTCCACATAGCGAAAGAGTAAATTCCACCAAGATAGGCTGCATATACGGGAGATAACCAAACCTTCGTCATCAAGGTAAACGGTAACCAAAGACCGACTACCAAAGGAACCCATCGCTGCCACCGCTTCAATTTCCCCGCGGCCACAATACTGATGCCGGTCACCAGCATCATACAATTACTGATCGGCCAGAACAAATCCCAGTAGAAAAACAAATTGCCCGGCAGCAAGTTGCACAGCGCTGCGACATCGGATGATCCTGCAAGAAATAGAAAGAGCAACTGGATGTACAAAATGCATTTGGCAAGTTTTTTTTCGCCGTTGGCCCGAACGAAAACAAAAGCGAACATAGTACAGATCCATCCAGCCATGTACAGTATATCCAGGATGTTTGTCAAAACAGAAGTCTCCCATTGGTCCACCGAGTGTGCATGCCGGAAAAAATCTATACCCAGGCACGGTGCTCCTATGAACGAGATGGCGGTTTGAAATTTTTTCATGTTATTGTTTCAATAAACGTTGCATAGATATGACAACTATGCCGCTGGATGAAGAGGTGAGTGCTTGATCTGCGCCGAAGGATGAATGGGTTGTGATATCGTTGGATAGGTTGATCGGGACAACGGGTGCAAAAGAGAAAATAAGTCTCGGGCGATGAATACGCCCAAAACCCTTATTATCTTCGATGGATGAAAGTCTGTTTATTTGTCGGTCTGGTGCTCCTGGCCGACATGCAACTAAATGCGCAAATTGATTCTGCCACTCTCGCCAACAGAATTTACAGTGCTGAAGACAGCATGATGGCCATATTTAAACGAAAAGACTGGACCGCCTATGCTGAGTACATGCATCCTGTGTTAATACAACTGCTTGGGGGCAAAGAGAAGTTTATAAAAACCATGCAAGATTTAAAAATTCTCGAGGAGGCTGAGGTGCAGGCATATAAAAAGGGTAAAATTTTGCAACTGGTAAAAACGGAAAAAGACTATCAATGCATTGTTGAAACTTTCATGCAAATGGAGGTTGCGGGGAATCTGTTTTCCGGTAGTTCGTATGATATTGGAGTGTCCGCAGATGGTAAGACTTGGACATTTTTTAGAATTGAAGAAACTATTACTCCCGCGCAGATCCGACAACTTTTTCCTAACCTCCATTCGAACTTTAAATTGCCGAAAGCCCAGAGAGCAATGGGCAAAACTCTCGAAGAATTTATGCCGACGTATGTAGTGCAATATTTGGAGTAAACCTAAGTGATTTTCAGCGCCTCATTTTTCGCGCCATTAAGAGAACATTTCGAGTTGAAATCGAAAAATCCAGCGCCCTCAGAATTCGCGAAATTCAGCCGTGCACCGTTCATAGCCACTAGCTTAAGTCGCCTGCCCTGACAAGAAAGTCACTTCCATAGTCATTGATGAGACCAGTAGTTCGTTAACTTGTGCGTTGGCCCGACAAGAGCAGAGGGTATTTGCTTTTGTCTTGAATTTTCTTTGGTTACATCCTGGGCGAAGTCGAAAGATTTGTTTCAAGACAAGGAAAGTGTCGCGGAGTCTACGATAAGAAATAAAAGCCGTGTGATATTTCGTGATGAACTTGTCAATTCACTATTGACCATTCACCATTCACAAGCAACAAATGAACATTCACTTCTTACTTATTCTATACAAATTCCCATTATCCGTTACCGCATACAACATATTGTTGAAATATGCTACATCGCGGAATCTTTCTTTCTTATCTTCCAGCAATCTTTCTTCTCCCACGACTTTGTTATTTACAATCACAAGTCTGGCAATATGAACACTGCTGAGTCCTCCGATGAAGAGGTTGTTTTTCCATTCAGGAATTGCATTGCCTTTGTAAAAAGCAATGCCGCTAGGAGACAAAACGGGATCCCAGTAATACACTGGTTGCTCCAATCCTGCTTTTTGCTGAATTCCATCGCCAACTTTACTGCCGCTGTATTCAAGGCCATACGTTATCACAGGCCATCCATAATTTTTGCCAGCCCTGATAATATTCACTTCGTCGCCCCCGCGGGGACCAAACTCTGTTTCCCACAATTCACCGGTTACCGGGTGAATGTCGAGCCCCTGCGCATTGCGAACGCCATAAGCGTATATCTGGGGCATTACATTTTTATCATTCAGAAAAGGATTTCCCGGCGGCGCATTTCCATCTTTAGTAATTCTAAAAATTTTGCCAAGTCCTGATTGAAGCAATTGGGCTTGTCTTCTTCCCTCCAAAATTGATCTTTCACCCGTACTTACAAACAGGTAACCATTCTTGTCAAACGCGAGCCGCGAACCAAAATGCAACGTACTGTTTAGCTCCGGAGTCGCGCGGAATATCACTTTTGGGTTGTTGATTGTGCTTTCATCACCAGACAACTGACCTTTGGCCACAGCCATCAGGTTGCCACTACCGTATTTTTCCGAAAATGACCAATAGATAGTTTTATTTGTCTTGAAGTCCGGATCCGGAGCCACATCAAGCATGCCACCCTGCCCACGATCATCGACTGCAGGAAAACCAGTAATCTTCTTAATCAACGATCCATCGGCAGAACGAATCTCGATGTACCCGGATTTTTCAGTTAGCAACAGTCTACCATCGGGCAGCGGAACTACTGCCCACGGCCTGCCAATCTTCTCCGCTAATTTCTCCACTTTGTAAGGAGTTGTTGTCTTTACCCCATTTATCCTTGTTTGTCCAAAGAATGCAGGTTTATAATTTGTGTTCGGGTCTTGCGTCTCTACAGGCGGAAGATTTGTTGTGTCACTTCGGCTCGCCGTAACTATAGCAATCTGCTTTGGCGAATTACTCACTAAGAAAATAGCCGCTCCAGCAATTGACACAATTACCATGGGTTTCATTGTCACCGAGTTTTGATTATGTGTGTGATAAAATTATGAAACGATCTGATTACTTTCCACATATCGATATTTCATTCTAAGAAACAGGTCGCACGTTGCCACAACTTACTCCCAAGCTTTGGGAGGTGCAACGAAAACGCTTAGCGTCTTCGTTTCTTTGTCACGAATCACGATGGAATGACAAAAAGAATTGCGTCAGTCAAAGTCTTTTCCTTATCTTCAACGACTCTCTGAGCAATAGCGCTTTCATCCACCGTTCAAACTGTTTCATCTCTTAAGAGCGGCGACGATTTACCGATGAGAAAATTGTCAAAATAATTTTTTGTCTAATGAGAACCATAATCATTGCCTCTTTACTTCTGCTCGCCTTAAAAATGTCAGCCCAGGACGATCCTGAATTTTCCAAAGGATTTATAATGTATCTCAAATTGAATAATGGCCTTGTCACACAATTCAATTCTACCCCCGATTTGTACACCGGCGGTATCCAGTTAATTCCCGAATTTACCGTAGTGGAACACAGGTTGAGGGCTGGTGCAATCGCCGGAGTTTTTTACACTGACAAGAAAGTGCAGGTGGCAGCGGGTCCAATTGTGTCACTAAAACTCAAGACTTTCAATGTCAAACCATTTGGAAGTGCGGGAAATATAAATCTTACGCTGGAACACTTGTGGGGTTCCGGCGACCAACGGCTATTGGGCGGAGGATTTAATGTTGATTTGCTGAATAAAATTGTAATTGGTATTTCGGCTCATCGTGATTATAATCTTAATACCTGGTGGTTTCAGAATGGTGTTGCTTTTCGAATCAGCAAGAAGAAAAAATCAGTTGAACCATTCAATCAATAAATATGAAACGAGCTTTAGTTGTTAGTGGCGGTGGATCGAAAGGAGCTTTTGCTGTGGGAGTAATCAGGCGACTGTTAAATTTATTCCCAGGTCTTGATTTTGATATTTATGTAGGTACCAGTACCGGCTCATCGGTTGTACCATTTGCCGCACTGCACGAGTTTGACGCTCTTGAGAGATTGTACACCACTCAGCGAACCGAAAACATCATTACGAAATTCAATATTGGCGACCGCCTTGGCGAGCACAGTATTTTTGACGCCACGCCTTTATGGCAGTTGATTGAAAATAATTTGACCGATGCACGGTGCGACCAGTTGTTAGGATCAGGGAAGGAAATTTATTTGACAACCACGTGCCTGCAAACAGGCAACCTTACCGTGTTTACCAATGCTGCAAATCCCTTTGAACCGAAAAATTATGAAATAAAGAAGCTTGTCAATAATCTTCACCTGCGAAAAGCTGTAATGGCCTCGGCTTGTCAACCCGTGTTTATGCCGCCAGTAATGGTCAACAAGGGAATCCCAGGTGCCGGAAATGAAACTCATCAATATGTAGATGGCGGAGTTAGGCAGTATGCGGGCATTGAAATGGCGATCGATAATGGCGCGACGGAAATTTTTACCATCCTATTGTCGCCTGGTAAATCGGATCCCGTAAATACTCAATTTGAAGATTTGTTTTCTATTCTTGAGCAGACCATTGAGATTTTTACTGATGATGTTGGAAAAAATGATCTGATTATCCCTAACCTTTATAATGATGCATTGATATACATCGATGCAGTGAAAAGAAAACTGAAGAGAGAAGGATTCACCAATGAACAGGTGAATGAATTTTTCAGGATCAGGGGCCGTGAAAGTCCTTTTGAAGAAAAGATTCCGCTTAAACTTTTCACCATCCGTCCCGATGAACCGCTAGGCGGCGGGCCAGGCGGACTCAACTTTGACACCGCAGAAATGACTACCATGTTGAACAAAGGGAAAGCGGCCACGGATGGCTTCATTGCCTCGCTTGATCCCGCCGATCTAACATGGACATAAGATATTAACATCATCAGATGTTGATAAGTACCTAATTGTTTACCTCGGTCATGTGAATTCATCGCACTTACAGCTAATGTGCACAAAGCAGCATCAACTCAATTGCATAGTCTTGCTGTAAATGTGTTCCATACAGTTTGCTTGCATGTTCCGCAGCTCCCTCGGTATTGTTCACTGTTAAATAATCTTTAGTTAACTGTAAACTCATTAAGAAGATTTTTCAACGCGGGGATTTATTTCCACCAAAATTTCCACGAACAGTTGATACCATAATTGCAGCTGTTTCATTTTCAACGCTAATTCTTTTGGTCTTGTCTTTGATGTAACATTTGGCCACCGACACAGGATATTCTTTCCCAAATACATATTTAACGCGATGAAACAGGTTTTACTTAGTCTAAGAAGCAAGGCAGAATTGATTTTATCGAACAGCGTTGCAACAAAGAACCGGCCACTGAAGTTTAAGATAGTAGTGGTAACGCTTTGTATTGCTGATTTTATCGTGATGTTGTATTGCATGTTAAATCTTGCGAAATGAGGACTACTGTTCATCATGGACGGTCCAGATGGAAAACATTATTCTATTCCGAGCGAGTAAGATGGAGAAGTACATTTTATCGTAGACGGGTCCTTAAATGGAGACTTTGGCTGCTGTTGTCGCTGCTATTCCTGGCAGTAGTGGTGTTTTTGGGCCAACGCGGAGTAATTTAACGAAGCGACGTCTGAACGATATTATAATTATGTGCTGAATCGTTTCGGGACGAGATAGGTGTATCATAAAGGCAAAGATTTTTCGCAAGATAGATGTCCAAGGAAGAGCGCCTCAAAAAGAGGCGCTTTTTAATTTTGTGCAAACTAAGCTACTTTTCGATCCATCCTGTTATTGTATCGAACGGCATCCCAGTACTCCCGGCCGTAGTCAACAAAAATTTCGCTTCCGGCGGGAATTTCTTTCTTGGCTGTGATAAAAACGCGCAACCCGTCTTGCTCATAGAGTGCATTGTTGGTAACACCCTTTTCTCTCGCCAGGCCGCTGGCATCGTTCGCAAATCTTGCGATTGCTTTTTTGTATGGCTGGGCATTGATGACATGGTCTCTTTTTACATAAAATATATAACCATTGGAGTCGCTGCTGGCTGCTTCTTTCCAGGTTGTAATCCTTCCCCTGTACTCGACAATCCGTGTTCCTTTCGGAATAAATTTCTTTGTAAAAAGACCCTTGCCCGCGTTGGACAATGTTGATTTCTTGACTACCAGATATTTTTCTAATAACGCCATCTCCGTTCCTTGTTCACTTGGTGAGGAATGCTCCCCCTGTTCAGGCAAAACTCTTTAAGCCGGGTTTTGTTTGTCTTGTGTCACTCTTACCTTTATCTTGCTGATCATGACCTTCTACTTTCACTAGCTTGTTGTAAAGACCAATGATCAGTAAAGACGGCGCCCACTGACCAAAGAAGACGCTCGCGTGTTTTTGCCTGGCGAGAAACAAACTTAAAGAAAGAGCCATTGTTCCGACGGCTGCCCATAAATAAATGTCGGAGGGAATTTTAGCAGTTTGTTCTTCGAGTGTTCTGGCTACTTTGCCTTCACTGTGCGGATTGTTTGGCATAAAAAATTATTTAAGATTAAATAATAAAATAACCCAGTCATAATCTGTCAACCTGTAGTGCTTTCACATAATTTGTGCCACGACGCTGTCGGTCGCAAACAAGGGAACAAACACCCAGCGGTCTAACAGACATGGGTCGACACCGTTGAATCTGGTTATCGCTATCCGTGTAAGTAGTAACTTGCACTACTCATCAGATAAAAATTAAATAAGACAATGTCATTGGAGAAATTTAAAGAAGACGTACAGACCGCGTTTGCGTTTTCCGGGAAAAGCATTGTGCTCGGGGGCGCAGCTTTTGAGAAGAGACCGATTTCTAAATTAACTGTTCAACTTCCTTTAGCAACGGTAAACAGGCATGGTTTAATCGCAGGGGCGACCGGAACAGGAAAAACAAAATCCATTCAGCGCTTTGCTGAGTCATTATCCGAACAGGGCATAAGTGTCCTGCTGATGGATATCAAAGGAGACATTAGCGGAATTGCAAAAGCGGGCAGCGAGAATGCGAAGATCAAAGAAAGAATGGAATCTATTGGCATTCCCTGGACACCTTCCGGGTATCCAACCGAATTGATGACCATTTCAAACGAAAAGGGACTCAGGCTTAGGGCAACGATATCTGAATTCGGGCCTGTGCTGTTTTCAAAGGTCCTTGAGCTTAACGATAACCAGGAAGGTACTGTGGCCGCTGTATTCAAATACTGTGATGATAAGAAATTGGCTCTTCTTGACATCAAAGATTTTCGCGCGGCCCTGCAACATGTATCCAGTGGGGACGGAAAAAAAGAAATGGCGGAACACTATGGCGCTCTTTCTACTGCTACATGTAATGTTATCATGAGAAAACTTCTTGAACTGGAACAACAGGGTGGAGATAAATTCTTTGGCGAAAAATCATTTGAAGTAGATGACCTTTTGCAAAAAAATTCAGAAGGAAAAGGATTTATAAGTATCGTCAGGCTAACTGATATACAGGACCGCCCAAAACTGTTTTCAACTTTTATGC
>AR_comb_assmDRAFT_10123369_pt1 | contig 17109 bp, 26 predicted proteins | sample ArasoioldDNA_FD_10543 | JGI IMG/M metagenome (IMG submission 10543) | reverse complement strand
TCGTTCTCGTGGTCGAACTCGGTTACGGCGTGGCTGTCAGGATCGTCGTTCAGCGCTCCGTCTGCTGCTGTGGCAACGCCTCCCTGGGTAGCTCACAGGATGCCTCTCGGAGTTTAAACCTAAAATTACATAATGCCGGTCACTCAGCCTACAGCTTCGGCGGGAAGTCTCAACCATAACCTTCAGCCTGCTTGGCCTTTCTGGATCAAAGGGCCTTTCGTAGATGCAGGCCCCGCCTCAACCGGCATAACTCTAGCTCTCCCTACTGCTACTGAAACAGACTCTGTAATCAGCTTCGGTAAAACCAAGGTTAAGGCGCTGTCGGTATCCACCGAGACCGACGCGGCTGTGGCCTTCGTCAGAAACAAGTTCAAAACACTGGCTCTAGCCACCGAAACGGATTCAGTACTGACGTTCGGCAGAACCAAGACCCGGGTGCTGGCCGTGGTCACGGAAACCGATACCACTCAGGCGTTCGGCAGGACGAAAACCAAAGCGCTATCGCTGGCGTCTGAGACTGATACGGCTATTGCGTTCACTAGAACCAAGAGAAAGACCCTGAGTATTGCCACTGAAACAGACCTGGCAATCAACTTCGGAAAAACTAAGACAAAAGCTCTGTCGTTCGCTACCGAGGCGGACGCAGCAGTGGCTTTCCCGACTGCCGGACAACCTTTCCCGACGGCTAACGAGTCCGACACCGTACTCAACTTCGGTAGGAACAAGTCGAAGCTGCTTGCAACTGTGACGGACTCCGAATCTGCTCTGACGTTCGGTAAGACGAAGACCAAAGCCCTGACGATTGTTACCGAGTCGGACTCGCCTCAGGACTTCGGGAAGAGGAAGGTCAAGGCTATCGGACTTGTCACTGAGACAGACTCTGCAGTGGCGTTTGTAAGAAACAAGTCGAGAATCCTACCTGTTTCTACTGAAACCTGTACCGCTCAGGGCTTCGGAAAGACCAAAGTGAAGCTTTTGGTCAAGGCTACGGAAACAGACATTGCTATGATTCTCACACACCCCAGTACCGGCGTGACGACGCGGGGTCAGGTAGTTGTTGTCATTGGTCGATTCTAGGGATTAGAATGAAAGAATGAACCAGAATCATGGCAGAAACGAGACATAAGCAAAATGTGGCCTACAAGAGAGAAAATCCTTATGTTCTCGGGGCTGTTGCTGATCGGCGCTACGTGGATAGCTTCCACTTTCCTAGGGAAAGAGTTTCACTACGAGTTCCTCGCGGCTGGCCTAGGGCTGTGCGGTATTGGCATAGCCCAATGGGGAGACAGAAAATGATGGCGTTTATACGTCGCTCGGCTCATTCCAACGCTCTGACCCTGTATGTAATCACAGGGTTGTTTGTTATGACCTGGATCTGGATCCTGGTTGTAGTGCTATTCTTTGGAGGCGTATGAACAACTATGTTACCAAGGAAGAGCTAGACACCTGTCTTAAAAGTTACCACGAAAACAGGTGGCGTGGGCTTATCGTTTGGATTGTTGTCGTAACGGTTCTTTTGTTCTTTGGTTTCCGCTCAATTCACGAGCGCACTCAGGAGGGTAAAGACTCCCGCACGGCTTTGTGTCTGCTCAGGGACAGCCTGCAGAAGTCCAATAACGACTCACGAGACTTCCTGGATCAACACCCCGCCGGTATTCGCGGGGCGGACGGTGAGGTTCTTGTCAGCGGGACGCAGCTTTCCCGTCAGATTCGTGATCGTCAGAGAACTATCGATCAGCTAGCGATCCTTAAATGTGGGCCTTACCCAGGGCAGGCACTAAGATACTAGAGTGACATTTCTGGAAATCGTTAACGCCGCGATGTCCGACCGTTTCGATGAAGTCCAGCGGGCAGACATCAAGAACTGGGTCAATTCCCGCTACGGGCGCGTATGGGCACAGGAAGACTGGTCGTTCAAGAAAATCTCCGCCTCGGTGTCCGTGCCCCTGGGAACCAGTACAGTTTCCGTGCCTACGCTACAGCGAGTCAACGCGGTGTACGACAGTTCTTTCGGGTACACGCCTGCTGAGGTTTACAGCACCCGCCCGGAGGACTTTGTTAACACTACTTACACATCTTCCGGTAACCCTGTTGGGTTCACCTGGCTCAACGGTCTCCTGAACCTCGACAAGCCTGTTTCCTCCGCTCGCAGTTTGTACATCATCGGGGAGCAGAAATGGACACCTCTGGTCAACGACGCGGATGTGCCCCTGCTCCCGGCAGAGTTCCATTTCATGCTCGTTCACGGGGCGTCCTCAGAAGGTCTGCGGCTTCAGAACGATCCTACCTGGCAAGGGTTTGAGGAAGACTTCCAGCGGATGCTTGTAGAAATGAGAAACTCTTACCTTACCCAGGTGCGCACTTACGGTGACGCTTATCCGTCCTGGCCCTACTAAACTTAACCTGTGGCTAAAGGTATTGAAGAACTTGTTATCGCGGACTTCTCCGGGGGCCTGAACACCCGAGACTCTGCCTCGGAGCTTCAGAAAAACGAGTTTCCCGACTCTATGAACGTCACTATTGACGAGCGGGGAGCGATCCAGAAGCGTCTTGGGTACGAGAAACGTTACGCGAGCGCCCTAGGGTCTGGTTTGGTTTCTAACGAGTATTTCTGGAAATCCAGAGGGGCACTTATCTCCCAGATTGGTACCGGAATGCACAAGGACAACGCTGCGGCGTACCTGAACTGGTCTACTTCCGCTCGCGTTGGTATAGCTGAATACCTTGGAAACCTTTACATGATCCATCCTGTTGACGGTGTTAAAAAGTACGACGGAACAACGGTCACAACGGTTAGTACAAGCATCAAAGGCGACTCTTGTGCTTCCTGGCAGAACCGCTTGTGGACAAACGATGCCACGAACGTAGACCGGGTGAACTGGACTGATATTGGTACAGACACGTTCGGTGGAACCAACTTCAACTCGATACGAGAAAAGGACTCGGCTCGGATTGTAAACCTCTCCGGTGCTTCCGGTGTGGACATTTCCGGCCGTCCTGGCCTACTCGTGTTCAAAGCCGACTCTACATACAGGATTTACGACTCCACAAACGGCGCGTACAACACTATTGACGCGACCATCGGCACGGCATCGAACATCTCGACTGCCGCGATGTACGGACGTGTGTACTCGATTCATCCTCGTGGGATTTACTACACCGATGGTATTAACCCGATGATCGAAGCCTCGCAGAAGATCGAGAACTTCTTCCACCGCTCCCGGATCAACCATGATCGACCTGATTTGTACTGCGCTGGACGTGCGGCAGACAGGTTCTGGTTCTCTGTCCCTGACGCCGCCGCCACGGCTAACACTATTTCTCTGGAACTACACCCCCTAGGAGGCTGGATCGTTCCTCACACGATGGCCGCTTCTGCCTTTGCCACTGTAGGTAACTCTTCGGCCGATATGATCTTCGGAAGCCCGACTGTTAACGGAAGGATTTACAACAGCCACTCCACCGGGGCAGATGACACCGCGAATATCGCCTCTTATTTTCAGTCTCGCTGGATCGAACCTGATTTCGGAAACAAAGTCCGTATCCGCAGGCTCAGAATGATCGGCTCGGGAGAGTTTAACGCTGCTTTGTACAAGAACTACGAGTCGGGGCAGTCACTGAGAACTGTTCTGAACGAGTTTGAGCAGCCGAACATCGGGATTTACGACACTTCTACTTACGACAGTACAGCCGTATACGGCCCTTCACAGTTCCAAGGCATCTCAGACCACTGGTCTATCGGTGTTGTCCGCTCGTTGTCTGTCAGGATTGACGAGACCTCGCAGCTAACCCAGGAAGGTAGGCCGATTATCGGTGTTTCCACCGGAACCGTAGGCGCCTGGTCGTTGTCCCATATGTCTCTAATGGCTATAGACCTAGGCAATCGCTAGAATTAAGTAATGGGTAGCATTACTCTTCAGCTTCCTGTTGCCGGTACAACTATCGCGGCAGGATTGCACTCTGCCAATTACACAGCCCTCCAAACCCTTCTTAACGGAAACCTCGACGCCACAAACCTGGCCCCCGGAACCATTGCCAACGTTCCCGTTGGTTCTGTGTTTCAGTACGCGGGATCTTCCGCTCCTACTGGGTATCTGTTTGCAGACGGATCCGAACAACCAAGGGCCACGTATTCGGCCCTAGATGCTGTGATCACGACTATTTACGGAGCGTACACAAACGGATCCGGCGGGGCGGGAACCTCACACCTTAGGCTTCCAGACCTCAGGCAGAGAGTCCCTGTAGGCAAGCATTCCTCGGGAACGTTTGTCACCCTCGGAGGCACGGGCGGCGCGGAAACACATACCCTCACAACCGCCCAGATGCCGGTACACAACCACGGCGTCTCCGACCCCGGGCACGATCATCCTCTTATGGGTAACTCCGGAGTACCCGGGGCACAAGGTTCGATCAATATCGTTTCCGGTACTCAGGCTTCTACGGGTGGACTTATCGGTGGAAACTTCACCGGGATCACTATCAACAACAACGGTAGTGGTAACTCGCACAACAACCTTCAGCCTTACATTGTCATCAACTACATCATCAAAACCTAATGGGAACTATCACACTCACTCTGCCAACTTCCGGAACTGTCATTGCGGCAGGACTGCACTCTGGTAATTACACCGCGATTCAAACCGCCATCAACGGCAATCTGGACGATAGCAATATCAAAACTGCTGCCGGGATCGATCACAACAAGATCGCCGCCCTGGCAAGCATGATTTCCGGCGAGACTGTTGTGTGGAACGGATCGGCTTACGTGCGGTCTTCTGTTACCAAAATCGGCCCTGCAAGCCTTGGGACAGGCACGCCTACCTCGTCCAACTTCCTACGCGGTGACGGCACATGGAACGCTTTGTCGGCTGCCAACCTTGGGTCTGGTACAGCCAACTCAACCAAGTACCTACGTGGGGATCAGACATGGCAAGATCTTGGAGTTGTTCAGAGCTACACGCCGTCCCTTATAGCTAGCGGTGGTGGTCAGAGCTTGGGTACTGCATCGCTTACCGGAGCCTATCTCTTGATAGGGAAACTATGTATCTGTAAGGCCAACCTCACTGTGGCCGCTTCTTTCAATCAAGGAAGCGGCGTTAACGGAATTTCTCTTCCCTTTACCAATTCAGGAGGTTTTGACGGACAGGGAGTCCTATCCCAACCGGGGTTTGCCAACCCTCATAACCTCATCTGGGGATCGGATGGTTATATCCGACTCAATACAGACGCAGTAACATTCGTTAGCGGAAGTTCAAGCGTGCCTTACACTCTAAACCAAATTGGGCTTTCCATTGATGTATGCATGACATACATCACGACCTAGCCGTACAACATAGCTGCGGTTTCCGGATCCATTCCGGCCGCTACGGCCTGAAGAAACGGGTCGGCACCGATCACAGAGTTGTAGTCAAAGTTGACGATAGGAACGTAAGGATCGGGCACCGTCCCAGCAGGCACATCGGGGCCGAAATCGTAGCTCTGCGGCGAAGGTGCAGCCTGCTCGCCGCCACCGGCAAGAGCTTCCATCCAAGCCTGCTGCATATCAGCTTGAGCCTGCTGCGACTCAGCTTGTGCCAAAGCGTCGGCTTCGCGAGCGGAAGCCGCAGACTGAGCGTCAAGCACACCCTGATCGGCCTGTCCGAGAATACTCCGTAGATCCTGACCGGCGTTAGTCTCGGCCTCGGCCTGGGACTGCGCAAGGTCGGCCAAAGCTTTAGCGCGGGCGCCGGAGTAGAACAGGTTCTGCTGGTTCAGGGACTCGTCAATGCCTCTCCCTCTCTCCTGTCCCTGCTGCTGGATCTTTTGATGAACTCCGAAAGGATTGTTCCTAGCAGCCTCCACAGTTGTAGTGTCTGCTCCAAGCTGTGATGCCAAGTCGGCCATCCCGGAGTCGATAAAGGCCTGGGTTTTAGCAGCCTGAGCATTACTACGAGCGTTAGCCACGTCCTGTGACCCAAGCGCCTTGATCCTCTGTAGGATCGGGTCAGCGTTGTAGTCAACGGAAATCTTTGTGCTGGGAAGTGTTTTCTGAATACTATCCTGCTGACGGCTAAGCCCCAACTGTTGAACAATCGACTGAGGACTGGTCTGGGGGTCTACCGGGTCGCCCGGAGGGCGGTACCCGTAAGACCTCGACGCAGCGGTGTAAGGATTCTTTTTCTTCTTGACAGGGCGAACCAGCCCCTGATATCTACCGCCTAGTGTCTCATCTAGAAAGGCCACTCTAAAATTCTACATATGGCTAGCATCTACCCTGCTCCGACCGGCTATGCCCCTGGGGGGCTTCAGTACCGTACTAAACGCGCTGTAAGGCGTTTTCCCGCCCCTACAGGTTACGCACCCGGTGGGGTCAGTTACCACCCGCTGCCCGTTAGACGCGCTCCTGTGGCGCGACAGACCCCTTCTGGGGGCTTCGGAGGGTTCGGACAGCCTGAGGGCCGTCCGGCCGGTCTGGACGATTTCTGGGGTAAGGCTCAGGGCCTCGCAGGGTCGATGTACGACCCGCTCCTAACCCGGCTCGCCTCAGGACGGGATTCAGCGATTTCTAGTGTTAAAAACGTATGGGATGCTCACACGAATGCACTTGCAGCGGCACTGGGTCAGACGGCTGCCCCTGTCAATCAGGCGTACCAGACCTCGATTCAACAGTCCGCAGCAATCAACGATGCTGTGAAGAACGCCCTACAGCAGACAGGTGTAGCCGCAAGCGGCGATTTGAGCGAGAAGCTGAAGCAAATTGGGGCACCGGATCAGGGAACAAGCCAGGTCTACCAAAACGCCGCAGGCTCTGGTTTCACAGGTAACAGCGCCGCCCTTCAGGCTCTTGTGAGCAGGGCGGCTGAACAGGCTGCTATGTCGGCTAAAGAGCCGGGATTCGCCCGTGCTGCCGCGTCCAAGGATCTTGCGGCGGCTTTGTCCGATCTTGGGCAGGAGTACGGTCAGAGAGAGGGAGAGCTTGAACAGGCCAAGCAGGAGCGGGCTTACGATCTGTTTGGGAACCTTGTCAGCCGCGACGACGAACAGAAGCAGGCTCAGATGCAGATGGATACAGAGGCTATCAAGCAGGCTTCGGATATCAACATCCAGAAGATGAAGAACCTCACGGCCGATAAGGACAGGCTGAGTAAAGAACGTATTGCTCTGAACGCTTTGATGATTTCCACGCAGGACAAGCGGCTTCAGCGGCAGTATCAGGCTCGTCAGAAGACTCTGGATCGTCAGTCGAAAGAGAACCAGAAAGCTCTGGATCGTGCCGCTAAGGAACAGCATGATATTGACTCCGCGAACACTAAGGCGGAGCTTCAGCAGCGTCAGCAGGAGTTTCAGGCTACTCAGAACCAGCTTGGCCGTCAGAATCAGGTTAAGATCGCTACGCTGCCGGGGAAGAAGGGCAATCAGAACGATAACTGGCAGACCCCCGGATCGGCTAAGCGCAACAGGGTTCTCGGGTCGCTCAAGTCCGCTCTGATCAACCCTGATACGGGCACTATCCGCCAGAAGTTCTCTGAAAACCCTGACCAAATCGACCGCATGGTTTGGCAGGCGACCAACGCTGCGATTGTGGCCCAGGGAATTAACCCGGAATCTCCTGCCGGTAAACAGCTTCGCAAGGCTTTCCTGAAGCAGCTTGCCGGTACGCCCGTCAAGGGCGGGGGCCGTTGGACTATTCCGAAGACTTGGAAAATCGCTAAGTAAAGCTATCCTTTACGTATGCCGATTTCCGGTCGGAAAAAGAAGAAAGACTCGGGTAAGAAACACAGTGGCGGTGGGTTGTTCCACGGCGGTCTGCTGGACAGGCTCGGGGCGCACAGTGTTCAGAAAGCCGTCAGCCACGAGCTAGGTCGGATCGGTCACTCTGCCGTCAGAGACATCACAGGGTTCCCCACGGCTGCGTACGCTCTGGCTCATGCTTCTGGGACGGCTCTTCAGGGCCACCCGGAAGGACTGGCTAACATTTACAAACAGATCGGTGAGTCCACTTACGAGACGGGACGGCACCCTGTCCGGTCATACGAGAAAGATCCTTTCGCTACCCTGGCGACCGCCCTGGGTGCAGCTTCGGGTGTCGGTGGTCTTGCAGGACGCGGCGCGGCTATCTCTTCTGCCCTGAAGGAAGGTGGCGGACTGCGCGCGGCTACCGAGGCGGCTATGACCAAGCCTGTTTATACAAGAACAGTCAAGCTTCCACGTAAGTCGGCTTCCAACCTCAAGGCTGTCCGTAAAGTTCAGCTTGAGACTTCACCTAACCCCCTGCTCAGAGGACTTCGGAAGACTACTGTGGATCAGCTTCAGCACAGCCACAGGTACCGTCAGAGTCTTGAGAAGAAACTTTCTGATCTTAGTAAACAGAACGTGAAGAACATTGCTCAGCCGACCAAGAAGGTCGGTAAGTCCAGAGGCGGTCTCGCCCACCCGGCTCTGACGTATCCTTCGGATCTGTTCGTTCGTATTCCTATGTACCTACGTCCCAGGACTATGGTTCAGAACGCTTTGCAGACCGGGATGATGCTGGCGCATCAACAGCCGCTCGGGATCTTCAAGTCAACCGCTCAGGCTAGGAAGTACTCCAAGAACGCTCCTGACGTTCACGAGTTCGTCAAAGGCATTGCTTCCGAGTCTGCTGCACGTTCGTTGTCTCAGGGCGGTGTCTCGCGCGGGCCGGTTGGCTCCATCGTGCAGCGACTCGCTGAGGTTTCCAACTATCCGGAATCGAAGATGCGTCCGTTGTCTGTTTATTACGAAGGGCGCAGGCGCGGAGTTAAGTCTCCTGAGGACTGGCGTGATCTTATGAAGCACGCCCAGGACGATCCTCAGTTTAGCAAGCAGGCTGCGTTGTTCCATAGGATTTCTACTGCTGGTAAAGAGGGAGTGGGAGACTTCGGACGGCTGTCGCCTCGCGAAAGAATGCTCATGCAGACCCAGATTCCTATCTTCTATCCGATGTTCAAGGCCCTTACTCGGTACGGAGCTAGGTTCCCTTCGGAGCACAGTATTCAGACTGCTTTCATGGCTCAAGCGGGCCAGGAGGGGAACCGCCGTCAGCGCGAGCAGCTTGGGCCTTTGCCGTTCTGGGCCAGTTATCTGGTTCCGGCAGGTAAGAACCGTGTGCGTAACCCTCAGAACATTTTCAACTTCCAACCAGGGGTGGATATCGCACGGCAGGTTGCGGAGATGGGCCGTGCCGGTGGGCCTCGCCCCGGTGTGAGCCTGCTGGCCGAGGCGGGGCCTCTCCCGAACCTTGTCTACGGTGCCGCCACTGGCAAGGATATGGCTACCGGGTACCCGCTACGCGGTATGTCGTCCAAATCTAATCCTCTTGATATCCGTAGAAGTGCTATCGCCGCGCTAAGGGATCAGATCGCAGGGACTCAGCCGATGCAGATTTACGATCTTTCCCGTGGCGGGGGCGGGACGCCCACGAAGACGTACAACCCTGGGTCACTCAGCGAGTTCCTTGGGCTTCAGGCTATCGGCCCGTGGGCTGTCAGCCGTGGGATCAAAACCAAAGAGCTTCATAAGCAGGCTAAGAAAGAGAAGACTTACGGACGCCCTAGGCGGCATCACAAGAAGAAGCACTCTGATTACGGGTTCTAGGTCATGATACGATGATACTTAATTAGTATCACCTAGAACAGGCTTCTAGCCAGAGACTTCTGTCTTGATTCCAACCTTAGGCTCGATAGGCGTCAGAACGCCAAGCAGAGCGTAAGCAGCCGCAGCGCCGACACCGTAAGCGACTGACTTCCAGTCTCCGAACCCGGTGGTAAACCCACCGACAAGATAAGTCAGTACTGCTACGACAACGCTTCTGACTGCCGCACGTACAGCAGGGTTAGTCTTGAAGTTCATCTTCTGATCTTACCATGCGCGCGTACTCGCGTGACAGCAGCATCTGACCGATAATGTCCGAGGCGAAGTCCTTCATGGAATGATCCTGATCGTCAGGGATGTACAGCACGAAGTGAACAGGGAACTCTTGGAGTCCGTAGTTGACGTACAGGTAACCCTTGCCCTCAAAGGTGTATTCCCTCACCCACTAAACTATAGGCGTGGCTCTCAGTCCTATTCAGAAACGGAACGCAGACCTGATTATTAGCCTAGCGGTCGGAAAGGGTCTACCGAGGAATCGCGCTGCTGAGCTTGCAGCCGCTGCAATGAGCGAATCCGGTCTTCGTTCTGACGCAAGGAATCCTTCAGGTGCCACAGGTCTGTTTCAATTGCTGTCAAGCGGCTATCAAAATCGAGCGAAATCTCTTGGAGGGCTAGAAAACCCTCGTGCAAACACTCTAGCAATTCTACCGTCGTATCTTGAATATTGGCGTACCCATCCAAACGCACAACCAGGAGAAGCCGGTCGAGACGTAGAAAGATCGGGTCAAGGCGCTGGTTTCTACTCAAAGTTTCTCCCTATGTTTAGGGGAGGCGGGGGGAGAGCGAACCCCCCGCCCCTGGCTACGGGATTGCAGCCACTCATGCAGTCTACCCGGACTTCCCCGATCCCAAACCCCACGCTCGGGGGATTTCCGAACACGCTGGTCAAAGGGTTGGCGCAGGGCAGAGACATCTTCACCATGCTCGGAGAAGCTATCAAGCCGTCCTCTAATCCGCAAGCTCCCAGTTTCCAGCCTCTTCCCTACAAACCCGGTCAGAACCAAGGGTTTAAACCCACGCCTCTACCTATGCCTGCTCGGGGAGGCCAGTGGCAGCAGTTCTACAAGATGCGTGCCGGGGCGGACAGGCCCGGTGTGTCTACCAACGAGAGAGTCAAGCAGTTTGTAGGCACCCTGGGGATGACTGCAGGGATGCCGCTTGAAATCGGTACTGGTACTAATCACAATCAGTTCACCGTCAACGGCAACCAGTCAGACCACTGGGAAGGGAACGCTGTAGACATACCGGCTGAAGGGACGACGCTTACCAGACTCGGGAAGCTCGCCCTCAGGCGGGCCGGTATGAAACCCGCTGATATCAAAAAGGCTAACGGTGGTATCTACAACATCGGGAACTATCAGATTATTTTCAATACTACCGAGGGTGGTAACCATTGGAATCACCTCCATGTGGCTGTCCGGGGATGAACCTAGAATAGCTATGTGATCAAAGTACTGGCAGTCGCAGCCGCCTCTGTGGCTCTACTTGCAGGCGGGGCTACGAGCTACGAGCTTACCAAGTCTGAAGCCGCCACGGGGGCGCTGGCTCCCGGGACTCGTGTTTCCTATGTTGTCAGCGGCGTGACAAGGCAGGGCATCGTGCTCGTCTATGTGGATACAAGCAACGTACTCGTGTCAAGAGACGGGACGCCTACGGAACAGAGGCTTGTCCCGCTGTCCGCTTTGACAGACCTTACTCCTACCACCACAACTGCTCCTACTACTACGACCGCTCCGACAACTACGGCTACTACCACGACTCAGCCTACTACTACCGTTACGACCACGGATCCGCCTCCGTCAGGCGCTGCGAACCTCTGGGTAGACACGAGCGGAGGCTCCTGTACGCGTCAGGCGGTCGCAGGAAGCTACTCGGATGCCGGGGCGTGTGTCTCGTTCGGAGCGGCTTACGCCGCCGCTTCTGCTGGCGACACGGTGCTTGTGAAAGCCGGAAGCTACCCGGCGCAAAGTCTTGCTAACCGTACTGATATTCCCGCCGGGGCGGCTAAGGTTCAGTTCCATCCTGCTCCTGGCGAGTCCGTGACGATCACAGACGATTTCACTATCAGGACTCACGATGTTGCCGTGGACGGCGGAGACGTTCTCGGCACCGACGAACCGAACAGAATCTCCGTGTACGGTGATCCTACGGCGGGAGGCTGTGACTGCGGATTTGACTTCGGGTGGGGCAACAACTCCCCTGCTGTCAAGGCCAACGTGGTCGAGGACGTTCATACCCGTAACGTTTACTTCGATGACCAGTCCACTAACAACACTTTCAGGATGGGTGAGGTAGGGCCGTCCAACTACGGTGCCGGGGCCAACCCGCGTAACCTCTGCTCGGATCTTGTGCAGTCCGGTGAGGCTTACTTCATCGTGGAGTACAACGTGGTTCACGACAACAAGGGAGACGGCTGTAACGGTGCCCACATCGATGCTTTCGACCTCAACCCGATGGATTCCCCACAGTCTGTTGTTCGTGGTAATAGAATCTATTGGTGCGGCACCCAGTGTATTTTCACGGGCGATCCTGGGTCTCTGATTGTCGAACAGAACATGATCGAAGAGACCAACGCTTGCGCCTCGGGCTGTGACGGCCCTCAGGAAATCGCGATCATGGGCAACCTCGATCTGAACCACAACACCGTTGAGGGTGACGTGGGAATCGGTGGCTGTCTGACCTGTAACCCGGTGCGCCCTGGCAACGCTAACGCTAACAACAACATCTGGCTTAGCTCCAAGGGCTGTGAGACAGACAACAGAACGAACAGTATCGTTGTGTGTGACTCCAACGTGTTCCCGCCGGGTGTGACAGGCGGAACGAACGCTCGTAGTTGTACTCCTACTCTTGAGACTGGCCCGTGGACGAACGTCGATCAGCAGGCGAAGTACAAGCTGAGCGCTAGCGACACCTGTGGTCAGGGTCGCGGAGCGACCGACCCCAAGATCCCTTAGCTAGGAACTACGCAGCCGCTACGGTACTGAGGGAAGTGACTAACAAGCTCGTTATGAGCCTGTAGGGCGTACTGAAACGGTGCCTGGGCTTCTGTAAGCCCCAGGAAGCTACGTCCGTACCTGAAGTGCCTGATCGCTTTACACTCGACCTTGCCCTCACGGGCGCTGAACTTCCATGAGGTTCTGAGATGATACGACTCGTGAACCAGTACCATCACAGCCAAGGAAACAGTTTTAGGTTCAGTCGTATCGGGGTTCTCAAGCGCGAGGCATAGCTCGTTGTCGAGTACCGCATAATCCCATCCGAACTGTGTGTACCCCCATGCTCCGAACAAATAAGCGTCCTGTTCAACAGTGCGGCATTCGATATGCGTTGGCCGCATGGCGAACACAGTGCTGACGCGGTTGAAGTCTTCCGGTGTGGCGGCATTAGCAACATCGCAGGCGAAAATAAACACGCCTACAGCCAGCGCAATAATCCAGAGAACAAGGTTTACGCCTTTAGTCACGCTTCGGCCTCAGCGCACGACGTACAGGCGTACGCGATTTCGTCATCTGAGGCCTCGTCGCCCCATTCCTCGCGTACACGCTCCGGAGAAACAGGCTCGGAGAATGGTCGCCCGCAGACGGCGCAATGGGTCACCGGGCGGTTTACGCCTTTAGAGCCCGAACTGGGATTCGAATCGGACATTAAGTGTTAAGGATCTGTTGAACTCTAGACCGAAGCCACGGGATGTAGCTACCAACGTTCGCGGGGCAAGACGTAGCGTTATACTGAGAATGCTTGGCCATCGGAAGCGGAGTAGTGCGCCGGTACAACATGGCGATCCACGCCATAAGCTGCGCGGAAGATTCTTTCTGCTCGTTAGTCATCGGCTCAGAACCACGATGCTCATGCTCAATTCCGATCTGATCGTTCTGACCGACACAGTGAGCAGACCTGACCATCTTGCCTCCCTGAATAGCCGTAATGGTAGTCCAGCGCCCCTGCAGGACGATCCCATTACGACAAACCAGAAAGTTGTGTCCAGAGTCTGACCACCCGTTCTGATCCATGTGGTAGTTCTGAAGCGCCTTGGCGTACCGGATGGCCTCTTCACGAGACTCGTTCACAGGGTTGCTGATATTGGCAGCGTGTCCTGCGGTGTGATGAATGATCACCCGCCTGGACTTGGGAACGAGGACAGCCTCCGACTTGGCCGGACGAGCGCCCCACTCGGGACAGGTGATCAGTTCAAAGTTCATCGTCAGCGTATTTTAGCAGAGGACAATCAGTCTCAAGATGTTTTTCAAGTTTCTCAATGGTAACAAACCTACCACAACCACAGCGAAGCCGTGCGCCACACCGAGTACACACCCCTCCGTCCCAGTAACATCCAGACAAACACCCTTCATCGAACATTTTTAACCTCCTGGGTGTACGCGCAAACCTGGCAGACCCACACTCCGTCCTTGACGACGTAAGGCGGGTTGCGCTTGGACTTACAGGTGCTACACGTTGGCGTCATGGCCGTAAGCGTCCAACCTAATCATAGAAGAAAAGTTCTCAAGATCATGCCTAAACAAAGCCTTTAGACGTGGTTTTCTGATTACCACTTCCGGGTGGAACGTAGGAAACACAAGAGAGTTCTTGAACCAACAGATATTTCCCCGGGCGTCATCGAACTCTAGCTTATCCATAAGATCGTTAAAGGCCTGTTTGCCAAACACAACCAGATACAACGAAGGGTTGTTGTAATCGTAAGTCTTGATCTTGCGGAGCTTGACCCGGTTCAGTTCCCGCTTGACCAGAATAGTGTTCTTGCCCTTGGCGTTCAGGTTGACTCCGTACACGTCGATCATGGTTCTCCTAGGTAATCACCCTTAAGCAGGGCTTCAGCGTACTTGTCTCCCTGTGCTGCGCGGGCTTCTAGCTCTGCTTTGTACCGCGACGGATGGTTCTCAAACTCTCCCGCGTAGTCTCCTACCTCAAAGTTAAAGAAATCATAAATATAAGTTGCTTTTGCATCTGGGTGTTGTTTCTTGATCATCTCGTACACGTAACCCATTTGAATGGGATCACGTAGATCACGATTGTCTTTCATCACTTGCCTCACACTTGATCCACTCGCCCTTCACCTTTGAGCAATGAAAACAGAATCCCTGGGGGCTGACCGCCGGGACTCCCGGCATTGCCCACTCGGGCTTGTTAGGACATTCTTTCACGACATCATCTCCCACCATGTGAGGAACATATTCTCGGCATACCCTGGCGTCCAACAGTAACCAATATGGAAGAACTCCGTCCCGTAAGGTTCAAAGTCCATCAGTTCTTTGATTTCTGTGTCCAGCATTACGTTGTCTGCTCGCTTGACGGATTCAGGGAGAGGGAGAGGCGGTAGGTCGAACCGCTCCGCGATAGCTCGCATGAGCAGGTACTCTGTCTCTAGGTACGTTTCTCCTAGGCCCTCAGCTTGCTTTATCGGACGTGCGATGTCCGACAGGTAAGCCTCACTGGCGTCATGGAGCACGCCCCACTTCACGTCTTCCGGCGGAACAAGCTGGGACACAAGGACGGAATGCTGTGCCACCGAGTAGAACTCTTTCGTGTGCCCTGTGAACCGGCACTGGTTCGCCAGCGAGTGAGCGATGTCTTCGATACAGATAGTCTCTGGATCGGGGTTCAGGGGCGTCACGATCTTGCCTGTGTACGTAACGATCCCTGCCTTAGGGATAATCTCAAGCGGGATCATTTATCCCAGCCCCTGTAGAAATAAATAGTTCCGTTGTCTTCCTTGACCCAAGAATTAAAATTATCGTCCCAATGCCATTCGGCCCCAAGATGAGCCAAGTCGGAAACCTCTCTAATTTCTCTCTTATTATTCCGCTCTAGGATCTTCTCGTACGTCCTGGCATATCCTGCGATGTCCACGATTGAGTCGTGATGATCCGGGGTCTGTACAAGCCTCTGGATCTTAACCAGAATCATGTACAGGGCATGATGAAGCGTTCCCTCAGCCACTGGGTCTACACCTAGGGCTGCCGCAGCGAGGGTTACCTTTCTGAAGTCATCCGCAGGATGACCATAAGTGTTCTCCCTCTCTCCGTCCACGAGCTTGCCTGCTTCGTCCAAGATGGTCATGTCTGGATATTTACCGTCCACCTATCTCCAATCTTGTCCTTGACAAACTCGCGTTCCATATCGTATGTAACCACAATCGTGGTAGGTGCCTCTTCGTCGGCTGAAACAGCAACTACCTGGGTAGACCTTCCGTACCCAATGACTGATATCACAAAAAAATTAGCCATCTTGCATCCACATATCCTCAGAGAACATATCTCTAGCTACCTTAAGTCTGTCCTCAATGATGTTGTAACTGACATTCTGCTCAAGGTCGTTAATCGCAACAACAATAGCGTTGTAAAGCACAACCTCCATAGCCGTGATGTTCTTACGCACAGTATTCCTTTCCTTCCACGACGACTGAATGCTTACGTCCCTTGCGGATGATCGGGTGGGGCGTAAGGTACACAACTCCGTCTTCCCTCATTAGTCCTGTTCCAAACCCGAGTGTCCACTCTCGCTCTGCTTTGACTCTGTGCATGTAGTCAATCTGCTTGACGTCTCCCATCCAGCCAAACTGAGCGGCAACGAAATGCTCGCCCGTTGCATTTCCTTCAACAATGTATGTAAGTCTGTGAGTGTGTGCCACAACCACCGAATGCTGGAAAGTGTCAGCAGCACGAAACACACTGTACCTACCCGCCGACCCGACATCATGCGTAGCCCATAGCTTGCCGATCTTGATGGACTGTTTGTACGGAACATAATTCCATCCTCGTTCTTTCAAACTAAACAGTTTTGGTACATCCATGAGGCCGAACAACTCAGGAGCTTTGTCCTGCAGCCAGCGCATGAACCTGTACTCATGGTTGCCCTCGATGAAAACCTTCTCTTCCGCTCCTAGACTGTCAAGTTCGTCAAGACCGTCGTTAACGTCAGCTACCTCTTCGGGGAACGTGTGGCTACGGTCTGGTGACTTGCTGAAACTTGAGACTCCGTAGAAGTCTGCGATGTCACCCTGGACAACCAGGATGTTGGGTCGAAAATCCCGCATCGACTCCATGAACAACCGCCACGCGGGCTTGGAGTGATACGGTCTGTGACAATCGGGAAGGAACGCTAGCTTCCTCACTCCGCGACTCCAAACAGACCTCCGATTCCTTCCTTGATGCCGGGAAAGTCTCCCGACTCGGCTTCAAAAACAACAGCTTCATCCGCTACCAAGGGCTTCATTACTGTCTGCTGAAGAGCGGTCTTGACTTCGCCTAGTTCGTTTCGATACTCAAGAGTAATCGAATCTCCTGGGTTTACATAAATTGGAGAAATCTTCTCCCGCCCGAGGATCTTCATCTGGCGAGCCTAGCATAAAGACGACGGAGTGCTTCCTCGTTCTGTACCGGCCTGGGACGCCTACCAGCGTCCAACTGCTCTAGTCCAAGGTCACGCCATGCCTTCTGCACC
>AR_comb_assmDRAFT_10073933_pt1 | contig 17109 bp, 14 predicted proteins | sample ArasoioldDNA_FD_10543 | JGI IMG/M metagenome (IMG submission 10543) | reverse complement strand
ATCCTCGACAGCCTGGCTGCCTATTGCCAGCGGATCAATGATTCAGGTCACTAGACCATGAGGGCCAATCCTGGGACTGAGATCGAATGCGACTGGCAGGCCACCAGCTGACACCCCGCCCACAACGATGGAAACGTGATGGGCACTGGGCCTCCGTGCCCCGAGCGACTTGACGTAGAGAGTCATCAGCCGACCGATCAGGTCTGCGATGTCTTCAACGGAGGGGACTGCCCGCTGTGGGCTGATCAAATTCCCCAACATCGGGACGAGCGTTCCGTAGACGTTCTGAAATACCAGAGTCCCTCCGGCACAAGTTAAGCCAATGGTGCCCTCCAGATAGATCTGATCAAAGAAACCAGCTGGACCGGCACCCCGACAGACGACGGGAATCTCAAACACCTTGACCCCCTCGTCAATCAGTCTCCCTTCGTCTGCGCTGATCCGACTATCGCTTGCCATCCACAACGCGGGAGCCTCAGGAGTCTCATAGCTGCACCACACTGCGCCAAGCGTCATGGCTGATCACCTACACACTCGTGCCTTCGAGCCCGCTACGCGGCGACGTGCTCGCCAGCGGGAACGAAGTGCTCCAACTTGGCGTCCTGCTCAAGGGCGAACGGAATGCCCTCCTCGGCCAGCCTTACGACCTCCGCATAGCTGTCGCCGGCAGCCGACCAGCCCTCTACGTCGGGCGACTCGGCCCACCAGCCGTCGTCCTCGTGGTGGTAGATGACGCGTACGGTTTCCATCGGTTCTCCTGGGTTCAGAGTAGCTTCCGAGCCTCGTCCTCAGCAAGGCCAGCATCCCTGACGAGGATCTTGCGGACGAGGCCGGCGGGGATCGTCGCCCGGTCGTGAAAGGCGAAGGTGAGCGGCGGGTGATTCGGCGACTCCAGCCGTCGATGCGAGCCCGACTGCCTGACGACGCGGTAGTTGAGAGGCGCTCGTTCGAGGACCGCGAGCAGTCGTTTTGCCTTCACGGACGGGAATGGATTCACGGCGCGCGACCTTAGCTGGCCGCTCGGCAGCAAGCCAAATCCGGCTCAGGGAGCCAAGAGGCGCCTACCGGAATCGAACCGGTGTAAACGGCTTTGCAGGCCGGCTATATGGGGTAGTTTCTGGCTTGTAGAGCCAAAAAATCTCTCCGTGGGCCAGCTAATGGGCCAGCGGCACCGAGGGGATGCCAGGTTCAAGGGCCTCGCCAGACAGGTATCCCGCTTGCCCTGAGCAGCTCTCCACTCCACTGTTCGACCAGCTCGTCGCGTTCACCGCCATCGTCAAGGCCGTCGATGGTCATTGACCCGCCTCCTGGCAAATAGGGCGGCGGCGAGCCTTCGCCGGCATTCTCCGGATCGATCCGAAACAGCTCGCCCATTTGCAGCCAGAGCAGATGTACCGCAAATCGCCCAAGCTGTTCTGAACTCGCCAGAGTGCCCGCCATTGCCTCAACTAGCGGCGCCAAGAGGGCTTGAAGTTCACCATCGTCGGCCAGTTGTCTCCAATCGTATAAACCGCCGCTATCCACCTGGATATCGAAGCCGAGGCGAAGTCCGATTCCGCCGCCGCCATCGACCGCAGCGGTGCCGACTCGAAGAAAGGAACGGTGCCCGTTCGGAATCCATTTCCAGCGCTTCCGCTCCCGCACAGTCACGGCGACTCCGGTCGGGTGCGGGGCGGGCGCATCGGTTTCAAGATCCCCGTCGGAAAGGGATTTGGCGAGGCCGGTCATAGCCTCAACCCCGGCATTGGAGACGGCCCATTCGCGCCATCTAGCGCTCAGGTTGAAGGGGACAGCGCGAAGAACAAGGGCCGGTCCCTCTCCAGTAACCGTGTCGAACACTTCGCGGTGGCGGTTGGCAGCCTGAGTCCATCTAAACCGCAACGAATCTTCAAGAAACGGCAGCTGGCCCCGACCAAGCCGGCCGATAGCAACGTCTTCGGCAAGGCGCCCCCGCTGCATCAGCTGGGCCAGCTCGAAATGACTCCGGATCGGCATTGCTTCGTACTTGCCCGCCTTGCGCAGCTTGGAATCCTGGGCAGGCTCACGGACCACAACGGAGCCATCAGCGAGCAGTATGTGAGGGGTGTCAGTCGACTCGTAGACGCGCACGACCCCGATCAACTCCTTTCCGACCTCAAGCACGTCGGCAGCAAAAGTTGGCAACGGATCAAGCTGGCCCTCCAAGCGCTGCCGAACGGCATCGACGAACCCGCCTGGTGGGGGCTCCCAGCTCGGGTCGGCCTTTCCGTCTTTGACTCCAACCAGGACCCAGCCGCCGAGCGTGTTGGCGAAAGAACCCACCGCCTTTGCAAGCTGGTAGCCGTCGCCCTTCTCGATCCCCGCCTTGTGCTCCGCAAAGAGAGTCTCGTTTTCGGCGAGCAACATGTCCAAGACCCGCTCGGTTTGGGCTAACTCGCCGAGCGTCAGCAGCCGCAGGCTTGGAGCGGGCATCAGACGAGACTAACTGGGGCTAGTCCGGATGACCTCGTCCCGACCAGCAATTTCCGAACCCAGAAAGCTGTCTAGCAGTGCAGCCGCCTGCGCCTCGGTTCCAGGCATCAGATGACCATAGAGATCAAACGTGACCTTGATCGACGAATGACCCATGAAGCTCGACAGCGCCTTGGCGTTCACGCCAGCCGCGATCATGAAAGAGGCGTAGGCATGTCGAGCTTGGTGAAGACGGAGGCGCCCAAGCCCAGCCGTCTTCCAGGCTCGATCGGCGCGGCGGTAGATCACCGCGGCTTGAAATGGACGAGTCTTGACGCCAAAGACGAGTGCGTCAGAGCCGCTGTCTTCCACTCCCAGCTTGTAATCGAGCAGGTAGCGACGGAGCAGAACCGGCAGCGGCGTCGTGCGTTTCGAGGTCCGGGTCTTCGGCTCGACCGCGCCCTCCTTCGGATCCCACGACTCCCGAATGCGAATGGTCCCGCTAGCGAGATCGATGGCATTCCATCGCAAAGCGCGTAACTCCCCGTACCGGAGGCCTGCATAAAGCGCCGTCGCCCAGAGCGCCCGATCCTGATCCGGTACCGCAGCAAGAAGGCTCGCCGCGACGGCGGGAGCAACAATCTCCACTTCTTTTGGTCGCGCCGCCGGCAGCTCGAGGTCGTGGGTCGGGTTGGTCGCAATCCCTTCGCGGGAACGTGCCCGCCGGTAGACGGCCTGTAGCGGCTTGATGGAATTGCGAATCGTTGAAGCAGATCGACCTTCGGCCTGCCAAGCGTCAACGACTGCCTGGAGGTCGGCAGTCATAATCGTGTTGAGCTTGCGCTCGCCGATCTCGGGCAAGACGTGGTCCGTAAGCGCCTGTCGATAGCCACGGATCGTCGAGGGCTTATATCGGTCGCCCGAGCGGTTGCGAATCTGCCCGTCCTCGGCCCCGCGCAGCCATGCCGTCGCTGCCTCGGCGACGGTCCTGCGCGTTGGCGCCCGCAGCGCTCCTTGGTCAAGTGCTCTTTTGGCTTCGGCCCGCCACGACTTTGCTTCCGCCTCTCGTGGAAACGTCTTGCGAATCTTCCGGCCATCTCTAAGCGAGTAAACCTCGGCGCGGTAACCGCCGTCGCACCGACAACGTCCACCCTCCGTCGCCGGACAGCCTCTGGCGTGCCGCTTCCTGATCCCCTCGGCCATCAGTCTGACTCCGACTCGCCGACCTCGAACGAGCCTCGAACCGGCATTCCGCTCTGCCACCCGATCCCGGCGAGCAGCTCGGCGGCCGAAACCTCCAGGGCGCCCATCAGCTTGAGCAGGCTGTCGATGCGGGGAAGGCGAGCGCCTCGCTCCAGCATCCCGATCTGCGTCCTATGCAGGCCGGCCGCGAAGCTCAACTCTTCCTGGCTGAGCCCGGCGCGCTTCCGGAGTCGTTGCAGGTTGCGGCCAAACTGACGGGCCACCTCGTAGTTCGGGGTGACCGGCATCAGGCGAGCGCTTTCTCGACTTGGACCAAGAGCCCGTGCAGGGCGTCGTGCTCGGCGACGACGCGGGGGTATTGGTTCTCGCGGTCTACGGCCCCGGCCAATGCTGCCACTGCCTCGCGCATCGCCTGGTCGGGGAGGACCGGCGAGCCGCCGAGCCCGTCGAGGAGCTGGCAATACGCTGCCAGCTCGCTCAGCAGTTGACTGGTCGGCTCGCAGAGCTGGTCGGCGAAGCCCTCCAGCTCGTCGCTGAGTCCGTCTCTCGCGGCGGTGAACAGCCTCCGCAGGAAAGCTCGGTCGCAAGGGCGGACCGAGAGGGTGATGCTTGCGCCCTCACCCGTAGGGTTCTGAGAAGCCATGAGGAGTGCACTCTCCTTGTGGTTAGGCGGCCCGCTCGCGTCGCAAGCGCGGCGGGTCGCTGCTTTTTGATCTTCGGAGGCTACCACTTCTGGAGAGGAAACCTCTCCAGAAAATCCCTCTCTACTCGCCTCGAATGACCTGGCCGACCCTCGTGTGGTGGAGGCCCGCCTCCTCGCCGATGGCGCGAAGCGACAAGCCAGCCTTCTGCGCGCGCTCGAAGCTCTTGCGCCGGGCTTTGCGAGCTTTCGCAACTTGGCGCTCGAAATCAGCCTGCGCCTTGCGGACCTCGGCGAGCGCTTTCCTCTGCTCGGCGTCTCCCATCGCCGCCAGCCTAGACGCCACTGTCCCGTCACGGCCGCCGCCCCAGCGCATACTCCGCGTTCTCGGAGATCCACCGTTCCAGCTCGCGCACCGGGACCAAACGCTTGCGCCCTCGGCGGATCAGCCGCAGCTCGGGCGCGACGTTGGCGTCAAAGAAGTCAGGGCCGACGCCGATCGCCGCCGCCGCCTCCGCCGGAGTGAGGGCAATTCGGGGGATCGAGGCGGGCAGCTTCTTGGCCACCGGGTCACCTGCCGATTCCGAGATCGGAACTCACCTCGCGCTGCAGCGAGTGCTCTTGCACCCGCTCCAACCGCCGCCGGCTCTCCTGTAGCTGGCGCTCCGCTTGGCGCCAGTGGCCCTGCTCAAGGCGGTCGGTGGGCTTGCGGCCGAGCGCGTGCTCGCGGTCGGTGATTCCGTGGCGCTCGCGGCAGCGCTCGATCCCCCGCACCGCCCGGTCCCACTCCTGGCGCTTGCCGGAGTCAGTGGGCCTCTCCCCCAGCTCCCGGGTGATGTAGTCGGGCGGGGAGAGGCGAAGGGCGGTGAGGGTGGCGCGCTCGCGCTCGGCGATCAGATGCCGGGTCACCGCTGCCTCGGCGCGCGCCTCGTGGCCGACCCTGGGCAGTTCAGCTTGCCGCTCCTTGAGCTGCTCGGCCGCGTGCTCGTTCGTCTGCACCTGTTCGGCGATCCGCTCCGCCTCGGTCCTTTGCTCTCGGCGCGGCAGGGAGTCGAGCCGCTCTGCCCCGGCCAGCGCGTTGTCGGCGCGCTTCTCAAACCAACCGATCCGCTCGGCGTACTCCAGGTGAGCTGCTTCATTCCGTCGCTCGGCTCCGATCTCGGCGAGCAACCCGTCGAGGCGGTCATACAGCTCGGGGCTCGGCAGCTCGGCGAGCTTTGAGCGCAGCGCCTGCTCGTGGGCTGCGACCTGGGCGCCGTCGCGCTCGGCAGCTCTGGCGATGTGCTCCAGGTCCTTGCCCTGGCCGGGCTCCTCCGGCGCGATCTCCTCGCGCTCCAACCGCACCTCCGGGGTCGCGTAGAAGTGCGTCTCCTCGCGACTGCGGGAGGCGGCGACGTAGAACTCCTGGCGGTCCATCGAGGGGTCGGCCATCACGAATGCCCGGTCCACCGTCGCCCCCTGGGCCTGGTAGCTGGTCACCGCGTAGCCGTGCTGGATCGCAGGAGCTCCGTCCCTGCTGTTGACCCGCTCCAAGAAGGCGGAATCGACACACACCCGCCCCCGGGTGTCGATTCCGTCCAAGACCACCGTACGTGCCTCGGGATCTACGGCCCGAACAACCCAGCGCTCGCGGTTATAGATGCCGTTGCGATGATCGTTGACGCGGGTGATCACCTGATCGCCGGCAGCGAAGCACAGCTCCCCCACCTCGATCTCAGCGGAGCCGAGGCGGCCTTCGGCGCGCATCGTCTCTCGCGCCAGGGCATTCAGCCGCTGCACCTCGACGTTTCGCTTGGCGACCATCAGCGCGTCCTCGCCGGCGCCAAAGCTCGCCCACCAGTCCCGCACCATCGCCTCGCGGCGCTCGGCCGGATCGACGGCCACGAGAATGCGGCCCTCCTCGCGGTAGATCGTCAAGGCCTCGGCGCCTTCGCCCATCCGAATCCGCCGCGCGCCCTCGCGGTCGAGCTCGTGGCTTTGGCGGATCACTTCATCCAGGCGGACCCGGTCGGTGCGGTCGGCAAGCGCGGCGAAAAGGCCGCCGGCCTCGATCTCCCCTAGCTGGGCGGGGTCGCCGATCAAGACCAGCTTCGCCTCGGCCGCCTTGGCGTGGGCGACCAGGCGAGCCAGGTCGGCCGAGCCGACCATCCCGGCCTCGTCGACCAGGAGGACGGTGCCCGGTCGCAGTCCCGCCCTTCCCCGCACAGCGGCGCGGTCAAGCTCGCCGAGGAGCCTCGCCACGCTGGTGGCCGCAAGCCCCTCTGAGCGCAGGACGTTGGCCGCCCGCCAGGTCGGCGCGGCCGCTCGTAGCTCGAAGCCAGCGGCGACCCACCCCTCGGCCGCCGCAGTGGTGGCGTAGGTCTTGCCGGTGCCCGCCTCGCCGATCACGAGGACGAGGCCCTCGCCGCCGCAGAGCAGGCGCCGCACCATCGCCTCCTGGTCGGCCTTGATCGCGGGGCGGGAGTCGAGCACGCGGGCGAGGAGGATTTCGGGAACGACGCCACGATCCAGGCGGAAGGTCATCTCGGTGGCATCGGCGAGCGCCGCGCGCTCAAGCTCCCAGATCCGCTCGGTGGTGTAGCGGGGGCCTTTGGCCTCGCGGGAGATCGCGCGCACCACGGCGGAGGCGAGGAAGGCGTCGGCGAGCGCCTCGATCTCCGCCGCCGGGGCACCGGAGCGCAGCGAGTCGGCGACGGCCTGGATCGCGTCGCGGCGGTCGAAGTGGGAGGCGTGGGCGGTGAGCTTCTCGGCCAGGGCCTCGACGGTCAGGGCCTGGCAGTCTGGCTGCTCGTGGCCGAAGCTCTCACCGATCAGCTCGCGGGTGAGGCCGATCTCCTCCGCCCGCGCCCGCCAGCCCTCGCGCAGGCCCTCGCCGCCGATCTCGCGGTCCTTCGCCTTGCGCGTCGCCAGGGTCGCAACTTGGCGGGCACGGGCGGAGGCACCCGGGCCGGTGGCCTCGAGGATCTCCGCCCGGCGCTGGGAGAAGGCGCGTAGGTGCTCTGGGTCAAAGCCGGCGATGTCGGCGATGCCGTTGCGCGGCTCGCTCCACTGCACTCCGAGCCGCCGGGTCAGCTCGTGGCGCAGGTTGGCCTCGTAGATGTAGCTGGCGGTTTTCGCTTGGTGGTAGAGAGCGGGGTGGTAGAGGCGGGTCCAGCGGCCGTCAGGGCCCTTGGTCGCGTTGGCGATCAGGACGTGGGTGTGGAGCTGGGGGTCGCCGGCCCTTGAGGAGCGGTGTAGGTAGGCGGCGGCGAGGAAGCCGTTGCCTGGGACGAATTCGGCGCCGCCGTGGCCGCGGCGGGTCCAGCAAGCTTCGCGCTGTAGGTAGTCGAGGGCGGACTCGATGGAGGCCGCGTGGGCGGCGGCGATCTCGGCGCCCGCCTCCTCGCCGCCGAGCGCCCAGGCGAGGGAGACCGACTTCGGCGCGGAGAACGTCAGGTCAAAGCCGGGGACCGGTCCCCGCCCGGCGACGTGGCGGAGGCCGAGCGGTTCGCCGGTGGCCGGGTTGGCGCCGGTCAGCATGGCGATCAGCTGGTCGGGCTCTACGTGGCCTTCGAGGCCCAGCTCGCGGGCGGCGTCGCCGAGCCAGTAGCCGGCGGCCTCGCCCTCACCGGAGTAGTAGTCCTCGGCGCCTTCGGCGACCTTGTCGAGGTAGTAGGCGTGCTGGCCAGCTCCGAGCTTTCCGATCGAGAGCATCTAGGAGAGCTGTCCTCGGAGCGGGGCGAGTCCGTTGCGAAGGTTGTCCTTCATACCTTCGTCATCAACGGCGGGGACGAATTGGGTCAGTCAATTCGTCCACGGCTGGCCCGACGGGACTCCGGAGGGGGGCTTGGGATCGTTCGCCCGGACGACTTCACCGCCCCGCACCCGGCCGCCGCGCCTGCCGCGCCGCTGGGCCGGCCAGTTCGCTCGTAACGCTTTCTCGCTCCGCTACCAATAAGGGGCATGGAGATCGAGGAAGCGTTGTCAACGCCGCCGAGCGCACTCAGCCGCAGTGTGCGTGTGGCCTCCGCGCTGGTGCGCGGGATCAGCCCGGAGCAGGTGTGCTGGATCGGCACCGATCCGGAGCTGTTCGAGGTCTTCTATCTCGAACATGTCGAGGGTCTGCAGCGGTTTGTCGCCCGCCGGGTGGGGAATCGCGAGCAGGCGGCCGACCTGACGGCGGAGATCTTCGTCGCGGCGATCGACTCCGCCAACCGCTACCGGGTCGGCCGCGGAACTCCGAAGGCGTGGCTCTACGGGATCGCCCGCATGCTCGTCGCCGACGATCGGCGTCGGGACGCTCGCGAGCGGGCGCGGGAGGAGAAGGTTCGCGGCAGCGCCCTGCTCGACGAGGAGGACGCGGCGAGGATGGACGCGCGAATCGACGCCGCCGCGCAGTCCCGTGATCTTTACGCGGCGATGGATCGCTTGCCCGAAGCAGAGCGGGCGGTTCTGGAGCTGATCGCGCTCGACGAGCTGACGGTTGCCGAGGCGGCGGCTGCGGTCGGCGTGCAACCGGTCACCGCTCGTGTGCGCCTGCACCGGGCGCGGCGCCGGCTGCGCGCCGAGCTCGAGGCAGCGCAAGCACCACCAAACCCCAGAACGGAGGATCGATCGTGATTCAGGAGCGCAAACCAGAGGCCGATTTCGAGCAGCGTCTGCTCACCGAGCTGCGGGCCGTGGTCGCCGAGCGCGGCGCGGCCGAGTCTGCGGCGGACTTCGCGTCGGGCCGCACCGGCACGCCCTCCTGGCGGCGGACCGGCCCGCGTCTCGCCCTCGCCGGCGCCGGGGTGACGGCCGTTGTCGTCGCCGGCGCCCTCCTCATCAGCTCGGGACCGAACGCCGAACCGGCGGTCGCCAAGGTCCTGCAGGACACCGCCGCGATCGCCGCCGCGGACTCCGGCTCCGCGTCGATGCCCGGGCCGGGCCAGTTCCTGTTCACGAAGACGGTGCAGACCGAACTGCAGGAATGGGCTCCCGGCTTCGGCGGCGGGAGCTGGGGCGTGCTCGACGGGATGCGGCCGTCGCAAGCGCCGGAGGACAGGTTCCGTGCCCTCAACTCCTGGCAGGAAGAAACGTGGTGGAGCCCGAGCCCGGACGGCACGAGCCGGAACCGCTACTCCGAGTGGTCGCCGCATTTCCTTTCGGGCGCCGACGAAAGCCACTGGCTGGCGGCGGGCTCTCCCCCGCCCGGTCTGTTTGCCGGGAAGGCGGGCGGCTTTTTCGACTACCCCGGCCCCACCGTGATCGCCCAGCGTCCGGGGTTGGCCGACGTCGAACTCGACGAAAGCCCCGGCTACCCCGACTTCTCAAAGCTGCCGACCGAGTCGCGGGCCCTGCGCCTGGCGATCGAACGCGACCCCATCTACGGCCCAACGGTCGCGGAAACCGGGACCGCCAAGATGCCCACCGCGCAGGTGATCTCCGAACTCTGGGACGTGCTCAACAAACCGAACAGCACGCCGGAGCTGCGCGCGGCGATATTCGGTGCGCTGTCCGAACTGCCCGGCATCGAGCTGAACCGCGACGCCAGGGACTCGGTCGGGCGCCCGGGGTATGCGCTCGGCTACGAATCCTCCCCGTCGTCCGAAAGCTACGGGGCATCGACGATGCACGGCATCCGGGTCGAATACATCTTCGATCCGGAGACCGCGGCTGTCCTCGGCCAACGCGAAATCATCACCCATCCCGACGAGTTCTCCTGGCTAAAGGAAGTTCCCGCGGGCACCGTGATGCGTGAGGCCACCTACCTGGAGACCGGGGTGGTCGATTCCACCCGGGAACGGCCGGGCGAGGGCGACGGTGGACCGACCGCGACGATCAGCCCGTACCGCGGGTAGGTCGTCAGCCGGTGTAGTTCGCGGCGGCGGAATACTCCGCCTAGCACGGAGCAGGCCCGGTCGTAGACCAGAGACGCCCGCCGGCAGTGGCCGTGTTGCTTCGCAGCGCCTGCCCGACGGTGGGCCGGCGTCAGGACGTGCTGCCTGCGCGGCTTCAGAGGGGGACACTGGCACCCAGTGATAGGGCGTGAGGGGGGTTGCTGTTGCTGTTCTGAGGTCTGCCCTGAGGGCTCTCACTACTGCTGAGTAGGGAGGCTCGCTCTGACTCGAACTTGACTTTCGTCCGTAGGGCGTGAGGGAAGCTGCTGTTGCTGCTAGCTGATTCTCGGCCTGAACCTTGAGCCGGACCGAGTTCCACCCAGAGCTTGAGCACCGCGTCGCCGGGATATCCAAGGCGACCAAGGAGCAGCGATTCTGGCTTGCACGCCAGGGGTTATGGGCAATCGTCCACGCGGCCAAGCACAACGACGAGGCGACGCAGGATTTAGATTGGCGGCGCCGCGATGCCCTGGCGGTGATCCTCCTGCTGGGCGCTCTTCTCGAGCAGGACCCGCCGGAGTAGGCACAAAGCGCGAGATTCTCCTGGCGCGTCGAACCGCGTTTCCCGTTTACTATTAGATCCCCTTTTACTAAATAATTCTCAGTGCGCGGGAGAGCGATGCGGGATTTCGATTTTCTAGGAGACGAAGGCCAGGCCATGACGCACAGTGGCGCTCGTCGGCGCTCCGCTAAGGAGTGCAGCCAACGCTCCAGGTCCGACACGGCACGGCGGCTCTGCCTTCTCGTCTTGTGCTGCTCGCTTGTACCACTGTCGTTTCTCTGGTCTCGGGCCACGGCTGCTCGGGCGTCCGGCTTCCCCATTGCCGCGTATTCGTTCGATGAGAACGAAGGGACTGTCGCTCACGATTCAGAGGGGTCCCTGGACGGAGAAATTAAAGGCGCGACCTGGACCACGGGCAGATTTGGCGCGGGTCTTGAATTTGACGCCGAAGAAGAAGACGTCGTCGAAATCCCAAACTCAGAAAGCCTTCGGCTCACGGGCTTCACCTTGGAGGCGTGGGTTCGCCCACATGAAGCGCGGGAATGGGCCGCGATCATTAGCAAGACGAACAGCGAAGACTACGGCTACGCGCTCTACGCCGGCGGTGAAGTAGAAGGTCTTCCCGAAGGCCTCATCACGAAAAACAACTGGGTCGAATCGTACGCCAGTGGCCTGAGTCCGCTGACGCCAGAAAGCTGGACGTTTCTTGCGCTTACCTCGAACGGCGCAAAATTGCGTCTCTACGTCAACGGCGAACTAGTCGATGAACGTTCGGCACCAAAAGCGAAAGCCGGTGAAGGGCCACTACTTATTGGAGGCGGCACCTGGGCCGGAAGCGAATACTTCGATGGCACGCTCGACGAGGTGCGGCTCTACGACTTCGCGCTGGACCAAGAAGAAGTTCAGGAAGATGAAGGCACCGCGCTTGGCCATCACCATGGCCCAAATCCGATCGCCGCCTACTCGTTCAACGAAGGCGAAGGAGAAATGGCGGAAGACTCGGCCGGGGCTCACGATGGCACGGTGGAAGGCGCGGAATGGGAGCCAGACGGGCGCTTTGGCGGCGCCTTGTCCTTCGATGCGGGAAACGAAGACGAGGTGGACATCCCAGGTACGGAAGACCTGCGAGTCGAAGATTTCACGGTCGAGGCATGGGTCAAACCGGACAAATCCCTCGAATGGGCACCAGTCATCGCGAGGTACTCGCCGGAAGACTTTGGCTTTGCCCTCGATGGTGGTGGGGAACTTGCCGGACAGCCCGAAGGTTTGATCACCAACCATGCCTCGGCGGCGTCATATGCCTACTACGAGCATCAACTGCCTCTCAACAAGTGGTCCTATCTTGCCTTGACCTCTGACGGCAGCGACCTCCGCCTCTACCTGAACGGAGAACTCGTGGACTCAAGGCCGTCCACCGCGGCGAGAGCTGGGGTCGGCGACCTTGAGATTGGGGGGTCGTCCGCTCTCGGCAGCGGCGAATATTTTGATGGCGAGATTGACGAGGCTCGTCTGTTTGATCGCGCCCTCACCGAAGACCAGATCACCGAAGACATGTTCACGCCTGTCTCCTCGAGCCCGGTTTCCGAAGGCTTGGAAATCAGCGCGGAAGGGTCGCTGCTGGGTGAAGGCCTTGCATCTCCGGAAGGCTCTCTCAAACTCGAGGTCACTGATTCCGCCGGCAAAATCTCGCAGGTAAACATTCTGGTCGACGGGCAATTAGAAGAATCAATCGACGCGGCACAATCCGTCGAAGAAGGCGAAGGCGGTGTCCAGGAATGCGAAGAAGAATCGTGCACTTTCTCCATTGAAACGTCGCTTGGCTGGCCGGAAGTGGAATCAGGCGATCACCAACTCGAAATTACTGCGACCGATGAGCACGGCAATTCAACCGCCAAAAAGTACCCGATTGCGCTTGACGCGGAACCACCCGAACTCCAGCTCTATGGGCCTCTTGCAGAACTCGAAGGGGCCAGCCTCGAAACCGAATCTTCCGAACTTTTAATACGCGCGAGAGACTGGTTTGGCGCCTTCCATTCTGGGGTCGCGGAAGTGCTCGTCCTGGTAGATGGGAATCTCGTTAAAACCCTCGTCAACCCGTGTGAAGCCACCTGCGTTGAGCCAGCCGAATTTGAGTACATCTACAGCGAGGAAGAATGGGGTACCGGCCCGCGTGAAGTCGAAATCATCGCGATCGACCGGAGCGGCAACTCGACGAATGAAAGCCTCCAGGTAAACGCGGAGACGGACGCCGTGCTTCACACCTGTCAGGTCAATGAACCGCAGCTTGTTTCGGCAGGCAACACTGTCAACGCGGAAGAAGCGATCGAACAGCTCGAAAGCTGGGCGCCATCGAGCGTCTGGTCGAATGCTGATCTGCTGATGCCCGAATCGGAACTCCCGGTCGATCCGTTCCTAGGCGAAACGACGCTTGGCGATCCGCCTACGGCGATATATGAGGTCGAAAACTCCCTACAAGGGGGCTTCGTCGAAGATCGGGCCTCCGGCGGCGTGAGCGTCGCTCAGGCGGCTTGTCTCCAGCCAGAAGCCTCAACCTCGGAAGCCCTTCCGCCAACCAAGGTATCCGGCGCGCCGTTGCTCATGTTCCCCGACACTGGTGGAGAATCTGACACTGCTGTGCGCGCCACGGCCCTAGGGGCGACTATTCTTGAGAGCTTCCGCGGTACCGCTCCGGAACAGCTGTCTTGGGACGTCAGCCTTGAACCAGAAGAGGAACTGGTCGAACTCGCCTCAGGAGCTCTGGCAATCGTCGAAGCGGGCGGAATGGACCTATCGGGGCTTGAAGTGCCCGAAGTGGCCAATGACCCGAACGATCCTGGACTTCTGAACCGAGTCGGACCTCAAGCGGAAGCCGCGCTTGCGGAAGTCGCCGCAGCGAACAACGAAATCACCGGCAAAGTCTTGGCAGTAGTCGCCAGCCCGGTCTCGCTCGACTCCGAAGGCAAAGCCCACGAAGCTCCGATCTCAGTGGACGAAGACGGCCACACCGTCAACATCGCAGTTCCAGGCGAATCGCGCGGTGTGATCCTCCGCACGCAAGCAAGCATAAGCGCTCCTGCCATTTGCGCCGAGGTGTTCTCATCCACGCCTTGGTGGTATCAATCAGGTTGTGGCGCAGATGCTCGAAGCGAAGAACACGAGCTGATCACCGATGAGCGCTGGTCGGCCGATGAATCCATCTTCTACACCAGCTACGCCGAAGAGGGGGAAGGGTTCTCCCCGCACATCTACCATCTGCTGTCGAATGGAGATGCAGAAGCAATCGCTCCGACTCTTCCGTTCGCGCGATACCCCGCTCCGTCGCTCGACGGAAGTGAAGCTGTCTTTGAAGGCTGCAACTCTGAACAGTGCGGTATCTACGCTGTCGAAAGCAATGGGGAAGATCTGCACCTCTTGTTTGCCACGAGTAGTTCCCCTGCCATGCCAACCATGACGGTAGATGGCGAACACGTCTTGTTTTATGACGAAGGCGGCGAACCGCCAGCCAGACAACTCTTCTCGGCCAAGCTCGACGGCACCGAAAAGAAGCCGCTGACCTCCTTCAGCGGGGGAATTTCGGGCGAGCCGTGTCCAGCGGCCGAAACGGCAGACGAAGCCTTCGTCGTGCTGTGCGACGAAGAAAGAGTGCTACGGCTCCCGAGCATTGCCGAAGCGGCGACCCGCGGAAGCGCCACGGTTGTCGTCGGCGCTCCCGCGCTGTCGCCGTCAGTCAGCCCCGATGGGACCAAGGTCATCTATAGCGACGATGCCGGCATTTGGGAGGTTGGCCTCAGCGGCGAAGCTAGCCCGGAACTAATGATCGACGCGCCTGCGAAAACCGAAGCCGACAAATTGCGGGTACCGTCGCTATCTCCCGATGAATCTGAAGTGGCGTATGTGCTTCACGGCTTCCTCGTTGACGGACCAGTGTCGGGAGGAAAACCGAGCTTGCTGGCCCCCCCTGAAGACACGTTGAGCCTAGCCGATGCGGTTGGCGACGCTGACACCACGCTTCATGCCGAACTTGAAGCAATGGAAGAAGGCCTCGCCGCGGCTTTTGCATCGTCCGCAACGTTCGACTATCCCGCTCCAAATGGGCCTGAAGAAGAATTTTGTGAGGCCAACATCCAGCAGGCGAACGAGTGCAGGGTCTTTTATGGCGACAAGCTGCGAGCTGAAGGGTATAGAGACAACCTCTTTACCGGAGGCAATGCACGAAAGGACACGAGCACTCGAGGCAATGCGTTCCAGCACGGCTTCTGGACCGCATCCATGGACAAGGACAGCACGAGAACTCACGAAATTGAAGGAATCTACTACTTGGACGGCCTCTACTACGCCCTTCTTCATGAGGGGCCTCCGCCCTGGAGGCGCGATGCGAAGATGGACATACTCAACGACTTCGTGGGGAATAAGTTCTGGATCCGAAACGCAACCAATGGCGGCCCGGAGCTTCATCAGGAAGACGTATGTGAAGGCATTCGCAAGAAGAATCGCCGCGCAATTCACATTTCTCGTCACAAGAGCCCCTTTAGGTGGGCGCACGAACATGAATGGCAAGCCTTCCGCCTTATATTCCGGCTCTACCGGACGGGAGCTGGGACCGGGATATATGTGAGACCTACCGGCCGGACTTGTGCCGGGGGAGCCTCCTAACGCGGCTCAGCATTGGTACCTGCACTCGAACCCCATGTGTCGAGCATGGGCTAGAGTCGATTGTGTGCTGCCTGCCACTCGCCCCGTCCTTGATGTCCCATAGCAACGTGAGACAGGACTGCTGTGAGAAATAGGCGCACCGTCGTAGTCGCGGCGATGTGCACGGGAGCGCTTCTGGTAGCGGCTGTCGCACTCCTGCTTTTTCGTCCGGCGCTCATTCTCGGTGTCGACAGCTCAACGCTTAGCTGCTCGGTAGACTGCAACTCAGCCCCACCTTGTGTCCATCTGGTCGGTGGGGCTTGGGCTTGCTATCGGACCAATGGATCCGGCGACCTTGTGAGGTATCGAGTGACCGTCAACGGCCTCGGCTGTTGGCACGCGGCTCGCACGGAACCCGACAGCGAGGGCAGCCCCGCCGAGGTTGACGGCTGTATCTCGCTCTTCGACTACACCGACTGAGCGCACGCTGCCTGTGCTGCCCATTTGGTCGAGCATCGCCCCAAGGGTCTCGATCAGTCACCCCTGGATGAACAGCACAGCCGAGACCGAACCGCTGTTCGTTTCTATCCCCAGGTACTCAGGGTCGATGCGGATCAGCGCATCGCGCTCCGGGCCCAGCCAGTACAGAAGAGTCAACCTACCGCGGTACGTTTCAGTGTTGTCCGGGGGACCTAGTGCCGCTTCCACTTCCTCAACGCGTTGCGAAGGCTTTATGAGCCTACAGCGCACGATGTCGTCTGCCACGAATTGGCGGCGAGTAGGCGAGCCTTGCGTCGGCTTCCCAAAGTCGCTCATCGTGACTTCACCGCACGGCGCTCGTAGGAGCACGACCGCAGGATATTTGTGGCGAGAAAAGACGTCTTCGGTTGGGAACCAGGCGATAAATGGGGCATTGCCGCGATAGGAGAGGCAAGACCAGCCGCGGTGAAAGGAAACGCGGCAAGGTCGTTTCAGGAGCCGGCTGGCCACGCCGCACCGCGTTCCGCGAGCTTCGATGGGCAGCTCAACTCCAAACTTTGACTGGTTGCCGCAAAGATGCGTACTGGAGCCTTGACCCGCTCGAGCACCCATGAAATCCCTTCGCCCGCTCGCGCCGCTAACCACGAGCGCAAAAGCCGCGAGTACCCCGACTATGATCGACGAACGTCTCACCACTAGGAGATTCTAGAGTCGAATCGCGACGACCAGCGAGAGCAGCCCCCGGTAGCTGTCGATGGCGTTGCCGAGTATGTCCCTGGCCTCCGCGAGCGTACGCAGCGCAGGCTCGGCGCTCCACTCTGGGCGCGGGTCCCCTTCGGACGCTGCGCCGCCGGGTGTGAAGCGGACCGGCGGGAGCCGGTAGACAGCCGGCGCCATTCGCTGCGCTCGGCGCTGGTGGCACCAGGCCCAGTTCCAATTGCTCCTCAGGCTCGGTGGACCTCCCTCCCCTGTAGAGGTCGTCCCGTCGCAGCCTCTCGTGCGCCAGTTGTGCGCCAGTTGCACACGAGATCAGCCGACTACAACCGGACTCAACCGGACGAGATCCGCATCAGCAAGGCAAATTTGCCTCTGCGCCTGGCGAGTCGGACTTCTCTCCTCCCTGTAGTAATCCCGGAAGCGCCAGTCCTCCCAACTGGATCGGCACGCCATTGTCCGCCGGCTATGGGCCAATCATGGGCCAGTGAAGCCACCGAAAAGCCGGCTACAACCGGAATCAACCGGACAAGACGGCGCCTAGGAACCGCCCTTTAAACCGTTTCCCAGAGCCAAAATCCCTGCTCAGATGAAAGAGGCGCCTACCGGAATCGAACCGGTGTAAACGGCTTTGCAGGCCGCTGCGTAGC
>AR_comb_assmDRAFT_10034879_pt1 | contig 17120 bp, 14 predicted proteins | sample ArasoioldDNA_FD_10543 | JGI IMG/M metagenome (IMG submission 10543) | reverse complement strand
CCGAGGTACGCCCGCGGCGCGGAGTTAGCTGCCGCCTGGTGGATGCAGATCGACTGCGGTCGATCGGTGGACGTCTCGACCGAGAAGACCTTCCGCCAGGTGAGGTGGGTGGCAGCGACGAACCCGCCGTCAGACGGGTCGTGCGACACGGCACACTCCCAGACTCCGGCCTCCGAGTCGACACCCGTGGCGTTGCCGACTACCACGTAGACGTACTCGACTCCCGATACCACAGCGACGCCGACGTCTCGCACGTCCACCAAGGTGGGGGCACCGGTTCCGACGTTGTCTGCCCTCGTCACAGTGGCGGAAGCGGAGGCGAGGCCCGTCAGCAGGAACAGGCCGTCGGTGGCCGCCGCACCTCGGTGGTCGGCCGTCCCGTAGATACAGGCCCACTGAGGCGACTTGACCAACGCCGTGTAGTTCCGATCGGTGGCCACCGCCCAGTCCGAGAAGCTCCCGGCCACTGTGTCCCGCTTGGTGATTCCTCGACCACCAGCCTTGGAGACGGCCAGGAAGAACTGGGTCCCGGTCGCCAATCCCAACCGCGACCCCGCTGTGCGTGGGTCTGCGGAGCCGCCCTCGTCCACCTGGCCGTAACGCGTGGTGTCGACGTTGGTCCAGGCCGGGTCCGTGCCGGGGATCCGAGTCATGATCCCACCGGAGCCGTTCGAGCCTGACAGCCACACGCCCTGGACACCAGATTGGACGAAGACGAACGGCGACTTCTTGTACGCTGTGTCGAGCGTCGTGCCGTTCCAGGCGCCGCCGGCGCCGTAGTTGGTGAAGGTCTTGTTCTGCCGGTCCCAGACAGAGGGAGTCGCCACGTCGACTCCGATCACCCAGGTTCCACCCACCGTGTCCCAGGTCGCGCACATGGTCCGACCGGTCGCTTCGATGGCAGACGGCAGCCACACCGACTTGGCAATGGTGAAGCCGTGGCCCGTCCCACTGGTCCGGGTCGGCCGACCGTAGCGTGCAGGCGCGCAGTGCGCTACCATCAGGTGAGGATCCCGAGCGCGAAGGCCTCCACCCAGTAGTCGTTCCCGTCTGGGGCGTCATCAATGGACCACTGGAGGCGTGTCCCTGCCACAGCGGCAGACGAGGAAGACGCCGCCCGCTGGATGAACTTGGCAGTGCCGGGCGAGTCAGGCGACGTACCCGAAGCGATGGTGACCGTGGCGAACACGTTGCCGGTGTCGTCCTTCAGTGAGACTTGGATGTTGCCAGACGTCGCAGCTGCCACGTTGTGGACGGTGACCTTGATCCCGACACAGGTCCAGGTGGTGAAGCTGCCGGCGATGGGCGCTTCAGTCCAACGTTCACCAGCGATCGAGGTGGTGAGACCGCCGTCTGGCCAGGTGGTGGCACCGGCGCCAGCGTCCTCGAAGTTCCCCAGCTGCCACACCATGGAGATGGGCACGACAGTGCTGCCGCCTCCTCCACCGCCTCCGCCGCCGCCACCTGAGCACGCCTCACACGGCGTCCAGTTCAACGGCGCACTGGTGCCCTGGGCCACCCAGTTCTTGTTGAAGTACTGCCCGGTGTAGGTGTTCGAGCAATCGACGTCGATGACGGCCCAGCCGACGAACGTCGGCAGGTCGTTGATCGTGGCACCCGGCGTGCACATCGAGACAGCCATCAGGGCTCCTTACACAAAGCGCTTGCAGCGGTTCGGCGGCAGGTCGATCAGCCTCAGGGTGCCACCCGAGACGCCGATCACCCGCGTGCTACCGCATTGACTGCCTTGGAGCACGGCCCCGAGGTCCGCGATGAGCTGCACCGGATCCAAGTCGAACACGTACGGGTTCGGCACGGAGCCGTCGCCACTCAGATCGACGTTGCCGGCGTTCGAGAAGTTGATGTCGCCAGAACCACTCCCGCAGTTGCACCGGCCTCGACCCATGACCGCTCATGCTAGCACAGCACGAGGTCCGGCACTAGATCGTGGTCGTCATCAAGGACCAGTAACCGAGATAGTCCACCTCAGCAGTCCGCGCTGTCGTACCGTTCGTCTTCCGCATGTTGACACCGGGTCCAAAGTCCCTGGTTGTGCCGGGGAAGTTGGTGGTGATCGTGTTGGTGAGGACGTTGTCGATGTAGAACTTCGCGGAGGTGGCGGTCTCGTCGACCTCGATGCGGAGCTTCTGGAAGGTATTGGTACCGACCGCGACTCCGGTGGTTACTCCAGTGATGCCGGAGCTGTTGTTGGTCACCACGGCATACCAGTTGGCCGAGACGCTCTCATCGTAACGGAAGTAGAAGCCGTCAGGAGAGGTAGCGGTGAGCGAGGAGATATACCCAGCCGCAAAGATGTACCGCTCTCCTGAGGTAGACAGCGTCGGGAACCGCACCCTCGTATGGAACTGCATGATCTTGTCTGCCGTGCCGCGCAGAGCGCTCGCCTGTCCGGCTGCGTAAGACGCCCGGCCTGTACTCGTCGTGCCAGTGTCGAGAGAGACGAGACCCTGTACACCAGCAGCTGCTACGCCCGCGTTCGCTGCAGCGCCTGTACCACTGGCACTCGACTGCAGTTCTAGTTTCTGAGCGTTGTTGTTGAAGAAGTGAGTGAACTCGTATTGGATTTGCTCCATGCGGCCCCCTAGAGGCCACCAGTAGTCCCCAGTGTCCTCGAACACGACGTGCTTGAAACGCATCGTGACGCCCTCGTTGCCGGGGTTCGGCATTGAGGAGCCCGCATCGAGGATCAAGACGGATGGCGTCGACGGAACCCAGTCGGAGCCATCGAAAGCGAGATGGTCGCCCGAGACTGCGCCAGTCGTGTCGACGTCGGTTAGATCATCGAGCGCTGAGGCGCCGCTACCCGCAGGGCCCTGGGGGCCCTGGGCGCCTTCGACGGAGGCCACCGAGAGCGAGATAAACCTGAAGCCAGAGGAAACGTAATCCAGGTTCCGATTGGAGCCAGTGTCGTGGTAAGCCTGCAAGAAGACCTTGTCGCCGGCGGTCAACTTCATAGTGATGCCGGGAGACTGCTCGACGGTAATGGAGGCACCGACGGCGATCGCCTCCGACGCTACGATGGTCGTCACCGAGCCAGCGGCATTGGTAACGCCGATGCGCGTGATGACGTTGGCGTTTCCTGCCGCCGAGGCCCAGCGGAGAACGGCCTGGAGCGTGTACCAGCCAGTGGAGGGGACGACGAACCAGTCGTTGGTCGCGTTGAAAGTCATGCCGTTCTCGGCGGTAGACGTGTCGAAGTCGACACGTGTTTCCGTTGCGGTAGTGATCGTCTGGTTAGAGGTGCGGTAGGCATAGCCCATCGGCCCGGCTGCCGCCGTGAAATCCGTCCCGTCCACTCCGTCGTCACCGTTGCGGTCGTAGAGCAGATAGAGCAGCTCGCCGTTCACGAACGGGGAACTGCCGGCCTGAGTCCCGATCTCTGAGAGGACGACCGTGATGTTGCGATAGCCCGAAGAGGAGTCAACCGCCATCAGCTCGTACAGGAACCACTCCGTCGGTGCGGTAGCGCGAACCAGCCTGATGTAGCCCTTCGGCGAATGGCTAGGCAGATCCATCGTGTCGAGGAGTGTCTCCCATGACGAGGCGTTCACGTCAAGCACGTCAACTCGGATGGTGGAAGCAGTGTCCTGGACTGCCTGATCGAGACGCAAGTTCCCCGAGCCCGGGTCGGAGTTCGTGGTGGTTGTGGAGAAGTGGTAGGGGATCGTGACGGCCCCACCCCATTGGCCCGTAGCGCCTGTCGCACCAGTCGATCCCGTGGTGCCCTTGTCGCCCGTGCGGGAGAAGACGATGGTGACAGCCTCTTCGTCCGCCGGGGCCGTGCCAACATCCTGCACGGGGGTCACGTTGAACTCGAACCATCCGATGTGGAAGGTGTAGCCCGTGATCTGGAACATGGCCCACCGACTCTCCGGCGCCGCGGCGGCGGAGACGAGAAGCGTGCCGCGCACGGTCGAGTTGGACTCTGCCCATGTCGGGATGACCAGGTCCTGGTCAACAAGGTTGGCGTCGACGGCGTCAATCACGAGCTTGGTAGCGAGCCCAGCCGCATCGTTGAAGCGGATGTGTCCATCGCCAGGGTCGGCTACCGACGTGCCGGTGTCGAACAGGTACGAGAGGCTGCCACCTGGGGGACCGGCAGGGCCCGGGGACCCGACGCCAGCGCCCGGCACCCACGCTGAGGCGCCGTTGTCCCAGACCAGCGCATCACCGTCAGCCGGTGACGATGCGGTGACGTTGAGGAGGTCGTCCAGGAAGATACCGCCCGGGAACCAGGAGCTGGAGCCGCTGTCGTAGAGCAGCATGTCGTTGTTGCCGGCGCCAGACGTGTTGACGTCTGTCAGCTGGTCGATCGATAGGTCGGGCGGATCCGGAGTCCCCCAGGCCGTGTCGAAGTCGGCGCCACTGACCTTGATCAGCGACTCGCCCGAAGCTCCTCCAGTCGGAACACCCGGACCGGCAGACCCGGGAGGACCGGGAGGACCTGGAGGGCCGGGCGCGCCGTCCTCGCAGTCGCAGATCGTCGTGCCGCTGCCGCCGCACACGTCGCACAGCTCACCGGTGATGGGGTTCCACAGCTGGATGTGGAAGCTCGGAGCATTCGTCAGCTTGGTCGATTTCCACCGCAGCGGGTACGGCAGCCCATCTCGGGCCTTCGACTCCTGTAGCTCGTCGACGTCCTTGCGCAGCGCCTCCAGCCAGCGCAGCAGCGTGACACTCGGCACCGAACTGGGTGTGAGCTCACCCTGTCCGCGCGCACTCACTGGTAGCCACCCACCACGACGTCAATGGAGCCCGGTGGCTGGAAGTCCGGCTTGACCGACGTCTCAACGCCGTCCGTCCACTCCACTTCCATCCGACTCAGCCGAGCCTGCACGGTCTGGGCGTTGGAGCGGCAGCCCTGCTCGATGGCGATCAGCGCCGTCTGCCCCGGGATCAGCTGAGGCGGCAGCACCGTCGACTTCGGCCCGAGTGAAGTGTCGCTTGTCGTGATGAACACGGCCGGCTGGCTGTTGAGCTCGTACAGTGACTTCGCCGCGGCGAGGCACGACGCCACGTCCGTGAACCGGTTGTCGGTCGCCTTGTGCAGGTGCAGCCCGTAGAACGGGTGCGGGGTGAACGGCGGCCCGGACGGGTAGGTCGCCTGCACCTTGTCGCCGAAGACCGTGACATGGGTAGCCAACGCACGGCCGTCCTCAGTCACACTCGGTCCGGGATCGACCCACATGGAGGACCGCAGCTTGATGTACGGCGCCGGCACAAGCTTTCCGCCGATCAGCAGCGTCGAGCCCACCGTCACCCAGTCCGCCGCTGCCGTGGCTGAACTGGTGATGGCGTCAGTCAGTAGTAGCTGATCAGTCCCGACGATCGTCTGCGTGACGTTGATCCCGGTGTTCGTCACGATCAGTGTCAGCTGCGGGTCGAACTGCGTCTTCGCCAGGTCGTACAGCACCTTGAACAGCTGGCTGGCGTCGATCGGGTTGGCGTCCCCGTAGACCACGTCGACCGGCACCGGGATGCGAGTGAACCACGACGTCCGGTCGAGTGCGCGGATGGCGAACTGGGTGCCCTGATTCTGCTCTTGCGCACTGACGATCGGCCCGATCCAGCAGGCGTGCTGGTCCCCTGCTCGCGTGATGATCAGCTCGTGGCCCCACTCGCTGACCTGCGTCAGCTTTCGGCAGCAGTTGCCGGAGAGCGGGGACGACAGGTCGACCGTCGCCGTGGCCTCGCTCGTTTGATTGAGCTCCCGAGACCACGTCCCAGACGTCGCGTAGACTGGCAGCCGCACGATGGGCTGCAACGTGTGTCGGTCCACCACGATGGCCTGGTACTCAGCGCAGAGACACCGAGGCCGGTTGGGATCCAGCAGCTGGTTGTAGTTGGTGTTGAGCGGGACTGCGAAGGTGGCCGTCACGCCATCGTCCTCTCGGTCACGTAGATCGAGAGCTTCGCCTCCGGGTTGGTGTTGGCTGCGTCCACGTACATGCAGGCGCAGAGGGAGCCGGACACGCACTCAACGACCGGGTCGAGCCAGACGGTGGAGTTGGCACCCGTCACGAACGAGTCCGCGTCGAAGCACTGGCCGGAGCAGTCTAGCGTGATAGTGCCGATCTTGCCGTCGATCGTCAGGGTGGACTGAGCCGGGATGTAGGCGATCTCAAGGTTGGCGATCGGGACTTGCTCACCCCAGTAGCTGAAGACCGGGTCGCCTGGGTCCACCTCGCTGGGGCACGGCTGGTTGGTGGGGTTCTCGTAGACCACCACTCGGGCGTTGCGCAGCGCCGTCTGACCGGCCTCCACCACGAACGTCAAGACCGCCTGTGACCAGTCGGGGATGTCAGGCGTGGAGCAGCACTGCACCGCCGAATAGATCGGCTCACAGAAGCAAGAGCTCAACGGCGTCGGCGGGACGATGGGCGCCTGAGCTGGTGCGCAGTCCGGCGGCAGGCCGCAGGCTGTGACGATCTGGGCCTGGGTGCCCGGCGCCTGGCAGATCCGAGTCAGCCAGCTGTCCCAGACGGCAGCGCAGTCAGCGTTGGACAGGACCGGGTTCAAGTCCCACTGAGTGGCCACCACACACGAGATGTCGTCGATCGAGTAGAGCCAGGGGATCTCAGCCTCCAGCTCCACCCTGACCCGACGCCCGGCGTTGGGCGGGAATGACCCGTTAGTCGGTGTGGTGTCGGTGATCGACACCAGTCCGACGCCGAACAAACGACGTGCGCCCTTGCCGGTCACTGTGTCGCACGACACATAGACGATGGCCTTGTCCGCACAGCCGTCGACCCCACACTGGCTGGCGTCGACCAGCGCCTGCACTAGCCACTGGTAGCCGTAGGCTGCGCCTCGCTCAGTGGACGAGACGAGGTCTGCCTCGAACGTGAGGGACCGCTTCCGGGTGATTAGTCGGCCGAGCGTCTGGTCGGTGCCGCCGATCCGCTGCAGCGGGGTCTCCATGTTGAACGTCCTGATGAGGACGCCGAAGAACTCACCGGATTCCGGCACTGCCGAGTCCATCCAGGGCGGCTGGTTCACACCGACGGTCGTGTCCGCCGGGTAGGTGTACGGCCCGTCGTCGTAGTCGGCGCAGCAGCACTCCGGGCAGTAGTCACCCACCGCCCACGATCCGTGCGGTCGCGGTGCCGTCTGGCGTCGGACGTAGGCCATGAGTCGGCACGGGTTGGCGATCTCGATGCCGCCGAGACAGAGGTAGGGCAGAAGTGCAGTCATCGCGCAGTGGCCACGAGGCGGCCGAGCTCAGATCCTAGCGCCTTCGCCGAGCGATCGCCGCCTTCCACAGTGATGTTGACGTCGCCGACCTTGTCCTCCAGCCGGCGCACCGTCTTCGACATGTGGACGACGGCGTGGGTGAGCTCTGTGATGTGACCGTCTGCCAGCCGAGCGACGGTCGGACCGGACGGCGTGGCCGTCCCGCGCGGCACCATGTCGTAGCCGAACATGCGCGCCGTCTCCTTGGTGAGGCCGATCGCCCGAGACCGGTAGCGGAGTCCGTGCGGGATGTAGGACTCGCCACCAGTCTCAGGCTCCGCCCACAGGATCCCGGCTCCCGACGTCGTGCGACCGATCGCCGGCAGCCGATCTCCGATGATACCGCCCTCGCGCATCCGTCGGACACCTCCCGCTCCGAAGATGGCACCAGACGCCACACCGGGCACCGAGGTGGGACCGGTCCCAGCAGACGCGGTAGCGCGCGCTGTGCCCAGCCGCTGCAGCTGGCCGATGAGTCCGCCGATTGCGTTTAACGCGGCTCCCACACCGCGTACCTCGACTGTCGGCGTCGCGACCAATCCACTCAAGGTGTTCATGGCGCCAGTCACTGCCTTGATCGGCACGGTCGCGTGGTCGGTGAGAGTCGCTGTAGGCTTGGCCTCCTTCTTGTCGAGACCGTCCATCTCCTTGGCGACGCCAGCGATGCTGGCCTTAGCTGGCAGAGGATCAACCGTGACGGTCGGCTCAGCGACCAGATCACCCAGCGTCGTGACGTCCAGCCCCAGGTCTGTCAGGATCTGGATCATTTCGTCCTTGCCGCTGATCCCTACTGCGGTAAGCTGCTCCGGCGGAAGCTCGAGGAGCTTCTGCGCCAGGAGCTGGACACCGGCCTGGGCGTCCTTGGCGCCGACCTCCTTGACGAGAGTCTGCACATCAGGCGGCAGCGCTGACAGGAGCTTGTTGTACTCGTCGAGCTTGCGCTGGTTCTCGTCGACGCCAGCGAGTGCGAGCGCCGTGTCCACTGCTTCGGGTGTCAGGCCGAGCGTCTTGTTGTAGGCGTCCATCTCGTCCTTGGTCAACCCGGCCGAGAGACCGATCTGCTCCAGCTGCGTGCGCTGATCGTTGTACTTCTGCTTGACGGTGTCGATCGAGTCGCCGTGCTTGAGGTTCTCGGAAACGTTCTCCTGGATCGTCTTGGCCAGGCTGATGTAGCCCTGCTCGTTCTTACGCACCTGAGTGAGTTGGTCGCCACTGAGGTTAGTCCACTCACTGATTCCAAGATTGGAGTCCTTAACCTGCTTCGCGAAGTCTTGCAGAGCGGTGTTCCACTTGAGCTGCTGCTCCGCGGCGTTCAACGGGATCCCGAGGAAGAGTGAGACCGAGTCGCGAGCGTCGTCGACGGCCTTGGTCAGGTCGTCGTAGCTCGACGCCGTGTCGCCGGCTGACGCCGCGAGATCCTCGAGATGCTGCTGCGTCTCGTTGAGTGTGCCAACGGAGCCCTGCTGTGCTTCCTGTAGCTTCTTGCCGGCCACTGCGAGGTCGAGCGACTGCTGCGCTGCCTTCTGCTGCGACGGTGTGAGCTTGTCCCACTCACCGCGCGCCTTGAGGATCGCCGCTGCCTGCGCGTCACCCGACTTCGTCAACTCGACTAGCTGCGCGGTCGACGTCTGAGCGGCAGTCGACTCCTTCTCGAACGTGCTGATCAGATCAGTGTTGCCCCGGATCTGAGCGTTGACGCCTCGGTTGAGCTGGTCTTGGATGCTGCCCGTCCGGAGGAACGTGTCGATCAGCTTCTGCTGCGCCTCGCTGTGTCTGCCAGTCGCCGAGATGTTCTGGTCGTTCAATCGAAGCGTGATCTCGCCCGTCTGGAACGAGCGCAGGCGGATCCGGTTGAGTAGCTCCTCCTGCTCCACAGCTGTGCCCGTGATCTTGGTGGCGTCCTGCAGGGAGATGCCGAGTCGGTTGAGGTCGTCGATCTGGTTCTTGTCGGTGAGCTTCTTCTTGAAGCCCGCCACGTTCGACTCGTTGACGGCCGCGGCGTACTGTCGGTGGGCGTCCGCTGCGTTGAGGGTGGCGATGGCCTCGATGTCCAGCGCCTGTGCGCTGTCCTGCAAGTTGCCGCGGAACTCCTTAGCCGCCTTCGCTGCCTCGCGGGAGTCCTTGGTGTACTGGAACCAGAGCAAGGCACCGGCGGCGAGGGCGGCGCCGATGACCAGCAGCGGCGCTGGGATGTCGAGCAGTGACTTGCCCAGCTGTCCGATGCCCTGCACCAGGTGGCCGATGCCCAGCGCTGCCGGTCCGAGGATGGCGACGAACCCGCCGATGGCGATGAGCACGTCTTGGATGGGCTTCGGCAGCGAGAGGAACGCCTCAGCGATTGACTTGCCGAACCCGATGATCTTGTTGCCGATTGGGATGAGCAGCTCGCCCACCTCAATCAGCGCCGCCTGGAACTCGGCGAACGCCTGCTTGCGCTGGAAGGCCGGGTTGTTCTGCAGCTGGCGGAACGCCGCGTCCGCAGCACCAACCGAGTTGATCACCCGGTCGATGGCGTCGCGAGCGTCTTGCGCGCTGGGTCCGACGAGCTGCAGCGCACCTGCGATGCCTCGGATGTTGCCGAAGACCTTGGCGAACTTCTCAGGGTCTCGACCCAGCTTCTCGAAGATGAGCTGCGCCGTGTTGAGGACGCCGTTCTGCTTGACGAGGGCGTCGAGGTTCTCCACCGACGTGATGCCGATCGACTTCAGGACGTTCTTCGCTTCGACCGACGGCTTGATCAGCTTGTTGAGGATGTTGCTCAGCTGGGTGCCGGCCTGCGACGCCGAGCCCGTCGTCCTGGTGAAGAACGACAGGATGCCGGAGACCTCCTCGAAGGAGACACCCAGTACGGACGCGGCGGGCAGGACTCGTCCGTACTGGGTGATCAGTTCGGCCGCCGCCGTCTTGGACTCCTTCTCGGAGGCGACCAGGATGTCGAGCACCCGGGCAGCCGAGAGGTTCGACTTGCCGTAGGCGTTCATAATGGACGTGATGTTGGACGCCACGACCTGCGTGGTGCCGAGCTGCAGGGCGGCGCCCTGCGCTGAGACCTTCAGGACATCCAAGGCCTTCGCGCCCTGGATGCCGTTCGAGGTGATGAAGAACAGAGCTTCGGCCAGGTCCTGCGGCCCCTGGCCGAAGGTGCCCGCCAGGTTCAGCGTCGCGTCACGGAACTTGCCGAGGTCCTTGGTCGCCGTGTTGGTCAAGGTCTGGATGCGGAGGAACGTGTCCTCGAACTTGATCGCCGCTCGGTCTGCTGCCACACCGACAGCGATCAAGGGCAGCGAGATGACCGAGAGGTTCCGACCCACTTGGGCGAGCTTGGCGCCCGAAGCGATCATGGTGTCGAAGGCCTTGCTCAGCCGCTGTGTCGCAGTAGTGGCTGAGTTGAGCTGGGTCGAGTCGAAGCCGGCGCCACCAGACTTGGCGATCGAGGCGCGGAGGGTGTCGACTTGCTTCTGGAGCTGATCAAGCTGACGCTGTGCCTGGGAGATGTCCAGGGTGAGTGTCTCGCTCAACGCCATGGCGCAGGATCCTATCTATGTGACCTTGCCCACCACACCGGTGCTTGACACCACTGCGGTGGACTGGACCTCCTTGCGGTCCCACACCAGCTGCATCTCTCGGTTGGGGTCGGCCTTCTCCTTGAGATCAGCGCCGACGACGGCCGCCACCTGGAAGAAGGTCATCTCGTCCAAGACCGGTGGCGTGATGCCGGCTGGCAGCAGTGCTCGAATCAGCTCTGCGTAGACTCCAAGCCAGCTTGTGAGAGTCGTTCGAGCAGGTCGCTCTGCACCGTCTGGATCCCCACTGCTTCCAGCACCTTCGCGTGCGGCACCATCTTCGCCGGCTGGGACCCGATAGCTAAAGGGACGTGCGTCCAGTGGTGCTCGAGTGCAACGATCACCTCCGGCATCCCGCACCACGCCGGCAGGTCACCGGGGTCCAACGAGATGGCGTCCTCACTCAGCGTACGAATGATCCGGCACAGCACCGTGGCGTAGGCCGCGCCTTGCGTGGTCGGGTGCTCCGACGGGTCCATGTCGTCAGTGATCTCGTCGTCACCGAGCGTGGCGCGCAGCTGACTGACCGACATGATCACTCGGCGCTCCGCCTCGGTGAAGTCCTGGATAAACCCGCGCCATTCTTTGATGAGCGGCTCCCGCAGCTTGAGCTCCTGGTCGTTCACCACCAGCACTGCGGTGCCGTCGTCGAGCAGGTGGAGGACGTCACGCAGGTTAGGCACGAAGGACTATGATACTACGATCTCAACTTCAAGGCGAGCTGTGGCGCACCCGCCCTGCGGCGGCTGCGTGAAGCTGTCGACCAGTCGTAGACCCCGCCACTCTGCCGTGCACTGCATCTCGATGATCTTCTTGGACATCGCTGCGAGCTCGTCCATCAGCTGAGCTGCGATGGCGTCTGCCTCCGCCTGCGGGAAGTTGCCCTGCTCATCAGGCGTCGGCCAGCACACCGTCAGTCGGAAGTGGAGTCGTGCGAGGAGCCGACCCGGGCAGGTGAAGTCGTCCTCGTTCTCCGGCGTCATGGCACCCGGCCACCACGTCAGGATCCCGCACCCCTCACAACAGACCACCGGTGCCGAGGCGACGTACCGCTCCATCCTCGCCTGCGGGACGAGGACGAGGTTGAGCTGCTGGGCAATCGCGTCGCCTTGCGCAGAGAGCGTCACGACGTGACCCTACCGACCGAACCTGGCAGCGTAGGCGGTGGCGACCGCCTCCTTCCAGGTGTTGATGCCGTTGTCCCACCACTCCTTCTGTGGACGCTGGCCTGCCGTGTTCTGAGCGTGGATCGTGGTGCCGTCGATCTCGAAGACCAGCATCGGCGCCGAGACCGGGACGATGGCATGGTGGGCGGGACCGAAGAAGCCAGTGCCCTGGTAGACGTACTGTGCGTGGACCGAGTTGGTCTGGATCTTGGCGGCGAACCTGTCACCGGACGAGTGACCTGGGTCTACCGTGATGCTGTTGGCCAGCTCACCTGACCGCTTGGGTGCAGCAGCTCGGATCAGCAGCGCCGTGACCTCTGTCCCAGTTGCCAATGCTGTGGCTGACCGAGAACGCAGCGTCGCCTTCATGGGGCGCAGGTCCCACGGCATCAGGGCACCGACGTCTGAGACACCCGGTTCTTGAACCGCATCCCGGCGTGCATGAGCCCACCACCTGCCGACCGAGACTTAAACGAGGAGAGCCAGAGGTCGATCTCGTAAACCCCGGTGCCGCCCGTAGAGAGGAAGTCCATCTTGTCGATCAGCGTCATGGTGACGCCCTCTCGCACGATGGACTTCACCCGCTGCGGCAACACACAGCGGCTGTCGCTGCAGTCTGCCAGCGCCAGTTGGAAGCCGAACTCAGCGGCCACAGCGACAGCGTCCTCCGGCGGCGCGAGCCCGACTGAGTACTTGACGGAGAAGACGCCGGTGTCGGTCGCCGCACCGATCTTGTTCTGGCAATACGGCCACGGTTGGCCGTCCGTCCGGACGAGCTGACCCCAGTTGTCTAGCTGCCAGTCCTCGAAGACGACGCCGTCCACCCGCACCTCGACGATCTCAGCGATCGACTCGTTCGTCAGCTCGATCTCGTAGTACGGCGCGCAGTCGCAGGTGTCGCAGCCTCCGCAGGAGCAGGTTCGACACGGTCGAACGGTGTGCTCACACAGCCCGTAGGCCGGCGCCCCGGCGTTGATCGAGAGCCGGGACAGGATGGCCGTGGCCCGCAGCATGACCGATGTGCGCTGCGCTGCCTCAAGGCTCGGGGCGTTGTTGTGACAGACGACCGCCTGTTCCCACGTGGCCCACGGTTGACAGGGGGCCGTCGACGGCCCCGGCATCAGCTTGCGGAGCCAGGTAGTGCGGCGAGCTGCAAGCAGTCGACGTTAGACGGCAGCGCGGCGATGTCCCGCTCGTAGCGAAGGAAGCCGACCGTGTTGTACGGCGCGACGTTGAGCTCGTCGTAGTCGCCGAACGGCCCGTCCGAGAACGCCGCCGTGGTCTCCGCGAAGCCGGTGAGCGTGAGCGGCACGAGGCCCGACTGGAAGGTGCGGTCGCCCGTCGACAGGAACACGCGCGGGTAGACGATGACTTTGTAGGGGTACGGCGCGGACGGGCCAGAGCACTCCCAGTTCTCCACATATACCTCGAGGATGACCGGCTTGCGAGGGGTGGGGTTCGAACAGCCGGTGCGTGCCTGGGTGACGAGGCCGCCGTACGGATCACCGTTCACGGTGACGGCCGTGCCGATGCCGAGGATCTCCTTGAGCTTGCGGCTATCGTCGCACATCTCGATGTTGAAGTCGACGCGCTTCAAGCTGTCGTCGTACTTACGCGTGACGCACAGCCGGTTGGCGCCGTCCTTCTCTGCGATGTCGTCGCCCGCCTCGACGTTGTCCGTCATCTGGAAGGTGCGGACACCCGAGCAGACGTACATGGACCCAACCGGGTTGCCGAAGTCGGGCGCTCCGGTGGCATCGGTGCGGCTGACCCGGAACCCCAGGACTGACATGGACTGCGTCATCGCGTCTCCTTACGCTTCTTGGGGGCGCCGGCCTTGGTGGCTCCGGTCTTGGGGCTTGCGGCCTTTCGGGCCGCGGCCTTGGCAGGGGCTTTGGACTTCCGGGGGCTCGAGGCACGCTCGGGCTCTGGGGCGTCTCCGCTCAAAGGTGGGGCCTGGAACTCCTGGAGTGTCTGAGGCTGAGGAAGCTCTGGCTCATTGTCCTTCACAGCGGGCAACCTACTCAGTCCAGTCCGCTTACGCGAGCAGCGAACACCGCGCAAGGATCGAATCGGACGATGGCGTCCGTGTCGGCGTAGACCACGTAGCGGTTGGTACGCGGCTGCATCTCACGCCCTCTGAAGCTGTCCGGCCGCACGCGGTTCGGACCCTTCGCCACCTCGACCTGACCAGAGATGAACATCCAGTCCTCGTCGACCGAGGCCTGTCCGAACGGCGCCACGCCGACGGCGCCGCCCTCGTTGTGCGCCGTCCCCGCCTCGTCCTTGGCCGGTCCGAAGGCAGAGGCCTTCCACGTGGTGGGGTTGGTGTTCACCGAGGCAGTCAAGCCGGGGTAGCCCTCGAGCACGGCGACAGGCTGGCCGTAGGGGCCGATGTACCGATCGCCGTCCCGCTCAATCAGGTACTTGTCCATGAGGTACGTGATCAGACGCGGCGGCGCGTGCAGCGTGAAGTTGCCGTTCTTGGCCGTGTCCGTGTACTTCTGGATCAGCGCGCCCATCGCCCAGTCCACCGAGGTGCCCATGCTGGCGAGTGCGACCGCGAGCTTCCCGGCCGACTGCAGTGTGGTCTGGTTGGGATCGATGGAGCCCATCCACAGCTGACGGGCGATCTGCCAGCTGATGGCCGTGTCAAGCTTGTCGTTTACCAGCGAGACGTACTCAGGGTCCTCCGTCGGCAGGACCGACTCGCAGGTGGCACTCGCGTACACCCGGAACGGCGAGAACCGGATGGCCGCACTGCGGGTGTCGAGCGTGGTGTCGGCGTGCGACGTCCCGCAGTACGGGAAGTCGTAGGTCGTGACGCACTCCTCGGCGTGGAACTCGATGCCGGACAGCCAGTCGTCGGTCGCGAGAGGCTGGAAGGTCGAGAAGACCGTGACCTGAGGTGCGGCGGGGCGAAGCGGTGCCGCAGGATCGAACCTGTACGCAACCATTTCGCTCCCGTCGCTCCTTCAGATCTGGGTGGGTGGGTCAGCTGGCAGCCGGGCAGGAGACCGGCGTCATGAAGCCGACCGAGGCGCCGTTGGGCAGCAGGCAGCGGAAGTCGATGGTGCCCCACGGGTTGGCGCCGTTCTTGCCGAAGCCGACCCACTCCTTGAGGAACCACTGCGACATGTTCTGCCGCAGGAGCTGGGGGTCCGTCTCGAGGCCAGTCTGCATGGACCCGACCACCGCGTAGATGGCGTCACCCGGGGCGACGAGCCGCACACGGTAGTTGACGTTCAGCGGGTCCATCACGCCGTCAGCGAGAACAGCTTCCGGGTTGCCGTCGGCGGCCGCCGCCTGAATGAGAGGCTGGGGCTGGGTGCCCACGCCGCCGTTGCGGTTGTCCCGCAGCCAAACGACGTTCCCCACACCAGTGAGGTTGCGGATGTAGGCCTCCGCCTCGGCGACCGTCATCTCGTTGTCGCCGAACGCCCGCTTGATCTGGCCGAGGCGCAGCACCAGGTCGAGGTTCGGAGGCAGGACGAGGGTGTAGGTGTCGAGGTTGATCCGGTTGGGGTAGCGGGCGTGCGCCAGCCACGTGGCGATGGCCTCCGCGAGCTTCGGCAGCACGTCGACGCCCGTCGGGAAGAGAGCCTCTTCATACGTCTGGTTGATCGTGTCCGCGTGGGCGTCGAACTTGGCGAGGAGGTACTGCTCCCGGCGCCGAGCGCGCTGGACGAACAGCAGCTCCTGGAAGTCGTCCACCGTCTCGGGGCTGGACATCAGGGTGTCGTCGCGGACCTTGAAGCAGGCCGTGAGTTCCTCCGCCGTGATGTCGAAGGTCGTCGGACAGGGGATCGTGATGCAGGGCTTCCAGGTGCTGGGCACCGCCTCGTCCACGGAGTCCTGACCGGTGAACGGCATCGTGAAGCCGGCGTCCATGTCCGACAGGCCCCAGTTGCGCTTGGTCAGCCGGAGGCCGAGCCGCGCCATCGGGGTCTGGGGGAAGATGTCCGCGAACGGGGTGTCCGTCACGCCCTGGAAGGGGGCGAGCTGGCGGATGACCTCGAACGGCTCACAGATGGCCGCGGTGACCCGGTCCGGCTCGTACGAGAGGTTGTGCTCCTTGGCCCACTTGGCTTGAGCCGCCTTGACCAACTCGTCGCAGCGCACCACGCCATCACGGATGGAGACGACGTTCTCGCCGAGCTCCTCGTAGCTGGGAACCGAGGCGACCACGTAGGTGCCGGGGTTCTCCATGCACTTGGAGCGGGCGTCCTCGAACAGCCGAGCGAGGCTCGTCTTGTCGAGCTCAGTGCCGTGGTTGACCACACTCTGACCGGGGGCGGCCGCCCACACGAAGGGCAGCGGCTGCCGACCCGTGTCGGTGGTCTCCTTCTCGGCGGCCGGCTGGTCGGTCCGAGCCTTGGACTTGGCCGCCGCCGTGACGAGGACCTTCTCCTTGTCGTCCGGCTCGGTGACGTCGTCCTCATCCACGTCGCCGTCCCCGTCGGTGTCCGCGTCGGGGTCCTCGGTGGCCGGAGGGGCGTCGCTGGCCTTAGGCACCGGCGGCGTGAGGTCCTCCTTGGTCTCCTCGAGGGCCTGGGCCAGAGCCTCGGCTTCCTCGACTCGACGCTCGAGCTCCGTGTGGAGCTTCGCCTGAGCGGCACGAAGCTCACGAAGCTTCGTGGCGTCATCCAACGTCTTCGCGTTGGCGCGCAGCTCTGCGATCTGCGAGCCCAGCGCCTCGTGCGCCTGGCGGATCGCACCCTCATCGGTCTCAGCCGAGAGGGAGTCCAGCAGCGCGGCAAGCTCCTCGGGGGTCATGGCACCTCTCCTTGCGGGTTGACTTCAGACGATCGGCTCATGGCCTCCACAGTCGTGGCAACGTACCACGACTGTGTCAGGCGTCCACCAGCAGCCGGGTCACTGCCTCTTCGATCTTGTCGACGAAGGGCTGAAGACCCGCCGTCACTTGCGTGACGATCTCGTCGATGAGGACCTGGCGGGAGTCCTCGGTGAGCGCCGCCAAGACCGGATCAGGGTCGTTGGCGCCGCAGGTGCACTCGTGATCCTTCATGGCTGAAGCAGCCTTTCTGCTGGTCCACCCCTCAGGGAGGAGTGAGGTGAGTCCGAGCGCGCGCGCTCGCTTCTTGATGTGAGCCTTCGCGGCAGCCGGATTCTTGGC
>AR_comb_assmDRAFT_10299491_pt1 | contig 17124 bp, 14 predicted proteins | sample ArasoioldDNA_FD_10543 | JGI IMG/M metagenome (IMG submission 10543) | reverse complement strand
TAGTAAGAAATCGATTCAACAGGCGATTGTAAACAAAATCAGATTTTTATGCGAGGCGTCAACAGGGTTATGTTAATCGGTAATTTAGGAAGAGACCCGGATGTACAATACCTGGAAGGAAATATAGCAGTAGCAAAATTTCCCTTAGCTACCACTGAAACTTTCAAAGACCGGGCAGGAAAATTAATTTCGCAAACAGAATGGCATACAGTAGTGTTGTGGCGAGGGCTTGCAGAATTAGCGCAAAAATACTTGCACAAAGGAAGCCTTGTATATATTGAGGGACGATTGAGAACAAGAAGCTGGGAAGACAAAGAGGGTAATAAGAAATTTGCGACTGAAATTGTTGGAGATAATCTCATCATGTTGGATAAAAGATCAGACGGACACGGACATCCAACAGCACATACTGATATAGAAAATGTACCTGGCACTGATGTTCCACCAGTTGGTGAGTCATCGCAAGACTTACCGTTTTAGGACACAAATTGTATTTTTGCTCAGATCGTATTTAAAATAGGCAGGCCAGGTGACCTGCCTTTCTGATTACGGTCTATTTTTCACGAAAAACCATCGTTTTGGATCAACCCTTTGCTCAACATGCATTTGCGTTTATTTTGCTTGACGCAAGTCTGAATAGCACAACAATTCTTGGGGTACTCATACTGGGGCTGCTGATTTTGTCCTTTGTATTATCGGGATCAGAGGTAGCCTTGTTTTCCCTGTCATTCAAGGATATCAACGTCCTTAAGACCAAACAAGGTAATCCCTGGAAAAGAATTGTGAATCTGTTGGAAGAACCCAAGATCCTCCTCGGCTCCTTGATGATCGCTAATACGCTAGTCAATATAGCAGTGATCATACTTGCGAATTTTCTCATCGACCAGGTAATGCCTGTAAAGAATAACCTCTGGGTTGTTCAATTCATCGTAAAAGTGGTTTCCGTTTGTTTTGTCCTACTTTTCTTTGGGGAAGTTTTACCAAAGGTATGGGCGGCTCAAAATAATTTACAGTTTCTCTACATCACTTCTTCGGTGGTTGAAGTGATTTACTATTTGTTCAAGAGAGTGAGTACATGGATGGTCAGTATGTCTGACCGGGTAGAACGATTATTTGGAGGCGGACTGCAGACTTATAATATTGATGATATCACTAATCAGAGCGACGCAACCGAAGAAGAAAAAAATATCATTAAGGGCATTGCCAAATTCGGCAACATCACAGTGAAGCAGATTATGCAAACCAGGTTGGATGTAAGTGGGGTAGACTATAATTTGAATTTCCAGGAATTGAAGCAGAAGATAGAAGAGCTTCATTATTCAAGACTACCGGTATTTAAAGGCAACCTTGATGAAATAACGGGTATTATTCATACTAAGGACGTGTTGCCCTTTATTAGTGAAGCCGATGGATTTGAGTGGCACAGGTTGTTGCGAACACCTTATTTTGTGCATGAGCAAAAGTTAATTGAAGATCTTCTGCGAGATTTTCAATCGAAAAGAGTGCACTTTGCAGTAGTGGTTGATGAATTTGGCGGTACCAGCGGAATTGTGACCATGGAAGACATTCTCGAAGAGATTATCGGCGACATCAAAGATGAATTTGATGAAGAGGAGAGTGGAAATAAGAAATTGGACGAGCATACTTACGTATTTGAAGGACGCACAATGATCAATGATGTATGCAAGCTGATGGGGCTGCCTACAGATACATTCGATGAAGTTAGAGGCGACAGCGATTCTCTTGCAGGGCTCATACTTGAATTGGCCGGTTACATCCCGCAGGCGAACGACGTAATAGTAAGTGGAGATTTTGAATTCACTATTGTGGAAGCAAATAGAAACCGTATCAATAAGGTCAAAGTTGCCATCAATCCAATGGTGGCGTAATATAGCTCAATGAAAAAAATACTCTGTTTAAGTATATCTTTTATTTCTCTTCTTTCCTGCAATAGTGATTATGTGCCGAAACAACGTGGCTATTTTAAAATAGATTTTCCACAACATCAGTATAGAATATTCGACCAGCCAGGCTATCCATATAAATTTGAATATCCCGTGTATGCCCAAATTGTGCAGGATAGTACCTTCTTCGAGAATAGACCTGAAAATCCGTTTTGGATCAATATTGAATTTCCTCAATTCAACGGAAAAATTTATATCAGCTACAAACAGATTGGCGCAAATACTTTTGAAAAATTAAGAGAGGACGCCTACAAGATGACCTATAAACATACCCTAAAAGCCACGTCAATTGAAGATTCCCTCATGTACACGCCATTGGGTGTAAGTGGAGTATTCTTTAATGTAGGTGGGAACGCCGCAACCGGCAAACAATTTTTTGTATCAGACACCACCCGCCATTTTCTTAGGGGAGCGCTATATTTCGATACAACTCCAAACGAAGATTCTTTGAGCGTGGTAAGTAACTTTCTTCAAAAAGATATGTTACATCTCATCAATACCTTTCAGTGGAAAGCGCAATGATGGAAGGATTTCATCGTGGCTTGCTGACTGCTTCGGTGTAATTAGGGTAGAAATGATTGATCTGCTTTAGCCACTAACAATGGAAGGTTTTGCCCCATGCAATTACAGAGGGCGCCAATTCCAAAATCAAAAGGGGTATTTTTGCAGAAATTGATCATGTGATTGCAATAGAAAACGTACTGGTGAGCGACCTGGTGGTCCAGGAACAGTTTGTATGCGACCTGAATAAGTGTAAAGGAGGTTGTTGCGAGGATGGTGACGCAGGCGCCCCTCTTACGAAGCAAGAGCTCAAGGAAATTGACAAAATCCTGGACATCGTTAAGCCCTATCTTACCAAGGAAGGTCTAGAGACTATTGAACGATCAGGTAAGTACGAATATGACCAGGAATTTGGATGGGTCACTCCAACCATCTCTGGAAAAATGTGCGCATATGGTTTTCGGGATTCAAACGGCATAATCAAATGCGCATTTGAACAGGCCTATTACGATGGGAGATCTGAATGGAAAAAACCAATAAGTTGTCACCTGTTTCCGATACGCATTAAAAAGACCAAGACTTATGAAATGGTAAACTATGAGCCTAGACCTACGCTTTGCAGGCCTGGTTGCCAATTTGGTAAGAGATTAAAGGTTCCTGTTTATCAATTTTTGAAAGAAGCAATAATCAGGAAGTATGGACAGGAATTTTATGACGTATTAGACAAGGCTGCTGCGAGATTAAAAGGCCCCTCATCTACGTCTCCAACACAAGCGGTGTAATGTGATAAGGCGTTTCTTACATTTGTAACATGTCTGAAAAATCTTCAACCTTTAAGGTTCAAAGTATCGAGAAGGCAACTGATCTAGAGCATCGGCGCAAAATCAATTACAATATTGGAAAATACAATGCGGTAGTGCCAGCGGGAAAATCGCAATTCCAGGATGTGGAGTTAGCCAGGCAACGAGCAAAGAATCTGAAGTGGAGAGCGCTGGAGAGTCTGGATCGGCAACTAGAAGACTTTGAAACCAACATAACAAAAAGAGGTGCGAAAGTAATTTGGGCAGAGAACGCAAAGCAGGCATTGGAAGAGATCAAGCAGATTTGTGTTGAGAAGAATTGCAAAACGGTGGTGAAGAGCAAGAGTATGGTCACTGAGGAAATTAAGCTGAATAATTTTCTACACCAGCATGGAATAGAAAGCGTAGAAACCGATCTTGGAGAATACATCCAACAATTGGATGAAGAACCACCCTATCATATTGTGACCCCGGCTATGCACAAGAGCAAGGAGGATGTGGCAAGACTATTCGCCGAAAAATTAAATACATCACCGCATCTTTCCCCAGAGGAGTTGACACTGGTAGCCCGCGAAAAATTGCGTCGAAAATATGCTGAGGCAGAAGTTGGTATTACCGGGGCGAATTTCCTGATTGCCGACATCGGAGCGATAGCAGTAACGGAAAATGAAGGTAACGCCAGGCTAAGTTGCGCCTTTCCCAAAACACATATTGTAGTGGTAGGAATTGAGAAGATGATTCCCTCTCTCCATGATCTTGCCTTATTCTGGCCTTTGTTGGCAACTTATGGAACCGGTCAACGTATCACTTCTTATAATTCCATTGTGTTAGGTCCGAAACAACCCGGTGAACCGGATGGGCCGGAAGAAATGTATGTCATTCTACTTGATAATGGAAGGACCAATATCCTTGCAAACCCAAAAACAAGGGAAAGTTTATATTGTATTAGGTGCGGTGCTTGTTTGAACGCTTGCCCCGTTTATAAGAATATTGGTGGTCACGTTTATGGAACTACCTATAGTGGCCCTATAGGCGCCGTTATAACACCACAATTGAAACAGATGAATGAGTGGAAACACTTAAGCTACGCCTCATCCCTCTGCGGAAATTGCACTGAAGTGTGTGCTGTGAAAATTAATTTACACGAATTACTTTTAGAAAACCGAAAAGAATCAGTTGAACAGGGAGATGCCGCTTTTATGGAAAAAGTAGCATGGAAATTGTGGAAAAGGGCAATGCTGAACCGCAAGTTGATGAATATGGGAAACCAAAAAATGAAGAACTGGATTGTGAATTCCTTGGTGAAAGGTTGGTCAGAACATCGGGCAGACCTGGTATTTCCTGCAAAAACGTTTAACCAACAGTGGAAAGCAAATCATAAAGGCTAAAACTATTTTGTAGGAATTGGTCAGCATTCTCGCTGACTTTTTTATTTTGTCGCGCAATTCATGATCCTATTTACTGATAATATAACCGCCAGGCTGCAATATGTGTGTGATTTTGTGGGAAACGAAATTTTCAACAATCCAATCAAGCCCACCACTGATCGTGAAACATATCTCTCCAGCCACGAGCCTAAAATTAATTACACCAACACGCGTCTTGTTGCCGGTGAATTCCAAATTATTCCGCACGCTCTTCTTTTTGAAAATAATATCGCGGAACAAAAAATAGAATGCAGAACGATAAATGCGAATCGCTCGTTCTTCGTGACTAACGGTGGTGATTTTCCATTTGACATTTTTGCTGCAAGTTTTTATTTGCTTAGCCGATACGAAGAATATCTTCCTCATCAGAAAGATGAATACGGCCGCTTTTCATACAAACAGTCGCTTGCCTTTCGCGAGGGATTTCTGCACCTGCCTCTAATTAATATTTGGCTCGAAGATTTTAAGATCGCTCTCCGGGAGAAATTTAAAGACCTACAATTTCATCGAAAGAGTTTCAAGTTCATTCCCACCTACGATATAGATATTGCCTGGAAATATAAACACAAGGGGTGGTGGAGAAGTGTTGGTGGTTGTTTGTCGTCCGCAGTTAGGGGAGAGTGGTCTGATCTTACTGAAAGAATAGCCGTGCTTCGTAACAACCAAAAAGACCCTTTTGAAGCATACGAGTGGCTGGACGCCTTGCACCTGTATTGCAGGATGAAGCCATATTACTTTTTTCTCCTCGCAGAAACGCCCAGGGGCTATGACAAAAATATTTCTCCTTCGAATAAGCACCTGCAACAACTGATCGCCTACCACGCAGCGCGAGACAAAGTGGGTATACACCCAAGCTGGCAGAGTGGTGACGACAAAAAACTTTTGAAGGAGGAAATTGGGTGGCTTGAGTTCATTACTGGCCAAAAACCCAAATATAGCCGGCAACATTATATTCGGTTCCGTCTTCCCGAGACATATGAAGAACTGATTGGAGCAGGGCTCGAAAAAGATTTTTCGATGGGCTATGGCGATGTCAACGGATTCCGCGCATCAATTGCATCCTCGTTCAAATGGTTTAACCTCGCTAAAAACGAAACTACGCCGCTTGTTATTTTCCCGTTTTGTTTCATGGATGCAAATGGCTTCTATGAGCAGAAGGTAACTGCGCAACAGGCTTTTTCTGAATTGATGCAGTTCTATTATATAGTGAAGAAAGTAAATGGGATGCTCATCACTATTTGGCATAACAATTTTCTCGGTGGCGAAAAACAATTTAAAGCCTGGAAGAATGTTTACGAGTTGTTCCTAAAAGAAGAAGTGTATTGGGACTCATGATCAACGGGCAACTGGCAACAGGCAATTGGCAACTTAGTTTTATTTGCTCACTCAAACCCGAAAGACCAATGGCCAGCACTTCGAATTAATTCTTAAACCTGTTGCATGCGCCATGGCATTTCTTAATAGCATAGTTTAATGAAACTGCCGAAGTAATCTGAACTAACAAGTTTAAGGCTGAAATGGTTTTCTGAGTTGCCAGTTGCTAGTTGCACGTTGTCTATTGGTTCTCTATCTTCTCCTCAACTTGCTCCGGAATTTTTGCGCGAAATGCTTCATTAACCAGGTAAACTCCCAATAGGGTAATTAGGCCTCCTATGCCCATATAAAGCGTGAATTTCTCCCCAAAAAATAGACTGCTGATTAATACAGCTACAACAGGATTGATATATGCGTAAATGGAGACCCTGCTTGCAGGCAGATGTTGAAGTGCATAGAGGTAAGCAACAAAGGTGAAAATGGAGCTGAATATTACCAGGTAAATGATGGCAATCCAGGAGGCCCTTGGAATCTCAGCGAAAGGAATGGTAATTCCACTGCTCCAGGAAACGATATACATAACAATTCCAGAAATTACCATTTGTAATCCTAGACTGAAATACGGGTTGAAATCAGTGGCCTTTTGTTTCGTATATAGAGTACCGAAAGCCCAGCTAACAGATGCAGCAACAGAAAGCATGATCCCGAATCGGAAACCCGACTCAAGAAAATCAGCAAGGTGTTCATAAAATATCAGGCATATTCCTGCGAATCCAAGGATGAAACCCAATAATGCTCTTCCAGGCAGCGATGACCTCGACTTAATTAAAATGATCAGAACCAACCAAAGTGGAAACGTGGCACCAATAATTGATCCTAGCCCGGCCGAAATATATTGAAGACCCCAGGTAGATAGAGTGTTGCTGAGGACGAAATTGAGAAAAGAAAGAATAAGAATAGTTCCCCATTCTCTTCCTCTGGGGAATACTCGTCCTTTCGCCGTAAAAAAAATAACGTAAGCTAAGCCTCCTATAAATTGGCGAATGGCCGCGAGCTGCAAAGCTGGCATGTGTTTGACTCCTTCCCTCGAAGCTATCCATGTTGTACCCCACAGAAATGAAACCAATGCAAGAGCAATCAAGGCCTTGGTCCTTGTTGTTTTTTGTTGAAATCCTGATATGCCTTTAGCACCGCTTTTTTTTAAGGCCAACGCCATTCTTAATTTTAAGACTAATGCCTGAAGTGTCTCAATCCTGTAATTACCATTGCCAGATCATTATGAACACAATATTCAATCGACTCCTTATCCCTGATGGAACCACCTGGCTGAATAAACGCCTTAATACCTGCAGCATGTCCCATCTTTACGCAGTCGTTGAAAGGAAAGAAAGCATCACTGGCCATCACCGCATTTTGGAGATCGAAATCAAACTGGCGCGCTTTCTCCAGAGCTTGTCTCAGTGCATCAATCCTACTGGTTTGGCCGCAGCCTTTACCCACTAATTGTTTGTCTTGCACCAGAGCGATGGCGTTACTCTTTAAATGCTTGCATATGATGTTTGCAAATCTGAGATCACCTTTTTCCCTGTCTGTACTCTTGCGTCCCCCTACCTCTTTCCATTCAAGAAAATTTCCCTTATCAACGTCTTGCTGCAACTTTCCATTGAGGATCGATTTATACATAATGCCAGGCAATCCACTGTTGCCTGTTAATTGTAGAAGAATGCGATTCTTTTTTGACTGAAGAATTTTTAATGCTTGCGGATCAAATTCCTTTGCAATCAATACCTCGAAAAATATAGCGTCGATTGATTCAGCAGTTTGTTCATCAATTCTTGCGTTACATATTAACACGCCGCCAAATGCACTCTCGGGATCTCCTGCAAGCGCTCCTTTCCACGCATCGATGACGTAATTTCTTGATGCGATCCCGCACACATTGGTATGCTTGATGATTCCAAAGATGATTTCAGTGGTGTCAAATTCGTTGATGAGTTGAATAGCCGCTTCTACGTCAACCAGGTTGTTATAGGACAGTTCCTTGCCATGTAATTGCGTGAAGATCTTGGAAAGGTCGCCCCGAAATGCCGCGTGCTGGTGGGGGTTCTCACCATACCGGAGAATGATCGTTGGTTCAGCATCGCTATTGAAGTAATCACTTATTGCAATGTCATATCTCTTCACTACTTCAAATGCTTTGGCGGCAAATGATTTCCGTTGCTCAAGAGATGTTTCCCCGCTTTGATTTTTAAGGATAGAAACAAGGGAGGCGTAATCATCTTTTGCGGCAACTACTAATACATGTTTGAAATTTTTTGCCGCTGCTCTTATCATGGATGGACCACCAATATCAATTTTTTCAATAATGGCTTTTTCATCCTGCGTGGAGGCAACAGTTTCTTCAAAGGGATAAAGATCTACGATCACCAGGTCGATTTCAGGAATGTTGAAATCCTTCATTTCCTTTATATCGGTTTCAACTTCTCTTCTTCCCAATACTCCTCCAAAAACAGACGGATGCAGGGTCTTCACTCTTCCTCCCAAAATGGAAGGATAATTCGTTAATGTTTCTACAGGCGTTACCGGTACGTGCAACTCTTCTATGAATTTTTGTGTACCTCCTGTAGAAAAGAGTTTTATACCTAATGCATGAAGTTGACGAACAACAGGCTCCAGCCCTTCTTTATAAAAAACAGAAATTAAGGCTGATTGAATTTTCTTTGTCATGATTCACGAATTCTTAAACGGGCAGGCAAACGCTAAGGAAGGCGCAAACCTAAGTCAAAAAATGATAATATAGAAAGCTACCGTAAGTTCTCCACAAAGGCTCCTTCGAACCTTAGATTATGAAAGGGAATTTGAAGTGAATCTGCCTGCTTCTGCCACTGAGCCACTTTGTACTGTTTGTTCGATGCATCTGCAATTATTTGTTTTGGAGAAAATCTTCCAACCAATGAAGGCAAATGAATATCTGAATTACCTGTTAGGATGAGAACGTCGATCGGGCTCCTACCCGTAGGAATAAAAGACTTTTTATCAATGAGCAAAATGGTTTTGCCCGCGAACCAGATTAGGGATCCATTTCTCAGGTATCCCTTCAAATTGGGAGATTCACTCACCCTATTTAGTATCCTGGAAGGCTTGAGATTGAATTCGAGTAAGGATGGATCTTTCATGGATACCTTGCTGATGGTTGAAAATTTTCTGCCATTGATAAAGTCGATAGCGCTCGCATTTTGCAAATTGTATACTATTAGTTTCGCTTGCCGATTGGTTAACAAGAACGAATAAGATCGAACCGCCACGAATAGCAGCAAACTCGTGACGCCAATCCATAGAGCACGTTTCTGTTTATTTATTAACCAGCCCGCGATTCCTCCAATTATGAAAAACATGAGTAAGGTCTGGAACAATGAGATCTGCAATTGGCCCCAAACGGCATGCGGTAACATGTTTATATTTTGGACATACGTATTAAGAACTTGGATCAGCCAAGATGTAATATTGCCCACTATTGCAGCAACCGACGGCAAAAATGAAACGCAGCAGAGCATTATTTCCGCAATCAAAATCACACTTGATAAGGGAACCGCCACAAGGTTCGACAAAACAAAATAAACAGGCAACTGGTGGAAGTGATATATTGAAATGGGGAGTGTCAATACCTGGGCTGAAAGCGTTACTGCAATTAATTTCCAGGCGAAGTCAATGAACTTATTGGTGAAGTAAAGCCAATTGTAAACCCACTTAAGAAAGAGTACGATGCTCAATACTGCTGCATAGGAGAGTTGAAATCCCGCGTCCCATAACCAATAAGGATTGTAGCACAACAAGGCAAAGGCCGAAAACGCCAGGTTATTAAAAACATTGAAGTTCTTTGAAAGCGTTTTACCCAAAACTATCATTGAAAACATGAATGCTGATCTCAATACTGAGGGACCAGCCCCGGCCAGAAAACTAAACAACCAAAGTCCAACGAGCATAAAAATTATGGTTGGCCATTTCCATCGAATGAACTTTTGCAAGGGTGAAAACAAAAGAGTCAAAAGCCAGTAAATAATTCCCAGGTGTAATCCGGAAATAGCGATGATGTGAACAACACCTGTGCTGGCATAGGCTTGCACAAGATTCGTGTCTAATTCATCTTTGTATCCAATCAATAGTGCTTTTGCGAGACCAGATTCTTTTGCACCTCGGATGTATCTTGATAAAATTCCCAGGACTCTATCCTTTGTTTCGAACAAATACTTTTTAGCGACGTTTCCATTTCGGTCAGGTAGAAGTTGAAAATCTTTTGATGTCAGAAAAACAGTATGATAGATTCCCAGTCGTTGGCAAAATAGTTTGTAATCGAATGCACCCGGATTTCCCGAATTTGTAATGGGTTGTAATGTTTTTGTTACCAGGATGGAATAACCATAATTCAGTTGGGAGAGGCTAATGTCTTTTGAAAAATAAATATTGACTTTTCCAGTGGCTTTTAATAATGAATCTGTTTTTGATATGTAGTCAATAGAAGCCGTAGCCTTCAATGAGCCAGATTTTTCTATGAGCGGCTCTTCCAATGTGAGTTGAACAACCTGCCCCGGAGAATACACATTTAAACTGCAGTCTTTTTTCGCCGTTCCATCAACGCCTTCGCAAAAAAGGTATCCCAGGCCAAGCAGCATTATATGAATCAAGACCCCAATAAGCCAGTTGTATTTGAATTTGAAGTAGGGTCGACTAGCGTGTAATAGGAGAAAGAAAAAAGTGACCAGGATCAATATTGTCAACACCCAAGAGGTGGGAAGGTTCAGGTTTGGTTGTAAGAAAATCCCCGCTGCAAATGGAATTAAAAGTCGAAGGAATGGAGCCTCCTTCCATATTGGTGGACTCAGGGATAAGGCCATACAGAAAGTTACAGTTTTTACACTGTAACTCTCATTTTAGGATAAGGCCTGCTGGTTAATGGAAAACTATAAGTAATTAATGCAGTGGTAACGTATATTCCTAGGACGTAGTCCGTGGTTTTGGATTTTAAAAACGGGACTTTGACCCAGATTCTTTTCGAAATTTCAATCTTTTATTTAGATTGGAGGAAAATTTGGCTGTCATTTATACACGGGATTTTTAGCGAGAATTTTCTGGGAGTTTCATGGATTTTTTATACGGGATAAATTGGTGATGTTTTAACGGTATTTTTTGGTTTTTTTTCTGGTGATTTAGTGGTATTTATCCCAACATTTATTGAGATTGTATCCGTTACAAATAGTATTAATTTATAATTCCTTGAGTTATATTCTCTTGTAGAACTGTCATTTTAAGAAAGCCTATAGATTTACAGTGAAAACAATTTCATCATTCGTAAATCCCCAACGGCTATGATTAAGTATCAGAAAAAAGCACTAAAAGCAGGAATGTATGTCGACAATGCCCACGTAGATTCAGTTATCCGCACTTACAAACAAGAGAGATGGGTGTACAACACCGAGAGAATTGGAAAAGAAGATTCTCTCAGCACATGGTATAGCATTGAAGAATTAGAAGAGTTTATGGAGACTGCGAAAAAAAATGGCGCAGATGGCGTAAAAATTTATTTCGCAGCTTATCCCAAAGATTTTCCAAAGCAGCCTGAGTATGCAGAAAGGCAGACCGTAGTCTTAGTTGCAACTAAACAAAAACAATCGTTGGAAGGCGTACAAAACAAAGACGTATATGTTGACGGACAAGCAGGACCACAGATCCTTGCTTACAACGCGGGACAAATCTGTCCACCTTGGTGTGGAGGTAAAGGTGTTGGACCAGATGATGGTATCGGAATTGCAATTGTAGACAGAAAAGATAAAGGTCTGTCTGTAATTTAATTTCTACTCAATAAATCAATGTGATAAAAAAACCTCCCTTCAAGGAGGTTTTTATTTTTATTTTCGAATTCATGGACCTTCCATTTTATGTTCCGTTTATTATTCTTGCAACCATTGTAGGTTTCTTCGTTGAAATAAAATTCGGCTTGCCCTCTTATCTCAAATGGTTACCGTATTTTTTATTGTTCACTTCTATAGTGGAACTGTTTGCATGGCAAATGATCCTTAGGGGTAAGAGAACCGCGCCATATTATAACTTTACCTTGGTACTTTCCTTCGTTTATTTCTTTTATGTCCTTCGTCAACTACTAAGAGGTATTGGTATGAAGCGTATCATCTCAATCTGCATGATCGTATATCCTATAGTTGCGTTCGCGAACATATTTTTTCTTCAGGGGATGAACGATTTTAATACTATGACGTATTCTCTGGGCGCACTCCTCACAATAATCTTTTGTGTCTATTTTTTTTATGAACTATTCACACTTCCGCATTCAATTAACTTGAAGACTCATCCTGGTTTTTGGTTCGTCACAGGTATATTATTTTTTAATGCGTGCACCTTGCCGCTTATTGGCCTAGCGAACTTTATATACAAATCACAGCTCTCTCCGGTTCTCATAAATAATTTTCAGAACATACTTAATGTTTTGAACGTTTTATTATATCTATTGATTACTATTGCCTTTTTATGCAGGGTCAACTTCCAGAAGTCTATGTCATAATTGTCGTTGGTGTTGCGCTGGCACTTTTGTTGGTTGGATTCATCGTGTCCATATTGTTCCTGTATCAACGAAGACAGCATCGGCAGGAACAGGAGCTAACCCGCTTGAGAGACGAGTATCAAAATGAATTGTTGCAATCACAACTTGAAATCAAAGAGGCTACTTTTAAAACCATTGCACAAGAATTGCATGACAATATCGGCCAAATGCTATCTGTAGTGAAATTCTCCCTGGCCACGCTTTCATTAAAGAAAGATCATCCGGATTTTGAAAGTATACATGAATCAAGGGAAATGTTGAATAAAGCGATATATGACCTGTCAGATATCACAAAGAGTATGCACACCGATCGAATCACCAAGATCGGGCTGGTAGAGGCCATCAAATATGAATTGGAGATGCTTCGTAAGATGAAATTATTTGAAACCTCTTTCAATTCACCCGAAGAACATTTTCATTTTGATGAACAGAAAGAGATCTTTCTTTTCCGAATGTTCCAGGAAATCATGAATAACACTATTAAACATGCAAAGGCAACACAGGTTGACGTTAGGATTGATGCACCAGATGAACATAAATTCAAATTAGTGATCCAGGATAATGGCGTAGGCTTTAATGTTACAGAAAAGCAATTGACGACTTCGTCTTCGGCTGGTGTGGGTCTAAAGAGTATCATCAACAGAGCAAAACTAATTGGTGGCTCCGTGAAAATAGATAGTGCGCCCGGAAGAGGTTCATCATTCACTGTAGAACTATCTTTACAAAAAAGTCTGCAGGTATAATTAAATATGGCATTACCAAAGAAAGTACAGGTTGCAGTGGCAGATGATCATGTCTTGTTGAGACGGGCATTGTCCAAACTGATAGCATCCTTTGATGGCTATACTGTGTTATTTGAGGCCGACAATGGCAAAGAAGTAAAAATCAGGCTTACACAACACGTAATTCCAGACGTATTGCTATTGGATGTGAACATGCCTGAAGTAGATGGATTTGAAACTGCAAAATGGGTATATGAACGGTTTCCTCATGTTAAGATTCTTGCGCTCTCAATGTATAGCGATGAAGCCACAGTAATCAAGATGCTGAGAAATGGAGCGAAGGGATTCGTTTTAAAAAATGCAGATCCTGAAAAATTAAAAGAAGCTCTTGATTCAATAGTGGAAAAGGATTTCTACTTATCGGATTTTGTTTCCGGCAAAATTCTTAGTGGTCTGCATAAGAATGTGGACGTTGAAAAAGAATCCGTAAATCTGAATAATAAGGAAAAGGAATTCCTCAAATGGGTTTGTTCCGACTTAACCTATAAAGAAATCGCAGAAAAAATGTTCGTCAGTTATCGCACGGCGGACGACTACCGCAACACACTCTTCGAAAAACTAAATGTAAAAAGCCGGGTTGGATTGGTCATGTATGCCATTAAGCACAACCTGGTTGAACTTTAGGTGTCTACCACTTCTTCATATTTGGCATAATACCTTTCAATGATAACTTTCATCTCAGAGTTAATCTTCTGATTAAAAGGGAAGCTGCACTTCAGAAACTAACGGAGAAAAAGCAATTTCGAACAATTGAATTGCCTGTTGCCAGATGCTAATTGCCAATTTTCATCTGAAACTACTTACTCAAATGCATACTCCTCTCTTTATATAATTGTCTGAAGTAAGGATCTCTTAGGTCCTTAATGAATCGTATTGCCTCGCCGGTTGATTTCATTTCTGGGCCGAGCTCGCGGCTCACGTTCGGAAATTTGTCGAAGCTGAATACTGGTTCTTTAATAGCATATCCTTTCAACCTCTTTACAAATTTGAAATCACGAAGCTTGTTCATTCCCAGCATTACCTTGGTTGCTACGTTCAGATAAGGAATTTGGTAGGCCTTGGCAATAAACGGAGTGGTGCGTGAAGCCCTTGGATTAGCTTCAATCACGTAAACCTTTCCATCTTTGATGGCAAACTGAATATTGATAAGTCCTTTAATCTTCAATCTGAATGCAATCTTCCTGGCATATTCTTCCATAGTCTCTACTACCAAAGGGGAAAGATTGAATTGAGGAAGCACTGCGTTGCTATCACCACTATGTATACCCGCAGGCTCTATATGTTCCATTACGCCCATCACGTGAAATTCTTCCTGGTCGCAGATGCCATCAATCTCTGCCTCCTGGCAGCGGTCCAGGAAATGATCGATCAGGATTTTATTCCCGGGAATATGTTTCAATAAACTGATAACCGCCTTTTCAAGTTCTTCATCATTGATCACGATCCTCATTCTCTGTCCTCCCAACACATAGCTGGGGCGAACCAATACAGGATAACCAACTTTATTGGCCACTACCACCGCTTCATCAACAGTATATGCAGTGCCGTAGTTAGGATATGGGATATTGAGCTCCTTCAGCATGTCGCTGAATCTGCCACGATCCTCCGCGATATCCATATTATCGAAAGAGGTACCAACTATGCGAATACCTTTTTTATTCAGTCGTTCCGCAAGTTTCAATGCTGTTTGCCCACCAAGCTGCACAATAACACCATCCGGCTTTTCGTGCTCAATGATTTCCCACAGGTGTTCCCAAAATACCGGCTCGAAATATAACTTGTCAGCCATATCAAAATCGGTGGAAACCGTTTCAGGATTGCAGTTAACCATGATGGCCTCATAGCCGCATTCTTTAATGGCCAGCAATCCGTGCACACAGCAATAGTCGAACTCAATTCCTTGTCCAATTCTGTTAGGGCCAGATCCAAGCACAACAATCCTTTTCTTATTGCTTACTTTACTTTCATTGGTGCCTTTATGTTCAAAGGTTGAATAAAAATAGGGAGTCTTCGCTTCAAATTCCGCACTACAGGTGTCCACCATTTTATACACCCTGGTAAAGCCAACCGCCTTTCTTTTAAGATATACATCCTCATCATTGCCATCCTGCATGATGAGAGAGATCTGCTGGTCACTAAATCCCATCAACTTCGCTTCTTTCAGCAAATCCATTGGCAACGTATCCAGTTTGTATTTAGCAATCTCCTTTTCGAGATCTACTATCTTCTGCACTTCATTTACAAACCAGCGGTCGATGCCAGTTGCTTTCGAAATGGTTCCAATCGAAACTCCTTGCATCAGCGCGTCCTTGATCCTGAATATGCGATCCCATTTCGGAATCTTAATGTATTCAATTAATTCCTCGGCCGACATCTGGCTCTTGGTATAATTACCCAATCCAACAGCATTGTTCTCAAGGCTCTGAGTTGCTTTTTGCAAGGCTTCGGCAAAGCTTCTGCCTATTGACATCACCTCTCCTACGCTCTTCATCTGAAGACCAAGGGTGTCATTGGCCCCGCGGAACTTATCAAAATTCCATCTCGGCATTTTCACAATTACATAATCAAGCGCGGGTTCGAAATATGCGGAAGTGGTTTGCGTGATCTGGTTTTTTAGTTCATCCAGGTAGTAGCCTATGGCCAATTTGGCCGCAACTTTTGCAATTGGGTAACCTGTGGCTTTGGATGCAAGGGCCGAAGAGCGACTTACCCTTGGATTGATCTCAACTGCAATAATATCTTCCGTATCGGGATTTAACGCGAATTGCACGTTACATCCTCCCGCGAAATTGCCAAGGCTGCGCATCATCAGGATGGCTTTATTGCGCATTTCCTGAAATGCGGTATCGCTAAGTGTCATGGCCGGAGCCACCGTTATGGAATCGCCGGTATGAACACCCATGGGATCCACATTTTCTACCGTACAAATGATGGCAACATTATCATTCTTATCTCTAAGTAATTCCAATTCGAATTCTTTCCAACCAACAACAGCTTTTTCAACCAATACTTCATGAATCGGAGAGGCAGAAAGACCTCGCTCGAGCGCTGCATCCAATTCATCCTTGGTGTGCACGAAGCCGCCACCGGTTCCGCCCAGGGTATAGGAAGGCCGGATTACAAGAGGTATCCCGATCTCCTGCGCAAACTCTTTACCTTCCAGGAGCGAATTGGCAGTGCGCGATGGAGCCACCGGCATTCCAATCTTCACCATGAGTTGTCGAAATTTCTCCCGGTCCTCGGCGGTTTCGATGGCGTCGATATCAACGCCGATCATCCTTACATTATATTTTTCCCAAACACCAAGTTCATTTGCCTCCTTCGCCAGGTTCAAAGCAGTTTGTCCTCCCATGGTGGGAAGTACCGCGTCAATCTGGTTCTCCTCCAGGATTTGTTCAATGCTTTCCACGGTGAGCGGTAGGAGATAGACCTTGTCTGCCATCATTGGGTCTGTCATGATGGTAGCCGGATTACTATTAATAAGGATGACCTTGATCCCTTCCTCTCTTATACTTCTGGCCGCCTGCGAACCTGAGTAGTCAAATTCACATGCTTGTCCAATGATAATGGGTCCGGATCCGATGATTAAAACTGACTTTATTGAAGAATCTTTAGGCATGTTGTGGGCTGTTCAAAATTGCGCAAATGTAAGGTAGTGGAGGGAATTTTGGCCAATAGTTTTCCAACTCGCCCTCAGCGTGGATAAGTAATCCATAATTAGGAATC
>AR_comb_assmDRAFT_10021742_pt1 | contig 17126 bp, 13 predicted proteins | sample ArasoioldDNA_FD_10543 | JGI IMG/M metagenome (IMG submission 10543) | reverse complement strand
GGTATTTCCAGTTCACGCCGCACGACGTGCACGACTGGGACTCGACGCACACGCCGATCCTGTTCGACGACACGATCGCGGGCCAGCCGCGCAAACTCGTCGCGGTCGCGAACCGCAACGGTTTCTTCTATGTTCTCGATCGTGTGACCGGGTCGTACTTGCTCGGGAAGCCCTACACGCAGGTCACGTGGGCGAAGGAGATCGACGGGAACGGGCGGCCCGTCGTCCTGCCCAACACCGATCCGACGGCGGAAGGCAACCGGGTCTGCCCGAGCGGCACAGGCGGCACGAACTGGCATTCGCCGTCGTACAGTCCCAAGACCCGACTCGTGTACTTCTTCAGCTACGAGCAGTGCGACACGTTCATGTCCGATGAAAAGCTCGAGCCGCCGCATCGTCCCGGCCGGCTCTACATCGGCAGCGCGTTCTTTCCCGTTCCCGAAGAGCGCACGCACAGCGCCGTGCGCGCCGTGGATCCGAAAACCGGCACGGTGCGCTGGGAATTCACCGAGTTCGCGGACGCGTGGGCGGGCGTGTTTTCGACCGCGGGTGGCCTCGTGTTTTCCGGTGACGGCCAGGGCAACTTCATCGCCCTGGACGCGGAAACGGGTCGCGACCTATGGCACGTGCAGCTCGGGGCATCGATCCAGACGGCGGCGATCAGTTATTCCGTCGACGGCCGGCAGCACGTCGTGATCACCGCAGGCGACGCGCTCTTTGCCTTCGCGTTGCCGAAAGAGCCGTGACCGTCTCGCACCGCGACGCGACGCTCGGCTAGAGCCTTCGCGCTCCGAAGAGTGCGTCGATGCCTTTCGTCGCACGATCGAAGCGCTGGCCCGCGGGACCGGTGACGTCGACAAATCTCGCACCGGACGCGCGGACGGCGTCCGCGAACAACTGCTGCATCTCGTCGCGCATGAGGCCGCGGTCGCGAACGCCGTCGGCGATCCATTCGACATCGGTCGCGCACAGCAGGTACAGGTCGGGAAGGCGCGCGGCCGCCGCGTCTTCGATCCACGTGGGACATCGTCCAAAGTAGTGCCGGCAGTACACCACCGTGCTCAGGAGGTCGGTGTCCTGGATGACGAGCCGTGCCGCGCGTGCGATGGCGGCGTCTTCGAGTGCCATCTGGCCCCGCGCGATCGGACCGTGGTCGCCGAAGTCGATCGCTGCGCCTTTCTGCTCCGCGAACGTCCGCACGAACTCCGGGATGAGCTCGACGCCGTAGTGCCTGGCGAGCTCGGCTGCCAGCGTCGACTTCCCCGTCGACTCCGATCCCGTCAGGACGACGCGTACGATGCGCGCGCGAGCGACCGTTTCCATGCCACATGCCCCGCCACGGCGAGCGCGAAGTAAATGGCGTAGTTCGCGGCAGTTAGATACAGTCCTTTGAACAGGAACATCCCGACGTACGCCACGTCAACGATGATCCACAGCGTCCAGTTTTCGAGGAGCTTCCGCGTCATCATCCACTGCGCAAGGAGGCTCGTGGTCGTCGTCGCCGCATCCACATAGGGCAGCGACACGCCGGGCAGCCTCGACGTCAACGCGCCGAGCCCGCCCCACACGACGATGGCGATCGCGGCCAACGCCGCCCAGAGTCGTCGCGGCGTTCGCGATACCAGCAACCGCGTTTTTCCTGCTCCGCCGTACAACCACTCGTACCACCCGTAGATCGAAAGGGTGAGGTACACGAGTTGAAGGCCCATGTCGGAGTAGAGTCCCGATTGGTAGAACAGCAGGAAAAACAGGCTCACGTTGACGATGGCGGTCGGCCAGCTCCAGATATGCTCGCGAACGCTGAGAAATACGCTGACGATGCCGAAGGTAACGGCGACGAACTCGAGGCAGCTCGAACCGTGCGCGGCAAGCCACGAACAAAAGGCGGTCATCGGCGGAGGCTGTCATCATACGATCGGAGCTGGCAGACGATGGCAACGACGAATTTCAGGTCGGTGGACGAGTACCTGAAGACGAAGCCCGCGCCGGCGAGACGCGTGCTGCGCCAGGTGCGGACGATTATTCGCGGGGCCCTGCCCGGCGCAGACGAAGTCATTTCGTACCAGATTCCTGCGTATCGACTGGACGGCCGCGTCGTTGTCTACTTTGCCGGCTGGGCGACGCACTATTCGATTTACCCGGTGACCGGTCCGCTCGTTAAGGTGCTCGGGGCACGAATTACCCCTTATCTTGCATCGAAGGGGACGCTTCGTTTCCCGCTGGAAAAGCGGGTACCCGCTGCCCTAATAGCTCGCGTCGCGAAGCTCCGCGCGAAGGAAGTCCGCGCGCGAAAGGCGCGGGAGCATCGATGACGACGACCCCTCGGAACTGGCAAACGGCAGCGATCGTTCTTGTGTCCGTGACGTGCGCCTGCCGTGCCGGGACGGCCGCACGGCAGCCGACCACGCTGGTCACTTATCACAGCCCGATGTGGTACGAGGAGACTGGCAGCTACTTTCAGCCATCGCCCGATGGCCGCCGTGCCATTTACGGCACCGGCTCGCGGTCACGGCTGTTTGACCTCGCAACAGGAAAAGAGGACGACGCGACGTGGCGTCGTTCGCTCGATCGTGTTCGAGCCGGCGCGTTCATGCCCGATGGCGCACTCGTCAGGCTCGCTGCATCTGATAACGACAGCGCGTGGTACGGGGGACGCGACGGTCAGGCGCTGCAACTGCCGATCCCGCCAAAGGCGCTTCCTCGCTGGTCGCCGAACGGGTCGTCTCTTGCGTACTTCGTCTTCGGCGAATCGACGGTCGCGATCGCCACGCCAGGTCCACTGAAAACGGTGCATCTGGACGGCAGGGTCGACGGACTGGCGTGGGCACCGTCAGGCCAGGCGTTGTACGCCGTCGTCCTGCACGACGACGGTCTTTCCTCGCTGGAAGAGATCTCGATCGATGGAAGCGTCAAGGTAGTCCGGGCGAATCTCGACGCTTCTCCGTTCCTCAACTCGATCGCGTTCGCGGCCGATGGCCGGACGGTCTACCTGGCTCTCGCGAGCGACGGAGCGCCCGATCCCGCCAGGCGTCACGATCCGGAAGCTCCGCATCGCGATCTCGACATCTACGCGCTCGATGCGAGCAGCGGCCGGCTGCGCGTCGTGACCTCTGCCCCGGGCGACGATTTCTGCCCGTTCGTCATCGACGGAACTCTGTACTGGACACACAACGATCCTGGCGCCGAAGTCGTCGTCTTCCCGCTTCGCGGTGGTAATCCAAAGGTCGCTGCCGGACACGGCTTTCTACCGCGCTGGAGTCCTGACGGCCGCCAGATCGCGTTCACGCGCGGGTACCACAGGCTCGCGGATTACGGGCTGGACATGGACGGCTGGGTGGTCGGTGTCGACGCGTCCGGAGCCACGACGTCGCCGCCCCGAACCTTGATCGGCGGATTCGGCGAGGACATGGGACCTGTGTGGTCACCGGACGGTCGCTGGGTCGCGTATCACTCGCATCGCTCTGCCACCGCGGTGCCGCTGTACGAATCACCCGGCAGGACCGACGACACCTGGCTGATGCCATCGAGCGGCGGCAAGGAAATTCGCCTGACCGATTTCGGGTTCGAAGTGGGTCCGCCGGACTGGTCGCCCGACGGCCGCCACCTGATCTTCGACTCGTGGGAGAAAGATGGTGTTCCACGATTCGCGAAGCCGTGGATCATCACGATCGACCCTGCGACGGGGCAGTCGCTTGGCGCCGCGCGGATGCCGATTCCGGAGAGCGTCAAGGGAATTACCGGCGAGTCCTGGTCGCCGCGCGGCGACGAGATCGCGTTCGTCGAGCGCATCGACGACGTGCGACGCGCGCTGTGGGTTTCTCGTCCTGACGGCAGCGCCGCGCAGAAGCTCGTCGAATTCCAGAGCTACACGATCGGTGGGATCTCCTGGACGCCTGACGCCCGCGAGCTGCTCTACGGCGCCCTCGCCGACGATCGCATGCAAATTTTTGCGATCGCCCGAACAGGAGGCACGGCCCGTCAACTTACGCACGACGCCGCGAGCCTCCTGCACCCGAGCGTATCACCCGACGGACGCCTCGTCGCGGCCTCCCGCATTCCCTGGCGCAAGGAACTGCAACGGATACCCCTTCCGTAGCTTCGAAGTTCCGTTGCAGTCCCTCGTCTTCCTGAGAGATCCTTCACTCACGGTGACGTTGACTGGCGACGTCCAGTTCACGGGGCTGACGGCGGCTGCCGCGCGCGCCCGCTGGAGTGGTGAACGTGAAATCGCGTGAAGACGCAAGATTGCCGCCCCTGTCGCGCGAGAGCACGCGGTAGTGATACGTCGTCGATGGCTTCAGACCAGCAAGCGCCGCAGTGTGACGCGTGACCAGCGTCGGATCCAGAGGCGACGCGGCATCGTACGCGGTTGTCCGGCCGTATTGGATCTGCGAGTCCGCCCGCAGATTGGTGACCCATCCGATCGTCATCGTGAGATTCCCACCATCACGCCGCGCCGCGCCAAACGGCCTGATGTTCGACACGGTGAACACGAGTGGAGCCGTCGGTCCGGAACTGCCGGCGACATTCGGCGGATCGCTGCCCACCGGCGACGGTAGCCGTCCGGACGCGCCCTTGCGGGCGACCGGTGGCAAGCTCCGGGCGGACGGCGGCACGCTGTCGGTGCCCACTACGGTTCCTGCGGTGGCTGCCGCGAGCGCCAGCCAGTCGACGCCTATCGCGGTTCCATCGGTCGACGCACTCATGTACGGACTCGCGGCGCTCAGCTGGTAATTGCGGCCGCTAAGCGAGACGAACATCACGCCCGCAAGCGTCGTCGGAAAGAAGTTGCCCGCGGGATACAGGGCTGGCGTTCCGCCTGCGATGACGTTCCGGGTTACGAGCGCGCCCGGGAAGTACATGGTGATACACATCAGCGGCTGTCCGTAGCAGCTGTCGCCGCCAAGACCGTACTGATTGTTCGGCACGATGTTGTTCGTGAACGAGAAGCCGGTGTGCGGTTGGGGCGAGGCGGCGATGAAGTCCCCCGTTTGCAACGCCGTATTGTGATCGACCGTCACGTTGGCCGACGCGCTCAGGAGTTGGATCAGGCGTCCGGCGCCGCCCCACGCGGCACCGTTGACATCGTCGAACAAATTGTCACGGACGAGTACCCGATTCAACTGTTGACTTGGGTGAATGTCGTCGTGCCCCAGAATGTTGATGCCGCTGGCCACGTGGCGGACGATGTTATGCGTGAACGTCACGTCGGCAACGATCGACCATGGCGCCGTGCCGCCCTGGTTGCGAACGGTGAACAGCACTGAAAAGCCATTCTGTGCCTGTCCCCAGTTGTTCTCCATCAGGTTGCCATCAACGAGCACACGCTGCGCGTTCTTCAGCTCGAAGAGGTTTTTGACCGTCCACGGGATTCCGCCGAACGTCGGGCTTCCCTGCCGCCACGTCAACGGCTTGACCAAGTAGTTACCGCGAATCTCGATATCCGAAGGGACGAGGTTCGGGATCGCGGGATCAGCGCCGCCGAACAGGACGTTCTCACCTGATGCTTCGAGGTAGTTGTTTTGAATCTTGAATGGGCCCGGCCCGTTCCATCCCGCGATGGCCTGCGCATCGAAGCCCGACGCATGAATCTCTGAAATGTAGGAATTGACGATCGCTGTCTGCGCGCTATTGAGACCGAACCCCCGTCTGGTGTTGCCGGTCGGAGTGCCGTGTACGTATACGCGGTCGAACACAATCGCGTAAGGGATGTTCGAGAGCGTGTTCTGGGCGGGCGACCCGTCACCCACCGTGATGATGCCGTAGTTCACGGCCACGGTTGCCGCGACGCTGAATTCGACGCCGATCACTCGGTAGTGATGCGCGCCGGGCGCCGTGCGTAACGCAGGCTCGCTGCCCATGCTCACAATCTTGGGCATCACCGACGACCACGCCGGCATGATGCGCGCGCCGTACGCCGGTAGCGAGGCGTCGGAGATCGACGAACGGATGGTGATCCAGCTGTTTCCCGGCTTCGCCGGCAACGTGAACGTGCCCGTGAACGTCGCGCCGGCGGCGAGAAGAATTTGGTCACCAGGCTGCGCGGCGTTCAGGGCGGTCTGCAGGTCGCCGCCGGCGGGGACGTAAATCGATTTTCCGAGCGACGGCTGGGGTGTCGTGTCGAGATACCGTTGAGGTAGCGCAGGCAGAACCGCCGCGCTTGCGCTCAACGTCAGAAGTACGAGAAACGCGGTCGTGCCGGCGAGCCGGGCAGATACAGTTGGACGAGTTGCCGAACCGCGGCATGAAGCAAGCACACCCATAACGTCAAACCCTCGCGCTGAGCTTTGATTTGTTTGGGGGGAACTTGCCTAGCCGTCTGAGAGATTAGCAGAATTGACAGCTGAGCTGCCGCAAAAGATGCAAAAACAGCTGAAATGTAATGTTTTTAGCTCATCATTATTCCTTAATGATGGGCTGAATCGATCAGTTCCCAGATTCGCGCGAGATGATGGTCGTCATGCTCGGCAACGAAGAACAGATGATCCACCAGGCGCATTGGCTGCTTGAGTCGCGGATGCAGAAGCGCGCGCGAGAACGTTGAGGCTGGGAACGTTCCGACGCGCTCGACGAGGCGCAAACGGGCGGCGCGAAAATTCGCCAGGATGTCGGTCAGGTTTCGTTCGTTGTGGCCCGCTTCCGTGGTCCCGCGGTTGGTCAGGTCGGCGATCGTGAGCGTATCGCCGCCGTCTTTCAGAAAGTCGTCCACCCGGGCCATCCAGAGCGATTCCAGATCGAAGAGGTGTCCGGCGTGCTCCTGCGCGGACCACTTGTCGCCCGGCTTGCGAATCATCACGTCGCGCGACACACCGCGGACGATGTCCTCGAGCCGTGGCGGTCCTCCCCGGAGCCGGACGCAGAGGTTGGGATACTGCTCGACCGGAAATGCAAACTCGAATTTACGATCGAACCAGAGTTGAACGCTGCTCGCTGCGTCTGTCGAACTCATCGATGTCGCCCCCGTTCTTCAACATCATCGCAATTCAGCAACGCATTCAAGTCAATAAACGTCACACGATGTCACGGATTGAATGCTTGCCGCGCACGGATAGACGGTCGCATACTGCACACCGCAACCTGAAGTCCAGATGCGGGAGGCCGCTCGATGAGTGACGATCTGATCCGCCTGTTCTCCGCTTTCGATCGTGGACTGCTGTCGCGTCGCCAGTTGCTGGCCGCGCTCGGCGCCGCCGTCGCTGTCCGGCCGGCGACCGCATTCGCGCAGGGCCAATGCGGAGGTGAGCGCAAAGGCACGCCGGAATGCGACCCGACGCCGGCGAAGCTGCCGTTCGAGCCCACCGGCTGGAAAACGGTGTTGCTGGATCACTTGTCCTGCCAGGTCGTCGACTATCCCAAGGAAGCCGCGTATTACGCGGCGCTGATGAACTGGAAGATCAGGAGCGACGACGGAAAGCAGGCGGTGCTCGACATCGGCGACTGGGGCGGGCTCGTCCTGCGCGGCGGATATCAGCCGCCACCACCGTCGACTGACCCAGCACCCGCGGGCCGCGGCGGCGGCCCCAGCGGCGCGCCGCGCGCTCCGCGCCTCGCGGCGTTCGACGGTTTCTGCTGGGGCATCGAGCCCTGGGATGCGAAGAAGGTCGAAGCCGAATTGCGAAAGCGCGGGCTCACACCGGTTGCCGACAACCACGGGTCGGACTTTCAAAGCTTCCACGTCAAGGATCCGGATGGCTTCGACTTGCAGATCAGCAACGGCAGCCGCCGCAATCGTCGTCAAGGGCCGGCGACTGGCAAGACGTCCGCGCCCGCGCCGTTCGAAGCCACCAGCTGGAAAACGGTGTGGCTCGATCACATCTCCTTCGAGGTATCGAATTACAAGGAGACCGTCGCGTTCTACACGGCGCTTCTCGGCTGGAATCCAGGCACCGACGAAGGCAGTCAGAACCAGTGCCAGATCGGCGACATCGGCGACATCATCATCCGGCGGGGTAACCGCGGCGCGAACGCAGCGACCGGGCCGGGTCCGCGGCGCGCGTCAATGGGACACATCTCGTTCGGGATCACGGGATTCGAGCCCGACGCGGTGAAGGCGGAGCTCGAAAAGCGCAGCCTGTCCGCGCGCGTCGACACGGGCGGACGCGGCGACATCCACACGTCCAGCTACAAGAGCTACCACACGACGACGCCGAACGGTTTCGATCTGCAGATCAGCGCGACGACGAAATCGAACCGGACGCCGACGGCTTGAGTAAAGGACGGCGCGAGTGGCGCGCCGGCTCGCTTGCCACTCGCGACCGTGCCCACTGTCACTTCGCGCGCAGACCCTCGAAGTACGCGTTGGCCGTTCGGACGGCGTCGTCAAGCTTCGAGAAGACGGCGCTCGCACCAGCTTTTGTCTTTTCTGCCTGCGACTTCAAGGACGCCGTTCCGCTCGGCGAGAGGTCGCTCTCCAGGTACTTGACCTGGTCTCCAAGCTCTTTTCGCACGGGGTCGAGCGAATCCCTGGTCTGCCGCAGCGAGGCCAGAACGCCGTCGAAACCCTTCTGGCTCGCAGCCAACCTCTCCTGAGCCTGCGCCTGCAGCGCAGGATCCGCAATCTTCTTGATGGTTGCGGAGCGTCCATCAAAGTAGACCTTGCCGGTTTCCTGCATCTTCGTCACGTGCTCACGCGCGTCGGCGATCTTTTCGTCAGTATCCTTGATGTTCTTGACCAGCTTCTTGTAGCTGTCCTTCATGTCCGTGGCGGACTTGCCGAGCAGATCGCCGTAGTTGGTCAGCGTGGCTTGCATCTGGGCCTTGGCCTCCCCGACGGATTCCGAGGTCTTCGCGCCAGCCTTGATGAATTGCTCGGTTTCCTTCACGCCTTCCTGGGCCAGAGGCGCTGCCGCGCCCAGAACCAGGGCCATCAGAGCTGCCGCGCCAACGATTGACGATCCTTTGTGACGAAGTTGCAGGTTCATCGACATCACTCCTTGATTAATTTGCCTCGAACATCTGACGGATTGTAGGTCGGTCGTCGCGCACCGGGTATGCAATTCCGGCACCGATGGTTGGTCGTATACTCGCCGCATCATGCGAACGTCGAGATTGCTCGCCTCAACCGCCATCCTCGTAACAGCCGCCGGCGTCGTCCTGCTCCCGCAGAGCTTGCGAAATCCCGTCGCCGGCCAGCCATCGTTCGCCGAACCCGGCATTTCGCCGGACGGCGCGACGATCGCGTTCGTCAGCGGCGGCGACATCTGGGAGGTACCGGCGGCCGGCGGCGACGCGAGGCTGCTGGTCTCGCATGCGGCCACCGAATCGCGGCCGCTCTTCTCGCCCGACGGCACCCGGCTCGCGTTCACGTCGACGCGCACAGGTTCGGGAGATGTCTACGCGCTGGCACTTTCGACCGGCGAGGTTTCGCGCCTGACCTATGACGACAGCAACGAGCTCGTCAGTGGCTGGTCTGGCGACAGCCGCTTCGTCTATTTCCAGTCGGCCAGCCACGAAATATCCGGCGTTCTGGACGTGTTTCGCGTGGGTATCGACGGCGGCACGCCGATGCCGGTGGCCGCGGACCGCTACACGACCGAATACTTCGCGGCGCCGGCGGCCTCCGGCGACGTAGTGGCGATCACGGCGCGGGCCAACGCCGGGTCACAATGGTGGCGCAAGGGGCACAGCCACCTGGACGAAAGCGAGATCTGGCTCGTCCGGAACGAAGGCGGCAACGCGCCGTCGTACGCGCCCGTCACGAATGGCGGGGCGAAGGACGCGTGGCCCATGTGGGGCGGAGACGGCAAGACGCTGTTCTTCATGTCCGATCGCAGCGGCGCGCAGAACATCTGGGCGGCTTCCGCCGGCGCGACAGGCGCGGCCGGTGCGCCAACCGCCCGCGCGATTACCACCTTCACCGACGGACGTGTCCTGTGGCCGACGGCGTCGAAGGACGGTAAGGTCGTCGCGTTCGAACGAAACTTCGGCATCTGGACCGTGGACACCGCGAGCCGCCAGGCCCGCGAAGTGCCCATCACGCTGCGCGGAGCGCCAGCGGCGGCCGCCGTCGAGCACCGGACCTTCACCGATCAAATCCAGGAACTGACGCTCTCGCCCGACGGCAAGAAAGTCGCGTTCGCCGTTCACGGCGAGGTTTTTTCCGCATCGGCGAAAGACGGCGGCGACGCCGCGCGGATCACGAACACGCCCGGCGAAGAAGCCGACCTCGCGTGGGCGCCGGATAGCCGCCGTCTCGCCTACCGGTCAGACCGCAATGGCACGAGCCAGTTGTTCCTGTACGACTTCGGGTCGTCGCGTGAAGTGCAGCTCACCGGCGCACAGACTTCCAGCGCGAGGGACCTGCTCCCCCGCTTCTCGCCCGACGGCAAGTGGATCGCGTTCGAACGCAACGCCCGCGAACTGCGAATCATCGATCCGGTCACGAAGGAAGACCGTCTCGTGGCGACGGGGCATTTTGATTCGCCGCCTTTCGTCGATTCGCGCGATTTCGTATGGTCCCCCGATTCGCGCTTCATCGCGTACCTGTCCGCGGGCTCGAAGGCGTTCTCCAACCTGTACGTTGCCGCGGTCGCGCCCGCACCCGGCCTGACCGCCGGCGAGGGTCGCCAGGTCAGCTTCGCCGCCAACACGAACGCCGGGTCGGTGTCATGGACGAACGACGGCGGGCTTCTCCTGGTCACCGGTCAGCGCACCGAGCCGGGTGAAGTCGTCCGCATCGACTTGACGCCGCGAACGCCCAAGTTCCGCGAGACGCAGTTCCTCGATCTGTTCAAGGACGAACTGCCAAAAACACCCGCTGTTCCGCGGCCGTCCGACCCGCCCGCCCCGCCCGCTGCGCCGGCACCCGCCGCGAGCGTCGCCGCAAAGCCGGTCGACATCACGTTCGACGAGATCCGGAAGCGCGCCAGTGTGCTCCCGATCGGCATCGACGTCGATCGCCAGACGGTCAGCCCCGACGGTAAGACGATGCTGCTCGTGGCGTCGGCCGCGGGGCAGCAGAACCTCTACGTGTATCCGCTCGACGAACTGTCGAAGGAGCCCGCCGTCGCACGTCAGCTGACGTCCACGCCGGGCGCGAAGCGTAGCGCCCATTTTTCTCCAGACAGCAAGGACGTCGTGTACCTTGATCGCGGCCGGATGTTCACGGTCACGATCGAGCGTCGCGAACCGAAGGCCGTTCCGATTTCGGCCGAGCTCGACGTCGACTTCTCGCGCGAGAAGCTCGAGGCGTTCAATCAGGCATGGACGTACCTGCGCGATCAGTTCTTCGACGAGAAGATGAACGGCGTCGACTGGAATGCCGTCCGGACCACGTACGAGCCGCGGATCGCAGGCGCGCGGACACCCGACGAAATGCGACGCCTCATCTCGTTGATGCTGGGCGAGCTCAACGCGTCGCACATGGGAATCGCCGCTCCGCCGGCGCCGGGCGCCTCGACGCTCGGACGGCTGGCGGTCGACTTCGACGGCCGGGAATACGCCGGCAGCGGCCGGCTGGGGATTACCGGCGTGGTGCCGCTCGGTCCCGCCGCGCTGGCAGGAATAAAGGCCGGTGATGTCCTCATGGCCGTTGACAGCCGACCGCTCTCGAGGACCACGAATCTGGACGCGATGCTCGATCACACGATCGGCAAACGAACCGTCTTGTCAGTCTCATCCGGCAACAGCTCGCGCGACATCGAGGTCAAGCCGGTCGATCAGACAACAGAGCGCGGGTTGCGCTACCGGCAATGGGTTGAACAGAAGCGCGAGTACGTGACCAAGACGAGCGGAGGCCGGCTCGGTTACGTGCACATGTACGACATGTCCGCGGCCGCACTCGAACAGCTCCGCCTGGATCTCGACGTCGAGAATCACGCGCGCGAAGGCGTCGTGATCGACGTACGCAACAACAACGGCGGATTCGTCAACGTGTACGCGATCGACGTCTTCTCGCGCCGCGGCTACTTCAACATGCGGCCGCGCGGGTTCCCCGAGGCCTCGTCGCGCACGCTGCTCGGCCAGCGCGCGCTGCTGCTGCCGACCATCCTCGTCACGAACCAGCATTCGCTCTCAGATGCCGAGGACTTCACCGAGGGGTATCGCGCGCTCAAGCTGGGCAAGGTCGTCGGCGAGCCGACGGCGGGCTGGATCATCTACACCGGGGGCGTCACGCTCATCGACGGATCGATCTTGCGAATGCCGTTCGTCAAGATCTTCGCGAGCGACGGCACGCCGATGGAGATGCACCCGCGACCGGTTGACGTGCCCGTGAAGCGCGCGGTCGGCGAAAGCTACACCGCCAGGGACGCGCAGCTCGACACCGCTATCGCGGAGCTCGTGAAGCAGCTCGGCAGCGGATCGAAGCGCTCTTCACCGTGATTCGACGCCGCCAGCGCATCCTCGGCGGCGTCTTCGTCGCGGCTGCTGCGTTCCTGTGCCTCGCGATCCAGGCCGGGGCCGAAGAAATCCGCGTGATGACCTCGGGCGCGTTCACCGAACCGTATCTGCAGCTGAGAACGGGATTCGAGCGCGACACGCGCCATCGCGTCGTCACCGTCACCACGACGATGGGAGTCGGCGCCGAGTCGATCCCGTCGCGGCTGCAGCGCGGAGAACCTGCGGACGTGGTCATCGTCAACGCTGCGGCGCTGGACGAATTGATTCGCAGCGGCCAGGTCGTTGCCGGAAGCCGCGTAGACCTCGCGCGATCCGCGATCGGCATGGCCGTGCGCGCAGGCGCGCCGAAGCCCGACATCTCGTCGACGGAGTCGTTCAAACGCGCGCTGCTTCAGGCGAAGTCGATCGCGTACTCGGCGAGCGTCAGCGGTGAGTATTTTTCGACGGAGCTGCTCCAGCGGCTCGGCATCGCCGATGCAGTGCTCCCCAAGAGCCGACGAATCGAGCGCGAGCGCGTCGGCGCGGTCGTGGCTCGCGGCGACGCCGAGCTCGGCCTGCAGCAGATCAGTGAACTGCTGCCAGTCCCCGGAATCGAGGTCATCGGACCATTGCCGCCGGAGGTCCAGCGGATCACCGTGTTCTCCGCCGGCGTGGCAACCGGATCGCATCAACCGGAGATCGCGCGCGCGTTCATCGCCTTCCTGTCGTCCGCCGCCGCCCGCGATACCGTCGTCAGGAGCGGACTCGAACCCGTCAACGCGCGCTGAGCGTGAACCAGATCGCCGCGGCCGTAGTCAGTTGCGGCGTGCCACGGCGTCAGCCAGGCGCTCGATGTCCGCTCGATCGTTGTAGATCTGCGCCGACACCCGCGCCCACACGCGGCCTCGCCACGCGAACATGTGCACCTCGATCCGATCCTCGAGGAGGATGGAGAGGCGCAGCCGCGTGGCGTCCTCGTCGCTCGTGCCCAGATGCTGCGGCAGCGGTACCGTCGCCATCGCGCCGACCAACTCGCGCGGCATCCCGAATGTCGTGCCCCAGCGGTCCGCGAGCAGGTGCCCCGCCTCCCAGGCGAGCGCGTGCATGTAGCTGACGCAGGCGTCGAAATCCCACTCGCGCAGCACGGCAATGCCTTCGGGCGCGGCCAGAAAACTCGTGGGATCGGTCGTCGCCGTGTGTTCGAACTCCTCGCGGAATCCGCGGTTGTGCCCCCAGTAGACGACCGGAAAGTGCAGGATCGACTGTCGATCAGCGGACGCCCAGAGAAATCCGCATCCTCTCGGCGCATGCGCCCACTTGTGCAGGTTTGCCGAATACCAGTCCACTCCGAGCGACGGCACGTCGACAGCTCTCGAACCTGGCGCATGAGCGCCGTCGACGAGCACGGGCACGCCACGCGCGCGGCATGCCGACGCAATCTTCGCGACGGGTAGCACCGTCGACGTCTGAGGCGCCACGTGTTCGACGACGACCAGCCTGGTGCGAGGCGTGAGCGCGGCAACGATGGCCTTGACGATGTGATCCGGATCGACGACGGGGTGCTCGGTGCACACCGTTCTGACCGACGCGCCGCTTCGCTCGCAGACGGCCTTGGCCGCATAGACGACGGCGCCGTAGGCGAGGTCTGTCAAGACGATTTCGTCACCGGCCGTCAACTCCAGCGACTGCAGGACGGCGTTCATGCCGGTCGTGACGTTCGGGACAAACACGAGATCGTCCGACCGCGCGCCGACGAAAGCCGCCACCTGATCGCTCGCCTCGCGAAGCCGCGACGCGGACCGCCAGGGCATCGGCATGTAGCCGCCCAGTTCGCGCAGGACGAACCGGGAGGGCTGACGTTCCATCTCGTCCCGCAATACCTGTTGCTTCTGCAGGACCCGACGCGGAGTCGCGCCGACCGTGCCGTGATTGAGATACGTGCATTCGGGTTCGAGCATCCAGTGCTGGAGCATGTGGCGTCCAAACGTGTGCATGTCATGAAGCTTAGACACACCGCCGCACGGCGCTGTAAGCCAATTCGGCAATGGTCTGGAAGGCGCAGGCAGACTGATAGGGCTGAGGGATTAGGGGTTAGGGATTAGGTTAAGGAATGAGGGATTAGAATCGAGCCGATGACGACTCGCGCGTTCCGGCTCGCCGCGGTTGCCGGCGTGATGCTCGCGACCAGACCCGCCCTCGCGCAAGCTCCTCTCGAACGTGCACTCGCAGAAAAAACGACCCGCACCGCACTCGAGACGCTTGACGCTGCGGCACCGTGGACATCCGACACCTTGATTACGCTCGGGAGCATCGTGTCGCCGTCGGGACACGAACGGGCCCGCGCGGACGCTGTCGCGACGATCATGCGCGACATCGGCCTGCGGGACGTGACCGTGGACGATGCGCCGAATGCAGTTGGGACGATTCCGGGCCGGTCGGGCCGCGCGCTCGTGTTTGTGTCAACGCTCGACGATCTGGGGCCGGTCGCGGAGTTTCAGAAGGCCGCCGCCCATCCGCCAGCCGTCCAGGGTTCGCGCGTCGTCGGTCCAGGCACGAACACGTCGTCCACGACCGCGGCCATGCTGGCCGCCGCGCGGGCGCTCGCAGGTTCGCACGTGCAGCCCGAGCACGATCTGGTCTTCGCGGCGGTCGCGCAGGAAGAAACGGGCCTCGTCGGGATGTCGAAGTTGTACGAGAAGTACAAGAATCGCGCGGTGGCGTTCGTGGACATCCTAGGCGATGGAACGAGCATCACGTACGGCGCCATTACCATTCACTGGTGGCGGATCGTGGCCCACGGCCCCGCGGGGCATTCCCTCAACGGAGGCGTGCCGAATGTCAACCAGGGCATCGGCCGTGCCGTGGATCGATTGCTGTCGCTGCCCGAGCCGGCCGCAAACCAGGACACGCGGACAGTGCTCAACGTCGCCATGCTCCAGAGCGGCGCGGTCTTCAACCACAAACCCGATACGGGGTGGTTCTCGCTCGACATCCGATCGCTCGAAGGCGGGGTCGTCGAGGCGGTCGAGCGGCGGGTCCGCGAGGTCCTCGACGCTGTCTCAAAGGAAACCACGATTATCTTCGCGATGGAGCCGGTGCAGATGACCCCGGGCGGGCAGATTCCGGGCGCGCGTGACTCGGTACTCGTGCGGACAGCGCAGGACATCGCAGAATCCCTCAAGGTGGCGGGGACGCTCGGCAACGGAGGGTCGTCCAATATGAATGTCGCAATCGGGCACGGGACACCTGCCATCGGCATCGGTGGGTCGCGCGGCGGATCCCGGGCGGAAGCCGGCGAATACGCGGATATCCCGGCCATGATGAGGACCGCACGATTCGTCCTGCTGCTGGCGGTGACGGTCGGCATGTAACGCTTTCCTAAGGGGGAACACGGCTCATCCAGGGATCTTCCTGAGGGGCGTGTCGGGATACACTGCTACACTTGCGCTGACCAGCTCAGGTTCCGTTGGGACGCGCGCGTCCAAGGAGATGGAGATGAATCAAGCAGACAAAACGTATCGCCGCGGTTTCCTCGGCCGTATGATCGGCGCGGTTGCAGCAGCCGGCCTTCCCTTCGGAGCGCGCGACGCCGGGGCCCAAATGTCGGGGCCGGACGACTGGATCAAGGAAGTCAAAGGCACGCACCGCTGCCTGTTCGACTTCCCGCAGCACAAGAACTTCATGCCCCAGCTGCACATCCTCAATTATCTGAACACGTACTCGGCCGCGTACAAGACAGGCCCGGGAGAAGCCGGCGCGGTCGGCACGCTTTACAGCCTTGGCCCACAGGCAAGCATTCCGCTCGCGTTCAACGACGCCATGTGGGAGAAATACAGCCTGGGCGAGTACATGGGCCTCAAGGATGCGTCCGGCAAGTTCTACACGCGGAACATCTTCAACAAGCCGACGAAGGACGAGCTGCACCTGGCGATGAACGCCATCCCGTCGCCGACCATCCCCGCGCTGGGTGAAGCGATGCCCGCGATGGGCATCGAGAACCTGCAGAAGATGGGGACCAAGTTCATCCTCTGCGCCAACGCGTTCGGCGCGTGGTGCATGGAGCTCGACGCGCGCGGCAAGGGCAAAGCTCCGGATCTTCAGAAAGAACTGTCGGCAAATATCCTTCCTGGCGTTTCGATCGTCCCCGCGATGGTCATCGCCATCGAGAAGGCGCAGGAAGCCGGCATCAGGTATAACCGGCAGTAGCCGTTCGATTCGTTCGAAGGAGGAATCAGATCATGAGGAAGGTCGTCCTTGCGGTGGCCGCGGTCGCGTTGTCGCTGCCAACCGGGTCCGTCGCGCTGCGGGCCCAGTCGGTCGAACAGCAGATCGCCGAAGCCGTTCACATTCTGCCGAAGGATCTCCAGGCTGGCGCCACTGTCGTGATCTATGACGCGGCGACGGGCGCCCGGAAGGTCCTGCGGCAGGGCACGAACTTCATGGAGTGCCAGCCGAAGATGGCGGACGGGTTCGAGCGCTGCTACAACAAGGTGTTCGCGCCGCGCCGCGACTTCGAAGCGAAGCTCCGCGCCCAGAAAAAGAGCGACGAGGACATCCAGAAAGCGGTCCAGGCCGCCGTCAAGGACGGCACGCTGCCGACGCCGCCCAAGGCCATGATGTCGTATCGCGGGTTCGACAAGGAAGATCGCATCCAGAATCTCTGGGTGATGTCGATGCCGGGGGCAACGCCGGAAACCGTCGGCGTGTCCACGGTAAGTCAGCGGGACAACGCGCTGAAAGGCGAGGGTCTGCCGTGGATGATGCTGCCGGGCACGCCCGGCGCGCACATCATGATCCCGATCAATCCG
>AR_comb_assmDRAFT_10042396_pt1 | contig 17129 bp, 21 predicted proteins | sample ArasoioldDNA_FD_10543 | JGI IMG/M metagenome (IMG submission 10543) | reverse complement strand
CCAGCGTCGTGCCATCGTACAGCTCGCTACACGCCCACCCTGCCCCGCCACAGGCGCTGCGTTGTGGCGCGACCGCGAGCAGCCGCTTCGCCACATTGCCGGTCGAGCCTGACCCACCGTCGATCTGATAGCCTTTCATAGTGCCGTGGGATTGCTCGGCAAACATCAGCACGTCTTGCACCAGCATGTGCGAGGTGACAAAGCCTGAGCCTTCATGGCTCCCCGCTTCCGGCACGACGTTGAGGAGCGTGGTCGTGTCGTAATGATCGGCAGCAGCCACAAACGCAATAGAACCCAGAATCGCGCTCCCGTGCGTACTAAAGGCGTGCAAGGCGGCTTCGGGTTGCGTCGTCGAGCTGAGAATATTGCGCCTGGCAATAATATTCTCAAACGTCACATTTGACTGGTTATACCCTACTTCGGCAGTTTCAGTGGGATTGCCCTCGGCACTGCCGACCGGGGCGCCGTTGTGCTCTGTCCAGCCACGTCTGGCGGTATTCGGTCCGTTGCCGCCCCGCGCACCGATGGCTAAAATTTTTCGAGCGAAACCCCATCCGGCAAAGTCTTCGAGGAGATTGTGCTTCCCGCCGACATCCCAGATATTTTCGATGGCCCCATCGGCGGGCGGCGTGGCCCAGGCAATGACGCGCTGCACCGTGCAGTGCTCGCCCCGCACGACCGCCGTGGTGTCGTTGCCGTTGCGCACATCGAGTCCTATCACGGTAATATACGATGCATTGCAATCAAGCGGTCGCCGCTGAAATTCGCCGTCAAGGAGCACCTTGCCGTCATGGAGGGCACGCACCGTGATGGGATTCCCCGCCGTGCCGCTTGCCCCAGAAAACGACAGCATATGGGCGTCGCCACGATAGGAGCCATCGAGCAAACACAGGACCTTCCCAGGCCCGGCGTGCTGCCCGTACCAGGTCGCAAACGTACAGGGGCTCGCCTCTGCGCACGCATTCCCTCCACCAGTAGGACTCGCCCAATGCGTGCACGTGGCAGGGGTCTGCGCCTGGACGAACGCCGGCAGGAGCAGGAGGCACAGCAGCAGCAGGAGGAGACGGACAAGACGACGACAAGGGGTGTGCACGCTTATTCCTTTCCGACCGGCGGGCAATGCGCCAGCCTGAGAAGCACGTCCTGGTGAAATTTCTCCTGTTGGGTAATGAGACGCTCGCTGAGCACATGGTTGCGGTTGACACATTCGCGCAGCATGCCGAGCCCCCACCACAGACTTCCCGCGAACAGGATGGCCATCACGAGGGTAAGGAGCGGCCCTCCTTGCTGCGCCATGGGCAAAAGCACGTCGTACCAGTGCTTTGCATCGGATGGTCCCAACGCAGCACTCCTTCAGCGCCCAAGCGGGAGCGCCCGCAACAGCTCGATCACGGTCAGGACGAGGACTGCGATCCACAGCGGTGTGCGGTTCATCGCGGCCATGATCGTGACGATAAAGGCCGCCAGCCCCAGGACCAGCAAGACGCTTATCATAAAAAGCGCGCCGCGAGCTGCGCGAGCTGGCCATAGCCCGCCGTGATCGCCGGGAGCAGCGTGGTGGTTAACACATACGAGCCATCATCCATCTGGGTTTTCGTCAAGCCGCTCAAGGCGGCTTCTTCGTCCATTTCGGCTTGCGTTAAGGTTTCCTTGACGCCGCCCGCACTATCGTAAATCTGCTGCAGCGCCTGGAGCTTGGGAAACAAATCGTTCAGAATCGTTTTGCAGACAGCAAATTCCTTGCTAAGCGTGTCTTTCTCCAACTGGCTCATCGGCATGATGTGTGTCTCCTAAGCCCCCAGGGCTTGTTCGAGTGTGCTGAGTCTCGCCGTCAATGCGTCAATCTGCGCCAGCGCGGCTTGCAGGCCAGCCGTGAGCAGGGGGATGAGCTTCGAGGCGTCCGTTTGCTGTGGGCGGATACTCCCGTCATCGTTCACCTCATCAGGCTGACCCGTCACCGCCCGTGGCGCGACCTGCTGTAGCTCATGGGCCAAAAAGCCCTCATCTAGCTCATCTGTACTATTCCACTTAAAATTGACCGGCCGCAGCGCCCGCACGCGCTCCAGCGCGCCGGTGAGGGTCTGGACGTTGCGTTTCAGCCTGGCGTCTGACGACGTGTTGAAAGCCGTCGCGCTGGCCGTTGTCGCAATAGAGCCTACGGTGCTGTTTGCAACGTTCTGGAAGAGGATAGCACTACTGTTGGCATCACTATCGGTAGGATGGAGCACAATCGGAAACTCTGAGGCTTTGAGATAGTCGATATACAGCCCAACCGTCGACGCTGGCGCTCTATTGCGTCCAATCCCGGTCGCCACCTGCACCGTGCCACCAAAATAGGAGGGCGCATCGCCATCATGCCGCAGAAACCAGCGATAAGTACCGCCAGCATACGCAAGCGTCGAATACAGCGCAATATTGCTATCGCCTGCCACGTTGGCTTTGACAAACGATCCTCCTGCCGTAATATTTGCCGTTGAGTCTATCGTGGAGACGCCCGCTATCGTCCCCCCCGTAATTGCCACCGCGTTGGCGTTCTGCGTGGCCATGGTGCCGAGGCCCAGGGTCGTGCGCTGCGCCGCGGCGTCGGCGTCGTCGAGGAGGGCGCGGCCGGCCGCCGTCATCGGCGTAAAGTCCAGCGCCGTGGCGCCGCTGTTCACGGTCACCAGGTTGCCGCCCTGGCCGCTGTAGGCGGCAGGCGTATCGGTGAGCAGAAGAAACGTGGTCGCGGGCGCCCCAGCGCCGAACTCGCTGATGATCGAGGCCATGGCGCTGTCCAGATCGATGGTCCCACCGGAGTTCTGAAAGAACACAATCTCGACGTAATCACTCGCCGCAAAGTACCGCGTCACGGCAATATTCTGGCGCAGATCGGCCATGCCGTTGGTGGCTTGCTCGGCAATGATCGTGCTGCCGTTCAGGCGCACATAGAGAAAGCGTCCGCCCGTGGTGGGATTGTCCCAGTTGATCGAGGCCGTGACCGTATACCATCCAGCCGTGGCGATAGTGAGGCGCGTCGGGTTGGGCGTACTCGCCCAGAAATTCGCGTCGTCACGCACCTCGGTATTCCAGGAGACGGCGATGTTCGTACTCGTCGGCCCGCTGGTAAAGGACGTGCGTGTCACCATGGCGCCGACCACCGTCCCGCCGGCGCCGCCGCCCGCTGGCGTACTCCAGGCGCCCGTGCCATCGAGGTAGTGCGTGGCGACACCCGTGGCTTTGGGCACGAGCCCGTGCTGCGTCGTCGAGACGTTCAGCGTGGTGACATCGGCAAGGAGCAACTTGGCTTCCGTGATACTCGCGTCCTTGACGCTGCCCGTGAGGCTCGGCGTGGCATCATCATAGGTGAAATCCAGCGTGGCGCTGTCGGTGAAGATGCTACCTACAGCATCCTGTGCCTGCTCATCGGTGTAACTGCCACCTCCGCCGCCGGTGGCACTGAGAATATCGCCGGTCATGGTGAGCCCGGCGCCCAGCGTAATGGGGCGCACATCGGCCAACGTGGCATCGCCATTGCCCAGCAGCGTAGCCGGGAGGATTTGCGCCAGCTTGCCGAGTGCCACGCCATGCGCGGCAATCTGGGCGCCAACCTGCCCGGCGGTCGTGAGGTCCCAGGTCACCTGGGTGTTGTCAGTGAGCACCCGCTCCGCCGTCAGTACCCCGTTACTGGTGGCCGTGATGTACGTGGCATCAGGTGGGGCCCCGCCACCCGTCGTGCCGAACTCCAGGGCGGTTTCCCCGGCGGCCACCAGCACGGCCTTCCCCGCCTGGCCCGCGTAGCTGTTCGGCGTATCGGTTAAGGCCAGCCATGTCGTCGCCCCACCGCCCCCGGCGCTCACAATGACCCACGCCGTTCCTGACCAGTACACCTGCACGGCTTCATCATTGACCCAGCACTGGAAGCCCGGTAAGGGCGCAATGAATTCCCATTGGCTCGAGACGTAGAGCGCCAGGTGATTCGCGTGGCCAGACCAGAGGCCCGTGGGCGCGGGACCGACAATGTAGGCGTCCCCCAGGGCCGGTGCGCCGGGAGGTGTCGAGAGGTTGCGGTCCAGCACGCTACATTGCACCAGGAGGTCAAGCCGGTCGAGGGATTGATTATGTGTCGTGGCTTTTTGGTATTGACTCTCGGCAATATAGGGCAAATCTAACCGTGGTGTTTCACTCATTCTTCCCTTCCTACACTGTGGCGGTTGTCGGCCAGCCTCTTCCGAGGGTCCCAAGCTGGTAGACGGTCACCGTCACAGGGTTACCAGGTGTCAGGCCATCGGTAGTTTGCTCGCTCGCCAAATACGTGGCGCTCTGCACCGTGGTGTCTATCGTCCGCACGATGTCTGCCCCATCGAGAATATCCACAGAGTATTGCTCACTCGCTTCCCCCAGCGGCACGTCATGCCCGTCGGCCCATTGTCCACCCAGGCGCGTGCGTCGCTTCCACGTGATCGTCAGGTCATTGCCGGTGGTGCGGGTGCCGGTCACATGCTCCGGGCTATAGCACTTGAGCCCCAGGGCCGTATTCGTAAACGACTGCGCGTAGGTCGCAAGCATATCGGTATTATTCGTCACGGCGCGGTAGGCCCGCGCTGCCCCCACTTCAGAGAGGCCCATCTGCTCGCGGCGCAGCGGCGTCGGTGCCAGGACAATAAAGCGCTCCCCCACCTGATGTGTTCCTATGGCCCAATCCGTCCCGCGCCGCCCGCGGAGCAGGTTCGAGAGGCGCCAGGACGTGGCATCGAGCGCCGTGGCGGTTTGCCACTGCACGATTTCGTTGCCGAGGAGCGCAGCGTTTTGCCCGTTGAGCATCTCCAGTTCACTAATACTACTGAGCGTGCCGCGCGCCATACGAATATCGACGGTATGGCCGTAGTCAATCACATACGGCGAACCGACCGCCAGCACACTGGTGGCGCCGCCGTAACTGACGGCGCTGGTGATGGTGTCCTCCATGCGCCAGGCCTGCCCGTCGAGCGAACTAAAAGCCGTCGCACCACTCCACTCCCCGCTGCCCTGCGGGGCCATGGCCATGTAGTAGCCGCTGCCCTCGTCCACGTCGCGCAAGAGATGCGTGTCCATGAGAAAGAGCACCGTAGGCGCATTCATGGTGATCGTCTGCTTCACGACCGCATCTCCCAGCACCCCGACGCTGACGCTCGCGGTATAGATGTGCCGGTCATACGCCACGGCGGTCATCTCCAGAATCCCATTGGCGCCGTGCTGGATCTGCTGCACCCGCATGAGGGACGTGGCGCCGTTCGCCTGCACCTCCAGGACGTCGCCAGGGTCCAGGGTGCTCCAGCGGTAGGGCGTGGCGAGCTTGTACGTGCTGCGACTCACCCAGGCTTCCGCCAGGCTTTGCTCGGCGAGCTGCTTGGCCTGGTCGGCGCTGAGAATGACCGGCGTGCGCACCTCGCGTTGGGAGCGCGCCCGCTGCCCGGCCTGGAAGCGGCGCGCGTGTTGCACGCTCTCTTGATAATCGCGCGCCGGATCGGCATACGTCACGTCCAGCCGGATGGGGATTTGCTGGTCATCGAGGCGTTCTGGCGTCAGCACGTCAGGGAGCGTACTGCCCGGCTCATGCGCCGCCAGGTCGTTTGCGGTCAGTGTGGCAGCGGGCAGCAGGGCGCGGTGTTGGAACTCAATATGCCAGTCGGTCTCAACGCCGTCCGCCAGAAAGGCCGCCAGCAAGGGCTCGACCGAGGCGCGAGCTTCACTGCGCTGCGATACGACAAAGCCATGCACTGGCTCGGTCAGGTCCTCGGTGAAGACGTCGGCGCTCGCCAGCCCGGCCCGCAGCGAGAGATCGCGCACGATGGTGCCCAGCGTCACGGGCTGCGGGGCGGTGCGGTCAAAGAAGAATTTGCCAAATGTGCTGCCATGCTGAATGGTCCAGAAGGCATGCGTGGAGGGATCATAGAGTCCGCCATAATTGAGCGAGTTCGGGAAGGTCGTGCCATCGGTCACATCACTGCGGGTAATGGTCAGGCTATCCACATCGAGGCTCTGGATAAGTGAGCCATCGACCACCCACAGGGCGCGCCCGACAATGCCGCGGCGCCAGGCGGAGGCCTGATAGCCGATACCCACCAGATTATCGCCGGTCAGGGTGACGGTGCGGCTGTCGATGTCAAACTTGAGGACGCGGCTCAACATGGGATCGGTGGGCGTATAGCCGGCACAGATGAGACTGTGGGTGAAGCTATCATAGGCCAGCAGGGTCCCCGCGCGCAGATCCGCCGAGAGGTCAATCACCTCGGCGTTGCCCACCGGGTCCATGTGCACCAGGTACGTCCCCGGCACGTTGCCGCTGCAGATCACCCAGGCCCGCTCATCCCGGTCAATCGCAATGAATTGTCCGCGCATGCCCACCAGTGGGCCGTCAAACGAGAAAAAGCCTGTAATCATCATCACCGTGATGGGCACCCCAGTGGCCAGATCAATGGCCCCCGGACGCTTGGCGCATGTCACTCCCACCTCCCCCGCGAGGCTCGCCCACCAGACAAACATCTGGGACGTGCGCAGCGTCGAATTAAAGCCCATATTGGCCGGGAGGCCCGTAAAGGGATTGATCGCTACATGGGTAATTTGTAGGGTCAAGGGGTCAATCCGCACCAGGCGGTTCGCAGACGGGGGGGAGACTTGCGCATAGAGGGCGCCGTCAACGTCCAGGTCCATGCCGAGACTCGAGGATTGCAGGATGCCACCGCCGATGGGCGTGGTGTTGAGCACTTCCGTCCGCACAATCGTATTGCTCAAGGCATCAAGCTGGAGAATCGTCTGATCAGCCCAACTCCAGAGGATTTGCCGTGTGGTGTCAAACAAGAGATCATCCTTGACCAGCCCGGTCGGCGCGGGCGACAGGGACACCGCCGGATAGGCGAAGGTACTCTGCTGGAGGACCTCAGCTCCCACATTCGGAATACGGTTGCCATACGCCGCCAGCGGCAAATCAGCAAAGAGCAGATAGGCCATGCCGCGATGCGCCGGGACTTCGCCAGCACCTTCGTGGGCTTCCATCACCGGATCAGGGAGTTGCGTGTCACTGCCGATATAGACGCTCAGGGAGGATTGCACTTTGGCGAGTTCGCTCTGGAGTTCCCCCCGGCGCTTGGCGAGCTCCTCCGGCGTCATGAGGCCACGCGGGTCCTGTTCCCCTGTCCGTTGATTGATAATGCCGGTGTTATCCTGCGAGACATCGTAGACTAATTTGGTATCTAACCAGATCTTGCGAACGCTGTCGATGGGCCCTTCACACAGGCCGATAGCAAACGAACTGTAGTAGTTGTAGGTCGTGCTGGTGGGTCCGCCGCCCTTCATGCTTTCCTCGTGACTGCGTTCCTCAATGCCCGAGGTCCAGATCATTGTGCCTGCCACCCGCGCCGTCCCGTACACAATGGGAATCGGCACCCCGTAACTGGCATCCCCAATCCGCAAATCGCCGAGGCGCGGGCCTTTCTGGTCCTCGCCGCCTGGGAACAGGAGTGCCCCGGCAATGGAGCCCACCATCATGCCGAGCTGGGCCCCGAGCATCGGCGCGCCGAAATAGGCGCCAACGGCGGCCCCTGCCACGGTAAATCCCAGGGTGACTGCGGTGCGTGCCATCAGGGACCCCCGAGGGCGTTCGCGGCGTGTGGGGCCTCCTGGGCGGGTGTGAGGGGCAACCGATACACGCTATGCAGGCACGCCAACCAGTGGCCGCCCAGGCGGTGTTCCTGGACTTTCGCCTGACGCTGCGTGCGTGCCGCAAAGGCGTGGATGAGCGAGAACGGCTGCCCGCCATCGCCCAGAAAACCCATATGCGCCGGCTGCCCGGTCACCATCTGAAAGAGCACCACGTCACCCACCTGCATGTCCCGCCGGGCCACCGGCGTCAAATACGCCAGCAAATGCAGCGTCATGCCGTAACTGTCGGGGAAACGCCCATACCCCACGTGATCCCAGCCCGGTGGCAAGCCCGCCGCCTCGACTAAGCCGACTTCGCGACAGGTCTCGATGATTAAGCCGATACAGTCGCACCGTATCCCCTTCATGCGGCCCTGGTGTTCAAAGGGCGTTCCCTTCCAACTCCGCGCGACGGTCAGGACCTCGGCCACGGTAGGCATGGCTACACCGCATGCCCAGAAGGGAACGTGAGCGCCTTATCCACGCCTGGCAAGAACGGTTCAGCGCGCATGTTGACGATATTGTTGAACCGCGCCTTGCACGTCTGACGCCGCTTGTCGCACCCCACGGTGAGAGTCAGTGTATCGCCGATGACAATCGGAAACGGTGTTGCCAGAAACAGCGTCGCGGTGGAGGTCGCCGCGTCCCAGTCCTTCACTTCGCCAGCCGCCCCACTATTGGCGCCCGTGAGCCACGACGCCTTCCCCATGGCGAACCACGGCAAGCCGCCGGCTTCTGGCACCAGCGCACTGAGGTCTTCCTCTACCTGGAAGATATACGTGCCGCCCTCGCCGGGTTGCGGCGCTGTGACGGCGGCAACCGTGCAGGTCACAGTGAACTCGGGGGTATCGAGGTTCACCTGGCAGCGGCTGTCGCCCAGATCGGCCCGGCAGTCCGGCGTGTAGAGTTCGCCGATGACCGTACTGTAGGCGTCCATGAGCCCGCGTATCTCGGCCACGTAACTGTCTCGGTGCACGGTAATCTGGCCCACGTAGCCGCGCCGGAGCTTGAGCACGCCCTGGCTGAGGTCCTGCCAGTTGACCAGCATGAACTTGAGTTCCGCGTTATCGTAGAGCCCCTTCAGCAGGTCCTCATCAGTGATGGCGTCGTCATCGAGCACGCCTTCCAGTTCGAGGTTATCGGCAGCCAGGCTTAACTGCGATTCGATGGCGCTGCGCTTATAGCCGCCCTCGGCGTTGTACGTCACCATGCCGAGCCCATCACAATCGAAGGTGAGCGGCAGGTCATGCGTGGTATAGCCGAGCACCAGGCCATCGCGGCGCGTCACCTTGACGCATGTGGCGAGCGTAGTGGTGTCCTGACTGAGATGGTCGAGCAGGCCAGCGCTGATCACTTTCATGGCAGGCGCACCTCCACCACGGGAATACTCAGCCGCGCATAGATCAGATCGTCAAACGACATGCTCAAGTGATCCACATCAAAGCGCGCCGGCTTATCGAATTCGCCCGACCAGCGCACCGCCTGCCCGGCTGCCGGGATATGGCCCGCCAGGAATGTGATGACACCCGTTGTGGTATCGAGGGTATACGCCGTGCCTTCCACTTGCAGCACGCCAGCCACGGTGATGCGAGACGTGCCTACGACAGGCTTCCGGATGATCTTGGTATAGGCGCTGGCGTCTGTGCCGTAGGTCTTGGTGAGCTGGTAGGTGGTTTGGACGCCATCGCCGGTGCCAAGGAGTTGGTCAAGGGCCTGATAATCCTTGGGATCGTGGAAGCGCCAGGCGACAAGGCGCCCGCGGACACTGTTATAGAACGCCAACACTGTGGCCATCTCGGCGTTGGTGGTGACAAAGCTCCCCACGTCCCAGGAGCCCAGGTCCTGCGCCCAGGGCTCGTTGCGTTGCTCATAGCCGGAGTCCACGCGCACGATAGACGTGTTCCACTGTGGTCCACCAGAGGACCTGAGCGATATAGGCAGTGGCATGCGCTGTTCGCTAAACATCGTCGCCCTTAGAGGTTGCGCCGCGCGCGGGACAGCATGCGCGCCGATTGCGCCGCAATCTGGCGTTCGTTCATGCGGAACGAGTTGGCATCGTTAGTGATGACCGTCATGTTGAACGTCTGGCCGCCGTTGGGGATAACGGTCCCCGCCCCACCTGCGACGAGCGTCTCAGGCCCACGCTCCCCGACCGTGTAGAACTTGCCCGGCATGACGGGGCCGCCTGCGGCCATGCCGCCGCCAAAGGCGAAGAGTTCAGGGCTGGCAGCCATGGACGTGCTAATATCCGTTTGCAGTGCGGCATTGCCCGCGCCACCGCCCGCATTGCCGAAGAGACCGCCAAGCGAACCAAGCAGCCCACTGCCGGACTGCCCACCTGCCGCGGGTTGCCCCACCAGATCCTTCAGCACCTTACTGAGCATCCCTTTCAAGTCGATGGCATCCGCCACCATATCGAGCACCATGCGACTAAATGAGTCAGCCAGACGCTTAAACGAAAATTCCCCAGTGACCGCCATGTCCACAAAGGTATTGGTCAGTTCTTCCGCCATCTTATTCAAATGTTCCATCATATCGGCTTGCTTTTCCGTCGCGAGCGTGTCCTGCATCTGTTGCTGCGCTTTGGCCAGCGTGCCAGGATCACTCGTCACTTTCTTGAGATCCTCGAAGCGTTTGGCCAGTTGCTCCCGGCGCGTGAGTTTGATGTCGGGTTCAAAGTCCGGCATGATGTCCTTGATGGCTTCGAACTCCGCAGCGCTACTCTTAGCGGCAGACCGCAAGGCGGGAAGTTGCGCTTCGATGCGTTGCACATCGGCGATGGCGTCGGCCAGGTTCCGCGCTTCCTTGGCATACTGCGAGGTCGCCAGGCTTGCTGCCAGCATGCTCGCCTTATCGGCGTCCCGCTCGGCGCGGACTTCGATATAGCGCGCGGCCAGGGTGCGCAGCGCATCGATATTCTGGGCATGGACGCGGGCGACCTCCTCGGCTTGCTGCAGATCCTTGCGCTTCTCCTCTTCCGCCAGTTGTGCGGCTTTGCGCCTGGCGGCTTCGGTCTCCTGGATGGCTTTGCGTTCGGCGGCTGCCGCGTCCTGAATGGCTTGCTGTTTGGCCTTGATGCCAGCCGTATCCTCCCGCAGTTGCCGCCGCAGAGCCTCCTGATTGGCCACCATCTCAGTGGGGATGGGTTCCGCCTTAGCGCTCCTGGCCAGGATGCTTTCGGTGAGTGTTTCCAGAGATTTCTCTGTGATCGCCTTGCGCTTTTCTAGGAAAGTAATTTGTTCTTGCAGCGTGCCGTTAATCCGACCGTAAATCTCCGGGGTCGTGGCAGAAGACTTGTTGAGTTTGTCGATGGCGACTTGTTGATCTTTGAAGGTGGTCGTAAGCGCGTCGTTACTGGTCTTGGTCGCATCAATAACCGCCTTGCGGTTCACATAGGGCTCGTTCACTTCCTTGAGGCGGCTGGCAGCGGCTTGTTCCTGTTGGACGCGGTTAGTGGCCGTCGCTGCGATGGCATCCCGTTCTTTTTTCAGGGCATCGATACGGGCTTGGGCCTCGGCCATAGCGCCACTCGTGGCAACCGCGCCGGTCATGATGCCAAAACTGCGCTGTTGTCTGGCCACTTGGAGACCAAGAAGCTCATCTTCCGCGCGCTTGAGTTTTTCCGTCAGGTCAAGAAGCTTCTGGCGTTCATCCCCCTGAAGTTTATCGAGCGTTGTGCCGAGTCCCAGGGTCGGTGTGGCCAATCGCTCAGTGCGTTGGCGTTGTTCCTCCTCCCCCTCGCGCAAGGCTCGTGCGACCGCCGCCGCTTTCCCCGCCGCAGCATCCAGAAACGTCAACAAGCCCGATTGTGCCGCCCGTTCTTTGAGGAGCAAAATCTCATTGCCGAGTTGGACAAAGCCGGCCCCCGCCTTGGCCGCCGCTGTGGGGAGTTCTGTCTGGAGCTGCGCGGTAAAGCGCCGCGTAAATTCCGCGGCGTCCAGGCCCTTGGTAATGAGATCTTCCAGCCCCTTCGTCGTCGTCCCAAAGGCGCGCGCGGCAATCTGCATGGCCCCTGGCAGGGCTTCGCCTAACTGCCCGCGCAACTCCTCCATACTGACCTTGCCCTTGCTGATAATCTGCTGCATGGCGGTAAGGGCACGGCCGAGCTGCTCGGTGGAAAGGCCGTAGGTTTGCGCAGCACGCGAGAGCGCGGTGAAGAGGTCACGGGTGGCCGTGCCCTCCAGAGCGGTGCCGCGCGTGGCGGCGCTCAGTGAGCGGTACTGCCCGGCCACACTCTGGAGTTCGAGGCCCAGCTTGTTGGCGGTCTGCACGACAAATTGAAATTCCCGGTTGCCCGCCTGCGCCCCGCCACTGATTGCCGCAAAGGACTGCCGCAGATTCTGCATCTCGATGCCGACTTTGACCACATCCTTCATGGCGGTACTGAGGGCCTGCACGGACAGGACACCAGCAGTCAGGCCGACTAAGGACGTGGACAGCGCCTCGAAGCCAGACTGCGCACTGGTGACCGCTTTCTGGGTGCTCTGTACTTCCGTGCGCACCTTCCGCATACCGGATTCGAACGCATCCGTTTTGGCTTGCACCGTGACGATAAGAGAGCCGGCTATGGCCATGACAATCCTCTACTCAAGTTCTCGCGTGTCTTGACCGATATAAAAGACAGTGGTTGTGTTATCATACTGACGTGGGATGGTAGCGGGTCGCTCCCGCTCGTAAGCTACATGCTTCACCATGTCAGGCCATCCCTTTCACCTGTGAAGAGGTGCCTTATGACCATCGATACGCTGACTCTCGTCTTTCTCTTTGCCATCCTCGGCGCCATGCTCTGGGACATCCACCGTGTTGGACTGCGTGCCCATGAGCGCTCGCAAGAGATGCTCAAGGAGATTGCCCGCTTCCTCGGCACAGATCGGAGGTAGCCATGAAAAGCATCAATGGTCTCCTCTGTGGTCTTGCCTTCATAACCCTCACAGCTCTCGCCCCTGCACATGCAGAAGCGAAGAAAGCAAGAAGTACCAATGAGGATATTTGCCCCATCATGGGCAACATGGTTCTTTCGGCTGTGCATTACCGCGATCTTGGCATCGCAGTGGAAAACGCCCTGCGTGTCAATGACGACATGGCCATGAAACAAGGTACTTATGGGACTCTTGGGCATAGTGCGTACCAATTGGTCTTACTCACGGTCTATAAAGACCCACACGCACAAACCGCCAAATTACGCGAAGAGATTGAAAGCTTTTGTCGCCAGCATCTGTCTCGCTAACGTATCTCTCCCCCCGCTGCCCTCGTCAGTGCCTCCAGCATCTGTTGCTGCTGGGCGATAAGCGCATCACGGTCTTCCGCTGGCGCCTGTCGCCCAAAGTCGGGCATGAAATCCGCAGGCGTGAACGGGTCGGTCTCCCCACTGCGGTGGATATTCGCCAGCGTACTGGCAAGAATCCCGGTACGGAGATCAGCGCGCCCTTCGCCCCATGGTTCGAGCTGCCAGTAGGCTTGCCATTCGGTAAACTCTCGACTGTCTACCTCCCGCTGCGCCCGCTTGACGGACATCCCTAGACTGAGGGCGAGTCGGAACCAGAAGCGTCGCTCGGGACGCTCGCGGAGTTTTTTGTCAGGGTGTCCACGTCCTCCTTGGTCATGCCACTGAGGCGCTGCGCGACAGTAAAGAGGCGGTCGAGCACCTTGGCCGACTTGCGACTCAGCGAGTCCACATCGTTGAGCATAAACAGCGGCATACCCTTGTCATCACACACGGACAGCACCACGAGACGCGCGCGCAGGTTGTAGAAGCGCTCGCGGCTGTCTTCCTCCGGATCACTGAGCATGTCCGCCTCGAAGCGGTCGCGCTCGGCGCCCGTGAGACAGCGCACGAACACGTCTCCACCCCACTCCTCAACGTGAACGAGTTCGCGCTGCAGATCATCGGCCCCTAAGATGTCCTCACGAGAAAGCATAGGTCCCTCATGCCAGCAACGTCGGGCGGCTGTACTCATACGCCCCTGTGAAGGCAATAATAATGGCCGCCATCATGATTTCATTGGGCTGCATGGTCACCTCGACATCTTTCACCCACCCTGTTGCCTGCCACTTCGCCGGCGCGCTTTCATTGGTGCGCTTGGGCAACGTCAACTTGATGGTTTGCACCTCATGCACCTTTGGTAGACCGATAGCGCTATCAAAGTGCACGCTCAAGTTCCAGTCCTTGAGCTGCACCACACCGCCGGGAATTTGCTGCCCGTTGCTGTTCACCTCATCGAGCGTGGGCATCATCAGGTGCGAGGCGTCGAGGCTGGTGCCCTGCACACCCATGGCGCCATTGATCGAAACAATCTCGCCGATACTCCCGCTTTGCGTAAATTCGATTTGTGCGCCCAGGCCGATCTTGGCCCGGCTATTCGAGACGGCCATAGGCCCCCCTCTCAGGCTGGCACCGCGCGCATGTGCCACACGGAAATAGTTAGGATGCGCCGAAAATAGGCGCGTTCCGACCCGTCCTGCGCAGGCTCCGGGGCGTCCTGCTCACTATCGATAAATACCCCGTCGACTTCGAGGCCATCCCAGGCGGCTGGCATGCCGTCCATGCTCAGGCGTATGATCTGGGCCATCTGATGCGCCTGCATGGGTTCCAGTGACCAGCAGTCCACTTGAACCATGGAGTCAAATGACGCACTGGCACCGCCTAAGTAATAGACCGACTCAATCATAATTTCGTGCAAAGTAATATAGGGAAAACTAGCCGAAGTGGGCGCAATACCTGGATAGATCCGTGTCCCCACAATAGTTGTGAGGGGCGCATAGGTTGAGAGATACGCATAGATCGCGCGGGCGAGGGAGGGTACAGTCATAGGCTACACCTTCGCTTCCCGCTCAATACCGGCTTCAAGCTCCTGGCGCACAATCCCCAGGATGGCACTTTCCCCCGTGCGGAGGCTGATACGCATGGGCGCTACAGGGGGATGATGCACGCCAGCCCGGTCTCGATGACCAAATTCCTGGTGGGCAGGGTAGAAACCGCGCTGCTTGGGGTCGATGCCTAATTCCGCCCGCGTCCCAACACGAATCGCCACCCCCACGCGGCCCTTACGCCGTTTCAATGCCCGCACTTGCAGCGTACTGGCCCAGCGCCCCTCATCACGAGGAACCCGCGCTTTCGCCAACGCCAGGTAGAACTTCCCGGCTTGCCGCAACGCGCGCGTGAGGATCTTGCGCTCAAGCTTGTCAGGCAAGGCCGCCAGGGCTTTCGAGAGTTCCGGCACGCCGAGCATGCTGATGTCGAACCGATTGCTGGCCATCTATTTGAGCTCCGGTGGCCCTACACTGACCTGAAGCGAGGCCGCACTGGCACTGGTCACGTTCACCGGCATGGTATCGAGCACGGGCACGACGCCTTCGCCGAGATCCGCATCACAGGCCATCTGCACGGTCGAGTCTCCCGGCTCCGCGCCACTGACCACATAGGCGCGGACGGGATCAGGCGGCTCCAGCGCCTGGATGGTACAAGTGCCGCTCGTCACCGAGAACTGCACGGCGCCGTCAATGGCCGCCGGATTGCCGGCCGCGGTGAGCGGCTGCGCCGTCACCAGACGTTTTTCTTCCGTACTCATACTGATGGCATCTGCCATACCTGTGTCTCCTAGTCGAGAATCTCCCAGGCCAACGCTTCCAGTGTCCTATGCCGTTCCCCGAGATCCCGCACCGAGTAGAGCTGGAAAGCCCGCACTTGTTCTTTCCAGACCAGGCGCCAACGCGGGTCGAGTTCGGTGGTCCCGCGCAACGTGACCTTATGCGACAGGCGCCCCTCGATGCTTTGCGCTTCAAAGACTTCCCGGCCCTTGAGCGGCTGAATATCGCACCACGCCTCCCCGACCACCATCCAGATTTGTCTGACGCCGCCGAGGTCATCACGGCTTTCCACCGGCGCCTGGATTTCCACGCGATGCCTGAGTGCTCCAGCGCGCATGCTAGGCCAACGTATGCGACGGAAACAGGTTCAGGTACACGCCCGCTTGCGCGTTGCCAACGCCCACCAGCGAGCAATACCAGCCCGGCGCTTTGTCGGCCACGGGCGCAATGCCGCCTGGCGTGCCGCCAACGATATAGACCGTGCTGGTCCCCACCCCCGCGGCGATCCCGAGCGTCAGCGTCCCCCGCGTCTGCACCCGCAGCGGTTGCTCTGGGGAGGCCGCGTGTAAGGCAACACCCACGACCTCGGCACTGTCGAGCGAGCCGTTGGCATCGGCCAGGCGCAGCCGGTTACTGAGTGAATCGAGATACATGGTCTTCCCGGCCGTGACGGTATCGCCAGAAATCCCCTGATAAAAGTCAGCATCCGCCCCAGACAGTACGGCTGCAGGGCTTATCGTCAGTTCAGCCATAACGTTCTCCTACGGTCATGGGACAACCTGGCCAGATGGGGCAATGGCTAATTTCAACCGATTGTTCGGAGCCCCGACCCCAATGGCGGTATAGAAGGACCCGGTAAGCACATCAGCGGCGTTGGTAATAACCCCCGCCGTAGCCCCCAGCGCATACGGCGCCCCCGCAACGGTCGTCCCACCAATGGCCAGTGTGCCAGCGATCTGGATACGCAGCGGCTGCCCATCACTGGAGCCGTGCAGAGCAATGCCCTTGACGTTGGCGGCACGCGCCCCGCCGTCGCAGTCGGCCCCGCGTAATTTGTGGTCTTGCGCGTCCTCGTAGACGGCCATGCCGGCGGTAATCGTGGCGCCGGCATAGCCCTGGAAAAAGTCCGCGTCTGCACCAGCCACAACACTGGCTGGCGTAATAGCAATGGCTGGCATATCAGTACATCTCCAGGTTGCGGTATGGCCCGATCAAGCGGCATACCGTGGTGTTTTCCTCTAAGCGGTGCTCGGCCTGTGCTTCCGTGTGCTCGTACATATCAGCGGCAAAGAGCAGGATCGCCTGCCGCAGAGGCGCCGGCACGTCCGTAGGCAGGTCCCCGTAGCCCGCCTGATAGGTGATCGTCACGGGTGTGAGGCCGCTCCCCAGCGCCGGCATGCTGGAGAGCAGAATGCGGCCGGGTTGTGAGGCCATATCCACCTGATAGGTCGCCGGGTCGAGCACCTGCACCACGCCAGCACTGTCGATATACGCAATGCCTAAGTCCGGCTCAGTCACCGTGGGAATCATGTTGGCCAGTGGTGGCCGTGGGACCTCGATCACCGGTTGCCAGGCATCCAGCAAGAGCGCCCAGGTGGCCGTGATGCATTGGCGCCACAGGGATACCTCGAGCATCTGCCGCGCCGCCATGATGAGGGCCGCCAGCATGGTGTCTTGCGCATCGGTGTCGAGACGCAAGTACATCTTGAACTCGTCCACGCTGACGGGTTCGGTGGCGGGTGGAGTAACCTGCACAAGCGACAGAGGCATAGGAATAGTCCTACTCAGTCAATTTTTGCGTCTGGCATGACTGCCTGCTGGTACCGCGCGCCACTCAGGATGTAGAGCACGGTGATGAGGTCAGCAAAGGCCCCCGGTGAGGCAAT
>AR_comb_assmDRAFT_10024261_pt1 | contig 17130 bp, 16 predicted proteins | sample ArasoioldDNA_FD_10543 | JGI IMG/M metagenome (IMG submission 10543) | reverse complement strand
AAAATCCAATCCGATCCCGTCCACTGATAGGTCCGCGCCGAATAAAAGCGCCCATCAAATCCGCCAAAGATCTCCGCGTGTCCGTTCACCGGATCCTGAAATGAATTTGGCGAAGTCACCGGCACCGGCACGACCGTCGGGCGAGCTTGTTCCCAGATCAGGCTCTTCTCGTTGAAGAGCCACGTATCCGACAGATACTGCCCGTTGTACCCGCCGAACAACATCAGTTGCTGCGACGCTTGATCGAACACCATCGTGGCCGCCGCGCGACCATCCGGGCCGAAGGGACCTGCGGACGGTACTTTTCGCCAGTTCGCGCCATCGTAGAGCCACGTATCGTTCAAGTAATTCTGTCCATCGAACCCGCCGAACATCACGATCTTCTGACGAATCGGATCGTAAGCCATCGCATGCGATTCACGCGCAGGCGGAGAGACCCGCGGTTTGCGTGCCAGCCAGGTCAAATGCTTGTACGTGATTGTCGTTTGAGAACTTGCATAGGGGGAAATCAAAACGCCGCCGGTGACAGCCAGAACCATCCACAACCGTCGGAATCGCGAAATCATCGAGGGCCCTCCCGAGTCATTGGCCTCCAAGGCGCGCCAGTCTAACACGATCATCAAACGCCTGTTTGGCCACAACCATCGCAATGCACACGGGAAAAGACACGTCCCGCGCGCCTTCTTCATCGGGATTCAATTGCCGGCAAACAGTGCTCATCTCGCGCGCGTCTTGCGCCCGGAATGATAGGCTGATCGCCGCACATGCCTCGCACTCTGCCGCCCCTCCGCATCGCCATCGATACCGGGGGAACCTTTACCGACTGCATCTGGTTGGAGCGCGGACACATTCGCATGCTGAAGGTGTTCTCGACGCCGGCTGATCCCTCACAAGCCATTGCGGAAGCCGTCAGCCGCATTGACGCCGGTCAATCACTCACCTTGCTTCACGGAACTACTGTCGGCACAAACACTTTGCTGCAACGCAAAGGTGCTCGCGTCGCGCTCGTCACGACATCCGGTTTCGAAGACGCCATCGAGATCGGTCGCCAGGCCCGGCCGCGTCTCTACGATTTGTTTTTTGATCGGGTTGCGCCACTGGTTGCGCGTGAATTGCGCTTCGGCCTTTCGGAGCGCGTCTCCGCTGACGGCGATGTTCTCGAATCAACTCAACCCAATGAGTTCGAAAGACTTCGCGCTGCAATCACGGCCGCAAACGCCGAGTCGGTCGCCATTTCGCTGTTATTTTCTTTCGCAAATCCAAAACACGAACAGGCCGCGGCGCAAGCGTTGCAGTCATTGGGCTTGCCGCTCTCCATCTCGCACGAACTCCTGCCCGAGTTCCGTGAATACGAGCGCACCAGCACAGTTGTTGTGAACGCGTATCTCCAACCGGTGATGCAGCGTTACCTCGAAAGTCTGGAACGGCGGCTCACTTCGCAACGTGATCGAAGTACGCAAGTGAACCAACAGCGCACGGCGGTCTTCGTCATGCAGTCAAGCGGTGGCATCACGCCGTTAGCGACCGCGGCGCGTGAGCCAGTCCGCACCGTGCTTTCCGGGCCGGCGGGCGGGTTGGTGGGAGCTTCCGCAATTGCGCGCCGCAGCGGCATCGAGCGCATTATTTCCTTCGACATGGGAGGCACGTCGACCGATGTCGCTCTCATTGACCGCGAAGTGCGCGCGGGCACGCAATCCGAAATTGCCGGGCTTCCTGTGGGTGTTCCCATGCTCGACATCCATACGGTTGGCGCGGGCGGCGGTTCGCTCGCGCGCTTCGATGCGGCCGGAGCACTGCGCGTGGGACCTGAATCCGCAGGCGCCGATCCTGGGCCGATCTGTTACGGGCGTGGCACTTTACCCACGGTCACCGATGCCAACCTCCTGCTCGGCCGCCTGCAAGCCACCCATTTTCTTGGCGGTGAGTTCGCTCTCGATCTCGATCGCACGCAACAAATCGTTCGTGAGTGGCTCAAGCGGCAAAGCTCAGCGTTGACCCTTGAGCAGTTTGCCGCCGGCGTGATTCGCGTGGTGAATGCCAACATGGAGCGCGCGCTCCGCGTCGTTTCCATCGAGCGCGGTCATGATCCGCGTGACTTCACGCTGGTCGCCTTCGGGGGTGCGGGAGGCGTGCACGCCTGCGAACTCGCTCGATCGCTTGGAATTCCGCGCGCGCTCGTGCCGGCATTTCCGGGTGCGCTCTCGGCTCTCGGCATTCTTTCGAGCGATGTTGTGAAGGATTACTCGCGCACAGTTTTGTGGCGTGTTCACAGCAAACTGCCAAGTGGCGACTTGGAACGGGAGTTCCGCCAGTTGCATCAACATGCTGCGCGTGACTTTCGCAGTGAAGGCTGGCCCGGCCGCCCGCGCGAACAGCGTCACGCCGATCTTCGATATCTCGGCCAGGGATATGAACTTAGCTTGCCGGTGCGGCCAACGCTGTTGCGCGACTTTCATGCTGCGCACGCAAAGCGCTACGGCTACAGCCATCCAGACCGCGAAGTTGAAATCGTTACGTTACGCCTGCGCGCGACGCAAGACGCATCGCGCGGCCCCCGCGTATGGGGCAAGTCGCGAAATACATCCAGCCGCACGACTGCCCAGCCGATCAAGCGTTCCACGGTGATCTTTGACGGCAAGCAACTGTCGACGCCAATTTATGATCGCGATCAACTTCCGCCCGGCAAGGTACTTCGCGGCCCGTCCATAGTCACGGAATATTCGGCCACAACCGCCATTCCTCCCGGTTATCGCTTTCGTCTCGATCGCGCAGGCAATCTCCTCATCGACGTTCCTCGATAAACCACGCTTTCATATTCAACAATGCCAAGCCATCATCTGCGCTCGCCTCGATTGTTACAGGAGTGTTTCAAAGCTTGCAGCGAGGGAGTTCGTCGTCCGTGGGTGGAACGCACTGCCGACGTGTCGTCAAGGATGCCTCAAAATTCTATTAATCGATTGATTCGAATAATGTTAGCTATCTGCTATCCATAAATCGGAGCTTGAGAAGCCCTCACCTGGTGCCGAAACTGGTATTCGACCACTCTCCGAAATGCCCTCAGGGAGCGATTAGAAGCTCCTGGCGACGCGTTTAAGCCTCGGGACAACCCAGAGGCCACCCGGCCTTTCCGGAGGCTCTTAAATCGCGTTTAAACGCAAAGTTTACTTTAAGAATAGAGTGTTCAAAAATTTCGTCGAAAATAGCTGGCAGTTTTTGGGGACGATCCGGTCTCGTTTTCCTGGCCTCGAACTAGGTCGCAATCCACCTCCCGGCTACAATATGCGCGTGAAGCCACACATCTTCGTCGTTGAAGACGATCCGGATATTTCGCGGCTCGTGCGCCATCACCTGGAAGCCGCAGGATTTAATGTCAGGCTCTATCCCGCGGGCAATGTCGTGTTGGGCGAGGCCGAGCGCCAACGCCCGGCGCTATTCCTGCTCGACATCATGGTGCCGGGAAAAGACGGGCTCGAACTTTGCCGCCAGATCCGGCAAACCCAATCGCTGGCGATGATTCCGGTGATTTTTCTCACGGCAAAGAGCGGCGAGGCCGACCGGGTGCTCGGGCTCGAGATGGGAGCCGACGACTACATTCCCAAGCCCTTCAGCCCGCGCGAACTGGTAGCGCGCGTAAAGGCTGTCCTCAGGCGCTTTGAGCGGCCACTCGCCCCCGGCCCGGTGCGGGTGGGTGAAGTCGAGATCGATCCAGTGGCGATGACGCTGATGGTGAGCGGGCGCCAGGTCACGACAACCGCCACCGAATTTCGCCTGCTCGATTATTTTGCTCGCCACCTTGGGCGCGTGTTCACGCGCGACCAACTGCTCGATTCGGTCTGGCGCGACACTTCTTATGTCACACCGCGGTCCGTCGACGTATACGTGCGCCGGATCCGCGAGAAGATCGAGCCTGATCCGGAGAACCCGCGCTATTTGAAGACCGTACGAGGAGCGGGCTACCGCTTCGAGGCCCCGAAGTGAGAAACCGGATTTTCTTTAAATTGCTGGTGGCATTCATCCTGGTCGTCTTGGTCACCGCGTTTACGCTCGACATCGCCATTCGCAGCGCATGGGAAGGCTCCCTGCGCGAAGTGATTCTGCGCAACCTCACGCAGAAAACGCAGTTATTCGCGCATCGCATCAATACCGATCACCAATACTCCATCCAGGACATCACTTCGCAGGAAGGGCAGGCTGCGGGCGCGCGCGCTACGGTGATCGATCCGACCGGGCGCGTGCTGGCCGACTCGGAAGCTGTGCCGGAAGCAATGGAGAACCACGCGCATCGAAAAGAATTTCAAGCGGCACTGGCCGGGCAGGTCGGCGTCGATGAACGCAGCAGTAAAACGGTTGGTATTCCATTCCTTTACGTCGCGGCTCCGGTTTCGGGTGGCGCGGTGCGTCTGGCCTATCCGCTTGCCGAGCTTGCGGAGTCTTCGTCTCGGGTGCGCCACGCGTTGCTGCGCGGATCGGGTATGGCATTTATCGTGGTGCTCCTGCTGGCTGCGATTTTGGCGCAATACACCAGCAAGCGCCTGCAACGTATCGTGCAGTTTGCGGAAAGAGTGGCCGGCGGCGACCTTACCGCGCGCATTGCTTCCAGTCCCGTAGATGAGATCGGTCAAGTCGGGATGGCACTCGATAAAACTGCGCGCAAACTCGAAGAGAGTTTCCAGGCTCTGCAGACCAGCCAGCATCAGCTTGAAACGTTGCTGAACTCCATGCAGGACGCCGTAATTGCGGTGGGCAAAGATGGCCGCGTGCAGTGGGCCAACCGCCGGATGGACCAGTTTGTGACGCAACGAATCCGGCTGAACGCTCCGGTGGTGGAAACCATCCGCGACCCCGAGTTCCTTGGGGCCGTACACAGTGCGATCGACGCGCGCAAGGTGTGCTCGGCCCGTTCCCATTCCATCCTGCCGGGGCGAAGCTTTGACGTGACGGCTGCTCCCATGGCAGGAGGAGGGGCGGTGGCTGTTCTGCGCGACCTGACGGAGACCGAACGCGTTGAAAAAACGCGTCGTGACTTCATCGCGAATGTTTCGCACGAACTGCGCACGCCGCTCACTTCAATTCAGGGATACACGGAAACTCTGCTCGATGGCTCAGCCGAGAATGGTCACGTTCGCGAATTTCTGGAGATCATCCGGAAGAACGTAACGCGCATGTCGCGTCTGACCGAGGACTTATTGACGCTGGCGCGGGTGGAATCAGGCGAGCAGCGTTTTGCATTCGATGACGTTCTGCCTTCAGAACTTCTCAACGACGCCATGGAAAGTTTTCGCGAGATTGCGCGCACACAAGGCATTGACCTGATGGTCGAAGAAGTTTCGGGCACTCCAGTACATGCAGACCGCGAAGCGATGCACCAGGTGTTTTCGAACCTGGTCGACAACGCGCTGAAGTATGGCGGCACGGGGGGACGGGTTGCGCTCGGTGCGCGCGATACGGAGAAGGGTGTGGAGTTTTACGTCCGCGATTTCGGCCCGGGCATTGCTTCGGAGCATTTGCTGCGATTGTTCGAGCGCTTCTACCGCGTGGACAAGGCACGCTCGCGCGAGTCCGGAGGCACGGGACTTGGGTTGGCCATTGCCAAGCACATCGTTTTTGCGCACTCGGGTACGATCCGCGCCGAGAGCGAACTGAATCACGGGTCGACATTTTTATTCACATTGCAGCCGGCGCCGCCGCAAAACGCCTGAACAACCGGCGATCTGCACCAATTTCGCGGCAGAATTTACATAGCTGTAACCCGCTCCCTCGAAAAAGCCCCTATTGTTGTGGCTTGGCTGCCCATCCAAATAATCGTGCTTCAGTATCAGGTGGAGTTTCGCGCCGAATTGCTGCCGCTTCCCGGGGGGACGCACGCATGAGTTCAGCTCCGAAGAGTCCTGCGCCCGAGCCGGCGTACAACCGCTTGGTACAACTCACGATACAAGCCTGTCGAGTGGCCAAGGAAGCCGCGGGCGCGGCGGCAGAGGGCATTGCGACAGGATCGACCGCGCTGCTCAACTCGCTCCGGCAGCGCGAAAAGGAACTCGATCAGCTCGACATGGAGATCGACGATGGCGTGACCATTGCGATCACGCAGGTCTCGTCCACGGAGTCGCGCGAACTGCTGGCCTGCATGAAATTCATGATTGGTCTGGAGCGCATCGGCGACCTGCTGTTGAGCTTTGCAAACAGCGCGCTGGCAGCGGGCGGCCGACTCGATCCGCAGGACACGCGCGAATTGACGCAAATGGCGACCCTGCTCGAGAAGATGCTGACCGATGTGGGCGAATCGTTTTCGAAGCGCGACGTGAAAAAAGCGGTCGACGTGCTACGCGCCGACGCTGAAATGGACCGGCTGCGCAACTTGATCTTCCTGCGTCACATCGAGAATCCGGAGAACATCGTCCGGCAAGCCAGCCTGCAGGTTATTTTCATGACGCAGTCTCTGGAGCGCGCGGGCGATCACGCCAAGAACCTTGCCGAAGAAGTCTGCCACTTCGTAAGCGGCCACACCGTGCGCCACGTGCTGATGGGATACGACAAGCCGATCGAGCAGATGTTCATCGAGTGGTTGCGCGCGCGCGAAGAAAAGTAGCCGCGCCAGGCGGCTAACGTTTTCCATCACAAGGCCTTCCGCGTTGTGCCACGCCCCAGGGTGACCCTTATCACTGCGGCGTGTACCTTCCCATTTCATGCTCAAGGTAGATGCCCGGCTTACTTGCAACCGCGGGACTGGCGGTGCTGCGCCTCTGTGCGCATGGGCGCGCTTTTTTATCTGCGGGCGGCAATGGAACGTCTCTGCTGTTGCTCGCAGTTTTCCTCACAGGCGTGGCGGCAGTCTTGTGTTCGTACTTCTTCCGACGCGATACCGCGCAGATTCAAAAGCAGTTGAAAGATGCGCAGGCTCTGGCGGCGCAGCGCGAGCACGAACGCGATCTAGCGCAAGAAGAGCTCTTCCGGCGGCTCTACCAGGAGGGGGAGCTCAACAAGGAAAAAATGCAGTTCCAGGCGCAGCTCGCCGAGTACGAAAAGTACGCGGCGCTTGCGCAGCTGGCGCTTGGTGCGGCCCACGAAATCAACAATCCGCTGCTGGGAATCCTGTCGCACCTCGAACTTGAACTAAGAACGGCCACGGATGAGGAAGACCGCCAGGAGATCGAACAGTGCATTCAAGGCACCAAGCGCATTTCGTCGACTTTGCGCGGCTTAGTGAACTATGCGCGCCCCGGTCCGCTGGTGCTGAGCAAGATCAGCCTGCACCGGTTGGTTGCGGACACGCTCGCTTTCATCGAGCACCAGCCCTTGCTGCGCGACAAAGAATTACGCAACGAAGTGCCTACGGATCTGCCGTACATCCGCGCGGATGCGAACCAGCTGTCGCAAGTTCTCATGAACCTGCTTCTGAATGCGGCGGAGGCAACGCCGCAAGGCGGATGCATCGCAATCTCGGCCAACCGGCTGACGTTCGTGGACACCATCGAGATCCGTGTGACAGACACGGGGAGCGGAATTCCGAGCGATATTCTGGCGCACGTCTTTGAACCGTTTTTCACGACGAAGCGTGGCCGCGGAACTGGCCTGGGCCTGAGCATCAGCCAAGCTTACGTGCGCAGTCATAACGGCGAAATTCGCGTCGATAGCGTGGTGGGACACGGGACAACCGTGACTCTGACCTTGCCGATCCGTCAGGAAGAGGCGACGGATAAGCAGAAGGAGGCGGCGGGCATCGTCGTGTGATGCGGCGAGGGTGCTCGAAGCGCGTGGTTCGCGATAAGTTCTATGGCTTATTCGATTCTGGTCGTCGATGACGAGGAACTGACGTTGCGCACCATTTCGCGTGGCTTGCGGGAGGAAGGCTTCGAAGTCTTCACCGCAACGTCGGGCGAGCAGGCGCTCCACATCTTCAACGATGAGAAGCCCGACCTGACGCTGCTCGACATTGTGCTGCCGGGGATGGACGGAGTGGAAGTCCTGCGGCAGATAAAGCAAGCAAATCCGGCCGCCATCATCCTGATGATGTCGGCGTACCACATGGTGGACCGTGCGGTCGAAGCTATGAAGCTGGGCGCGTACGACTACCTGATCAAGCCGTTCCACCTCGCTGACATGATTGCGACCCTGCACCGCGCGAGTGAGATGCTCGCGTTACGGGTGCAGGTGCGCGACTCGGTGGAACGAGCGCGGGGCCGATACGACTTCGGCAAGGTTGTCACAGAGAACGCCACGATGCGGGCGATGCTCGAAGTGGCGCGCAAGGCCGCCGAATCCGAGCACACGACCATCCTGATCCAGGGCGAGAGCGGGACCGGGAAAAGCGTGCTGGCCAAGGCGATCCACTATGCCAGCCCTCGGGCCTCGAATCTCCTGCTCGAACTGAATTGCGCTTCCCTGCCTGATGCGTTGCTGGAAAGCGAATTGTTCGGCTTCGAACCGGGAGCGTTCACTGACGCGCGCCGGCGCAAGGAAGGGCTGCTGGAGCGCGCGAATGGCGGAACGCTTTTTCTCGATGAGATCGCAAACATGTCGGCCAGTGTGCAGGCGAAGTTGTTGCGCGTGCTTGAAGAATCGAGCTTCATGCGACTGGGAGGCACGCGCCCCATCAAGGTGAACGTGCGGCTGATTGCGGCGACCAATGCCGACTTGAAGGTGGAAGTACAGCGCGGCGAGTTCCGCGAAGATCTCTACTACCGCTTGAATGTCGTGCCGCTTTACATTCCGCCGCTACGGGAGCGGAAAGAAGACATCGTGCCGCTGGCGCTGGATTTGCTGCAGCATTTTAACCGCGAACTGAAAAAGCGATTTACGGGCTTCACGCCGTCGGCCGCTGTGTTGCTGCAGCAATATGCGTGGCCGGGGAACATTCGCGAGTTGAAGAACGTGATTGAGCGCACGATGATTCTGGCGCCTGAGGGCGATATAGACGCGGTGGCGCTGCCCGAGGAGATCCGCAGCCAGGCGCGTGCGGAGTCGCGCGAGTACATCAACGCGGAAACGTCGTTGGCCGACCTGGAATCGGCCCCGACCGGCCGGGCGCTGGTGAGCCTGCGGGAATTGGAAGATCAATACATTCAGGAAGTGCTGACCGCCACGGGGAATAACAAGACGCACGCGGCGCGGATTCTAGGGATCCATCCGACGTCGCTGATGCGGAGACTGAAGAAAGAGTCGGAGGGATAGGTTCAGGCTTCAGGCTTCGGGCTTCAGGCTTCAGGCTTCGGGTTATGTACTCTGCCGTGTGGCGACCTTCCCATTACAATACTGCGAATGTCTAAACTCACCCTTCGCGCCGCCGCAGTCGACGACGCGGAGAGCATCGCTCATTTGGTCAACTTGGCATTTTTGGCGGAGCGGCCTTTCGTGAAAGACGAGCGCATCCAGGCGGCGGGGGTTCGCGATCTGCTTGGCAAAGGACAATTTCTTCTTGGATTCCTTGGCGAAGTGTTGGTGGGATGCGTGTATGTGGAGGCTCATCGGCCGCGCGCCTATTTGGGGCTGCTGTCGGTGGACCCGGCACACCAGCGGGCCGGATTTGGAGTCGAGTTGATGGCGGCGGCCGAAGAGCGTTGCCGCGAGGCTGGGAGTGAAGGCGTTGACCTGCGCTTTATCAATCACCGCACCGAGTTGCTGCGGTTTTATTCGACACTCGGATATCGGGAAAGCGGCACGGCGGCTTTTCCGGAGACGGCGCGAATGAAAATGCCGTTCCACTTCATCCAGATGTCGAAGGAGCTGGGATAGATCAGCGCCGGAACTTTCCGCTGCGCTTTTCCGTATCCTCACGCGGAGACTCTTTGCCTGCGAGGTGGGATGGCGTGCTTCCTGGGGTTTTGGCTCACGCTGATGGCGCTGGCGGCTTGGGGGCAGTCTGGCCCGAAGGCCGCGGTTGAGGTCTCGGTGCTGCCGGCTCGACCGCTGATCGAGCATCGCGGACCGGTGCAACGCCTGAACTTCGATTTCCTGCTGCGCAATACCGGAACGCAGACCCTTCATCTGAATCGTATTCAGATATCGCTTTACGATGCACACGGCAAGCTTGCCTGGCAGCGCGCGCTCGACGAGAACGGGCATCCGTCTGGGATGAGCACCATCGAGGATCGCGATGTCAAGGCGGGGGCAGCAATTGCGGTGTTCAATCCCTTCCACGAGTTCGGACCCGAGCTGCCGCTGGGCAAGATGACCTACGCGTTCTACTTCAATGAGCCTGGTTACGAGACGGGGACGCCGCTCGACTACCAGTCGTGGGTGTCGGTTGCGGTGACTCCCCTGGATTATCCGGGCAAGACCGAGCTCATCCTGCCGGTGCAGCAGCGTTCGATCATTTTCGACGGGCATGATTTTTATGCGCACCATCGACGGCAGAGTCCGGCGAATCCTGCCTTTGAAAAGCTCGGCATGCGGGGCAATCCGGTGCGGTATGCCTACGATTTCTGTCCGGTCAACGCCTCCGGGGAGATGTACAAAGACAACGATCCGTACCGCAAGGAAAACTGGTACGCATATGGCCAGCCCGTTAATGCACCGGGTAGCGGCACGGTGGTGGACGCCGTGAACGATGTTCCGGAGAACGAGTACAAAGGCAAGACCGTGGTCTACGCGCCGATCCCGGGCGATGACGTCCGGCGCGAACTGGGTGGGAACTACGTGATTGTTGATCACGGCAACGGCGAGTTCAGTTACTTTGCCCATATGCGCCCCGGCAGCGTGCGCGTGAAGAAAGGCGATCACGTTCGGCAGGGCCAGCAGATTGGGGAAATCGGGTTCGCAGGCGACGCCTTTATTCCGCACCTGCATTACATGCTGATTGACCAAGCTGACATTCTGAAAGCGGAGAGCTTGCCCTCGTACTTCCGCAACTTCCGCCGCGTGCTGGGATCATCGTTCGTGGATGTGGAGCGCGGGGAGGTTGATAGCGGTGACATCGTGGAACCCCAACCGAAATGAGAACCCTTATGAAAAATGCGCATTTCATGTTGCATGACAGCACTCACTTGTACGGTGGGAGGGTCGTCCGCGCGCGGGCTCTTGCGAAGCTGACGCCGGCAACCCGGCTAATCGCGCTGCCGGTGTGCCTGCTTATCACCCTGGCGACGATGGCGTTTGCGTCGGACACCAAGCCTACGGCCGAGGTGCAACAGCAATTTGCGGCTGGAGGGCAGGTTCACCTGGACCTCCCGTCGGGTGGGTACACAATCCGCGGCGGTGACACCGACCAAATTGTCATCACATATCACACCTCGTCCGAGGATCAGCTGCGCGACATTAAAGCTACGGTCCATGTGACGGGATCAATTGCCCGCGTCAATATTTCCGGGACACCGCACAACAACTTCACGGCTGAGATCGAGGTGCCTCGTCAATCGGCACTCAAGGTTGAGATGTTCGCGGGCGAAGTTGTTATCGACGATGTGACCGGTGACAAGGATGTTCACCTCACGTCGGGACGCGTCGAGATTCGAATCCCGAATCCCGATGAGTACGGCCCGCGGGAGGCCTCGGTGACCGCCGGTAGCCTCGAGGCGAGTGCGTTCAATGTCTCGAAAGGCGGCTTGTTTCGTTCGTTCGAGCAAAGCGGGCGGGGCAAGTACCGCCTGCGAGTTCACGTGACGACCGGACAAATTGAGCTGCGTGGGACGAACTGAGGGCGCGGATTCTGGACGTCGCCCGACAATAGCCGCGACAAATTGAACGGATTGTAGGGTGGAAGCGCTTCGGCATAGCCGCCGGGATCCCGCTACCATTACGCAGCATGCTGCGTCTCTTCTGGAACTCTTTCTGCAACCTTTGGGAACTTTTTCGTTCCTTGTGACATTACAGGTTGTGGAGGACGATTCAGGAGCATGGGCAGGCGCGGTGGACTATGACCAGTGACGAAGCCCTGATGCTGGAGTTCCAAGGGGGATCACGGGCGGCGTTTGAAGAATTATTCGCGCGTTACCGGGAGCCACTGTACGGGTTCTTCCGGCGGCGGCTTAATGGGCCGGAGCGCGCGGAGGATTTGACGCAGGAAACCTTTCTCGCTGTACTCCATGCCAGCAAACGATACGAGCCGCGGGCGCTGGTGCGCACCTACTTGTACGGAATTGCGCTGAAATTGCTGGCCGCCGAGCGTCGAAAACAACTTCGTGATGGGCCGGGGCTGGATGCTGCTCCAGAGCGGGTCGTGCACGAGTCTCGGGATGCCGCGCTATGGATTCGACAAGCACTCGCCAAGCTGGGGGATGCTGAACGCGAAATTCTCATGCTGCGTGAGTATGAGCAACTTAGTTACGCCGAGATCGCCGAGTTGCTGCATCTGCCCATCAACACGGTGCGCTCGCGGCTGTTCCGGGCGCGCATGGCGATGAAAAATCACCTCGACCCGCAAGGTCCTGCTTCGCTGATCGCCGAACGAACGACGGAAGAGTTGACCACCTTGCGCGCAAAAGAGGAGGCCCCGCAATGATCAAGCAACTGCATCCTGTCGAACCGGAAGAATTGATGGCGTATTTGGATGGAGAACTTTCGCCGGAGCGCAACACCGCGACTGTCGCTCACCTCAATGAGTGTGCCAAATGCCAGACTCTGGTCGATGATTCGCGGGGAGTGTCGAGGGCGATGGCGACGTGGCAAGTGGATTCGAGTGTCGTACCCGATGCGAAGATTTCCGCTGCGATTGATGCATGGGAGAAAGAACAGCGAGTTCGAGCCGAGGAAAAGAAGACATGGTTGCGCGGCCGGCGCGCCCTGAGGGTTGCGTTTTCGTGGAAGCTTGTCCCTGTGTATTCGGCAGTACTTTTGCTGCTCGTGGCGAGTATCCGATTCATTGGCAGCAATGCAAATACGGCCTTTTCCCAACTTGGTGATGTCGATCTTGACCACGCGCAACAAGTGGGCGAGACGAAGCCGTCCGCCTCTCCGATGGCCGCATATCGTAGCATCCCGGTAAAACCGGCGCCCGGAGGCGATGGCAACCGTGACAAGCTTGGAGACTCTGTAGCGTCCAACATGCCAGCCGCTGCTTCGGGGATAGTCCAAAAGCCGAAGGATGAAACACGATTTTCTTTTTCCACCGATGGTCAAGTCGTGAATGGCTCGCCAAAGCAACTTGAGCGACTCGAGCAATTCGCCAAGCTGAACCGTCCACCCAATGCGCAGGCTTCAAGCTCTGCACCTACAGCCGCATCACCCTCAGGGCCGATGATCATTCGTTCGGCGGAGCTTTCCATTATCGCGAAAGATTTCGGGCAGGTGCGCACGCGAGTGGAACAGATCGTGGCCAAGCACCGCGGATACATCGGGTCATTGCAGGCTGGCGGCGCCGCAGGTGCGGGACAGACGTTGCAGGCGTCACTGCGCATTCCGTCGGACCAACTTGATGGCGCACTGGCCGAGATCAAAACTTTGGGCCGCGTGCAGTCGGAGTCGCAAAACGGGCAAGAGGTTACGGCGCAATACGTCGACCTACAGGCGCGTCTCAGCAACGCACGGAATACGGAGCAGCGGCTCATCGACTTGCTCCGCAACCGTACTGGCAAGCTCAGTGATGTCCTTGAAGTCGAAACCGAGCTGGCGCGCGTGCGCGGTGAAGTGGAACAGATGGAAGCGGAACGAAAGAGTCTGTTGAATCAGGTGAGCTTCTCGGCACTGAATGCAACCATCACGGAAGACTATCAGGCGCAGCTCCAGGTGGTGCCACCGTCTACTTCGACGCGCCTGATCAATGCGGCGGTGGAGGGCTATCGGAGCATGGTGGACGGAGTGCTCCGCGTCGCGCTGTTTCTGCTGAGCGCTGCGCCTAGCATTCTTCTCTGGGCGGGAGTTTTGTTCTTCCCGGCCCGTTTCGCCTGGAACAAATTCCGCCGAGCGGAATGAAGTTGGCGTTGATTACTTCTCCCTTGGGGGACCGGGTGGCGGCGGAGGTTCGGGAGGCTTCTTCTTCCGATCGCAGTCGCAGCGGCAGCAGCCTGCGCATTTCAGGCAGTCATCGTTGGGCGGAACTGGCTGCGCCGGTTGAGCAAGGTAGTGATTTACGGTAATCGGCTGAGTCTGGGCAGGAACGCTGCCGGAACTTCTCGTCACGAAGGCCAGCGCCATCAAGAGGGTTCCCACCAGAAACAACACGAGCTGACCTATGGAAAAGTCGGTGATCCCCTTTTCGTAGAGATCGGGGTGTCCCCAGTTGCGAGCGCTGTCGAACAGCGTGCCGCTCATGTTGTAGAGCACGAAGAGGCCGCACAATACCGAAAGCACGTATGCGCCCCAGGACAATCCCGCGAACCATCGCGCCCAACCTTCCAGATCTTTCGATAGGAGCCCGGTGGCGGCGACGACTCCGGTAGCCACCGTGATCAACTGCTTGGTGGAGTCGGCTGCCAGGTCGAAGGCGGACTTACGCCAATCCGTCGGGGAAACAACCGGAGGAGGCACAATCCCAGGTCCCACTCAAAGTCTCCGCAATCCTATGGACGTGGACAAAATGGAAAGAATTTCTTGTAGCGCGAACAGAGCCATTCTAAAGCGGAGTCCACATGATCGATGCGGATCTCAGTCACTTGTTGCTCGGAAGAGGCGAGATAGTTGACCAGCACCTCCGTATTCTGTTCGACCTCTGCCCTGCGTGACTCCAGTTCACCTCTACTGTGGGCGGCGTCGAGGTTCGTACGCACTTGTGAGATCAGATAGTCCTTCACATCCGGGGAGAGTTTGAGCTCGCGACGCCGCACCGCCGTCTCAAAAGCTCCCAGAACGATCGAATCGATGGTTAGAACGTTCTCGCCATAGTCGACTGTCACATCTCGCCCTCCCTTGCGTGGGCCAGAGAATATAGCTCATTTTGGGGGAACTCGGCGATTAAGTTGACTGCGTTTAAATTGCCAGGCGCTCTTGCTCGCGCGGGGCTTGCGTGGCCCGCGTGAACACATCGGCGATGCGGCGGACATGATCGATCAATTCTTCGGGCTCCTCGATTTCGAATTCCGCACCTATCAATGCCAGCGTGACCGCGAGATATTCGAGGGAGTGCGCGCCGGTGTGCAGGCGGCAGCGCTGCGCGTCTAAGGCCTCAAGGACACCGGCAGTCGGAGAGATGCGCTCGGAGATACTCTCGAGCGGCGAATGCAGAATGACCCGTGCCTGAAACGGATACTGTGAGCAAGCAACCTGCTTGGAGACGTAAGCGGCGAGGTCTTCGGCGGGCAGTTTACGCGGTGTAAATCGGGTGCTCACTGCCACCGGAGGCTCGATCCGGTCCACGCGAAACGTGCGCCAGTCTCGGCGACCAATGTCCCAGGCGACGAGGTACCAGCGGCGTCCGGTATGCACGAGGTTATGGGGTTCGATGGCGCGCGAGGTGGATTCTGCTGCGCGTCCGCGATAAGCGAAGCGCAGGCGGTCGTGGTCCCGACAGGCGGTGGCGATAGAGGCGAGGAGATTGGCATCCACGGTGGCGGTTTTGCTGGCCAGCGGGACGATGATGGAATGCATGGCCGTAACGCGCCGCGCGAGGCGAGCGGGCAACACTTGCTCGAGCTTGAGCAAAGCTCGTACGGACGCCTCTTCCAATCCGGTGACACTTGCGGTCGCGGCGGTGCGAAGGCCGACGGCGACCGCGACCGCCTCGTCGTCTTCGAGCAAGAGGGGAGGCAGGGTGGCGCCAGCACCCAATTGGTATCCGCCGGCGGTGCCGGAGTTTGAGTGCACTGGATAGCCCAAACTTCGTAGCCGGTCGACATCGCGCCGTAAAGTGCGAGCCGTTATCTCGAGGCGCGCACATAGGTCTGGTCCCGTCCAATAGCGCCGCGACTGAAACAGCGCCAATAAGCGAAGCAGTCTGGCTGAGGTGTCGAGCATCGTGACATGATGCCACACATCGAGGACAAAAGTTGACCGCAACGCCTGCTACATTGACCGCTGTTCAAGACAGCGGGCCCCGGCCGTATCCCAAAAAACGCAATCCATCGTAGAGCGATCTGTCGCAGGAGAATCCTTGTGAAAATGAATGAACTCTTCCTTGCCGAACTCGAACGCGAAGCTGCCCCGACCCGGCGGGTGTTGGAGCGCGTTCCGGAGGGCCGAAATGATTGGAAGCCGCATGAGAAGTCGATGGCACTCGGCTATCTGGCGGCGCTGGTGGCCAGTCTTCCGTCCTGGGTCGGAATGACCGTGCATCAGGATCAGCTCGACTTCACGCCGGATAACTCGTCGAAATATAAGACGCGGGAACGGTCGAACCGGCAGGAACTGCTCAAGCTGTTTGACGATTCAGTGGCTGAGGCTCGCCAGGCTTTGCGATCGACCAGTGATGAACATTTGATGAAGCCGTGGCGATTCCTGGTCCATGGCAAGGTTGTGAGTGAGCAGCCGCGCTATATCGTTTTGCGAGATAGCGTTTTCAATCATCTGGCACATCATCGCGGCCAGCTCACGGTGTATCTTCGGCTCACTGATGCGTCAGTGCCGTCCATCTACGGGCCATCCGCCGATGAAGGTCGATTTGATTGAGGCGGATGCGGCAGGTCGGCCAAGTGCGATCGCACTTCTCGAAGCCTGCCTGCTATAAGAGCATCTCGCGGGCGTTGCGCCGGGGTGTGGCAAGTCGGCGCCTTCGGGATGGAAAGGCGTGGTCTCTTGACGGCTTGGTCGAGCCGTCCTATGCTCGGCGCTGGCCCGTCATGCTTGGCAACCGCACCACCGAGCAGTGGATCGCGCAGTACTCGAGTAGCCATCAGCACCCGATCAACCGCTTCTGTCACACGGTTGGAATTCCGTTGATCGTGCTATCGCTGCCACTGTTCGTGGCGGCGTTCTTCCTGCACGGGCTGTGGCCGGTGCCAGTAGGTCTGTTCGTCTTGGGGTGGATCTTCCAGTTTGTGGGACACGCCTTCGAAGGAAAGCCTCCCGAGTTCTTCAAGGACTGGCGGTTCCTGCTGGTCGGCACACGCTGGTGGTTGGCGAAGGTTCGCGGGCGAGCCTAATGCATACTCCGGCATGATTCCTTATTCCAGGCTCACGACTCCGATACGCACCGGGCGCAGTTTCGACGGGTCGACGACTCTTTCATCGCGCAAATTGTCGAGCTGGCTGTTGCAGATGAAATAGAACTTCCCTTTGGCAATGGCTCCGGTCGTGGGAAGCTCCACGAATTCAGAGCGATACTCAAGG